>Ga0265339_10000542_pt1 | contig 29487 bp, 38 predicted proteins | sample 4CB219metaG_FD_202085 | JGI IMG/M metagenome (GOLD analysis project Ga0265339, IMG submission 202085) | Rhizosphere microbial communities from Carex aquatilis grown in University of Washington, Seatle, WA, United States - 4-CB2-19 metaG | ecosystem: Host-associated > Plants > Roots >... | reverse complement strand
GGCCCCGAGGCACAGGGCGCCGGATACGACGGGACGTTGACCGCCATCAACCGAATCGCCAACGCCAACCCGCGCAACGTGGCCATTTGCTGCGACAGCCCGACGAACTGGCGCAAGGTGCTGGAGCCCACCTACAAGGCGCAGCGGGAGAAGGCCCCGGCGACCTACTACGAGCAGCTGACGCGGGTCAAGCAGCGCCTCGTCCGTGACGGCTACCTGCTCTGGACGTGCGAGGGATACGAGGCTGACGACGTCATCGCCACTGCCACCGACGCCGCGCTGGAGTCCGGCCACGAGGTGCTGATCGCGACTTCCGACAAGGACCTGTTGCAGTTGGTGGCGGACAAGGTCCACGTCCTGCGCACGCACACCTGGGAGACGTGGGACATCCCCAAGGTGGTCGAGAAGTTCGGCGTCCAGCCGGCGCGCCTCGGGATGTGGCTGGCGTTGGTGGGCGACAAGGCGGACAACGTGCCAGGGTGCCCGCTGGTGGGCCCCAAAGTGGCCACGTCGCTCGTCACCGACTACCCCAGTTGGCCGGCGCTCTGGGAGGCCGTGAACACGCCACCGGGGGTCATGCCGACAGCGGCTGGGAAGCAGTCGGCGGTGGGGCTGAACCTGCGCACGTACAAGACCCAGGTCGAACTCGCCGCGAAGTTGGTGGCACTGAGGTTCGACGCGCCAATCGAGTTCAAGGAGATCTTCGCGGAGCGCACGGTGGTGCTGCCCGCAACCGAGCCAGGGGGAGATGACATGCCGCACGATTTGGGAGCGATTCATGATGCGATCGAGGAGAAGGCAGCCGAGATGTCGAAGCCAGACCCGAGCGTCAACCACAACCATGAGCCAGTGTACCGAGCGCAGGAGGTAGCGGTATCTCCGGTCGTGTTGCCGGCGCCTGCTTCGGTGGGTGTGCTGACGCCGCAGCAGGTCTTGAACCCCATGCCGGCGCCGGTCACCGCGCTGGCCAAGCCCTCGGCGCCCGACCTCGGGGCCATGTTCGGCAGCGACATGCGCCCGACGAAGATGGACGGGTGCTGGTGGCTGGCGCGGAGGCTGTTCGAGAGCAACCTCTACAAGCGGTTCCCAAACGCCGAGGCCATCCTGGCGGTCATGCTGACGGGGCTCGAGCTTGGGCTGAATCCGATGGAGGCTGTCGCGCCGGGAACGTTCCACATAATCCAGGGGGCGCCCTGCCCTGGGGCGCACCTGCTCATCGCGAAGGCCATGCGCAGCCCCGACTGCGAGTATTTCCAGCTCCTCGAGAGCACCGAGGAGACGTGCACCTACGTCACGAAGCACCGCAAGCACCCCGAGCCGACGAAACTCACACTGACGCGGGTCGAGGCACTCAAGGCACCCGGGCTGAACATGGCGCAGTGGAACGGGCGTCCGGCGCTGATGTTGCGCAAGATGACCGGCGTGCAACTGGCGCGCATCGTCTACCCTGGTGAGTTGGCTGGGTTGTACGCGCAAGAGGAGATGGAGTGATGACCTACCCAGGCGTCCCGGTCACGCCCGAGGAGGACGAGGCATTCCGACTCCTCACGGAAGACCTCGCGCTGCATGCGGCGGCCAGGTCATGTGCCGAGGCCATCATGGAGTACCTCGACGAGCTGCGCGACGCTGGCTGCGGCTCCGAGGATTGCCCAGGGTGCGCGCCGTTGCAACTCAAGATTCCGAAGGGACGCAACTGATGCGCGGCCCCGCGACTCTCCCTGCCTCATGCGGAAACGCCCGGGTCAACGTGCTCGGCTGGCAGAAGGGCTGGCTGTGGGTCGAGGCGCTGGAGCCATTCCGCTGCTACGGACTGCCGGTGCCTGCCGGGGCAAAGTTCGCATGGAGCGAGGAGTGGCTGACGATGAACACGCAATTGGACCTCGCTGGTGTGGCGTGAGGTTCCGGTGCCACTGCCAACGGGTCGGCAAGTGCCCACTCTGCGGCGGCACGGGATACCTCACCGAGGCGCAGCTTTCCGAATACGAAACCAGCATCGAAAAGGAGACACATGGACAACGACGAGTCGACGTTCCGGATCACGGGCTGCGTGGCGAGTCCTCGCCAGGGGGGCGCAAACCCGCGCATCGCACCGAGTGGCAAGGTGGGCAACCTGAAGATCGAGGTGTGCCGGCCAGGGCGCGACGGGGGTAGGCCCATGCGGTCGTTCCTGGAGGTCGTCGGCTTCGGCGAGACGGTCGAGCAGATGCAGGCGCTCGCCTCAGGAGAGCACGTGCTCGTGACTGGCGAGCTCCAGACCGAGAAGCAGGTGGACCGCGCGAAGAACGCGGTGAGGGTCGACGGATACGAGGTGTGGATCACGCGGCTGGTGGCGCGCAAGATCGAGACGCTGTCGCAATCGGCGAAGCAGCAGCCGAGGACCGCGCAGGCATTCACGGCAGTCCCCGCCAGCGACGACGATATCCCGTTCTGACCATGGCCAACGAACTCGACATCGCCATGGAGCGCCTGGAACGCGCATTATTCGAGGCGGCAATGCTGGATCGAGATGCCGGAGGATGCGAATGCGAAGACGATAGGTGCCCACATCTGTCCAGATCGAATGCGGCAGATGACCGAGCTATTGGGGCTGCAACTAGGGCGCTCGAAGCCTGTAGGGCCGGCAGAAAGTGAAAAGGACCGCATGCAATATGGACTCGAAGGCAATCCCGCGCATCTGCCCCGAGCACCTGTACACCCACGGCCGCCTCGAGCTACAGCCTGCGTGCTGGCGCTGCGGCTCGACGGCCTGGGTCTGCGCCTTCGTCGACGTGCGCGGTACTCACGAGTGCTCGAAGTGCTACCACCAGACCGAGGCGCAAGCGGTGCCCGAGCGTAAGGGGCCGTTTTCGACGATGGCGCTGCGGGATAGGTTGTCGACGCTGAGTACCGCGGATTTCGCATGGATGGATAAAAAGGAGACGATATGAGCAAGCCGAGTTGGTTGGAGGAAGACAGGCTTAGGAGAATCGAGGCGCTGCTGGAGCGCATTGCCGTGGCGCTGGAGACGTCGAGGATTGCAGGTATCGCGGCGGCGGCGCACGAAACGCGGCCAAGTGATGCCGTCATCGACATGACCATAACGTGCAATGATTGCGGAGGCCGGAATGGCTCCCATTTCTCCGGGTGCTACCGATGAGCGACCTCGACGTCTACGTCGCGGACCTGCTCGCCCACGAAGGGTGCCCAGCAGAGCCGGCCGGCTGCTACCCGTACCTCGACTCGAAGGGCCTGGTTACCTTCGGCATCGGCGAGCACCTGTCCATCGCAGACTTCGCTCGCGTCCCGTGGCGCTCCTACAACGACCAGGCCGCGCTGGAATCCGAGTGCGAGGGCGCGTACAACGAACTCCTGCATGAGGGGCAGAACCGGGTGTTCCCGTTCCCGGCGTCGCACTACGCGCAGTTCACCCGCATCAGACTGCCCAAGGCCGTGGCGCTGCAGCGGTGCAAGGACCGGTTAAACAAGGAGTTCCTGCCTGCGATCGAGGAGGCAACGGGCTACGTGAACGACTTTCCACTGGCGTGCATGCGCGTGCTAGTCGACCTGTGCTGGAACTCGGGGGCGAAGGGGTTCAGGGCCGAGTGGCCGAAACTTCTCAACGCCGTAGACGTGGATGACTGGGCCGAGGCATCCCGCCAGTGCATCACGGTCAACGCTGGCGAGACGCACGAGGACGCCGCGAAAAAGCCTCGCAACATGTGGCGGCGCGACCTGATGCTGAGTTGCGCGGGGGCGACGCCGTGAAGTGCAAGCAATGCAGCGGCGAGGTCGAGGAGTTGCGCAAGGATTGGGCTACCCCGGTGTGCTTTGCGTGCCTGCCGACGGCCAGGAGGATTCCATCGAAAACCACGCCGTGCGCCCGATGTGGCGAGCCGAAGCGGCCGTTCCAGGTCTACTGCGGCGCCGCGTGCTCGCAACTTGCGGAGATGGAAAAGTGAAGACGCCGCGCGAGATTGCGATAACCGTGGCTGAGTCCGAACGCCCGTGTGATGGTGACGACGTGTACGTGCGCGCCGGCATGATCGAGGCGCTGCGGTGGGCGCTGCCGCACGTCTGGCCGGACATGCGTGCAGAGGTGAGCGCCAAGCTCGCAGAATTGGAGAAGCCATGATCTACGTCAACGGGATACCCGCGCCGGGCTGCAACGGCATGTGCTACGCGCGTGTGCAGTGCACCAAGTGCAAGCGCACAAAGGCGCCGCGCGGTCGCAGTGTGCCGCTTCCGATGGCTAGCGGTGTGTGCGACATGGAATGCGGCGGGTACTACGACGAGCCACTGCCTCCGCACCTGTGGCCGTCCGAGGTGTCGTTGTTCCCTCCGCCGCCGGTGCAAGAATGAATACCATCGCCATCGGCGAGACTCAGTACCTCTGGGTGCCCGGCCCCCTCCCTGGAGCAAACGAGGCGCTCGCGGCGTGTCGCCAGGCGCGCGGCAAGGGTAGCGCGTACAGCCAACTCAAAAAGACGTGGTCGGACTTCGTGGCGAGCAGCGCCGCCACCAGCAAGATCAAGCCGGTCGACCGCGCCGACATCGAGTTCCACTGGTTCGAGCGAGACCGAAAGCGCGACAAGGACAACATCCGTTTCGCCGCCAAGTTCGTGTTGGATGGGCTGGTTAAGGCCGGCGTGCTCAAGGGCGACGGTTGGAAATACGTCGGCAACCTGAGCGACAAGTTCGTGCACGGCGAGCCGTACTTCGGCGTGGCGGTCGCGATTACCAGGGAGATGGACAAGGAGGAATAGCATGAGCGAACTAGCAGACGCGTTGGTGCGACAGGTGAACGAGCTGAAGGCCAGCGCCGAGAAGGCCGAGCGGGAGCGCGACAATCTAGAGCGCGCAATGATCGACCAGGTCTGCCCGTCATGCGAAGGCCCGCTGACGTGCGCGAAGTGCACGGTCAAGGAATACCCGTCGTCGCGACTGAACGACCACGAGGCGCGCATCAAGGAACTGGACACCCTGGTCCAGGCGATGGGCGAGCGAGTAAATGACCACGAGCGCAGGCTGCGCTCACTTGAGGGGAAGCGGAAATGACGTCCCGTGAGCGAGCGGCGTTCGCGCGGGCGGCGCGGTGGTGGCGATGCCAAATCCTGCTGGGGAAGAGTTTCCGCGAGCACGTGAATTTCGTTGAGTCACTTGGCCCGCCAAGTCGATCGTTCTTGGATTTCAGACGCGATAGGGTCATCGCCGGAATCGCCGAAAGCCTGAGCCTCGACGGCGTGGCGGTGCGCGGGTGACTATTCCCGAGGCCATGGAGGCGCTGGAGCAGATTTCGCACGTCCACGCATCATCAGACACGGTAAAGGTGGAGGAGCGGTCTCTGCCGGCCGGGTGCAAGCGGTGCGGCGCCCCGAAGCGGCCGTTCCAGGTCTACTGCGGCGCCGCGTGTGCTGCCGAGGCTGGCGCGTGACCGCCCGAGAGCGAGCGGGTCACTGCGCGCAGTGCCAGGCGTCCCGTGGGATGTGGCGGGCGCGTCGAGAAGACTGCTACTCCGACGCCGATGGCAATGTGTTCTCACTGGCCGACGGCGTGAAGCTTGGCATTACCCGCGGGTCTGAGTTCGACGCTTCGGTGTTCGAAGTCGTGGCGTTGTCCCGAGAAGGGTCACTGTGCCAGGCGTGTCGGCCCAGGCGAAAGCGCACCAGGAGTGCGGAGAAGTCGATTCCAGGCCAACTGAAGATCGGCGATGTGCCATGACCTCCCGCGAACGAACTGCATTCGCGCGGGCGGCGCGGTTCTGGCGCAACGAGGTGAGGCTGACGCCGTCGATACTGGAGCACGTGAACTTCGTTGAGAGCCTGGAGGACAGGGGTGCGTGGTGGCAGTTAGATGGATGGAAGCGCATCGCGCATGTCGCCGAGTCCATAAGCCTCGACGGCGTTGACCACCGGAGGGTGCCGTGAGTAAGCAGCCCAAGCGCACCGGTCCGAGGTTCAAGATGCCACCAAAGCCGCGCCTGCCGTTCTGCTGGTGGTGCTCGCGGCGCCTGTACGGGACGATTCACGCTACGGTGGAGTTCGCTCACATCGAGCGGATCGTGCACAAGTCGTGCGTCGCTGAAATGGTGACGCCTTGAGCCTTCGCGACCTCCTCGCCCGCGCCGCTCGTGGCGCAGAGCCGTCACGCGTGTCGCCCCGCAACCTGATCACTGGACCGCCGCGCATAGGAGACACCGCCGCGCGGGCGTTTTGGACCGTCGTGCTGATGGTCGTCGGTGCGCTGTTCTGGATCGTGAGTTGCGTAGCGGGGTGCGGGCTGTGAAGATTGTCCCGCTCGAACTGAAGGCGCTGAACGCGCTGGTCGAGTCGCTTCACCGTCATCACAAACCGGTCCAGGGGCATCGCTTTTCGATCGGCGTCGAGCACGACGGAAAGATAGTTGGGGGGTGTTCTGTAGGTCGCCCGGTAGCCCGCGCCGTACCGCATGCGACGACGCTGGAGGTTACGCGACTGGTGACCGACGGAACGAAGAATGCGTGCAGCGCGCTCTATTCAGCAGCTGCGCGGGTCGGCAAGGAACTTGGATACGCGAAGATTCAAACTTACATCCTCGCCAGCGAGCCCGGGACGTCGCTGCGCGCGGCTGGATGGTCAAGGGAGGCCGCCGTCAGTGGGCGTGACTGGAACTGTCCATCGCGCAAGGGGCGACGCACAGACCAACCACAGGAGGACAAGGAAAGATGGTCAAAGCTACTGTGACCCGCGCGCTGCTACTCGCCCTCGCGGGGTGCGCAACGGCACCGGTCATCACCAACCCGCAGCCGGTCGTCGCTGACGTTGCGTGGCGCTGTGTGGGAGGCACGGGCCCCACGCCGACGGTGCAGATATTAGAGCAGGCGCAGCTCACGTGCCGCAACAGCCCCGGGACGCAGATGGCGGGATTCGGCTGCGGTCGCCCTGGCTACTTCATGGCGCCGTCGCTGCCCTGTGTGTGCCAGGCCGGCGAGGAGCACGGGAGCCCAATACGCATCGCCAGGACGAGCCCGCCACTCGACGACTGGAAGAACTTGATCGTTCACGAGCTCTATCACAGGAGGTTGCTGCAACAGGGACTGGACGAGGATACGATGCACACGGGAGCGGGTTGGGCCACGGTGGTTCCTGCCTGCGACACGAAACTGCAAGAGGAGGGATTCTGATGCCCGAATGCGAACCCGACATGTCCGTGACCCCGCCGACCCCGCGCCCCGCGCCGACACTGGAGGACTGCTGTCACGACCTGCGCCTTCAGGCGTTCGGCCTGGAGCAAGTCACGCGCGCCCTCGTGACCGAGAAGAAGGTCAGCGGCGAGGCCGCTGCGCAGGCCATGCTCGCCGTGCGGCATCTCGAAGACGCCCGCATGCGTCTCGGCAAGGTCATCCAGCACGCCGTGCAGGGAGGTGTTTCAAAGTACGATCGATGACCCGGGATACCTGGGGCTGGACGAGGACATTTTGCACAAGGGCATCGCTTGGACGACGGTCGTCCCAAGCTGCAACGAGACGTTACGAGATGGAGGGTACTAGGATGAAAAGAGCACTGATTGGATTGGCACTGGCGACGATGGTCGCATGTGGCGGCACGCGACAGGGGGTCGATGTCCCTGTGTCCGACCCGAGCCTTGTGGATGTGAGCCACGCAAAACTGCTCGCGAACGAGCGCGACATCGTCAACGACGTGAACTCGTTTGGGTTCCTGGAGTCGTTCGACTCGTTCAATCCGATCGGCCCCGCAGGCAGCGGTGCCCCCGAGGCGAGCATCAAGGGATCTGGCTCGTTTCGCTACACACAGGGCACCGTGTCGGGTGCGAGCGCGTGCACGTCCGGCGGGTCGTGCTGGACAATCAGCACCGTCGGGTCGGCTACGGCCCCGTTCCTGGTGTGCCAGTCCGGCGCCGGCTCAGGCCGCGACCTCAAACTCCGACCAGCGGTGGGCGTCGAGGCCAACAACGTTGGCTCCCTCTGGCCGGCGGCGTGGTCAAACGGAGGCGCCCAGTGGGCTGGTAATACTTACTCGGGGAATTCGGGCAATGACCCGGCGACCTGGAACGCCACGTTTAACAACATGGCGTGCGTGTGGTCGGACACCAACCAGACCGTCACTCCGACGCTGGTCTATGCGGCTTCGTTCGACTCCACGTTCGATTTCACGAGCCACATCCCGCTCCTGTGGGTCGAGATCCAGTTTACGTCGTCGCGGGGCATTTTCCCTCGCAAATACCGGCAGGTCATGCCCATGACGTGGACGCAGTCGTTCTAGCAGCTACCGGCCCGACGGGGCCCCTGGGATGGGCGACGGTACTTCGAGGCGCCTGGGAGGTTCGACCCCTCCCCATCCCGCAAACCCGCGCACCGCAATGGTGCGGGCCGAAACCCTGGCGGGGGACGGCATCTCGGGTCAACTTTTCGTCGAGTCGCCTGCGACCGGGGTCGGCATGATGACCCAGCCGAGCACGCTCTTCGCGAACAGCGACACGAACAACCCCGAGCCCGCGATCCACTTAACCACGGCGTCGGGCACCTCGAGTGGCAGCACATGCGTGTTTGCCGCGAGCACCAGGAACGACGTGAGCGTGACGACGCCGGTCAGGGCCTTCTTGAGCGTTTCCATATTCATGGGTGAATCACCTTCGCGAGGATTGCTGCGATGACCGCGAGCACGACAGCCCCGGCCATCCCGACCGCCCACTTGACCAGCGACACCACGAGGTCGACCTTGCCGATGAACGTGTCCCACCGCTTCTCAGCGGCGTTCACGGCCATGCGGAGCTCGCTGATGAGGTCGCGATGCCGCGTCTGGGATTCCTCCACGTCAGCCACGCGCCTCTCCAGATCCCGCACGTCCGGGAACGCCGGCGGTGGGGTCATGGCGCCCCCCTGACGAGCTCGCGGGCATCTCGCAGACTCTCTCGCAGTTCGTCGAGCGCATTGATGGCCGCCGTTATCTCTGCGTCGGCCGCTCGAATGGCAAGCTTTCGGTGAGGCTCTGGAGCGAGAGCGATACGCTTCCCAAGCTGCGACAAGCGTGATCCAACCTCGCCAACACGCTGAGATGCGCGATAGAGAGCCGTTCCAAGGTGTTCTGCGAACAGGGCCGGAATGCTGACTCTGTCGGTATCGCCTCCCCCGTGACTCCCATTAGACATTCTCGCCGGAAATCTGCACATGCGTTACATCGGCCGCGATGACTGCGGGGGCCGCTGCGATGACGTCTGCGAGGACCTTGGGGCCGCCACGGGCGATGACAGCCTGATGGAGTTGCGCCGCCGCCGCCGCAATGCCCGCCTGTAGCGCAACCTGCGCATCATGGGACGGCGGTGAGGCGAAGTGCTTGCCGAGCAGGGCCGCCACGTCTTTGTAGGCGGTGACGATGAGATCTTCGTGACCGACGGCCCAGGTAGCGATTGCGATCAGTGCGGTAAACATGATGGTACCTCCTAGATTCCGATGTTGAGCAAACATAGAGGCGCTCCGGAGTCCATTACGACGCCGAGCACTCCACCCAGTCAACGTTGATCGAATACGCGGAAAACCCACCTGCCACGGTGTTCTGCGGGACCTTGATTACAAATCCCTCATTCTGCTGGAGCACGAGGGGGTACTCGTTGTCTCCGATTCGCGAATCGATCATCTTCACGCACGCCAGCTCCGGGTTACCGCTCCCCGTGGCGTAGAACGACGACATGGCGTTCGCGTCTAAGGTCTTGGTGCCGCCCCCGAGAGTGGCGGGAGCGTACCGAATATCACCCGACGCGATCTTCGAGTTGTCCATGCTCGATCGAAGCTTGTTGGATCCAGTTGAGACGTCGACCACCGTCCCTCCAGTGCCCTGGCCGGTCCATGCGGTTGCCTTGAAGAGGGCCCATTCAATCAGATCCAGTGTCTGCTGCGCGCCAGCCGTCACCGCGGTGATCGCAACTCGCTGGATTGCGCAGATCCGAGTCGAATCGGTCCATCGAAAATGAAAAACCTCTCCGGTCACGCCGCCCCCGATGCCGGTCGTGGGAGAAATTCCGAGCTTGTATTGCCCAAGCACCCCGTCGATGTAGAGTTGCTGTGGGTTGAATTTGCGAATGAGGTTCATCGGGCTCCTTTCGGGAGTAGTGAAGACTTCATGATGCCGATACCTCGGCCCATTCAACGGACACGGACAGAAAGAAGGTACCCGTCCCTGGGTTGCTGGTAAGGCGAATGACGAACCCATCTTGCGGCTGCAGGACGATCGGGTAGTCATTTTCAGCTGGCCGGTAGTCGAAAAGCGCCGTGCCAGGCGCCACGGCCATTACTGACGAACCGTTGGTCAGGTTGCCGTTAATGGTCGCAAGAGGCTGTGTGTCGAGGGTTTTCGTGCCTGCCCCAAGGGCAGCTGTGGTGGCGATGCGGATATTCCCCGGGGGCACAAGCGACGCCGGCATAGCTTTGCGGCGGCGGCCGGTCCCAGTGGAGACGTCAACGGATGTGCCGCCGGTGCCCTGCGCGCTCCAGCCAGTTGCTAGCACGAGGTCGAACGTCAATGGGACGGCCGCGCCAGCGGCCCAAGGGGTGCTGTTGCATGCCCCGATTGCAATCTTGCGGACAGCAGCCAGGCGCGATGGGTCGCTCCACTGGAACTGTACGAGCTCGCCAGATGTGGCGGCGGCTATCAGCCCGGTAGTCAAGCCGAGCGAATATTGCCCAAGCATCCCGTCAACGAACAGCTGCGTCGGGTTGAATTTCCTAATCAGGTTCATCGGTCGCCCTTCTGCGCTAGGAGCGGATCGGAGACTTGGTCGGCGGGTGTCGGGAGCGGCGGCTTTCCGCTGAACTTCGAGCCCTGTGGTTGTTGCATCTGCTGGTCGGAGTCGCCCTTGCCATAGACGACCGCTGCGTCTTTGCCGAAGAGCACGCCCAGTACGCCCTCGGCCCATGCCGGGAACGGTGGCTTCTCGGCGATCATGGCATTGCGCGCGTCTTCGCAGATGCCGGCGTATTCGTCGGGGGCCCCGAGGCGCAGAGCATCGCTCTCGTCAGTGTCGAGGGTGCCAGAGGTGACGAGCTGCCGCCCGCGAACGAACGGAGCTCGCAGGACGGCCACCATGCGATCGAGGCGCTCCTGGTCGGTCACGTCGAGCGGGAGGGGCTGCCCGTATTCGTCAGTGAGGAGCGACGGGGCGTACTGCTGGAGGTACTGCGCGGCCGGCGGGAGCGGCCCGGCGGCGGCTTGGTGCTCGATGTTGCCGGACAACTTCATGAGGTCGACGTGCGGCGGCTTGGGGGGCGCGGGGCCCTGGTCGCCCTTGAACCAGCCCTTCCTCACGGGTTGTCCCCGAAGACGTGCTGCTGAATGGCAATGCCGGGGTCCATGCCGCCTGTGACCGCCGCGTGCACCGGGTGGAGCGCCGCCGGGCCTTGGGGGGCGCCGAGCGGCGCGGGCTTCATGATGCCCATGAGCTGCGCCCGCTTGGCCTCGGGGGTCATCCCAGCCCATGACGGGTGTTCCATGGCGGCCTTGATGGCGGCGGCGACCGGATGGACTGGGGTCGCGCCAGTTGCTCCAGGAGCGGCCGGGGTCGCCATGGGTGCGGGTGCCGCAACAGGGGCGGCAAGGGGCGCTGTAGGCGCTGCCAGGGGCATCGCAGGCATCGGTGGAGGGGTGACGCTCATTGGTTCGGGTCCTCTCCGGGGAACAGCCCCAGACGGTCAAGTCCAGATCGTACCACCGGGCCCGTGGCGCGCGACGTGACGCCCTCGAGGAATGCGCGGCCAGCCTGTGCGGGGAGGCTGCCAGCCTGCGCGGCGTTCTGCAGGGTGTGTGCGCCGTAGTTGAGGGCCCGGTAGCCACGGCCAGCGGCTGACAGGGCGGCGTTGGCGACAGGCTCGGCCACCATGCCACCGAGGGCGGTCGCAAGGCCGGCTTCCGTGTGCCCCCCGAGCCCGAGTGCGGCGCCGCCGACCAGCGATGCCACCTTGCCGGCCTTGGAGATGCCGGCCTTCACCGCGTTGCTGGCGCTCGAACCGCCCGTCTCGGAGGCCACAGCCCGAGCTCGAAGCGCGTCCCGCACGGGGTAGAGGATCGACACCTGACGATTGGCCTCCTTGAGCGCCGCCACGTCGACGCCGGGAGTAGCAGCTGCTGCCTTCTCGATGGTCTGATTCAGCGCGCCATAGATGGCCCGGGTAGCCTCCTGGCCGGGCTTGGTGCGCGCTTCCTCGGCGGTCAGCGACGTGCCGACTTCATTGCGGAGGTTGCGGATCATCGACCCGGTGACGGCTTCCCCGTCGGCATAGCTGGAATCCAGGAACTTGACGTACTTGTCGACGTGGCTCGCGGCCTGGGCGTTCCCGGTCTTGCGGAGCGCGTCGGCGGTGTCCTGGATGGCGACCTTGAGCCCGATGGCGCTCGGCACCGCTGGCCCCGCGTCGATGGCCTTGTAGGCCGGGTCGAGCACCGTTTCGCTGATGTGGCTGATGACGCTCGACGTGGCCTTGGCCCCCGCGCCGGGATCGTGGTTGCCGGCCAGCGAGATGACCTTCTTGAGCCCGGTCTGCTCGAGCACCGGGATGAGCTCGCTGCCGTCCTCGCCGGCCTTCTGGACCAGCTTGTCGGTGAGCTTCTTGGCCGCCTTGCCCCCGGCGTCACCCCGCCCGATGTCGGTGAGGATCTGGCTGTCGATGCGGTTCGGTGCCCCGCGGATTATCTTCGAGGCGACCCCGCCGATTGCGCCGCCCACGACGCCCCCCACGGCCGCGCCCTTGAGCGCCGAGGCGCCGGCCTGGTCGAGGTCCCCGCCAGCGGTGAGCGTGTCGCCCGCGCCCTGGGCGGCCCCGAATCCGGCCCCCATTGCCGCGCCCCCGAGAATCCCGGGCTTGACCGGCAGGGGTGCCATCACCTGAGCGGCGGTGCCAGCCACGGCTCCCAGGGTCGACGCCACGGGGTGCGCGGCCTGCGCCTGGGCGTCGCTTTCGTTGATGCCCTTCAGGGCCTCCTGGTAGGGCTGGCCACTGACGAGGTGGGTGATGCCCGCGGCGGCAGGGTTGATGAGGTTCGACGTCACGGCCGAGCTCGCGCGGCGCAGGAACGACTCGCCAGCCCCGGCGTTGTCCAGCGGCGGCGCGGTCCCGGACACCTTTGGGGCGAGCTTCTTTTCGAGGGAATACCCCTTCGGCAACGGCGGCAGCCCGTCGTCGAGGGTGTACCCCGGGGGAAGCGGCGGGAGGTCGCTCACTGGACCGGCGCCCCCGTCGCGGCGTCGACCCATTTGCCGCCCACGACCGTGATTCGATGGCCGTTCGGGCCGATGGCGGTTGGTGCGGCCGCTGGCGGGGTCTTCTCTCTCGCCGCCCGCTCGGCCGCCGTGCCGGTCACGGTCTGCGGAAGGGCGCCCTTGTTCACCGTCTCGGGGGCATGCGTCCCCAGGATCGCGTTGTTGCGGTAGTGGGTCTGTCGGGTCTGCTCATCGATGAGGTCCTGAATCTGCTTCGGGGAGTAGGAGCCTCGAAGGGCAGAGATGCCGACCCCGGAAGGCCCGAGCCGCTGCGATTCGACCTCCTGCGCCTTCTCGTTGGCCCCCATCTTCGACGTGCCCACAAGCCCGGTCAGTGCGTTGGCCTGCAGGCGCTCGCGCTCCTTGCCCTCGGCGCTGAGTGGGTTGGCGATTCGCTGGCCGTACTTCTCGACGTGGGCCTTCAGGTCCTTCAGCGCATCGATCGTGGTCTGGTTGGCGGCGTTCTTCTCACCGAATTCGGCGGCGCCGCGAGCCGTGGGGGTCGTGCCCGTCGCCTCGCCGGTCACCGGGTCGCGCGAGACGGTCCCCGCTGCATCCGCCGATGCCTTCTGGTCGCGGTCGGTGTTGCTCGTGCCGCTGCGCTTGGTCACCTTCTCGGTGAGGCTCGAGACAGCCTGCGACCGGAACTTCGCGGCTTCCGTGTCGAGCTGCAGCGCCTTGAGCTTCGCTTCGAGGGCCGGGGTGTTCACGCCCGCCGCCTTCGTCAGGGCCTCGCCTCGCAGTTGCAGCTGCTTCGCCATCTCGGCGCCCTTCATGTCGATACGGGCGAGGGCGAGCTCTCGGGCCTGCTGCGCGTCTTTGACGCCGGTTAGCGCGATCAGTTGGTTATCCTTGAGCTTAGCGACCATCTCGCGCTGGCGCTCCAGGTCCGAGTTGATCAGGTCCTGCAGGCTGTGCGTCCGCACGTCGTGGCCGCCGAGCACCGTCGCGCGGGCGTTGACCGCATCGCCGAATCCCGACAGCGCCATGCCGAGCGCCAGCGTGAGGCGCCCCCACGTGTTCCGGTCGGCGCCGAGTGCCACGGGGGGCTGCGCCTTGATCGCGTCGTTGGCGGCCTTATAGACCTCGGTGGCCTTCGCGATGTGCGCGAGTTGCCTGTCGTCCTCGGCGTTCTTCGCGGCGGAAATCTTCGCCTGCTGGTCGGCCATGGCCTTCGCGGTGTCGGCCTCGGCCTGCGCCTGCTGCGTGGCGGGGACGGCGGCGTCCTGCGTCGCCTGACCCTGCGCCGCGGTGGCATTCGCGACGTCGCCGAGAGCCGACACCTGCTCGGGCGCAAGTTGCGGTTTCTCGACCTCCGAGCCGCTGGTAACGGTCGATTCGTGCGCCGGTAGCGGCGGGATGTTGAGTCCGCCGAGTTGTTGCTGCTGTTCGTCCTTGGGTTCCATGGGTTTGCCTTCCTAGACGAGCGTGCCGGCTGCTTTGCCTGCGACCGCGCCGCCGGCAGCGCCCGCCGGGCCTCCGACCGCGGCTCCGATGACGGTGCCGGCAGCGGCGAGGATGTTGCCCCAGAATGCTTGACTCGCGGCACTCGACTGGTTGGCGAGTTGCTGTCGGGCGATGTCCTGGAGCCCCTGTGCCGTGAGCCCGGAGAGGCCAAGCGACTGGAGTTGCGCGAGCTGCTGGTTATTCAGGCCCATCGCCTGCACCGCGGCGCTGGTGTTCTGGCCCTGAGTGGCCACGGTGTTCTGCGCGGTCGCCTGAGCCGCCGAGAGCAGCGACGCCTGGTTGGACTTAAGCGTGTCGAGGGTGCTCGTCATATTGGCGATGCTCTGCCCGTATGCCTCGGCATCGGCCTGCATCCCAGCCTTGAGTGCGGCGTCCCTGTTGCCGGTCGCCACGTTGATACTGTTCAGAGTCGTCTGAATCTGAGCCGCAAGCTGGTTCGCCGCGTTTGCCTTCGAGGCATCGAGTTGCGCCGTCTGGTTGGCGATGGATACCGAGGTCTGAAGCTGGGCATTGAGATTGTTCGCGCTCTGCTGATTGGATGAGGTCGCCACGCTGGCCTGAAGCGCCGACGACTGATTGCTTTGAAGCGTGGCCAGTTGCTCTTTCTGGTTCTCGATCTGCGCCGTGAGGGCATCCGCCTGGTTCTGAAGACCAGCTTTAAGGGCAGCGTCCCGATTCCCCGTGAGCACGTTGATCGTGTTGTTCGTGGTCTGGATGGCCGCGGTGAGGTTCGCGCCCTGGTTGCCCTGGAGCGCCGAAAGCTGTTCCTTCTGATTCTCGATCTGCGCGGTCAACGCATCGGCCTGGTTCTGCATGCCGGCCTTCAATGCGGCATCTCGGTTGCCGGTTAGGACGTTGATGCTGTTCTGAATGTTCGTGGTCTGCTGGGCGAGTTGCGTGGCCTGGTTGCTCTGGTTCGCCGACAGCGCCTGTCCAGCCTGCGAGGTCGTGAGCGATCCGAAAAGCTGGCCGCCCGTGGCGATTTCCTGCGCTCGCAGCGCGGCCTGGTCGGCGCTCGACTGTGCGATTGCCTGCATGGCGGTATGGCTTCCCTGCTGGAGCGCGACGCCAGGATTGCGACCGCTGAGGCTGGCGGCGAGTCCGTAGGCCGTGCCGATGTTCTGGTCGATGCCCTTCTGCAAGAGCGCCTGCGCCGCGCTCGGGGCCGTCCCGTTGGCCTGTGCTCGAGCGAGGTCGATGGCGGCTTGCTGGTCGGCGGTCATCGGGTTGGCGATGTTGCCGACGCTCACTGTGCCCGGTGCCGCGACCTGCCCGGCGACGATCCCCGCCTGGAAATTATTCCGCGGCGCGGTGACCTGCTGAGCCTGGATCGCTCCTTGGACGCCGACGGTGCCCGCCGTGACGCCGGCCTGGAAGTTGTTCTGCGGCGCCGAGAACTGCTGCGCGGTGACAGGCGCGGCGTACTGGGCGTTGCCAGCCTGCGCGGTCTGCGCCGAGACGGTGCCGGCGGTGATGGGCGCCTGCTGCGCGACCGTGCCGGCTGTCAACCCGCTCGCGAAGTTGCTCTGTGGGGCCTGGAACGTCGTGGCGGTGACCGCGCCCGCGCCCGCGCTCTGCGGGGCCTTCTGCGGCTTGAAGTTGTTGGCCTGGTTGATGAGGGATTGCGCGTATGAGCCCGGCGTCTGGTAGGTGCCGCTGCCCGATCCGCTTGTGGTCGGCGTCGGGATGCCACCGCCGGCACCGTTGGCGGTTTGTTGCGGGACGTTTGGGTTGTTGTTCCCGGTCGCGTCGTTGCTCCACGGGGCGCCCGAGCCGTTGCCGTAGGTGGTCTGATAGGTCGCATCGACCAGCGCCTTCGTGGTCGGGTCCGGTGTGCGATAGGTGCCGTCGGGGTTCTTCGGGATGTCGAAGGTCGAGCCGTCGGGGTTGGTGACGGTCGCGCCCGTTTCCGTGAACGTGACCTTCGCCCCGGGTTGCGCGGTCGGGGCTTGCGCGCCGGTCGTCGGGTCGTTGTTGAACTGAGGCTGCGGGCGGTTCGGCAGGGGGTTCCCGTTGGCGTCGACGGTGTTGGACGTCGGCGCGATCGGCGCGACACCCGTCGGGATCGTCTTCGGAGTCTTCTGCGGCGGGACGAGTCCCTGGGTGAATGCGCTCATGACCACTTCTCTCCGTTGGGCCGCCGCTGCTCGTTCGGAGCGCGGATGCCGATGTTTGCCGAGAACCCGGTGAGTCTGAACGTCAGGTCAGCCGCGACTGGCCACGTGAACCCGAGCGAAAACGACGTGCACTTCTGCTGCGTGGGGAAGAACTCGCCAGCGCCGGTCAACGTCGCCCCGGCGATGCTCTGCGAGGTGAACGTCTGCGTCTGGCTGTCGTCATCGTTGAAGTATACCGTCGCTTGTGCAGTTCGCGCTGCCCCACCGGAATCCCGGGTAAACAGCGCGCGCCCCGAGCGAAAGCGCAGCGGCTGCTGGCTGCGCTGGGGTATCGGAGAGCCGTCTTTGGCTACTCGCACCCAAGCCGTTCGGAGCGACGACGGGATACTCGTTCCCTGGTCGGTCGTCTGCGTGCCGGTTAGGTCCTCGCGCCACACGGTGCCGTCGGTCTTGAACAGGACCATGGCGTTGTTGACGATGAGGCAGCGCCGCGCCGGGCACATGGGGCCAGTCCACCGCGACCACGTCCCGACGCCGTTCTGGTCGGGGAAGTTGCGGTCGTAGACCAGCACGTAGTTGGTCGTCACGAAGCGCACCTGGTTCCACAGGGGCGACCAGCACCCGTCGTAGATGGTCTCTTGCACGCCCTGGATTGCCTGGCGGAAGTAGATGTCGACGCCGCCGCCGACGTACTGGATCTTCCCCTGGTTGTTGACCGAGTAGACGCCGCGCTGGCTGACGAAGAAGATGGCGTCGCCAGCGTTCACCAGCGGCGAGCCCGGGAGAGCTCCGATGTCGTCAGAGATGCGCGTAACGGTGTAGTTTTGCCCGCTGCCAGAGTCGGTCAGCCCGTCGCCTTGGACGAAATAGATGGCGTTCTTCTTGAAGATGACGCATCGACCTTCGACCGAGCTCCCGCCCGTGATGTCGCCCCACTGGTCATCGAGGTCGAGCGCGTTCGCCGCGGTCGTCTCGGGCTGGCGACCGGGCTGCAGGTTCTTCGAGTATTGAACCTCGGAGCGGAAGTCGCGGTTTACGCCCCACAGCCGATCGTCGAAAATCCACACGTGCGAGACGGGGGGCCAGCACAGGTTCGTTTGCTCGCCCGTCGTGTAGAGGATTTCGCCCTTGATGATCGAGGCGTCGCTGCTTGAGTCAGATGGATTGAAGTCTCCGGCGCCACTGAGGACGTATTCGTAGCACAGCGTGAAGGTGCTGCCGAGATTCTGCGTTCGGTAATACTTGTACCTGATATATGCGGCGTTAACCTCGGTACTCCATGGAGCCGTAACCATAGTCACCTGCTGATTGACGCCGGTGAGCGTGACCGACACAGGAACACTCGGCGGCGAGCGCCACACGTCGCCATACTGGTTCTCGTATTCGATGACGTGGCACCACTGATACGTCCCGAGTGCAGTAAGGGAGCCTCCTCCGGCAGGGGTGATCACGAGCTGCGTCGGCGGCGACATCAGTCCGATCGGCATCAGGTTCGTGTAGAAAAATCCCGTCGCCAGTGTTGGCTGCGCTGGCAGCCTTCCCGGCAGGATCGGCACCCCATTGCGGTATGCAGGTTGACCTTGATTCAGAGTCCCGAGGTCGGTGGAGTTCGGGATCGTCTGAATGACCCCAACGGTAACGTAGTCCGACACCTGCCCGGATGGAAGCTTCTGGTAGTGGACCAACTTCGCGAGTCCCGCTGCGAATTTGCGGGTAGATATCTTGCTTATCTGCGAGACGCCGCCCATGTCCCCTGTGTAGACGGGGCCGTGCCCCTGCAGCGGAAGCACCGCGCTCGAGGGAGCGCCGAGGTTTGACGACTGGAAAGAGTCACACCAGACGACGTAGGTGTTCTGTGGGTCGGTGGTGCTCGGTTGGCACTGACCCATTACGAAGAACCAGCGGTCATCGCCAGCGATCCCCCACCCGTGCGATTCGATATACGGCTGAATCGACGATGTCACGCCCTGCGGGATTGTCGTTGGCGTCCCGACCACGCCGGCAATCTTCGTGTTCCGTCGCAGCGCCTTCGTGGCGTTGTTCTGGTAGACCACGGCGAAGTCAGCGCCGCTGTTCGACGCGCACCCGGTCATGTTGCTGGCCTGGATCGCCTCGATGGCGTCATTCGAGGAAAGGCCACCGGAAATCGAAAACCTCATAACCTGGGTCTGGGGAGCAGCCGACGATATCCCAACCAACCGTGTCCCGCTGCCGCTGGGCTCTGGAATTAGCGTCAGGCACGTCGACGGCGTGGGAGCCCCGACCAGTACGTCGGTCGCCTTCGTGCCCGCGCTCGGGGTGAACTCGATGAACTGGAATCCGCCCGCCGCAATCTTCACGACGACAGTGATCGACGTGCCCGTGTAATACATGGCATCGAGCGCGACGGTTGCGCCGGTCTGGCAGCCCGTCTTGAGGTTGATGAACGACCCCGTGTTGCTGGTCGCCTTGTTCCAGACATAGGCGAATAGGTTCCCCGACGAATCGACGAAGAACCAGCAGAAATACTGCCCCAGGATCGCGCACCGAACCGCGATCGCAGATGCCACGGAGAATAGAAAATACTCGGTCAGGACAGCCCCGGATGCCATGTCGACGATGGAACCAGAGGCCCCTGCCGCCACGGATGCACCCGCCAGGATGTCCTTAGATACAATCGCTAGCGATCCGTCGGTGGCAAATGCGTTCAGGCGCCTATCGGACCACGCAGCGCGCGCGAGGGCGACGTCGTATGCGTCCTCTGCAGTCGTGTAGAAGGTTCCGGACGTTGACGGCTGCCATGATGCCGTCGCAGGGGAATAGAAGAATAGGTTTTTGTAGTCCGCAGCTACCATCCCTCCCGCGCCATTGGTCGCGACCTGGAACGGTGCCACGCTTCCGTTTGCTGGGCTCCATATCGTTCCAGTAGAACTCACGTTGTCCGTGGAAACGTTCGTGAAGCCGTTGCGCCGCCTCCACTCGCCGTCGCGCTCCTGAATGATGTTGTCGGCGACGAGCAGCGTCCCGGCATCCTGCTGCAGCGCCGGGTCGATGGTGTCGAGGCCGTTGCCGACGGGGATGAGGGTCGAGATTTTGGTGATGTTTGCCATTTAGGTGAACTCGTCCACGATGATCATCCCCTGTGCTCCGGCGCCGCCGATGGCCGCCGCTCCAGACGCGAGGGCCACCGCGCCGCCCCCGCCTGCACCCTGGGTACCCGTCGCAGCATTACCAGCGCCCGATGCGATGCGCTCTTGTCCACCGGATCCGGTGGCGGATCCGGTGGACGCTGCGCCTCTGCCGCCGATGGCCTGCCCCGTGAGGCCGGTGTTGTTGATGCGCCATCCGAGGCCGCCTGGGGAGCCGGGGACATTTAGGTTGCCGTTCGTTGAGATGGCCCCGCCGGCGCCACCGAGCACTACGGCTGCGGTTATCCCTGATGCAATGACAGCGGGGGCGCCAACGCCGCCGAACGCCGTACACAGGGTCGTGCCGTCGGTGAACGTGGTGTTGCCGCCAGTTCCGGCGACCGCACCCGTGTTCGCACCGGCTGTCCCCGCGCCGCCGATGGCGTAGGTCCCGGTGGTTGTGATGGCGTAGACGCGCTCGAAGTAGCCTCCGCTGCCCCCGCCGGCCGCTGCTACGGCCTGCCCTGCCGCCGCCGCCGTGACGCCGCCGCCGCCTCCGCCTCCCGCCCAGCCTCGCACCCATTGCTGCTTAACCGTGCCATTCGTGGGGGTGTAGGTCGTGCCCGAGGTGAGCACTTGCCGCGCTACGAAGCGCCCCGGGATCGTGCCCACCGACGTCGCAAGCGAGCCGCCAGCGGTCGTAATGGCCCCCGTGAGCGCCGGGAACTGGGCAGCGCCGAGGGTGCCGCTGATGTCGGTGAAGGCGGGCTGGGCTGCACCGAATAACCCGAATGTTCCATCGAAGTTGTTGAAGAACTGGTGTGCCGGGGCGGCAAATCCAAACGCCATAGTGGACAGCCCTCCCGTCCCTGACCGGCTTCGAAGGGTGTGTGTCGTGCTGTCGCCCCAGAAGCGGGTCAGGCCGGCTGACGGAGCCAGGGGGGCTGCTATCTCAGTGACAAGGAGATCCCCGACCATCGGAACGTCGTTCGGGATGTTCTTCAGCGTGGCGACCTGCGAGCCGCTGCCGGGGCCCGCGATGACGTCGCCAGTGAGTTGTGTGATGCCTCCGCCGCCGCCTCCCAGGGACAGCCGCCGCCATCGTCCCTTCGTCGCGGCCAGGACCGCCGGGCAAACGGTGCTGTTGGCGCTCGGCGTAGTCGTGGCATCATCGGCGAGGGTCGACACAGGGTCCCAGATGAACACCCCGGCCCCGGCGTCGAGGGGCGTGACGTGGCCGGCGAGCAGGACCGCTCGGGGGCCAGAGTTGCCGTCGATGCTCCCGATAGTCTTGCGGAGCTCGACGAGCGTCCCGACCGAGAACGCGCGCAGGATGGGCGAGTCGACCGGCAGCACAGGCGGCGGCGCCGAGATGGCATCGGCCAGGTTGCGGATTACGGGGTCCTGATTGCCCCTGAGTGGGTCCCTGCGGCCCATTTAGAAGGGGTAGAGCCTCGGGTTGCGCCACCGGGGACGGACGTCGCGCACGAGTTGCGGCTCGCTCGAGCGGAGCCCGCACGCCCACGCGATGGCTCGCTTCTGGGTCTCCTGCCACCGCAGATAGAGGGCGTCGCTGTGGTCCTCCTCGGCGTCGAGGTAGTCGCAGGCGGCCTTGAGCTCGACGTACTCGCGGTGCTGGGCGAGCTCGAGATCCATGTCGATGACGCCCGTCATCTGCGTGACCTGCGGCGAGTACACCAGCTGGTAGTTGCCCGGCGCGCTCTCCAGCGGGTCGATGATGAGCAACGAGCCCTCGATGCGGAACGTGCGGCCCTCGGGCTGCTCCTCGGGGTTGCGGCGGATGAACTGCCGCTGAGCCGTGCCCGGGTCTTTGAGCACCCGAATCGCGTTGGCGAAGGTCGGGGCGATGCTGGTCAGCGACACGCTGTTGCTGGCGCTCGTCAGCGTGAAGTTGGCGGTGAGCACCGAGTAGGTGTCATTCGCGTCGGTGATGTCGATCCACAGCGCTTCGTAGGCGCGGTTGCACGCGTCGTTCCATTCGGTCGTGGACCATGCGCCGCCGACCTGCGCATTTGCCTTTGTCTTTGCGCCAGTCACCAGCGCTGCGAGGGTTGCTGCCACAGGTCCTTTCGAAAGTCACCCCGGGGTGTCCCGGGGGAGAGATGGGGTTACGACTCGTCGGACGGTTCGTTCATGCAGCGCTTGGCCACCGACTCGGCCAAATCCTCCATGGCGCTGTCGAACTTGCTGCGGTCTGCGTCCCTGACGTGCAGGACGCTCGCGAGGTCATCCAGGCACGACTGGATGTTGTCGGTGTACGTGTCCTTCGGCTCGCCCCGAAGGTCGTCGCGGCGGTCGCCGCTCGACATGCCGCGGTCGCTGCCATCGCCCGACGACAGTTCGTCCCCGGCGTCCCCCTCGGCCTTCGAGGAGGGCTGCCCGGGCTTGCGGCGCGCGATAGCCAGGATGAACCCGGAAGCCATGTTACGTGGCAACCTTGATGGTCAGCGTGACGGTGTAGCCGCTCGTGATGTCCGTGGCCACGGGGGGCGAGCCCGCTGCGAACTGGATCATGCAGGTGTTGTTGCGGAGGCCGGCGTCGATGTTGTTGTCCCGCATGAACATCGTGATGCCACCGGTGCCGAACGCGGTCGCGCCCGTCGGTCCGGTGATGACCGCAGTGCAGCCAAGGTACTGGCGCATCCCAGACTTGTTGTTGCCGGTGCCCGTGAGGGTCAGCGTGTATTGCCCGACCGCGACGCCGTTCAAGGCAGCGACCACTCCCGAATCGGAGCCCGGGTCCTGCGAAGTGATGGACCCGGCCGAGCCGATGACCATGCGGTGAACATACGTCGTGTAGTTGCGGCGGTTGAAAACCCCGAGAACTGGAATAAGGCCCATGGTGCGTCTCCGTTTGCCCACCAGCGCCGGCCCCTCACGGAGCCGGACGCCAGCGGTCAGGGGTTAGGTGTTGGAGTGGTTGACCACGACGTTGACCACGGGGTTGTTGCACCCGGTGACGCCGTAGAAGCCCACGCGGCTCTCGACGCTGTCCTCGGAGGTCATCCGAAGCACGTTGCCCACGCCGTCGGCGTTGATGAACCGGGGCACCTCGGGGCTGCCGCAGCCGTAGAACTTGATCGTCGACATGTCGATCAGGTACGACCGCTGCACCGGGCAGTACTTGTCGTAAATGACCTTGATTTCGCCGTTGTTCGTCTCGATGGTCGCGCCGCGGAACCCGACGTTGTAGGGGCCGCTCACCTGGGTCGGGCGGAACTTCGACATGCCCGTGGTGATGAGCTGCTTGTAGTTCGTGGGGTTGGTGAAGTACACCATCTCCTCGGGGTTGCCACCGTAGCGAGCGCTTGCGGTGATTGCCTCGATGCAGCAGTCTTCCTTGTTGAGCCCGACGCCTCCGCCGGTGGTCGTGTCGATGATGGTGCCGAGCAGCAGCGCGTCCGCCGAGCGGTTCGCACCGGTGAAGTCGGTGGTCGAAGGCGCGGTGACCGGGAACCACGCATCGAGGCCGGGGATGGCGAGCGGGGTCGGGGTGGCGCTGTTCTGCCGGTTGCCCAGCGGGAACAGGAAGTCACCGCTGACGATGTTGGCGCCCAGTGCGCCGCTCAGCCCGATGGTGCCCTGCTGCAGCGACAGGATGCCCGTGACCGTCACGGTGTCGGGAGCGCCGCGAAGCACGGACGCGCCGTCGGTGGAAGCGCCCTGGAACTGGATGCCACGGCCCCAGTGCACGATGTCCTCGGGGTTGGCGAGAAGCAGCGTGGTCGAGTTGACCGTGAGGCCAGCGGCGGCGTACTGAGCCGCAGAGGCCACGCGGCCGATGGAGCCGAATCCGCTGCGGTAGATGTCGCAGCTGAACTGGTTCATCGTGCCGTCGAGGATTCCGTCGAGCTGCACGCAAAATTTGTCGTAGAGCCCGCCGTCGGACTCGGCGGCTGCCATGAGCAGGCCGTCGATCTGCGCGACGCCATACTTCTTCACCCAGGCCGGGTTGAACTGCTCGGTCTTGGTGAACTGCGTGGTCGCGATGGTCTGCGCGGAGGCGAAGGTGTTGCTGACCGCAGGCGAGTTGCCCGAGCGGATCGGGATGACGGGCCCGGTGATTCCGTAGCCTTGCGTTTTGCGGATCATGCCGGCGAGAGCGCCCTTGCTCCAACCGACCTTGCCTCGAAAGGGGCGGTCGTAGGTGACCGCGAGTGCCTTGTTCACGTTTGCGAATGACGAACCAGCCATTGGGGATACCTCGAGTGAGGGAATCCGCCCTGCCGCAACTGGTGGCTCGTATCGCTTCCGGAGGTCGCTCGGGAGGTTGCGCGACCGAGGTCAAGATTACCACGCTCGACGATTGTGCTTGCGTGTGAATGAAACGTGTGTAGTAATTAGGGCATGGAAAAACTCACACTGCCACCGAGTAGGGAGCGCCGGGACCAGCGCTTCGTGGTCGTCATGACCAAGACCCAGGCCCGCCAACTGGTCGCGCTGGTCAAGCTCACCGAGAGCCGCAGCGTCAGCGACTTCTTCGTCCGCTGCATGGATGCCGTGCGGGCGCAGGGGGGTGGCCTGTGACCGCGTGGCCATGGTGGCGCTGGGCGTGCCTGCTCGCGTTCATCGGTATGCTCCCGTATCTAGCGCAGCAGGCGGTCAACGTGTGGCTGCTGGTCGTCGAGGCCACCGCGCGGGCCTGGAAGCGGGGTCAGTCGTGAGATCCGCATTCTTCGCCCTCTCGCTGCTCCTAGCCTGCATCGGTACCGTCGCGCTGGTGTCGTGGGCCATGCCGCACGAGCCGCCCGCCGAGCCCGCCCGCGAGGATGCGAGCGTCGGCCCCATCATCGCCCCCGTCGAGTATGACCCGTGGTTCGTGCACAGCAGTGGCCCAGACCCCGAGGAGCCCGGTATCGAGCCGCCCGTCGAGGTGAAGCACTGGGCGCCCCGCAAGGCCGTGCCGCATGCGCACGCGAAGACCACCGAAATCGGCGGCAATGGCGCCCCCATCATCGAATAAAGGACACGTCATGGAACGCACACAATTCCCGAAGACTACCGTGAGAGACTGGTTCGTGGTTCTCCTCTGCCTCCTGGCCTTGGGCCTCGTGGCGGGAATGCTCGACGGCTGCGCCGTGGATGCGCTCGGCACCCTAGATGAGCCTGCGCCCATCGCTACTCCCACGCCGCTGGTGGCTGTGGCGGCGCATCCCGTGGTCGTGTGGCTCGACTTCCACGACGGCACGCCCACTCCCATCGCCGACGACGGATGTTTCGGGCGAGTGCCGCAGCTGCCCGTCGAGTGCGACCTCGACTGCCGAGGCGAGGTGCTCGTGGGCCTGGAGGCTGCCTTTGGAGACTTGGCGGTGACCTTCACAGTCGCACACCCCATCACCGAAGACTATCTCGCGATGATCATCGTCGGCGGCACGAGCGAGTCATGCACGGGATTGCAACTGGGAGGCGAGGCGCCTCTCGCGTGCTCGCCCATATCGCGCGGCAGCGGCTACGTGTTCCAGGGGTACGTCGGCGGCCCCAACGACGGCGTCAAGTTGGCGTCGGCAGCGGCCCACGAGCTCGGGCACATGCTCGGGCTGAACCACAGCGCCGATGACCACGACTTCATGACCGAGGGGCCCGTGGGCATCCACTTCAGCAACAGCGCGACCCCCGACGGACAGCCCGCGTGCGACGGCAGTATGTTCCAGGACGAGCCGGCGCTGCTCGCGGCGAGGGTGGGTTACCGCTAGCGGCCGAACATCGCCTGGCGAATAGCCTGGCGGCGCTCGTCGGCATCGGCGATGGCGTTGAAGTCGCCGCCGCCCTTGCCGGCAGACGGAACCGCCCGCTTCCCGAGCGCGGGGACCGCCGGTGCGCGCGGAGCCGGCGCGGGCTTGCCACCGCGAACGTGCTCGATAATGCCGGCGTGCTCCTCGGCGAGCATGTCTTCGACGTTCTGAGCCGCGAGCGCGAGATAATGCATCTGCTGCCCCTGGACCTCGCCGCCATCCTTCCACATCTGCTCGGCGACCTGACGCACTACCTTGTCGGGGGCCATGAACCTGACGCTGCCGTCTTCCTGTGGGTGCGGGATGCGCTTCGTGGACTTCAGCAGCGGCAATTCCAGCGGCTCGATGACCGTCTGAATGACCGACGCGATCTGCGCGTCCTCCTGGGCCGTCGCGATGGCCTGTTTCTCAGCCTGGAGCGCGTCGAGCCGCTTCTCGAGCTCGGTGACCTTGTCGGGGGCCGCCGCGGGGGCCTCTGAGCCCTCGCCCAGCACCTCGAGCACCGCCTGTTCGGGGGTCAGGCCGCGCGACTTGATGATTTCGGCGAGCTTGCCCTCCTTGAACGCCCGCTCGGTCACTGAGAGGCGGTCTTTCGTGTCCTTGAGCTCCTTTTCGAGCTTCCTGTGGCGCTTTTCGAGCTCCAACGCCTTGAGCGCGTCCTTTCGCGACGCCGGCGCGGCCGCTTCTGGCTCGGCGGTGGCCTCCGCAGCCTCGGGAGTGGCCGGCGCATCGGTCGGAGCGTCGTCGGGGCGCTTGGCGCGCAGGATTTCCATCACCTGCTGAGCTTTGTTGGCCTCCGTCGACTCGCCCTCGGCCGGTTTCGGCTCTGCCGGCTGCCCGTCGGCATCCAGCGTGACCACGCGAGTGCGACTCGGCTGCCCCTCGCGGCTCACGATTCCGTCTTCGCCCCATTTCTCGACGATGGGAGCGCCGCTGCGGGGGTTGCCCTGGCCGAGCACGGGCGATTCGGCGGCGGGGCGGTCGCTCAAGAGCGCGGCTTTATCGGCCGCTGTGGTCTGCGGGGTGCTGGGCTTCTGGGCCATGTGGGTCTCCTATCCTGGCTGCGGGGTGATCGGCGCTTCCGGCGAGGCAACGAGCCCCGGCAGAGGTGCACCGGGGGCGGCTGCTGGTGCCCCTGGGAGTGCGGGAGGTGCGGCGAGTTGTGCGGGGCCTGGCGCGGGCTGTCCTGCGGCCTTGGCGGCGGCGGCGGACGCGATTGGCTGCAGGTAGGTCAGCAGCTTTCGAGCGTTGGCGAGCGCCTCGGGCGGGTAGCCGGCGTCGGGGAGCGTGCCGAGCAGGTAGCGCCTGCGGGCGTAGTCGAAGAGCTTCTGGGCGTCCATCCAGCGATCGGGGGTGCTGTACTCGCCGCCTTCGAGCAGGTCATCCATGAAGCGCTCGGCGTAGTAGAACTCGGCCAACTTCTGGCGCGTGGTCGGGTCGAGATCGGGGATGTCCAGCATCCACAAGATCTCTTCCTGGTTGAACCAGCCGGCCTTGACCGCGTCCATCGCCTTCTGGAGCCGCGCCGGGATGGACTGCCCGAACAGCGACGTCGGGAACACGCGGATCGACGGCTTGCGGGTCATCTTCGTGAACTGGATGACCTTCGACTGCCCCCGGTCGATGGCGTCGTACATGTCCGAGCCCGCGCCGCCCGCGCCGAGGTCGAGTGAGCACGCGTACCAGAGCTCGGCGATGCGTGGGCACAACTGCTCCCAGTTCTGCGAGAGCCGCGCGAGGCGACCGTTCTCGATGTCGGTGACCGCGTCGATGGCCACGGCGCTCGTCACGGCGGGGGCCTTCGTGCCGTACTGGGCATTCGGTGGCACGCCGAGGATTTCGCTCGCCATTGCCTTGATGATTTCCCACCAGTGATACGCGCCCGGGTCGATGGCACTCGGGTTGTGGAACGACGGAGACGCGCCCGTGGGGCCCGTCTCGAATAGGATCACTGGGTCGTTGGTCAACTTGAACGTCGCGCCGGGCGGGATGCTCGCGACCAACTTGGCGCTGAGATGGTGGGCGTCGTCGCAAGCTTGGAGCCAGTCATCCACGCGGTCTTGGATCGTGCGGATGGGCTGGATGGCGCTGTACCCCCAGCCGCTCTGCGGGTTGCGGTCAAAGATGAGCCGCTCGAACATGTGCCGCTCGTGCTCGTAGGGCTCGACGCGCGCCACGTAGTCGCCGACGAGGGTGACCTTCCAGCCGCCCGGGCCGCGCTTGTACGCCTCGGCGACCCTGACCATCTTGCGACCGCCGCGCACGCTGAGGCGCGCGTAGGAGTCGACGCCGGCGAGCTGCGCCGAGCCGCGGGCGATGGACATGCGCGCGTCGTCGGTGATGCCATAGAGCCGCATGGCGGCCCTGATGGTGATCCACCGAACGTGGTACATGCACTCGGGGTCACCGTATCGGTCGTCCTCGGGGTCTATCTTGAGCTCCCATGATGGGAGTCGCATCAGCCTCACCTTGCCGATGTCGTCGACCGTCTCGGGGTAGACCTTCAGCACTCCGCCGGGCTGGTACAGTGAGTCCTTGAATGCCTCGGTCGCCTCATCCTGGTACTTCTCGCGCTGGGCCCACGCATCGCTGCCGGCGTTGAGGTCGCGGACGAGCGAGTGCGTCTTGTAATTCCCGTGCTCGGGCAGGAACTGCGCGCGCGGGCGGAACGAGCAGATGCGCGAGACGATCGTCTGGATGATGGCGTAGAACGTGTTGTATTTCAGCCCGATGTTGGTCGTGTTGTAGCCGTGCGCCATCAAGTCGGACAGCGACGGGTGATTCGACTCCGAGAGCGTCGTGCCGGTGACGCACTGGATGCCGTCGATGATCTGCTGAATGCGGTTCATCTCCTCGGACGAGGTGTGAATCCGCTGCAGGCTGTCGTTCAGCAGCACGACCATCTCGCGGCTCGCGCGGCGACCGTCGTCGGTGTCGGCGAGCGCGTCCTTCGCGTAGTCGTACCACTCGCGGTCGAGCCCGTAACTGACGGCCTGTTCGGCGGTGAGAGAGTCGCTCATCGGTTCCTTTTCTGCCACGGGGCCATGGGCTCAGACAGCTTCCGAAGGCGCGCTTCCTCCGCGAATGGGTCCGCCAGGGGCTTGCTCGGCGCGACAGGCGCGGGGGTATCCCAGTACCCGGCGAGGGCGTAGCGCGCGCACTCCGACGCCGTGGGGTGATACTGCGACTTCCAGTGCCACTGCCCGTTGCCCAGCTTGCTCTGGTCGAGGCGCGCGGCGAGCATGTCCTGTTCGAGGTTCGACCCGACGATGACCTGCAGCTGCCCGCGCGAGAGTTCGTTGTTCATCCGTCGAATCTGCCCAGGCATGTCCACCTTGGTTGCGGCCTTGATCGAGGGAATCCCGTGGGAGGCCGAGAACGCTTGAATCTCGTTCTGGGAGTTGGTGTCGTATCGGTATTGCCACTGACGAGCGGGATGCCCCCCGAGATGATCGCGGGCGGCGGCAAGAATCGACACAACCACGTCGAGAGCCAACCGCGCGTCTCGCCGCGATACCCAGTCAAAAAGATGTTGCACCTTGGTCCCTGGACCCCATCCGAGAATTGTAACACCCATCGGGTCGCCGGCTCCCGGGTCGATGGCGGCGCTGAACTGGGTGACGCCGGGCCAGGGGTCTGCCGCGAAGGCCGTGCCGCCGTGGAGCGCGATGCGGTCGAGCCACGCCGGGCGAGGCGGCTGGTAGCCGTTGACCTCGGGGCGGTAGAAGTACGCCCTCGCGTTCGGGTCGAAGGCGTTGCGGTTGCCGAACCAGTCGCGCTGAATCTGCGGGTCGTCGACCGTGAGGGCGTTGTCAGAGAGAT
>Ga0265339_10000541_pt1 | contig 29498 bp, 21 predicted proteins | sample 4CB219metaG_FD_202085 | JGI IMG/M metagenome (GOLD analysis project Ga0265339, IMG submission 202085) | Rhizosphere microbial communities from Carex aquatilis grown in University of Washington, Seatle, WA, United States - 4-CB2-19 metaG | ecosystem: Host-associated > Plants > Roots >... | reverse complement strand
AAGCAGGCCGTTGACGGCGTCATCCATCGACTCCACTTTGAGGCCGATGCGTTTGGCCTCGCGCAGAGTGATGGGATAGTTGTGCGAGGGGTAGCCGGAGTTGAGGATGTTGGAGATTTCGCGGGCCCGTTCCAGATCCTGCATGTGGTAAGAGAGGATCTCCTCGCAGATGCGCGTGGAGAGCGCGCTGGAGCGGTCCACGGCGCCGATGACGAGTGGGTGCACATAAGGAAAGAGCGCCTGGTACGGGTTCTGAGTGGAGTCCTTGGCCTGCTCGGTCCACAGGCGAATGACGCGCAACAACTCGTCGTTGGAGACGCTGACGCGATCGTTGTCGCGGTCGATGGGCGAGAGGTCGTGGGTGAGCGAGGTGTCCACCGCGGAGAGATGGGCCAGCGGGCCCATGAGAATGCGGTCGGCGCCGAGCGCAAGCATGGTGGCGGCGGACTGGCACTCGAGCGGCGCCAGCACGGTGAGGTGCTTCACGTAGCGGCGCAGCAGGTTGACCATGCGCAACGCGGCCTGGCCGGAGCCGCCATCGGACTTGATGAACAAAGACAGGCGATCGACCTGCCCCCTGGAACGCACCAGTGCATAAAGGCCGGCGACGTCGTTCTGGCAGATGGCGCCCTTGGTGGAGTTCCAGTAGGTGAACACCGGCTCGCCGAGCGCGGCGGAGAGGCGCTCGATGACGGGCTGGGTGCGCTCCATCAGGACGGGCGGCCGAGCGGGCTTTGGGCGGTGGGGAGCTTGGATTTCGGCGGCAGGACGTTTGGGCATTTAGGTCGATTCAGATAGTGCGGACTGGACTATGGTAGCAAACGAGAGCGGGCATCCATTCTCTCAATCGAAGGTGTACTCACTGCTTCGTATCGATCGGGTGCTGCGCTTTCTCGTAGAACTCATTTTGCAGTTTCAGGCTTTCATCGTCGGCCTTGATGGCCTTCAGCGCTTCGGCGATCTGTTTTGACCACTCCTTCTGATCAAACTCGCCCAATTCCTTTGTGGCCACCGTGCCGTCACCGGAGTAGTGATTGGGAAAGTGCGCGTACCACCAGATGCCGGTGTAGATGTCGCCAGGAAGGCTGAGGCGGTGCTGATCTGCGCCGGATTGCTGCCCGGCGCGGTCCCGGTGGACGAGATCGGGCCGGGCGATGAGCATGTCAGAAGTTTCGGATTCGCCGGCGTGCATGTCGTTGCTGGGGTCGGACTTCATCGTCGGGCGGCCGGCTATGTGCGTGTTGGGCAGGCCGATGACGTAGATCACGAAGTCGTGGGGGCGGGCAAGCTGCGCCTGCGCAAAGAGCGGCAGCAGGGAATCGTTGCCACCGTGGCCGTTGACGATGACCACCTTCTTGCAGCCGTTGCGCGCCATCTCGTCCACGGTTTCCTGCAACAGTGTGAGCTGGGTGTTCAGGCTGTATGCAATGGTGCCGGGCTGCTGCCGCGCCTCAAAGATCTGCCCGAAGTAGTACTGCGGAAAGACGACGGCATACTCCTGCTTGACGGCATTGAAGACAGCGTAGCGCACGTCGAGCAGGTCAGTGCCGATCGGCAGATGCGGGCCGTGCTTTTCAAGGATGCCGAAGGGCAGCACGCAGACGCCCTGCGACTGGTGGATGGCCTGAACGAAGTCGGGCGCGGTGAGTTCCTCCCAGTTGGGAGAGAGCTGTTGCTGGGCGGAGGCAGAGCGGGCGGAGACGATAAAAACCAATAGACAAAAGGACAAACATCCCATCCCGGCCGCGCATGAAGCCGCACGGCCGAGGTTGAGCACCCTGCTGATTCGAGTCACGTGAGTTCTCCCTTCTCGGCCTAATTCGCCGGGTCGTCGGCCGTGAACGCCGAGCAGCACGGCTTCTCAGTTGCGTGCAGGTTCATCAGCTCGGCGCGGGTGCCATCCGGATCGTACATGTTGAGCTGCTGTTTGCCGTCGCGGCCAATCTTGGGAGCCGCGTCGTGACGTCCCTCAAGGCGGTTGCCGGCCTGCAGAGTTTTGAAAGCGCTGTCTACCGAAGTTTCACCCAACGCGAAGTGATTCAGCACGCCCAGCGTCTGCTGCGACATGCTCTCAGGAATCCCCGTGCCTGGGCCGCCGGCAACCATGTACTCCATCCAGTCATGCCCATCCGGCACCTGCTGGCTGACCCAATCCACCTTGGTGTCCTGCATGCCGCCGAACCAGTACGGCTTGAAGCCCAGCAGCTCGCGATAGAACGTGTCCTCGGTTGCGCGATCGTGAATCAAAATGCCCACGTGAATGATGTGGTGGCTGATGGCGTTCTTCGGTAGTCCCGATATGAGCGGCTTGTTCCCCGCAGTCACAAACTGTACCCGGTTCCCTTCGGGATCGAACACGTCGAACCAGCGGGTTCCGCCCTTGTCTGTCTCCACCGCGGCCGGCACATGCCAGCCCTTTGCGCCGAGATAGGTCCGGAGCCCCTCCGCATCCGATGTGACGAATGCGACGTGATCCAGGCGGTTTTTGCCCGCGCCCGCCGGCAACGGCAGCACCTCAACAAACTGCGTGTCGCTGATGACGTAACGCACGCCCTTCGGGTCCTCGGGATCGGGCATCTTCACCGCGCCGATGGTCACGGTGTAGAAATGCTCCGTGGCGGCGGCGTCGGAGGTGTAGACGGCAAGATGCGAGACGCTGGTGATGGGCGGGCGCTGCGGAGCGGACTGCGCCAATGAAGTGAGGGTGAAAGTTGCCAGAAGGGCAGGAAGGACAAAAGTCGCACGCATGGTTCACCTCGTAAAATCAGGACCGCACCACGATAAATCGATTTGGCGGGACATGCAACGTGGGACCGCAATCAAATGAGTCCGCGCCGTGCCGGTACAATGCGCACATGCACTTGAATGCCCGCTTCCCCGCTATCCTGCTTTTCATTTGCCTGCCGCTGGCCGCAGTGGGCCAGAGCGTGATCACGCCCGCGTCGCCTGCCGATCGCGCCGAAGCCCAGGCCATCTTCAAGCAGTTGATTGAGACCAACACCACGGATACGGCGCTCGGCAGCGTGACCGCGGGAACCGAGGCGATGGAGAAGCGCTTCCTCGATGCTGGATTTCCGCGCCAGGACGTGCACCTGCTCGGCCCCAATCCGAAAAAGATGAACCTGGTGGTGCGCTATCGCGCCGAGGGCACGCCGAATGAGAAACCCGTGCTGTTCCTCTGTCACATGGACGTAGTGGAGGCGCTCAAATCCGATTGGCACACCGATCCCTTCCAGTTCGTGGAGAAAGACGGCTACTGGTACGGCCGCGGCACGCAGGACATGAAGGATTCCGATGCGGGGCTGGTGGCCACGTTTCTGCGCCTGCATCGTGAAGGGTACAAGCCGAAGCGCGACCTGATCCTGGCGCTCACTGCGGACGAAGAAGGCGGCACGTTCAATGGCGCATCGTGGCTGGTGAACCAGCATCGCGACCTGGTGGATGCGGCTTATGTCATCAATCCCGATTCCGGCGGCGTGGAGCTTGACCATGGGCGCGCGGTGGTGGCTGACGTGGAGGCCACGGAGAAGGTCTACGCGGACTACCAGGTAACTGCGACCGACCGCGGCGGGCACAGCTCGCTGCCGCGGCCTGACAATGCCATCTACGAGCTGTCCGATGCGCTGGAGAAGCTGGCGCATTACAGTTTTCCCTTCGAGCTGAATGAGGTGACGCGGACGTACTTCCAGAACCTGGAGAAAGAGGAGACGGGGCAGACGGCCGCGGATATTCGCGCCATCCTGGCCACGCCGCCGGACATGGAAGCGGCAGCACGCCTGAGCGCGCAGGAGCCGAGCTTCAACTCGAACTTCCGCACCACCTGCGTGGCCACGCGGCTGGCTGCGGGGCACGCCAACAACGCGCTGCCACAGACCGCCCGGGCAAACATAAATTGCCGCATCTTTCCGGGCCGCTCACCGGAGGAGATCCGGCAGAAACTGATCGAGCTCTTCGCCGACCCCAGGCTGACGGTGAAATACGTTTCAGATGCCGGCGCAGTGGCGGACGTGGCGCCGGACCGAAAGGCGATTGTGCCGCCGCCCCCGAATCCCGAAGTTTTTGAGCCGTTGACGCGCATTACCAACGCCATCTGGCCGGGCGTGCCGGTAACGACGGTGATGGAAAACGGCGCCAGCGACTCCATCTACTTTGCGTGGGCGGGGATTCCGTGCTACGGCTACTCGGCCATCGCGCTGGAACGCGACGACGAACGCGCGCACGGGCAGGACGAACGGTTGCCGCTCGATTCCTACTGGAAGTCGCTGGACTTTCTTTACGCGTTTACAAAAGCGCTTGGCGACAAATGAGCACTGTTAACCAGAAGCCGGTTTACAGCAGGATCATGAGGCGGCTGGTGCCGTTCCTCATCCTCCTTTACATGGTCGCGTTTCTTGACCGCGTCAACATCAGCTTTGCCGCGCTGACCATGAATCGCGATCTGGGCATTTCAAAGACCGTGTATGGGTTTGCCGCGGGCGTTTTCTTTTTGAGCTATTGCCTGTTCCAGGTTCCGGCCAACCTGGCGCTGGCGCGATTGGGCGCGCGGAGATGGCTGAGTGTGCTGATGGTGGTGTGGGGCATGGTGTCGATGGCCACGGCGTTCGTGCCCAACGCATCGGCGTATATCGTCCTGCGCGCCGCGCTGGGCCTTGCAGAGTGCGGGTTCTACCCGGGAGTCATTTACTACTTCACGTTCTGGATGCCGCGCGCGCTGCGCACGCGGGTGCTGGCGCTGTTTCTTTTGTCGCTGCCGCTCTGCAACATTCTCGGGTCGCCGATCTCGGCGCACATTCTGCTGATGGACGGGGGTTGGGGGTTCACGGGCTGGCAGTGGGTTTTTCTGCTGGAGGGTGCGCCGGCGGTGCTGCTTGGCGCGGCGGCGTGGTTTGTGCTGGCAGATGGTCCAGTGTCGGCGACATGGCTTACGGCGGAAGAGAAGGCGGAGGTTGCGCACGATCTGGAGAGTGACACAGTGGTCCAGCGGGCTGCGGCTCCGGCGCGGCCGTGGCTCCTGGTTGCCGGCGATTCCGCAGCGTACTTTCTGTGGAGCACGGGGATCTACGGACTGAGCTTCTGGCTGCCGACGATCCTGGTGTTTCGCGGCGCCTCGCAACTCAGCACGGGCTGGTGGGCCACGTTGACGTTTTTCGTGGGCGGGCTCGCAATGGTGTGGGCCAGCAGGCAGCGCGGGTTCCGCCCATTACCGGTCCTCTTTCTTCTGGCGGGCGCGGGATTTGCGTCGGCAGGGTTCTTTCATTCGGTTGGTGGCGCCGTGGCCAGCTTCTGCCTGGCCGCCGCAGGCCTGCTCTCCTCCCTCCCAATGTTTTGGAGTGTGGCGGCCAGCCGGCTGAGCGGCAAGGCTGCGGGAACGGCCATCGCCATTGTGAATTCGCTGGGGGCGGTGGGCGCCTTCTGCGGACCCTATGCCATGGGCTGGCTCTACGACCATACGCACCGGTATACGGCGGGGCTGTGGGCGATTGCGATTTGCTTCGCTATTGGCGCGGGGATTACGGCCTTGACTATTCCGGAGTCACCCAGGGCGGCTGGAGTCTGAGGTGAATTTTGTTGCCAGGGCGTGGGACCGCGGGCCCAGGCAAAATGGGACCATGCGTACCGCCATCCGGCGCGTCTGCGCGCTGATTGCGCCACTGATAAACTGGACCTTGCATGATTCTCCCGTTCGTCCGCGAAATTTTCGCGGACCTGGAGCATACCTCGGCGTTTGAACGCGTTCGCAGGCACCTCAGCCTGGGTTCGGGGCGGCGAATTGTGTCCGGACTCACCGCGACCGCGCGCTCCCTTTACATTCCCCTGATTGCGCGAGCTGCGCAGCACCCGGTTATCGTGATTGTGGCCGACAACAAAGCCGCCGAGACGCTGGAGCCGATGCTGCGCGCCGGATGCGAGCTGACCGGTGCCATCGACCCGGGGCGCGTGGTGCGGTTGCCGGCGCATGATGTGCTGCCATTCGAGAATCTTTCGCCCCATCCTGACGTGCAGGAGCAGCGTGCGGCGGCTCTGTGGAAGCTGGCCACCGGCGCTGTCTCGATTCTTATCGTGCCGGTCGAAGCCGCGGCAATGCGTCTCTTCGACCGCGATTATTACGCCAGCCTCGCAGTGACGCTGCGGCGCGGCGAAGAAGTCGACGTCGAAGTGCTCACAGCACATTTGGCCAGTGTGGGCTATACACAGATGGACCTCGTCGAGATGCCTGGCCAGTTCACGCGCCGGGGAGGAATCCTCGATGTCTACTCGCCCGAATCGGACCGGCCCGTGCGCATCGAGTTTTTTGGCGACGAAATCGACACCATCCGCCGCTTCGATCCGGAAACACAGCGCTCGCAATCCGGATTGGACGAAGCACAGTTGCTGCCGCTGACGGAAACGCCGGTAACGGAACGCCTGCTTGTCGCTGTGCACGCGCGCCTGAGCAAGCAGCGCGTCGAGATGGACGAAGCCGGCGAGGCGGACACACTCGCTGTCGAAGCCGCGGCGGCCGGCGGAGTGAGCGTCTTTCCCGGCTGGGAGTTCTTTGCACCCGTCGCCGGCGCCCAGAGCCATCTGCTCAAATTCGCTCCCAAGTCGGTTCTGTTTGTCGACGAACCAGGCATGGTGGGCAACCAGATTGACCGCTGGTGGAACAAGGTGGAACAGCGCCACGAGCGCTCCGGCATTGGCAGCCTCATCCGTCCCGAGGATATTTACCTTCGCCCGGAAATCCTGCAGGGACTGCTGAAGGCGCACTTCGGCCTCGATTTCGATCAGCTCGGCGCGGTAGATGTCCTCGATGAAGACGCAACACTGGGCGAGATTGCCATCGGCACGCGGCCTACGCTGCGCTTCCACGGCTCTATCCCCGCGCTTACCGAACAGTTGCGCAAGCTGATCGAAGTGGAGACGCATATCGTTATCGCCGCGGCCAACCAGGGCGACGTGGAGCGCACGGCGACGATTTTGCGCGAGTACCAGATTCCTTATCGCCTGGGAAGCCGCGCCATGCTTCACGGCGAAACATTGCTGGAAGAAGCCAGCTACATGGCCGGCGATCTGCGCGTGCCGGTGATTGTGCGCTCGCCGTTTGCCGCGGGCGTGAGCTTTCCCGAATCCAACCTGATTCTCTTTGGCGCCAACGATCTCTCCGACGAGGCAGACGTTGCCGCCCGGCCGGAGCCGCGAAGATCAAAAACTGCCGCATTCGTCTCCGATTTTCGCGATCTCTCCGTCGGCGATTTCGTGGTCCACGTGGAGCACGGCATCGCGCAGTACCAGGGGCTGAAGGAGATTGTGCAGGACGGCCTGGCGATCGAGTTCATGATCCTCGAGTTCGCTGAAGCTGCGAAGCTCTACGTGCCGCTTACTCGCCTCGACTTGATCCAGAAATATCGATCTACCGATACTGGCCCCGCGCCACAACTGAACCGGCTCGGCTCGCAGCAATGGATCAAGACCAAGGCGCGCGTGCGCAAAGCCATGCAGGACATGGCCGCGGAACTGCTCAAGCTCTACGCTGAGCGCCACACCGCTGCAGGCATTGCATTCACGCCCGACAACGAATTTCAAAAGGAGTTCGAAGACGCCTTCGACTACAACGAGACCGAAGACCAGATCACGGCCATCAGCGCGATCAAGTACGACATGGAAAAGTCCACGCCCATGGACCGCCTGCTTTGCGGCGACGTGGGCTACGGCAAGACCGAAGTGGCAATGCGCGCGGCGTTCAAGGCCGTGCAGGATTCGAAACAGGTGGCGGTGCTGACGCCCACCACCGTCCTCAGCTTCCAGCATTTTGAAACCTTCAAGCGCCGCTTCTCGCAGTTCCCCATCAACGTGGAGATGATTTCGCGCTTCCGCACCGCCAAAGAGCAGAAGCTCATCGTAGAGCGCGTTGAAACCGGCAAGGTCGACATCCTCATCGGCACCCATCGCATTCTGTCAAAGGACATCAAGTTCCAGGATCTCGGCCTGCTGATCGTAGATGAAGAACAGCGCTTCGGAGTGCGGCACAAGGAAAAGCTGAAGCAGATGCGCAAGGAGATTGACGTGCTCGCGATGAGCGCCACGCCGATTCCACGCACACTGCACATGTCGCTGGTGGGACTGCGCGACATGAGCGTGATTGAAACTCCGCCCAAGGACCGCATGGCCATCCAGACGGTGGTGGCCAAATTCGACGAGAAGATCATTCGCTCCGGCATTGAGCTGGAACTGGAGCGCGGCGGCCAGGTTTATTTCGTTCATAACCGCGTTGAGTCCATCTACGAAATCGCCGCGCGGATTCAAGAGCTGGTGCCGGCGGCGCGCGTGGTGGTGGGCCATGGGCAGATGGGCGAGACCGAGCTGGAACGCGCCATGCTTGCCTTCATGCATCACGAGTACGACGTGCTGGTGGCAACCACAATCATCGAGAACGGCCTCGACATCCCGCTCGCCAACACCATGTTTGTCAATCGCGCTGACCGCCACGGCCTGAGCGAGCTCTACCAGCTCCGCGGCCGCGTGGGCCGGTCCAATCGCCGCGCCTACGCGTATCTGCTCATCCCGCCGGAGCAGGAGTTGACGGAGATTGCGCGCCGCCGCCTGGCCGCGCTCAAGGAGTTCAGCGACCTGGGCGCGGGATTCAAGATCGCCGCACTCGACCTGGAGCTGAGGGGCGCCGGCAACATGCTGGGCGGCGAGCAGAGCGGCCACATTGAAGCTGTCGGCTTTGAACTTTACACGACGATGCTGGAACAGGCCGTGAAGGAGCTGAAGGGCGAGCGCGCCGAGGAGAAGCCTTCCACGCAGCTCAATCTGGGCATTGCCTTGCGCATCGACGAGAGTTACGTGCCAGAGGAGAATCAGCGTCTGCGCCTTTACAAGAAGATTGCCGGCGCGCAGGATGAGAAGGCCCTGGCCGATTTGCGCGCGGAGATGGAGGACCGCTACGGGCCGCTGCCCGACGCTACGGTCTACCTGCTTGAGGCTGCGTCGTTGCGGCTGGAGTGCGAGCGCATCGGCATTGCGCAGATCGACCGCAAGCGCGCAGAGCTGCAGATGCGGTTCACGGAGAATGCAGCGGTGGATCCGCAGCACCTGATGCGGCTGGTGGCGCGCAATGCCAGGCGTGGCGCCCAGTTTACGCCCCAGGGTGTGCTCAAATTCCCCCTAGCCTCCACGCGGCCCGATGAGGTATTGCTGGAGATTCGCGAGCTTATCGGAAACCTCGCAAGCGCTCCCGTGGGAGGGTGAACATCGCTCGCATCTAATTTCAGGCATGGTCGGCGCGCTGTCCCCAACGCGCCCACAATTCTTCATATCCAGAGGTCACCAGTCATGAGCAAGCGCGTTCGCAAAGCAGTGTTCCCCGCAGCCGGGCTGGGCACCCGCTTCCTTCCCGCAACCAAGGCAGTCCCCAAGGAAATGCTTTCCCTGGTGGACAAGCCCATCATTCAGTACGGCGTGGAGGAAGCGCTGGCATCGGGCATCGAGCACATCATTATCGTCACCGGCCGCGGCAAGACCACCATGGAAGATCACTTCGACGTGAGCTTCGAGCTGGATGCGACGCTGGAGCGCAAGGGCAAAAGGGAACTGCTCGAGCTGTCGCGCAATGTGGCCTCGATGGCACGCATCAGCTACGTGCGCCAGAAGGAACCGCTCGGGCTGGGCCACGCCGTGCTCTGCGCCAAGGATCTCGTCGGTGACGAGCCGTTCGCGGTCCTGCTTCCTGACGACATTGTCGATGCGGACCGGCCTTGCATCGGCCAGATGATTGACGTCTTCAACGAGCGTGGCGGCTCGGTGTTGGCCACAATGGCAATCGAAGGACCCGCCATCAGCGCGTACGGCGTGCTGGCCGGATCGCCCGATCAGGACAATCCGCGCATCTTCAACTGCAACGGCATGGTGGAAAAGCCAAAACTAGAAAGCGCGCCGTCAAACCAGGCCATCGTCGGCCGCTACGTGCTCACGCCGCGCATCTTCGAACTGCTGGAAGAGACAAGGCCCGGCGCAGGCGGCGAGATCCAGCTCACCGACGGCATCCTGGCGCTGCTGAGGCACGAGAAGGTCTTCGGCTACACCTTCGAGGGCAAACGGTATGACGCAGGCGACAAATTCGGCATGCTCCAGGCCACAATCGAGCTCGCGCTGAAGCGCCCCGAGTTTGCCGACAGGCTTCGCGCGTATTTGAAAGAGCTGCCGCTGTAAACAGAACGGGCCTCCAGCATGCGGAGGCCCGGACCCTCTATCGAATCAGGACTCGAAGCTCACTGGATCGCCGGCTCAGTCGCGACCGATTCGGATTCGGCCGCCAGGGAAAGAGGCTCGTCGTCCAGGTCGGCGCCGGCGAGCACGGATTTGGGCAGCGACTTTCCTGGCTTGACACCAAGCTGGCGGAGCATCTCCACCTGGCGGACCAGGTTGCCAGGGCCTTCGCTGAGCTTCTTCATCACTCCGGTGTAGCACTGGTCCACTCTGCGCAGGTTGGCGCCGAGTGCTTCAAGGTCGGCAACAAAGCCCACGAACTTTTCATAGAGCGCCGCGCCGCGGTCCATCACATCCTGCATGTTGCGGACCTGGAATTCCTGTTGCCAGAGACTGTCAACGATGCGGATGACGAAGAGGAGAGTGGTGGGGCCGACAAGCAGGATTTGCTTATCGTAGGCATCGCGCCAGAGGGCGTCGTCTTCGTGGAGAGCGGCAAGGAACGCCGGCTCGATGGGAACAAACATAACAACGAAATCGGGCGGCTCGCTGGCATCCAGCTTGTGATAGACGCGCGCGGCAAGGCCATCGATGTGGGCTCGGAGTGACGTAAGATGGCGCTCCATAGCTTGCTTGCGCTCCTCGTCCGATGCCGCGTTGACCCAGTCGGACCAGGAGGCGAGCGAGACCTTCGAGTCGATGAGGAGGTTGCGCCTGCCCGGGAGATTGAGAATGATGTCGGGGCGCTGCTTGCGGCGGTCCCCATTGGTGTGGGCAGGGTCAAACGCCTCCTGGACACGGAAGTGCTCGCCCTCGCGCAGGCCTGCCTTCTCCAGGAGATTGCGCACTACGAGCTCGCCCCAGTCGCCCTGGCCCTTGGCCGAGCCGCGAAGCGCAGTAGAGAGATTGCGCGTCTCCTCGGCGAGCTGCTGGTTCATGCTGTTCAGATTTCCAATGAGGCTCTGCAGAGTATTGACGCCGACTCTTGAGTCGCTCTGCGCCTCTTCCACCTTCTTGCGGAACTCACTGATCTGCTGGCGCAACGGGATAAGCAGGTTGTCGAGGTCCTTCTTGTTGGTATCGGTGTAGATTTTGGATTTCTGTTCGACGATCTCAGTAGCCAGCATCTGGAACTGATCGGAGAGGGTCTTCTTCGCGGTATCCAGGAGGGTCAGCTTTTCCCCAAGATTCTTCTTCTCATTGAGAAGATCGGCGCGGAGCTGACTGACTTCAGCCAGCATCCGCCGCTCATTTTCGTTCTTTGAGCGCAGTTCCGCAACAGCCCGGTCGCGTTCCTCCGCCAGGTTCGCCACAATCTTCTCGCGGTCTGCATTGAGCACGCCGATCATGCGCTCGCGCTCGGAGGCCAGCGATTCGGCGCCGGCCCGGCGCTCTGCCAGTTCGCGCGACTGGCTTAGCTCTGTACGCGCCGCGCCCAGCTCGGCGGCCAAACCGGAGATGCGCTGCGAGAGTTGGCTTCGTTCCCCATCAGCAGCCACGCGGTCTTTTTTATCGGTCAACGAGCGGAAAACGAAATGAATGGCAATGCCTGCAACAATGCCGAGCAAGACGGCAAATACCGGAACAAGACCTTGCATCTCTGGATTCCTCTTCGCCTAATGTACGCAATAACACGAAAGTTTGCGCCAAGAAATAACGAGGGTAACGTTACAAACGGTGCATGAGATTGACCAATGTGGTCTTTGGTGATGCGAAGGGAATGCGAATAGAACCAGGGCGGAGGATCCGCCTTGGAGGCAGCGGTCAATCGGCTTCGATGGGGTCGGCTGCTTCGGCTGCCAGCGCGAGAGGGGATTCTTCAGCGTCCGCATCCGCGATGAGCTTTGGCGATAGAGGCTTGCGGGGTCTGACGCCGAGTTGACGGAGCAGTTCGACCTGGCGGATGAGGTTGCCGTCGCCACTGCTCAGTTTCCTCCACGCCTTCTCGTAGCTGCGGCCCGCGTCGCGAAGGCTGTTGCCAATCTCCTCCATATCGGCCACGAAACCGGCGAATTTTTCGTAAAGCCTGGCGCCGCGATCCATTACATCCTTGACGTTGCGCGCTTGCCTGTCCTGATGCCAAAGTACGTTGACGATACGAATGATATAGAGAAGCGTGGTGGGGCCGACCAGCAGGATGCCCTGATGGTAGGCGTCGGCCCAGAGGTCAGCGTCGTTTTGCAGTGCGAGGAGAAAGGCAGGTTCGATGGGCACGAACATCACGATAAAATCAGGGGCTTCGATCCCGGGAAGCTGGTCGTATCCTGCTTTGGCGAGGCCGGCGACATGGCTGCGCACGCTGGCCAGATGCTGTTTGAGCGCGATCCTGCGTTCATCTTCTGTTGCTTCTGCTTTCACGCAGTCGGTATAGGCGGTGAGTGAAACTTTCGAGTCAATGATGAGATTGCGGCCGCCGGGGAGGAAGACGATAACGTCAGTGCGCGCGGCCCTGGTCTTGTCGCCATCCTCGTTGGCGAGACCGGCGAAGCTCTGCTGAAAACTGTACTGTTCGCTTTCGCGGAGGCCGGCTTTTTCCAGCAGGTCGCGAAGGATGAACTCGCCCCAATCCCCCTGCGTCTTGGCAGAGCCGCGGAGCGCGGTGGTGAGATTGCGGGCCTGCTCGGTGAGCTGCTGGTTAAGATTGCTGAGGCCTCCGATCAGACCTTGCAGCGTGGCCACGCCGGTTTTAGAGTCGGATTGCGCTTCTTCCACCTTCTTCTTGAATTCCTCGATTTGCGCCTTGAGGGGGCTTAGGAGGTTGGCAATCTCTTTCTGGCTACCTTCCGAAAAGGACTTCGATTTCTGGTCGAGGATCTCCGCGGCGACCGCTTGAAACTGATTGGAGAGGGCGGCTTTTGCCTCATTGAGGAGGGTCAGTTTTTCAATGACGTTCTGACGTTCATTTTTGAGATCTGCCTCAAGCTGGCTGATTCGGACGGCTTGCAGGCGCTCAGTTTCGGCACTGGACTGCAAATCGGCGCGCACGGAGTCGCGCTCCGAAGTGAGCCGGTCGATGATTGCCAGCCGCTCGGTGCAGAGAGATTCGAAGCCCGCGCGGGAGGCAGCGAGGGATTGAGTCTCACTGAGCTGGATTCGCGTTGCGGCCAAGTCGGCGCTGAGTTCGGCGGCGCGGCGATTGATCTGATCGCGCTCGCTTTTTGCCGATAGCTGCCGCAGCCAATAGCCCAGGATGATGCCGAGAATCGCCGCCAGGACCGCGATGAGAGCCTGCATGGGGGTGAACGCCTCTTCGCCTAATGTACGCCTGGAGGCTGTGCATTTGTGGGAGGAATTCAGCATAAAACGGACAGCTCACAGCCGACCGCGAACATGGGCAGCGATCTGTTGCAAGTGAGAATGGGAGGACGGTGCGATCCCTTCGGGGTACGATTTGCCACGCATTTCGTCCACCGGCTTCCGGACAGGATTGCGGCTCTTGTGGTGGGGACCTATCTTCCCGCATCCTTCTCCGTTGCGCGGCTTTACACACAGGGGGTCGACCTTTAGACTTGGAATTTCAGGGCCGCGTGCGATTTTTTCCGCACTGAGGTTGTGTTCCCCTGCTGTGGGCCGTTATTGTAGGCAGGCGGAGCCAAGCGGACCCACTGAAGCCAGGTTTCCGAAGTAATTGAACAGACGAGGAGAAAACACGAATGGCCGTGGAAGAGAAGGTAAAGCAGATCATCGTGGAACAGCTTCAGGTGGACGAGGCGGAAGTCACACCCAACGCCAGTTTCCAGGAGGATCTGGGAGCGGATTCGCTTGACGTGGTCGAACTGGTGATGCAGTTCGAGGAAGCCTTCGACCTGGAGATTCCGGACGAAGACGCCGAAAAGATCAAGACGGTGAAGGACGCAATCGACTACATCGAGAAGAACGAAAAGACGAAAGGCAAGTAGCCGGTGAACCGTCGAGTTGTAATTACCGGCCTCGGGCTGGTATGCGGTGTGGGCAACACCGCACCTGAGGTTTGGCGGAAACTGGTGACCGGGGCCAGCGGCGCGGCGCCCATCCAGGGTTTCGACGCCACCGGATTCCCGGTCACATTCGCCTGCGAGGTCAAGAACTTCGACCCGCTGAACTTCGTGGACAAAAAGGAAGCGCGCAAGATGGGGCGCTTCATCCACTTTGCCTTTGCGGCCACCCAGGAAGCGCTGGCGCAGTCCGGACTGCAGATCACGCCGGAGAACCAGGACCGCGTGGGCGTCTTCATAGGCTCCGGGATCGGTGGATTCGAGATCATCGAGCGCGAGCACGCCAACCTGCTGAACGGCGGGCCGCGCAAGATCTCGCCGTTCTTCATTCCGTCAACCATAGTAAACATGGCGGCGGGACAGATTTCCATTCGCTACGGGGCCCAAGGCCCCATCTCAGCCACGGCAACCGCGTGCGCCACCAGCGCCAACTCCATCGGCGACTCGGTGCGCATGATCCTGCACGGGGATGCGGATGCGATGATCGCAGGCGGAACGGAGGCCGCGGTTACGGCCTTATCCGTGGGCGGGTTTGCCGCCATGCGCGCGCTTTCTACCCGCAATGACGAGCCGCAGCGGGCCAGCCGGCCGTTTGACAAGGACCGCGACGGGTTCGTCATCGGCGAAGGCGCGGGAATCTTGATCCTTGAGGAACTCGAATTTGCGCGCAAACGCGGCGCCAATATCCTGGCCGAGGTGATTGGCTACGGCATGAGCGCCGACGCATATCACATGACGGGAATCGCGCCGGAGGGCCTGGGCGCGCAGCGCAGCATGCGGGCGGCGCTCAAGGACGCGAACATCCAGCCGGAGGAAGTGGGCTACATCAACGCCCATGCCACCTCGACCCCGGCGGGCGACGGAAACGAGTCGCTGGCGATCGAGAAGGTGTTTGGCGAGCACGCGCTGAGCCACAAGCTCAAGGTGAGCGGAACCAAATCGATGACCGGTCACCTTCTGGGCGGCGCAGGCGGACTGGAGGCCGGCATCACCGTGCTGGCGCTGCAAAATCAGATGCTGCCGCCTACCATCAACCTGGACAACGCGGACCCCGAGTGCCGCCTGGACTACGTGCCCAACCAGGCTGTGGCGCACAACTTCGATATCGCGCTGTCGAATTCGTTTGGCTTCGGCGGGATCAATGCCACGCTCATCATGCGGCGGTGGTCGGAGTAGGGAACACGAACCCTTAACACCGGAAAAGCAACGGCGCGCATCGCCTTCGATGCGCGCCGTTTTTCCTTCTCCGTTTATTGCTTCTGTGGATGCGATCAGCCCATCAGTGCTGCCCATCCAACGCCAAACAGGACCACCAGGATCCACCAGCCGAATGCAGCAATGTACCCTGACCCGCGTTTGACGCCGGCCACGATGGCCGTTCCCATCCCCACCAGGAAAAGAGTCCATATCGTGACCGCGTCGATCGAACTGAGCAGGCTGTAAAGCGCGGCATTGGTATCGGTAGGACTAAACAGTATGCCGAGGTTTGTTGGAGCGAAGTTCTTGGCGTTAAACGATTCTGGCGCCGCACCGGCATACAAGACAATGATCCCCAGCAGAGTTTTGAAGATGGATGGCAGCATGCCATACACCCAAACTACCCACACCTTGGCGAACGTGGCCTTGCCGCTAAAGCCAAAGTTTATGGTTCCCCACATCACCAGCGAGATGACCAGGCCCCCAATCACGATGAAGATGGGGCTGCACAGAAAAGCTATCCGAGTGATCGTGACTGTGAGCTTCATCTGGGTTTCCCGTTGCTCAGGCGTCAGCTGTGCCAGGCGCTCCTGGGCCTTGGCGTTCATCTGAATCTGGTTCTCTGCCGCTTGCCGCATGCCAACCTTGGCGTCGACGGCAAAATAGAAGGCATAGCCCAGAGCGATGTAGAGGATAAAGGGCAGCCACCAGCTCAGGTGACCGTTCCTGATATCGGCAAACGTTTTGGAAGGAGCGCTGAAGATGTTGATAACGCGCTGCATTTGGGACAGGCCGGGGGTTGATTCGGCCGTAGGTTGAACTCCGGTATCGCTCATGAATCGCCTCTCCGATTGAAGCTAGGTCAAGTGGACGCCTCTGCCCGCGGGATGAAACCTCCGGCTGGGGGCGCGATTGTATTTCTAACGGCCGCCACCCGGAGCTCCGTCGTGCGCAGTTAGATCAGGATCCCGGCTGGAAGTGCGTTTGCCCGCGATTGTACCCCGAATTGGGGACGGGCGGAAATCATTTTCATTTGAAAGTCAGATCGGCGGCTCTGGCGGGGCATTCTGCTTCGGTCTGAGAGCCCTCCCGCCGCTTCTTGAAGACGAGCGCAAAGGAAGGTCCCGCGGAGTTTCACGAGTTGCAAAGTCTTAACGGTATCACTTGCCGCGGGATGCGAGTTGCGTGGCCGCCGGCGTGTTGCGCGGGCGCTTGGGTGTCGCTGGCATGTAGCTTTTGTACACGGTGATGTGGAAGCAGGACTGCTGGAACTCTTCCTCCACGTCGATTTTGCCGGCCTGCTGCAGGGCGAGCAGGTGGGTGCGCATCCAGGCGATCTCCGTGAGAGACATGCCGGACTTGGCAATGTCCACAGTGGCGCCGGTCAAGTGAGGGCTCACAATGTCGCCCTCGGCCGCGGCAGCGTTGCCGTTGATCTGCATTAGGCGCTTCTGGTAATCGACAGTGCGCACCGCGGAACTGACTTCGAGCGGACCATGGAACCGGGCCGCGTGCGCGCGCGCGAGGTCAGAGAGGAAGTGGGCGGTCCAGGGCCGGCAGTAGCGGCGATTGTCAGGTAGATCGTGGTTGATGGTGAGCACGGCGGAGACGGGCACGGGGACGAGCACGTGGCTGTCGATGCGATCGTTGAGATCGTCTTCGTCGAGGATGCGCTCAAGGCCCTCCGCGTCAGTGCGTTCGTTCTGCCGCTCGAGGGAGGCGGCCGAGCCGGTCAGTGGCGGAGGCATGACGAAGCGGCGCCCGCGACGGTAAGAAACGGGCTGAGGCGCGGTGTCGGGAAGGATGGGGCTTGCCGAGTCATCGTCCCCGAGGGCAGCCTGCGCGTGGGGCTTCAGCGGCGCGGTGCGGCGGTAAGTAGTCGGCTGAGGCGCTGCGTCGGGAGTTGCATCGTCGTCGGCGCGGGCTGCGAGCGCGCGAGGCTCCCGCGGGGCAATGAGGCGGGCGATGCTTGCGCGATGCGCTCGCGCGCGACCATTAGTTGGCCGGCGGTTGGTCTGCCGGCTTGCGGGCGCGCGGCGCGACGGATGATTGCGATTTCCCTCCCCGCGGTGCGCGGGCGATCTCCCCGATGAGTGGGAAGAATGCCGGACCGGCCGTGAAACAAGGCTGCGCGGGTGGACGTACCTATGCGTCCGCTCCAGTGAAGCGTTCACTGCGGCCAGCGCCAGGGTAGAGGACGCCGCGGCCAGAACAACGGAAATGAGAATGGCCCGAAACACGGGGGAGTGAGGGCGGAGAGCCAGAGCACGATCAGTGTACCGCCGGTGCAGCACGGCGGCGAGTGGCTGACTGGGTGCGGGAGGGTCTGATAACTAGTTCGCTGGATTTCTATCTCTTCTTAGGGGCAGCAGCCGCCGCGCGGCGAAGGGCTTTGACATCGAGCAGGTCCCGATCTCGGCCACTCGCCAACTTGTTTCGGATTAGATCATCGCGCGAAATCACGTGAGTAGGAATTTCGTTGTCAATCTTGCCTTCGATACGATTGGGCCACGCTTCTTCGAATGTGACACCATCGATACTCTGAAGAATGTCGATACGGTTCGGCGGTAGACCGAGTTGGAATGTCGTCCCATCGACAAAATCGGATTCCGTGAACTCGTTCAATGGGGCTCCGAACTGCGCGAGAGCCCGGAAGACGGCTCGCGCGTTCTCGGGGTTGGAGCGAATGAAGATGTCGAGGTCTTTGGTGGTGCGAGGCTCGGCATGGACCCCGAACGCGTGACCACCGATGAGGAGATATTCAACTGCGTTCGCATTCAGAAGAAGAAGGAGATCCTTGAAGTCCTTGGTCAGCATCAATGAGGCCTTTCTTGAATGAAGCGGCGAACTCATATGCAGCGTGACTCAGTTCGCAGACAGCGACAAGGCGATCGCCTACCGGCTGAGACTGCCAGTATTGGTAAGTCTCATCCTGTTGAAGTTCCGTGTCGGTAACGCGGCGAAGCGTCTTATCCATAAGTGGGATGAGTCTCCTCACTGCAACAGCGTCCCCTGTTCCTCGTCCTTGCCGTTCACTTCGTCGGGCGGAATCACCACCGCCGCAGCCACCTTGTCTTCCGCATCCAGATTCAGCAACCTCACGCCTTGCGTGGCACGGCCGGCGGCGCGGATGGTCTTGGTATCGACGCGGATGATCTTGCCCCACTGGCTGATCACCATGATCTCGCTCGTGTCGTCAACCAGCTGGATGGAGCTGACCTTGCCGATGCGCTCGGTCACGGCCATGTTCTTCACGCCCTTGCCGCCGCGGGTTTGCAGACGGTACTCCTCCACATCGGTGCGCTTGCCAAAGCCGTTCTCGCTGACAGAGAGAATGCGGTAGGCGCCGGGTTCGTGCTCTTTGGGTGTAACCGCCACGCCCACAACGTGGTCGTTCTTGCCCAGGTCAATGCCGCGCACCCCGTAGGCCGGGCGGCCCATGGAGCGGACGTCGGCCTCGTCAAAGCGGATGGCCATGCCCAGATGCGTCGCCAGGAAGATGATCTGCGAGCCATCGGTGATGCGCGCCCGCACAAGCTCGTCCTCGTTATCGATGCCGATGGCGATGATGCCCTTCGACATCACATTGGAGAAGTCCTTGAGCGGCGTCTTCTTCACCGTGCCGTTGCGCGTAGCAAAGAAGACGAACTTGCCTTCCTCTTCCAGGTCCCGCACCGGCAGGATTGCGCGGACATTTTCTCCCGCCTGCAGGTTGAGCAGGCTCTGCATGCTCTTGCCCTTGCCCGCGGCGCCCACATCGGGAATCTCGTACACCTTCAGCCAGTAAACGCGGCCGGCGTTGGTGAAGCACAACAGGTACGCGTGCGTTGAATCGACGATGAGCTGGGCGACAAAGTCCTCCTCGCGCGTCTTCATGCCCATGCGGCCGGTGCCGCCGCGGCGTTGCTGCCGGTAGATGCTGATGGGCGTGCGCTTCAGGTAGCCTTGATGACTGACAGTCACCGCAACCTGTTCGTCGGCGATCAAGTCTTCAAGTTGCAACTCCGCGGACTCGTCGATAATCAGCGTGCGGCGCTCGTCGCCGTACCGGTCGCGGACCTCCTTGAGTTCCTTCACAATCACCTGGCGCAGTTTCTTGTCGCTGGCGAGGATCGATTCGTATTCGGCGATCTTCTCCCGGATTTCCTTCAGCTCGTTGAGAATCTCGTCCACTGAAAGCTGGGTCAGGCGGTAGAGCTGCAACTCCAGAATGGCGTCAACCTGGCGTAGCGAGAGGCCGTGCTCTTCGCTGGGCAGCCGTTCGCGGTCAAGATTGATGACGATGTCGCGGCCCTTGCCCCAGGCGTACAGGTTCTCGCGTGCTTCAGTGCGGGAATTCGATCCGCGGATAATCTTGATGACGGTATCCAGGTTGTCGAGCGCAATCTTGTAGCCCTCGAGAATGTGCTCGCGATCGCGCGCCTTGCGCAGCAGGTAAGCGGTGCGGCGCTGCACCACGTCCACGCGATGATCGATGAATGCGCGGATGGCCTGGTCAAGCGGAAGCTCCCGCGGCTGGCCGTTAAGCACCGCCAGGAAGATCATGGAAAAGCTTTCCTGGAGCTGCGTGTGCTTGTAGAGCTGGTTCAACACAATTTCCGGCTGCGAACCTCGCTTCAGCTCGATCACGATCCTCATGCCATCGCGGTCACTCTCGTCGCGCACGTCGGAGATATCGTCGACGATCTTCTCGTTCGCCAGCTCGGCGATGCGCTCAATGAGCCTGGACTTGTTCACCTGGTAGGGGATCTCGCCGACGATGATCGCCTGCTTTTCCTTGGTCAGGTTTTCGAGCGCTGTCTTGGCGCGCATCAGAAAGCGGCCGCGGCCGGTCGTGTAGGCCTGGGCAATGCCGCTGCGTCCGTAGATAAAACCACCGGTAGGAAAATCAGGGCCCTGAACGTGCTTCAGCACTTCCTCCAGGCCCGCCTTGGGATTGTTCACCAGTTCGATCGCCGCGTTCACAACTTCCGTCAGGTTGTGCGGCGGAATGTTCGTCGCCATGCCGACAGCAATGCCATTGGACCCGTTCACAATCAGGTTGGGAATGCGCGTCGGAAGCACCGTAGGCTCGAGAGTCGACTCATCGTAATTCGGCGTAAAGTCGACGGTCTCCATATCAATGTCGGCCAGCAATTCGCCGGCGATGCGCTTCATCCGGCACTCGGTGTAGCGCATGGCCGCTGGCGGATCGCCATCCACTGAACCGAAATTGCCCTGGCCATCCACCAGCGGATAGCGCAACGTGAAGGGCTGCGCCATGCGCACCAGCGTGTCATAAATGGCGGAGTCGCCGTGGGGATGGTACACACCCATAGCCTGGCCCACCACCTTGGCGCACTTCGTATATTTCTTGTTGTACTCAAGGCCCATCTCGCTCATCGTGTAGAGCACGCGGCGATGAACGGGCTTCAGCCCGTCGCGGGCGTCAGGCAGCGCGCGCCCGATGATGACAGACATCGAGTAGTCAAGGTAGGAGCGGCGCATCTCCTCCTCAATATTGATAGGCACGTGGTTGTTACGGCCGTCAGGCGGAAGACCGCCATCGAGGGGGAGCTGGGGATTCTTATCGTCTGCCATAGTGGTTTTTCGAAAGTCCCGCGGAGGGCGGCAGGAAGACACCGGAAAAGCGGAGCCGGGCCAGTGCGGACTGTAGCTTTATTTTACCCTTTGCTATGGAGATTCAGCAAGGCGGAATCGTTAATTTAACTCTTTTAATTACAATACGTTAGCTGGCAACAAATCGACTGCTTTGGCGGAGTTGTCAGCCGTCTCTCGCGAGGTGTGATTTCGCCCTGGATTCGAACCGATTTCACGTCTCCGGGACAATACTTTTCTTCGGCTTGAACCAGTCGCCCGGCTAGAGAAGTCCGGGCAGCGCCAGCATGCAAAATACCGCCTGCAGCGCCACGATCGCGCCGCCGGAAGCAAGTGCCAGCCGTGGACGAGGAGTTTCGTATGCATCCGCAAAGACTCCCCCGATAAACGTAAACAGGAACGCCTGTGCCCACAGCCAAGGCGACGAAGGCACCCCTGTGGTGACAAGCAGAAGCAGGAGCGCGGCGCAAAACAGCGGTGCGGTGTTGCCGAAATAGCGCGCCCGCCGTATTACGAAATAAAGCAGGACCGCCGCAACAAAAGCGATGGTAATGCCGGCATTCGGCAGGCCGAGAAAGAAACGGGCAGCAGGTTCGCGTGAAAACCAGAGAAAGCCGGCCGCGGAGCGAAAAAGATAGCTGAAGGCGTCCGGTGAAAAGCCGTAACAGACAAACACCACCACCAAAGCGCCGGCGCAGGCAAGCAGAACCATTGGCAATATCTGGCTGCGGCGGCCCTCCGCCACCCAAAGCATGGTCAAAAGGCCCAGCAGCGCCACCACCGGCAGCGCGGCAATGTGCGCCGCGGCGGCAAGCCCAAAGCTGGCGATGAGCAGCACGATGCGCGGGCGCCATTTGCGGCGCGGGCCCTGCATGGCATGGGCCACTCCAATGCAAGTGTAGACGCCGGCAAACACCCCGAGCGCGGCCAGAATCTCCGGGCCAGGCGTGACGGATGCCCTGAGGATGGCCGGCGAAAAGCAATACAAACCGAGCGCGGTGTAGCCGCCTGGATTGCCGTAGAGTCGTCGCGTCACCCACCACAGCGCGGCGCCAAGCACAAAGCCGGCAAATAGAAACGGAAGACGAACAAGCAGCAGAATGTGCGGCAGTTGATGCCGCAGTTCCCACGTGCTCAAAGCAGCAGCTTCCGGGCCGGCCACCTGGACCACGCGGTCCTCCGGCTTGCGGAAGTGGTCAAGCCCGCGCTCCGCCAGCAAGTTCAGCGTCAGCGGCAGCCCGGCGGCGCGATAGGCCAGCACGCCGTCATGAATATTCCCGCAACTCGTGTAATAGCCGGACAGCGGAGAAGGCGACTCCCACATTTCGCGGCCGCAGCGGGCGTACTGATAGTCCCGGTCCATTAAGGTCTGCCGGGAGATCAGCCACAACCCCTGCGCCAGAAAAAGCGCCAGCAGGACGGCGGCGATGCGCTGCGGGCGATTGAAATGGAAGCGGCGAAGGCGGGCAAAGCGATGCGTCATCGTTGGTTGGTGGGCCTGCCTTCAGTTTATACGGCAAAGTTCAGCCGCACGCGACGAGAGGTGAGTCGCCGGGAGGGTGGCCTAATGCGGTGCTATGCTTGCCGTAGGAATCCGCGATGAGCACCGTCTACACCATCGGTCATTCTGCCCATTCCTTTGAGGAGCTCGTCTCGCTCCTGAAGGGGGGGCTGATTCAAGTGGTAGTGGATACGCGGTCCGCGCCCTATTCTCGTTTTGCTCCGCAGTTCGATCGCGAGATCCTGCAACGGGAACTTCCGCGAGCGGGGATCAAGTATCTGTTTCTGGGCACAGAACTGGGTGGACGGCCAGAGAATCCCGGCTACTACGATGCTCACGGGCATGTGCTCTACAGCCGGATCACCAGGGATACTGCGTTTGGCGTCGGAATCGAACGGCTGGAGCGCGGCATGGCCGCTTTTCGGGTCGCCCTTATGTGCGGCGAAGAAGACCCTGCGCATTGCCACCGTCGTTTGCTGGTAGGGCGCGTGATGGCTGAGCGCGGACACGAGATGCTTCACATTCGGGGAGATGGCCGCGTTGAAACAGATGCCGAGGTTGCGGCGGCATCCGGCAAAAAGCTCGTGAACGAGCAGCCCGCGTTGTTTGCGGAGCTGGACGAGGACCAATGGAGATCTACAGCATCGGTTTCACCCAAAAAAACGCCCGAGAGTTTTTCGGCGCATTGAAGGCGCACGGCATCGAGCGCCTGCTGGATGTGCGGCTGAACAATACGTCGCAACTGGCAGGATTCGCGAAGCAATCCGATCTGCCTTATTTCCTGAAAGAGATCTGCGGAGCAGAATACGAGCATGAGCCGTTGCTGGCGCCCACCCAGGATATTCTCGACGCATTCAAAAAGCGCAAAGGCGATTGGGGCCAGTACACCCAAGCCTACTTGAGCCTCATTCGCGCTCGAAAAGTTGAGGCAGTCCTCTCTCCCGCCAGCTTTGCAAAGAGAACCGTCCTGCTGTGCAGTGAAGCAACGGCGGAGCATTGCCATCGGCGACTGGCGCTGGAGTACTTGCAGCAGCACTGGGGCGGCATCGGCATTGTCCACCTATGACAAGGGGGAAGCTTGCAGGAACGACGCTTTCTTTGCCTCGCAGTTTCACGCCGCGATGCCGGAAACTGTATTGCCGGCCTCGACATTGACTCCGGCGAGTGGCTTCGACCGATCCACTCTGCGGATCGCGCTGCATTCGCTGATTCTGAGCTCATCGTAGAGGATAATCACACCCATCAATCGCGATTCATGGCTCCGCTCGATCTGCTTTCGATACCACTGGAGCAATCTGCCGCAACCAACTCGCAGCCAGAAAACTGGGTCGTAGCTCCCGCGTTCCTCCTGAAGCTACCGGCAATACTCCGGCGCTGCACAGGAAAGCGAACCGCGCAATTTCTTCTCTCCCATGTCCACCGCGGCGAATTGCTCCTGCACAGTTCCCGCGACTCGCTCCACACGAATGAGTTCGCGGATCGCAGCCTCAGCAGTTCGTTATCGCTGGTTCAACCAATCGATCTTGCGTGGTGCGTATCTCCTCATGCCAAGCATCCCGGCAAGCTGCAGGTCCGCGCGGAGTTTCGATTAGGCCAGACGAACTACAACCTCGTCGTAACGGACCCCGCATGGGAAATGCGATGCCACAACTTGGGCATCGGCACACACAAGCACGCTGAGTGCGCATCCCCGGAGTGCGGCACGGTGTTGCTCACTGTGAGCCTCGCCGCCGTTCCGTTTCATGGCTTGCATTACAAGCTCGTGGCAGGTGTCATTGAGCTGCGATCATTCGACGATTAGGGATAATGCTTGGCGCGTGCGAAGTCTCAATCCTGCGGCATCCGCATCATCCACCTCCAGCAGCAACCAGCAAGCCCCACAACTCAGAAAGGCACCCGCACCGTCCCCACAACCGCATGATCGTACTGGTGGAAGTGCGTCGCCGCAATCTGGAAGCCCACTCCGCCCGCCAATGCAATCCGATGATGCAAGGGGAACCGCCCGAAGATCACCCCCGGCGTAATGAACGTCTGTTTCTTCCCGTCGTTCGTCCCGCCCTTCCATGCAGTCGAGTTGATCTCCAACTCCGGCCACACCTTCTTCAGCACGTGCGCCTGTAGCGCCGTGTTTGAAAGAATCGTTCGCCCCAGTTTGTTCACGCTGTTCACCGGCAGCGTTCCGCCCAGCGTGGCCTGCACGTCGAACCAACCCCAGCCCTTGCCTCCCGCCAGCGTCGGCGTCACCACCGCGCTGATCGAGCCGTTCTTGTGCTCCCCCGTCGGCACGCTGCCGGCCAGGAACCCCGTCACAATGGCGTTTCCTTCCTTCTCCGGCCGCGCAAAAAACCGGTACTTCATCACAAACGAAGCATCGCCCCACCCGTCCTTTGTCGCCGGATTCTCATGCATCAGATACGGCGGCAGGTTGATCAACAACTCCGTCCGCCGCGACGGAATCAGCTCAAGTCCCTTGCCGTTGTCCACCACCGTCACGTCGCCCGTGGGCGTCACCTGGTGCACCGTGTCAAAGCGGAATTCCTGCTCCAGCCGCGGCGTCACCGTCACCAGCGGCGTCATCCAGTGCGGCTGCGCGGCCTGCGTCTTGGAAACGCGCTCCATCCACGTTTGGCTCCGCACCGCTGGCGCCAGCATTGCGCCCACAGCCGCAACCCAAACCAAATGCCTTGACAACAAGAACCGGAAGGGGAACCTCAAGCTCGCTCCTGATCGTTTCACAACAAAAAAGCTCGAGGAAAATTTTATCAAATCGCATAAATTAGATACGCGTCATCCCGAGCGCAGCCGAGGGACCTGCATTTCGCGCTACTCCCAACCCGCCGTCATCCTGACCCGAACTCAAACGTCGATACCCCCTCACTCGCCACCCGCCTGCGCCTCGAACCCCAGGGCAGGAAACTCCCGCCAATCGGGATAACCGTCCAGCCCGGAGACCTCCATCTCCCCGCTCATAGCTCGCACCAGCGCCCCCAGAAAATCAACCTCCTCGCCGGGCAGCGTTCTCCTCAGCGCCTCAAGCACAGGCCCCATCTTCCACTCCATTCGCGGCCCTTCTTTATCCATCACCGTCTTCAAATAACCCACCACTTCGCCGCGTGCCCGCGCTTCGGTCGGGCTCCCGTCAAGGCTCACGTTCAGCAGCGCAAGCCGCAGCCATAGAATCCGCGCAACCACGTACCAAGGCGCGCCTGAACGCACTTCCCACGCCCGCTCCACCGCCTCCAGCGCTTTCTGCGGTTTGTCGCCGATGATCAGCAGGCGCGCAAGATGGCAGTAAGTGCCGGCCACTTCAAAGCGCTTCTCAATCAGGCTGCGAAGGATCTTCTCCGCCCTGTCGTATTCCCCCGTCTCGTAGAGTGTGAACGCCGCCTTCCGCGCGGAGAGCAGGCGTTCCGGGTCTCCTGAAGATACCGCCGCATCCATCAGCCGGTCGCATAGGCTTTCTGCCTCTGTCTTCTTGTTCAGCTTGGCGCAGATCACCTCCAGCAGTAGTACCGCCTCCAGCGTCGCGGGATCGTCGCTGCCCAGAACCAGTTCCCGCCCGGCCAGCACACGCCGCGCCAGCGGCTCAGCCTCATCCAGCCGGGCCTCCGCCAACTGTATCCCGGCCAGGGTGTACACACTATCCAAAGTATCGGGGTGATTCGCTCCCTGCTGCAGATGCGCTGACTTCTTCTTGATGTTCTCCTTCAGTATCTCGATCGCCTCTTCCTTCTTGTCTTTCGCCCATAGCGTCTTGCCCAGGGTGAACTCCGCCATTAATGTCCGCCAATGATAGGGACCGGCCTTCTTCTCAAACAGTGCCAGGGACTCCCGCGCCAGCCGCTCCGCTTCTTCCATGTCCTCTGTCCCCGCCAGGCTGGCGGCCAAATTGTGCATCGTCTCTTCCAGGCCGAACTCGTACGGGTTCTCCTCCAGCCTCTTCCATCCTTCAAGAGCCTCCCGGTAGAGCGGCTGCGCTTCCGCCGAATTGCCTGAGGAATCGAGCATCAACGCCAGATCGTTGGTCGCAAGACACACCTGCCCGCAGTTGTCGCCCAGCCGCGCTTTCATCTCCTTCAGCAGTTCTCTCTGGATCGGTATCGCTTCTGCGTATTTCCCCTGCCCCAGGTAGTAGAGGGCGAGACCCTCCATCAGGGGAAGATCCCATTCGCCGTGCGCGGTCAGTGTCTGGGCGCTCTGCCACAGCGATTCGGCGTGGGAGATCAGCATCCTCCACTCCTTCCACGCTTCAAACCGGTAGGCGTCCTTGGGCGCAAAATCCGCAAACACGCCCACCGCGCCCTTCAGCACCGCCGGGCGCTCCGCCTTCGGAGTTTGCGTCTGGGCAACCTCCCGCACCAGCCGGTGCTGCAGCACGCACGGCACCCCCTGCACATCCAGCTTCTTCAGCATGCAGAATGAAATCAGGTCCGCCAGCGCCTCCTCGGGATAAACCTCCGCCTTCACGCCATCCGGCCAGCGCGTCACCTCGGATAGAATCCTGCCCGTATGCTCGCTCGTGACCGCCGCCTCCGGCACCGGATCAGGCGCAAACCACGACAGCACGCGAAACAGCGCCGCCGCCGCCGGCCCCACTTCCTGCATCGTCGTGTCGTAGGTCAGCGCCACGCTGCGCGGGTAATGCATCTTCACCTCGTCAAACCAGGTGCGGATCCGCTCCTCTCCTCCGCGCCACCGCTTCAGATACTCCCCGATCGTGCAACGCTGTCGTTCAATGTACGCGCCCGCTTGTTCCAGTCCCAGCGCAAGTCCATCCAGCTCCCGGCTCAGAGTGGCCGCGTCTGCCGTGTCGTTCGCCGTTGCCCGCCTCCGGCTCTGCGTCCGCTCCAGCAGAAACCCGGCCGCATCTTCGGCGGAAAGCACGTCCAGATCCAGCGGCTCCACATCCCTATTCCAATCGTCCCATCGCGACGTGATCAGCACGTGTCCCGCCGGTATCCGCGTCAGCAGTTTCTCCACCGCCTGAACTGCCGACTTGTTGTCGACATTGTCCAGAATCAGAAACCACCCAGGGTGTTCCAGCAGCCACCGGATCGCCGCGGCAAACTTGACTTCCTCCTCCTGCCGGTCCCATTCCGGCAGATTCAATACCAGTGGTCCGGTTAGCTGCGCAATGTTGCGCTGCAGCGCGTCGGCCGAGTCCGCTACCACAAACAACTCCGCGTTGTACTCATTCAGGTAGCGCCACCCGTACTCAACCGCCAACCGTGTCTTTCCCACTCCGCCCAGCCCGCAGAGTGCTGTCGGTTGAGATATCCGCATCGCGCTGCTGGCGTTGTTCTCCCTGCTCTGCGACAGAAGCCGCGCCCGCAATTTGGAAAGAAAATCGTCCCGCCCCTTGAACAGCTTCCCCAGCGAGACATACGGCAGATTCTGCGGTCTCGCCTGCCCTGGGCCGGGCATCTCAAACCGGATCTGGGCAACCCGCTGCCGTAGCTGCGCCTGCGTGCCGAATAATTCCCACAACAGGTCGCCCCGTTCAATCGCCTCCCGGTGTCCTCTTTGCAGCTCGCGTGCCGCAGCGCTCTCTTCCACCTCCCGGTCGGGCGGGCAATCCTCTACCGCCAGAAACTGGTAAACCGGCTTCCCCAGCCGGCGCGCAATGTCGTATTCAATCTGCGTGTAGGAACGCTGCGGCAGCCCCTCCGGCCTGCCCGATGGCTCCGCCCCATACATCCAGCCCACCAGGCAAATCACCGCGTCGCACTCGCCGATCCGCTCCTCCAGCATGGCCTCGACCGCGCGATAATCCGGCGGAAAATTCGTTTGCTCCACCGGAAGCACACCCTTGGTCAGCAGCTCGCTCTTCACCGCGTCGCGATAACTCGCCAGATCCGTCGAGGTCCCGCTGATAAACACCCGCACCGTTTGCTTCATTCCCGTTTACCCCCGGTCATTGCCTCCCTATCCCTACTTCGGAACCGCAAACCGGATCTCCCGATCCTGTTCGCATTTCATGCAAGTCGCTCTCCAGTGGTCCACAATGGCCTGCGACAAATACTCCGTCGATCCGCTCAGCCGCCGGTTGTCCGTTGGCCCCTGGCACTGCGGACAGCGGTACCGCCGCATGATTTCGTATTCAAACGGAACACCCGGAAGCGAAATCACGTCCGTCCCCTGCATGGCCCGGATCGCTCCCGAACCGATGAACGCGTCCACCTTCCACGTAAAATGCGCCTCGTCCATTCCCAGTACCTTTTCAAACGCCGTCATCGCCTCAAGCGGTTTGTTCCGCTCCATGTCCCGCATTCCCTTGCGCGCCAGCCAGCCCCCATCCACCAGGATCTTCTCCACCTCGTCCACAAACGCCCCCGCCGTGGCCTCCGGCGTCACATCGCAATCCACCACAAAACGCCCCTCTTCAAAATGCACGCCGGCCTTTGAGAACTTCCATTCCTCCAGCTTTCCCTTCCCGTGTTCCCCTCCGGCAAGCACAAAGTAGATCATCGTGATAGGACGATCCTCCTTGGTCGCCCCGCGCAACCGCGCCATCGGAGTGTCCGTCGCAATCCCCACAAACTTCGGCTCCCCCGGCGCAATCGCACCCGGCAGCTCCACCACCGTGCACTGCCCGCCTTCGATCGCATACGTGGCCATCTTGATCTCTTCTGCCGGTACTGTTTCCCCGAATTCCTCCGCCACCAGGCCCGCCAGGAAGCGAAGCGATTCCTCCGACGATTGCGGAGAGATCAGCGCAATCAAACCCAGAAACGGGTCAAGCACTGTCAACGTGCCGCAATTGACAAACTCGTTCAGCGCGCCGAAACCGAACCCATTGCGCGCCGTTAGCGCGCGCTCGGTCCGCTGCAGCAGAACCTTCCAATCCCGTCGATGCACGGTGACGTGCTGGCGCAGGAATTCCAACTCCTTCGCCGTCGGCTCAGCATCGCATTTCAGCTGCTTGCGTCCCGCCCCGGCAGCCGGCAATGATTCCTCGTGATCCTGCGTCGTCGGTCGAAACCATTTGCGAATCTGGCCGATCATCTCTCTCCCCTCAACTCCGCACACTATCCGTCATA
>Ga0265339_10000540_pt1 | contig 29507 bp, 26 predicted proteins | sample 4CB219metaG_FD_202085 | JGI IMG/M metagenome (GOLD analysis project Ga0265339, IMG submission 202085) | Rhizosphere microbial communities from Carex aquatilis grown in University of Washington, Seatle, WA, United States - 4-CB2-19 metaG | ecosystem: Host-associated > Plants > Roots >... | reverse complement strand
ACCGGGAAACCTGGGCACAATCATCAGAACCGCTGAGGCGGCTGGGGTGAGCGGAATCCTTATCCTCAATCTGAACTGCGATCCCTATGATCCAGCAAATGTGCGGGCTACCATGGGATCGCTCTTTTCCCAAAAGTTGGTGCGGTGCACCGTACAGGAATTTGATCGCTGGACCAAATCCAACGGTGTATCGGTTGTCGCTTCTTCGCCGACCGGGCTGATGGACTACAAATCACTTGCATACCGATTTCCCACGGCTCTAATCGTTGGCAGCGAAAAGCAGGGGCTCTCTGATCAACTGCTTGAGACTGCCGACTTCGTGGTTCGGATTCCCATGCATGGAGGGTGCGATTCGCTGAATGCCGCAGTTGCAACTGGCGTTTTGCTGTTCGAAATAGCGGGACAACGAGTCAGCATCGAGCAAAGTCACTGAACAAAGCCCACCACGTGTAGTCGCCGAGCGTCATTTCATAGCCGCTCGGTGACCGCCCACTTCAAGAATGTATTCAGACGTCGAGAAGCGTCTTGTCATACCAGACATCCAGATAATCTCCAGCCAAAAGAAAGCGATAACCTGGGGCGAGCCCTAGCAAGTGACTGGCATCAGGCATATCCTCGTAGAAATGTCTGGCATGCTGCGGGTCGAAGAAGTCCGGCGATTCCGAAAAGGATTCGCCGCACCAGATGTACCAGCCGCTCGTTCCGGGCGTGGTGGGATGGCGGAGGCCGTTGATAGGCTGACGTCCCACCGTTGACCGCGCGAATCCGATCTTGTCATCGGGCGCGGTGCTTACGAATTCGGCAGCGGAACGACTGCAGAGTGACCTTTGAGCCTTTTCAATCTCGGTGTAATCCATGGCGCTTACTTATGGCTCCGCAAATCAGGATAGCGCTTCAGTCGTGGTTGGTTGACATACTCCATCGCAAGATTGCACCCTCGGACAACTGAGCGAGTTCGCCAGCACCCAAGTGGTGATGGGTTGGATGGAACTCATCTATGTGGCAGACGCAATTACCACTCTTGGCGTCCCACTTTGACAGGCCCGATTTCGCTGCAGAATAAAGCCACTTTCCGTCACTGAAGAATCTCCCGGCAGGTCCGGCAAACGAAGTGATCTCAAGGGCCCACTGCCAGTCGCTCCGCCACTCAGGGCTTGCGGGACCGGTTGAGGTGATGTCGAAAATGCGCGCTCCGTCCACAATCTCGTTGTCATCGTCTCCAATGCCACCGACGGCGACTGTATCTTCGTTCAGCCAAACAATGCCATGATCCCAGTAATAGCTGCGAGCGCAGACAACTCTCTTGGTTGCGCCGTCCTCCGTTTCCCAGACATTCTCCGACAGCCATCGGTCAACACTCCAGACAACGGGAATTCCAACTGGATGCCAAACCCAGCCATCGTCGAGAATTCGAGTTCCATCCGGACTCAGATACAGAGCCCCATGGAAATAGTCCAGATAGTGCTCTGGCCGTTGCTCACCACTCTGGTACGCTGTTGGACCGCGTTCGCTCAGAAGGTTCCCCGTTGAAGCGTCTGAAATGTCGAGCCGGTTCCACGCGGCCCGATGGATGACGACCACATTTCCTTGCCAAGACGCAAACCCGAAGGAAAACGGCACCGTTTCGGGGCAGTAATCTCCGCCGTCCAAATTGAGCGTGATTTTGCCGGATCGCAGGTCGATAACCTGGCCATACTGGCCGTAGTCGTTCACGACGGCAGCAAATTCGCCGTTATGCGAAACGTGAAGGCGGCGCGTGAGAGCGTGCCCTGCAAACGAATCACGGGCCGATTCCGATGGCAGTTGGATCCGCCCAACCAATTCTGACTGGCCGCTCTGTGCATCATGACGCAGGAGTCCACCGTCCTCCGCCAGCATCACCCAAACGCTCTGGCTTTCCTGGTTGACAGGAGCGATATCAACAATGGCTTTCCCATTATTCGGAATTTCCGTCTTGATGACCATTGGATACGGATCAAAGTCCATTCAGCGTGCTCCGGGGTGTCTGGTATCAAATTCTCCTTGCCACGCAAGTCGGTTATCTGCATCCGCTGCTAATGATCCGAGGATATCGTCTAGTTCGGAATAGCAGTCCCACACTGGCCTCCCTGAAAGGGTACTCAACAGATCGACGGTCCTGGATTCAAGTTGCTCCGGACGCTTGCCCTTCCAGCAGTTGTCCGCCAACGCGACGAGCAAATCCTCCAAACCGACATTCTCCAAGGTCTCCCAGTTCCCGTGCGTAAACGCGAACCTTGCTCGCTCTGCCGAAACGCCCAATTCTTGCAGAAGCTCAAACCCGCGTCGCTCATGCGCCTTTCCGGCCTGCACTAATTCCTCGAAATGGATTGCTTTCCCCAGGTCGTGGGTGGCGGCTCCATAGAGAACCGCATCCTTGTCGAATGGCACGTTTGGGAACGTGCGCGTGATCTGCTCTACCAGTCTTGAGGCGACATCGTGAACAAGGATGAGATGAGCAATCAAGCGTGGCGAGGCAGAAACCCGACTCAACAGCGTCATTACGTCTGAAGGAAGCGGCCTGAAGTCGGAATTTGCGAGCGGATCTGCCATCGTTCTGAGAGTACAACGTGGAGTGGGCCACAATTTCACTTCCTCCGCTATTTCGCAAAACTCTGAACGATGAAAGTGATCCGCTTAGCAAGATCAGCGGGTAACCGCGATTCGACCCTATGCGCTAGAACAAGCAATTCGGCAGGTTCACCGACAGAAGGTTGAACGAACGTGCGATTGAATTGGCTTTCCCACACAGCCAATCGCTCGAGAGCACATTCAGCCAGTTCCCGATTGTCGGAGGCGGCAGAATCAAGGTAGAGGCGCAGTTGAACCCATTTGCTGGCCCGCCACATCTGACGCAGGACTGCTAGTTGAGCTTGCCCATCAGGGTTTTGTTTCGCCGCGACCGATATTGCCCCTGGAGAAACCGATTTCCTCTGCAGGAGCACGGACGTGGCTTCGCGGGCGACGGAGCGGCTATCCGAAGAAATTCTCTCAAGGAGTTTCTCTTCGATTTGTTCTACATTCAGGACACCCAATGAGCGAATGGCCGCACTCCGCACGCGCGCAGAGTGGTGATTGAGTAGTTCGAGCAACCGCCGACCATCCTCGCATGAGCCGGTTTCGGCTAGACCGCGAACTGCAATCTCCGTTTTTTTACTGTTTCCGCCAGCCAAGGCTTCGCGATAAATCGCGACCGGAACGAGGCCAAACCGCTCCACGCACAATGCCTGACAGGATCGCCGTATCCCTGTGCAGCGATCGAACAAGAATTTGGATAGCTCTTCAGATGAGATTTCAGTTCGAGCCAGTACATCGAATGCTCCCTGGCGGATGGGAGGGTATGCGTCATTGGCCGCGAGCTTCGTCCAGTCAATCTCGTTGCCCGGCCACAGAGCCGGTCCCGAAGAAAACGCCCATCTGCGAATGGCTACGTCAGCTTCAACAAGCGCGCGGTCGAGAACGTTCTTTGCGCTAAGCGCCGGATTTCCAGCCGCAAGTGGGTAGCATGCTCGCCGGACGGCGCGTTGGTTTGAGTCAAGACCCGCCGCCACCTGCTCAGCACAGGCAGGGCGTTTCAGGAGTTCGTTGACCCATTCGCGGTACGCCGGACGGAAGCGAGTATGCTCCGACAACCGTTCAAGCAGACCGAGGCACCGGACGATCATGCCGCCGTATTGCGGCTGCAGTTTGTCTATAAGCTCCAGGTCGGCGGCACGCCGCACGGCTTCCACCCAGTCAACCAGGCGTACTAGCAGAAATGGAATCGCCGCTCCCGACGAATCCTTGCCCAGGGAGTGAATTGCCTCGGCGCGTACATAGCCGCTCCGGTGGGAAGACATGAGCGAAAGGAGAACAAGGTCGTCCGGATCGCGCCCTTTTAGCTTCTTCACGGACGGTTTCACGCCATACCAATCCTCGACATGAGCCCAAGCCGTCCGCAATGCTTCATCGAATGCGGGAAGTTGCTCCAGCGGCAATCGCTCAAAGAGGTTGCGGATCGCAGATCGTGCCACTGCCTGAACATCATGATTCGGAGCAAAGGCATACGAAAGTAAATCAGGGATTGCATGAGCCTCGCCACTGTCGCCGATGGATCGAATCCTCGAAACGGTGTCCAACTCACCCCGCCACCGAGCCTGAATATTTGGCCAAGCCAAAAGCGGATAGACGAGTTCTTTGATTGCAGGCGAGAGCCCTTTCAGTTGCGGATTGCGCATAAGACGATCACTCTGGTTTCGACTTGATTTTATGGAGGCGCAATCCCCCGGCGAGCCCGTCATCGATGCTTGCTATGGGATTGCCGAGACGGCCACGAACAAACGCGGTCGCCACTTCGCTGAAATAGCGCTCCATGGTTGATTAAAGAATACAGGGCGAGAATTTCGGTACGTAAGCTCTTGGCAGTCGCTTTTATTGGTTTGCAGTGGAGAGTGGATTTCCAATCAAAGCTCTTCCGAACTCCTCAAGGTGCGCAACCTCACCACGTGAAACCCCGCGCAGCATCGCTGGTTCCCAAGCGCTTTCACGCTGGGAGAAACCGATGTAAAACGCTCCTGTCCGGCGGGGTCCGTCTCGGCGGCTTGCCGTCGGTGCCGAAGCAGCCGGTAGATACACCATGATTGAGCCGCGTTTCTGAACCTCGGACTTGCTGCTGAACCATACGAATGCAGCCTCCTTGTCCACGTCCGTGATTCGTCTTGTGAGCGCCAGCTCGCTCGTGCACTCGATATGTAAGGGCGGCTTGATAACCACCTCGTTAAAATTCGGACCTGCGAATACTCGTTCTGCAACCGCCCGGTGTGGCACGAACGGCGGCACGTGCAGTGTCGTCTTGTGAACACCGATTGCAAAGCCCTTTCCGGCAGTGAACTTCCCGGCAAAGTGCATCCATTTCGGCCCAAACCAATTGTCAATGCGAACGACGTACAGCCTCGCCGGCTCGTAGTCGCGAGCAACACCAACCACAAGAGCTTGCACCTTTTTCATGAACTCACCCGAGTCCCCTTGAAGGATCGAGGTGAAGTTTGCGACACCATCGAACATGGTTGACCCCTTTACCCCAGGTCCCTTTCGTGTTGAGACCTGGGGTATTCCGGTTAATCGAGAAACGCAATCTGCGGAGCGTGCTTCGCAAATCGTTCCCGGTTCATGTACACGCGATGCCAGCACCAAAGATCAATGGTCTTGTGATCCTTGTGCCGGATCTCGCCACGCGCATAGACAGCGGCATCTCGCACCATCTGGCGCCAGCCGAAACGGCGGGCGACTTCGTTGGTCGCTATGAGCTCGTGATAACTCGCGAGGCTCAAGCCGGCGGGATACGCGCGGCTCACCATCACCACTTCGCCGCCCTTCCTCATCATCTGCTCGCAGATGTGAGGCTTGCTGCCACCTCCCCGACTAAGCGGCTCGTTGCGCAGGATCACGGCGTCTTTGTCATTCACGCCGGGTTCCGGGACAAAGAACCACTCGCCCTGCCGGATCGCCTCGCGTCCCTCTATCTCTGTAGGACGCAGGCTGGTAATTGCGGTTCGCACATCGCGAACACTATCACCAGGCACAGCTGCAGCAAACCAGTGGCGTTCATCGCGCCCAAGCAGGAACTTATGCTTTTCAGTTCCGTCTCGAACCATCAGCACCAGGTGATGCGACCGCGGCTGCACGTCGATAACTTCGATTGCAACCCGTTCTTCACACCCGATGACGAACACTTCGCCGGAACGGTCCCTGCCTACATCGATTGCAATCTTCGTCCGCTGCCTGAGGCGAGGTCCGCGCACAACAACGCGCGCACCCATACGGGCGAAGTGCCGACACAGATACTCCTGGGTCGTCATACTTTCCCTTCTAATTGTTGGGGGTTGCCGTTATGCGCGGCAGAGGAAGGCAGAGAAAGAGCCGTCCTGCGCCGTGCCAGTTACACAGTCACGCAATCGATGATTAATTCGCATGGACGTCTCCTTTCATTGAACAAAGTAGCACGATTTCGGTTTCGGAGCAACAAACAAATCCCTTCGATCTCGAATCGCTCTGCCTCGATCAATCCGGCCTTCTTGCTGTGTCGTCTGCAAAGCTGACCCAGCAAGAAGCGCCGAGCACGCCAACACACTTTCAGATCCCCTTGTAGCTGAGCACCGGCCGTAGCGTTCGAACTACCTTCACCAGTTCCTTTTGGGCCTTGAGGACCGCACGAATGTCCTTGTAAGCAGATGGAGCCTCGTCCCTGAGTTTTCCTGCCAGCCTGTAGTCGTACCAGACACCCTCCATCTGCCGTTGGAATTCCCGCTCGGTGAACCTTGCCCTCGCCGCACTCCGGCTCAACGCTCGACCGGCACCGTGTGCGCTTGAACAAAGCGCCTCTTCACAGCCCCGCCCTTCCACATGGAAGCTAGGGCTTCCCATCGATCCGGGCAGGACGCCAAGCTGTCCTTGCTGAACTTGCATAGCGCCCTTGCGATGTACCCACAATTCGCGCCCGCCGTGCTGTTCGCGCGCCACGTGGTTGTGATCGGTTGCAATCATCGTGTTCCAGCAGATGCCAGATTTCAGCGTTCTGTTGAGCACGTTGCCGGCTTCCTCAGCCATTGCCCTACGGGACGCCGATGCAAACTGACGGGCCCACAAAGCATCGTGCAGGTACTCTTTGCCCCTGTCCGATTCTGCATCGAGTGCGCGAAACCGACAGCCAACCAGATCCGCACGCACAAGATGATGGTCGCGTATTGCCTGGCCGAGGGCTCGCGATCCGCTATGTACCATCAGCCAGAGCCGATCTTCTTCATCCGCCTGCATCTCAAGAAAGTGGTTACCGCTGCCAAGCGTTGCAAACTCAATCTCGCCCTCCTTTCGACGAATTGCCTCTAAGCTTGCATGACTGAGCAGTGCGTTCGCCAATCCCGCCGGTTGCGGGACAACCGCGTCCCGGTTGCGCCTGCGGGCAGGTATAGCACGCCCGAGATCTTTGAGCATTTGCGCGGCAATCTTGGGGTTCTTCATCACCGCCGCCTCAAGATCGACTGCGACAGCTAACATGCCGCATCCGATGTCGCCTCCTACGGCCTGCGGGTAAATGAGGTTGGAAGTCGCGACCACGACGCCGATGCACACTTCTGCTGCAAGGTGTACATCGGGCATGACCGCAATTTGCTGAACATCCGGCGCGCGCCGGAGACGCTCAAGCGCCTCCGACACATCCCGGTCCAATGGCGCAGCGAGCCAGCTCCGGAGCGGAGCCATCGACGAATCAGTCATCGTTGCCCCCTTGCGCCGAGACTGGCACGAACATCAGCTCTGGCGCTCGCTTTCGGGCGATTGCCATCGCAACCTCCGAACGCAGCCGCGATTGATCGCGACGGAGTGCGTCTATCGCGTCTGCCACGGAATGGCCAGCCTGCACAACGATGTGGACCATCAGGTGCCCGCAATCCGGCGCCGGAGAGACATCATCGACAAACAATTCGCATTCGCTGGACAACCAGGTTGCGTCCGCGAGCGCCAGATTCAACGCCCGTTGCACTTGCCGGCAGAACTGCTGGTTCTTCCGTTGCGCCTGACGGTTTGCCGATGGTCTGCCACCGCCTTCTCCATAGAGAATCTCTGCGAAGTCCGAGTCAACGAACTCCGCGCCTCTTTTTCGACGAATCTTCCGTTTCAAAACAAAGCTCCCCTGATGCGCGCACGCGCAAAGCTGGCAAGCACACAAATGTGCATGCGGCTTCAACTAGTGAGTTGAAAGGTGGGAGCCTGCCCAGCCAACCGGCTGGACTATGCCGTGGCGAGCGGGCTCAACGTCATCGGGCTATGCGCAATGGGCGACATAATTTCCTCCGGTGCTGCGTTGAGTCTTGGGATCGAAGGCGATTCAGCGCCTGATTCCTCAATACATTATGGCTATATCCAGGGTTTGGCGCAAGTCTCATGTAATCCGCACGTTTCCGAGAGAGTTTGCTGTCAACCAAGAAAGACTTGGATATTTATTCGCCTTTCGCGAAGTAGACTCAACTCGATCGCTGAGTTCGTCGTGGTTGGCAATTCGTTCCCAACCCGGCGCCGAGGGCAAAACAGGGCTCTTTCAAGAAAGTTGGTCACCTGACCGGGGCCGGGAAGAATTGTGCGTTTTCCCTGTCATTAGGAGGCCGTTGTAGATATTGGCGGGTTACCTCAAGAAGCTCTCCGGGGCACAATTGAAAGATTTCTCTTGACAAAAGTGTCACAATGACACCATTATAGTGTCAGTACGACACTAAAGAGGTGACAAGATGCTTCTCTCCTACGTGAAAATCCCAGCAACTCACTACGCTTTGCACTATCAACAGGGCCTCATCCGGCATGAAGGGCCAGGACTGTCATTCTTCTACTACTCTCCGAGCGCGACCATTGTTTCTGTCCCACTCGGCAGCACCGATGCACCGTTTGCGTTTCAAGAGAGCACGGCAGACTTCCAGGCGGTGACGGTGCAGGGCCAGCTTACCTACCGTGTAGCCGATCCAAAGAAGGTGGCGGGGCAGCTCGACTTTAGCCTGGGCAGGAACGGACAGTACCTTGCGGATGGGCTTGAGAAGTTACAGGAACGGCTGGTGAAGAGTGCACAGGTGGCAGCTCGCGCCGTTACGCAGCGCATGACGTTACCGGAGGTTCTGACCAGCGCAACAGCAATCGGCGCCGAAGTAGCGGACGCTTTGAAGAACTCCGAACTGATTGCCGGACTGGGGGTGGAGATTCTCGACCTGGCCGTTATCTCAGTGAAGCCGACGCCGGAGATGGCCAAGGCTCTTGAGGCGGAAGCAAGAGAGGCGCTGCAGCGCAAATCGGATGAAGCTATTTACGCACGCAGAAATGCCGCTGTTGAGCAAGAACGCCGTATCAAGGAAAGCGAGTTGAATACCGAGATCGCGGTGGAAGACAAGAAGCGCCAGATCAGAGAAGCGCAGATGTCGGCGGATATAGCAATTGAGGAACAACGAGCGCAGCTAGTTGACCAGAGAGTGGCCAATGAGCGTAAAGACGCCGACAGCCGGGCCTATGCGCTCGATAAAACCATCAAGACGCTGGAGACCGTGGACTGGAAGAAGTTGATGCTGATTTCCTCTGGTGGAGTCGATGCCCGCCAGATGATTGCGATGGCTTTCCAGGAGATGGCTGGAAACGCGCAGAAGATTGGCGAATTGAACATCTCTCCCGACCTGCTGCAAGGGTTGATTGGAAAAGCGCGGAGCTGATCATGTTTGAGAAAGTATTTGTGATTACGCGGAAGACGCGGCTTGCCGAGCTTGTCGAACGCTTCAACACGGTTGGACAGGCTCGGTTCTATATCGAGAGTGCTGGCGGGAATTTCGGGGAGTATGAACAAGAGGACGCAGTCTACCGGCATGCGATGGAAATGACGCGCCGGAAGCTTCCTTCCGATCTGAAGGTTCAATTTCTAGATCGCTCTCTTGCTCCGACAGTTTTGTTTACTGAGAACGATCTGATTGTTACGCTGGGGCAGGACGGGCTGGTTGCGAATACGGCGAAGTATGTGAAGGGCCAGCCGATCATTGCAGTCAATCCTGACCCCGAGCGGTTTGATGGCATCCTGTTGCCGTTTCTTCCTGGGCAAGTGGCTGAAGCCGTCGGTGCGCTGCTGAGCGGGAAAATGCGGATGCGGGAGGTGACAATGGCCGAGGCGTGGTTTCAGGATGGCCAACGCATGTTGGCATTCAACGATTTGTTCCTGGGCGCAAGCAGCCATATCTCTGCGCGCTACAAGATTACCTTGCAGGGCAAGTCCGAGCACCAATCGTCCAGTGGCGTATTGGTCTCGACGGGGGCGGGCAGCACAGGCTGGATTTCTTCGGTGTTCAACATGACGCAGGGAATCGCCAACGCCATGGGCGGAAAGGCGCCACAGCCAATCCACATGCAGTGGGAAGATCCTCGGCTGTTCTTCGTGGCCCGGGAACCATTCATCAGCAAGCACTCCAGCGCCGGGCTAGTGACAGGGTGGATTGCAGACGGCCAGGATCTTCTGCTTGAGTCCACGATGCCATCGGGGGGATGCGTGTTCAGTGACGGAATCGAGGCGGATTCGATAGAGTTCAATTCAGGTGCGGTGGTACGGGTGCATCGAGCCAAAGAGCAGGCCAGACTGGTGCTTTCATGACGAAGCAGAGCGTTCATCAACACGAGATTCAGGTCACCGTGGACATTGTCGTTTTAACGGTCGACGACCAGAAGCTGAAGGTGCTTCTGATCCAGAGGGGCATTGCGCCGTTCAAAGGTCAATTTGCATTGCCCGGCGGGTTCGTGCTTGCCAATGAGACGCTGGACGCGGCGGCATTTCGCGAGCTGAGTGAAGAGACGGGAACGGAAAATGTGTACCTGGAGCAGCTTTACACGTTTGGCGATCCAAAGCGTGATCCTCGAGGGCGGGTAGTGACTGTGGCGTACTATGCCCTGGTTCCTGCGGGAAACTCTCCGCTGCTTGCGGGGACTGACGCGGCGGCGGCCGGGTGGTTTGGGGTCGACGAATTGCCGGTAGTCGCATTCGACCACCCCAAGATCATCGGCTATGCCGTGAACAGGCTCAGAAATAAGTTGGAATATACGAGCGTGGGCTTCGAGTTATTGCCGAAGAAATTCACTCTGACGAAGCTGCAAATGCTTCATGAGGCGATCCTGGGAAGATCTTTGGACAAGAGAAACTTTCGCAGGAAGATCCTCTCGACGGGACTGTTGATTGCTTCGAAAGAGATGGAGATCACCGGCCGAAAGCCTGCCCGGCTCTATGCATTCCGAAATCTGAAATGAATCTGGCCGTTCTAACAATGCAGAAACATGTGGATCTATTTGGGGGAAGAGCGATGGCTCCGCGCCCGTAGCCTGATTTCGGAAGTTGCCAACCGATGAGCCGTACGCCTTAGCGAGTCGCCAATAATTGTGCTGCTCAGAACTTTATTTTGTTCGATTGCAGCGAGACTTATTCATGACACTATTATGCAGAGGATTGCCCTTGGGTTCCGACCACCGCAATGACTCACACGACCATGGCTTGCACAAGACTCCCCTGCGAGTCGATATCATTGTCGTGTATGTGCAGCGTTATCGGTTCGGCCACGAAACGCATTTCGTGCCGCCGATCACGGGAATTCATCTAGCTGCGATCACTCCGCCTGACTACCAAGTCCGAGTCATCCACCAACAGGTGGAACGGATCGACTTTGACACATCGGCCAACTTGATCGCACTCTCATTTTTTAGCGGGTTCGCGCCCGAGGCCTACCGGCTTGCTGAGGAATTCAGAAAGCGCGGCAAGCGAGTGGTAGCAGGCGGCCCACACGCCACCTTTGCCCCGGATGAGGTGCTCCGATTTTGCGACAGCGTCGTCATCGGCGAAGCTGAATCAGTGTGGGCTGAACTCCTGGCGGACGCCGCCGGTGGGCGACTCCGAGATCGTTATATGGGCAAATCACTACCGCTCAGTGGAATTCCTACCCCTCGGTATGATCTCGTACCACGGTCGTTTTTCGTTCAGCGTGTCGTCCAAGCCACCCGTGGATGCCCATTCACCTGCTCATTCTGTACTGTGCCGACCCTGAATCCAGGCTTCCGCACACGTCCTGTCGCGGACGTCATGGAGGATATTAAATACGACAACTTCCGACACTGGTGGCAGCGAAAGGTGGTGTGGTTCTGGGACGACAACCTTACGATTAATCGCCAATACATCCGAACGCTGCTAGGTGCCATGATTCCTGTTCGCAAATGGTGGTTGACTCAAGCGAGCATGGACATCGCGGAAGACCCATCCCTTCTCGACTTGATGAAGCTGTCAGGCTGCATTGGCATTTTCTTTGGGATCGAGTCCTTTGGTGTTGAATCGTTGAAAGATGCCCACAAGCCACAGAACAAAGCCCAGACGTATCAGGCGAGAATACGTGCTCTGCATGACCGTGGAATCTGTGTGATGGCCGGCTTCATCGCTGGTTTCGACGGCGATACTCCTGAAAGCGTTGCCGCAATGGCAAAGCAACTGTACGACGCGGGAGTTGATGTTCCGTTCCTGAGCATATTGACCCCCTACCGCGGCACGCCAGCGTACACGAAGATGGCCAATGAGGGAAGAATTCTTCCTGGCCGCGGCTGGGAGTTTTACAACGGGTACAACGTGTCGTATAACCCGAAGAATATGTCGTCGGATCAACTACTGCAAGCGCATAGAGCGTTGTGGCGCGAAGCCTTTTCATTTAAGTATTCATTTCTGAGAATCGTCAGATCGTTCTTCCGACTTCGACTGGGAGCGTTCTTGATGTGTGCGATGATGAACGGGTTTTATTGCCTGAAGCGCATGAGGGGCAATGAGCCGATGCCCTTCGGTGAATCATCGCCGTATGCTCAGTTCACAGACTTGACTGCAATAGAGCTTGATCTTGTTGGTTCTATTCCACCGGCTTCGCGCACCTCGACTGTGTCCATTTCGTAGATGCATGGCGCTAAACGCTGACATGGCGATCCAGCCTCAGTTCGACGAGGCAACGGACTTCTCCGAGGGCCTCGCAGCCGTCAAAATCGGGGGAAAGTGGGGATTCGTGGATAAGAGCGGGAAATTCGTAATCCCCCTGGGAGACTACAAGTGGGTCATGCCGTTCCAGAACGGGTTGTCACGGGTTGGATTTACCGGTGACGGCTGGGGCTATATCGACCAAAAAGGCAAGACAATATGGAAATCAGCAAAGAGATAGGCACGGCAACCGGTCTTCGACCGCGAAGGCCTGCGTCGCTTTATGGAGGGAGCCTCAAGGTTCCATGCCTTCGTGAAAAATGTCTCTCTGTACGTGCTATCGCCGAACGTTGGAACGGAATGAAGTGCCGACGAGATGCTGGGCTGATCCCACACAGATCAACCCGTGGCCCGCTTCCCAGAAATTTGGGGGCATTTTGTGGGCAAATAGCGCCCATGGTGTCAGTTCTGCCGGTTGTGCCGGTTCGTAAGTACTGTGCCGTCTATTATTTGGCCCATGACTCCTATCATGGCATGGAAGAGGTCGTCGGTTCGATCCCGACCAGGTCCACCAATCATCCGAATGCCTTCCGTCTACATCCTGCAGAGCGAAAGCACGAAAAGTTTCTATATCGGCTGCACGGAACGAGAGTCCGCTCGCCTTGCTGAGCACCAACGCGGGCAGACTGTTTCAACGCGCGGTCGAGGACCTTAGGCAATCGTGTTTCAGGAAGGAATTGCCAACTTGCCGGAAGCGCGACGTCGCGAACGTCAGCTGAAAGCCTGGAAATCGCATCGCTCCATTCAGGAATTGATCGAATCTCGGGGTCAGACGTAGCGCGTCCCGGCTTGCCGGGAAGGTCGTCGGTTCGATCCCGACCAGGTCCACCAATTCCCTTCTGAAATTCCCATGGCTTCGATCTACATCCTGCAGAGTAAAACCACAAAGAAGTTTTACATTGGCTGCACAGCCGCTTCACCAACGCATCAATAAATTCCTGGGCCTGATAGCGCTAGTTGAGCTTTACTTCCGCATTGTCCGTTATTCGTCCGCACCAGCGGGCACCTTCCGGATGGCTCGCCACAAGCCGATTTCACCATCCGATTTAGAGTGTTACCGGTCAGTGAGTGATACTTTCGCTTTGCGTCGCCAATGCAGAATGAGAACTACGAGGAACAGTGCAAGATATGCCCCTTCCGCGGCTACAACTATTTGAGCTTGAAGATCTCACCTGGTTTCCTCAAACCATCCGGGATCTGGTGACAGATTATCTTCACTTCATGAATAGGCGCTTTTCTTTGCATAAGCCAGCTGTTCCCGTTTTGCGATCGATGTTGGCAGATTCGAAGACATCACGCGTAGTGGATTTATGCTCCGGCGGCGGCGGACCGATAATAAGCCTTTATGAAGAGCTGCTTCCGGACCACGATCAGATTCAATTCACGTTGACGGACAAATTCCCCAATATCAAGGCGTTTCAACGCCTTTCCTCGCAGTACCCGTCGGGCATTCGATATGTGGCTGATCCGGTCGACGCCACAAACGTACCCAGGGACCTGGTTGGAATCCGCATCCTGTTCAACGCATTTCATCATTTTCCTCCGGAGTCGGCTCGATTGGTGCTTGAAAACGCAGTCCTAGCTCAGCAGCCGATTGGCATATTCGAGTTCGTGGAACGAACTTTGCCTATGCTGGCGTCGTCTTTCCTTGTGCCGGTTGTTGTCCTGATTGTTACGCCTCTTATCAAGCCATTTCGATGGAAACGCCTGGTGTGGACTTATCTAATTCCTTTGGTCCCCATCGCTTGTTTTTGGGACGGCCTCATATCCGCATGTCGCGCGTTCACAGTTCCAGAGATGTTGGCCATGACACAAGGTTTCGTTGATTATGACTGGAAAGCTGTTCGCGTTGGAATTCAGGGAACGAGCGCGCACCTTACCCATCTCGTGGGCATCCCGCGCTCCTCGCGCGTCCCGAATTCCGAAGCTTTCGAAACTGCTGGATCGCGCGGACATTCGTAGCCTATTGCCGGAGTTGCGAAATCGATCCCATATCTGATCAAGCTACCGATTCCACAAAATTTGACGTGGCGAGAAAGACACTAAATTGGCCATTAAGGCAGAGCCGGGGGACGAGATCGATAACCCGGTGTATCTTCCCCGGCTACCGCGCGCGGAAACTGGTTATCCAAGGCGGTCTTCAGGTGGAGTCGGAAGAGAACCGGAACACAGCGCAACACGAATCGGAATGATCGGCGGTATTCTCGCCGCTGTTTCAACAGGTCCAGCAGCGTCTCGCTTCGGCCCAGACGGGAGTTAAAGAACTCAACTTCATCGCTGAGGGGAGCCGCCTTCAGGTGATAACAGAAATAGCAGCTGTGTAGTGAGTGCTTCAGCGCACTCATCCCGTATCTTGTCGCGTCGCAGAGTATCGGAAAAGCGACGACGCTCAACAGGGTCACACCTGCCAATCCAAAAAGTGATTTGAAAACGTCAAGGCGCCGAATGGAGGGCAGGGGGATAAGGGACAGCAGCTCCTCCCCGCAGACAGTCTTAGCCGAAACGATCACGCTAGCGAGAACGATTCGGTCAACGAGCAGTTTTTCGACTGGCCGCAATCCGAAGACTCTTGCTGCGTCTCCCGAAATCAGGTCATCTCGGGTACAAAAAAAGCAGGAGTGCGCCTCTCCCCCCGCGTGTTCGACGAACACTTCGAGCGAGTTTTTTCGATGGCTCGCGGGCAATCGAAGGCCGTGCGCGATTTCGAGGTCCGATATTGTCCCACGAAGGCGTCGTCGATCATTCAGGGCCACTTCGTTGGGCAGCACAAGGATGAGATCTACGTCGGATGACTCCGAGAAGGCGCCGCTGGCTGCGCTCCCGAAGACAATGACGCTGACCAGCGAATTCTCGCCACTGGCGTGCAGTTGTGCGACCGCATCAATGTATTGCTGAACACCACGAGCCATCTTCCGCCTTCAGCTCACCCCTTTTGCCCGAGACTCCCGGAGTCGGTTCTGATTCTTGCATCGGGGCATCGTTATTACTTTCCCATTTCGCAGAACCAGAAGTATACATTCAATGATTACCTCCAATTCCGCGAGTCAATGGCGTAGCGAAGTTCCCGATTCCTGGTTCGTGATTTCTACAGCCTGAAGAAACCTTTCCGTCGCAAGCGTCTCGCTCGCGTTTTCAATTCACTGTGAAATAGAAAGTTGCACCTTTTTCAACGGCGCCTTCAGCCCAGATCGTTCCACCGTGCCGCGCCAAAATGCGCTGCACCGTGGCCAGGCCAATACCAGTTCCAGGAAAATCGACGTTGCCGTGGAGCCGTTTGAATGGCTGAAACAGTTGGCCCGAGCGGACCGGGTCAAAGCCGGCCCCGTCGTCTCGCACGAAGTACACCAGCCTTTCCCCCGCCTGCCCGGCGATAGGAAGGATCTTTGCTCCAAACTCAATGCAGGCCTTTGGATGTTGCGACGTGTACTTCCACGCGTTGCCCAGCAGATTTTGCAGAACAATGCGCATCAGGCCTGCGTCGGCCATCACCGGCGGCACTTCGCCGATTGAGAATGTAACGTCGCGGTCCTGATTCGATGCGGCAAGATCCGAGGCAACCTCACGCGCAATCGTGCTCAGGTTCACGGGCGTCGATTTGAGCGCCGCGGTGGAGGCACGCGCAAAATTCAGCAGATTGTCGATAAGCATCCCCATGCTTGTTGTAGTCGTCTGCAAATTCTTCACACCCGATTGCAGGACTGCATCGCCGCTATTTTCATAGGTCTCCATCAACAGGAATGAGATGGCGCTGATGGCGCTGAGCGGGTTGCGCAGGTCGTGAGCAACGGTGTAAGAGAATGCCTCTAACTCGCGGTTGGCCGTCTGTAGCTCTGCCGTGCGTTCTTCCACGCGTGCTTCCAGTTCATTGCGTGCCCGATTCAGCGCCGCATCGCGCTCCTGGATTTGCGTCAGCATCGTATTAAATGCGTCGATCAGGACTGCGATTTCGCTGTTGTCCGCGGGAATGCTCGCACGAACGGAATAATCCTGATCGCGCGACACCCTCCTGGCCGTGTCGGCGAGAGCGATCACTGGCTGCGCAATCATTCTTCGGGAGAAGGAACTGATGATCAGAGCGGCGCCCATGCAAAATATCCAGATAATGCCGGCGATAAGTACATAGCGCCGGGCGCGTTGACCCAATTCCCCGAGCCGGGCTGAGATATATACCACCCCGATCGAGTTTCCATCCAGGATTACGTGGCGCGCCACCAGCACGTGCGTTCCAGATGACCAAAGGTGATTCATCTCCGAAGGCGCCAATACATGCGATTCCACTTCAACTACGGAATCACTGCCGTAACGCGCAAAGACGTTCCCATCGGGCGTGACCAGCGTCGCTGAAAGTACATCGGGCGCGCCTTCCAGGCCTTTGAGTGTTGCCGCGGCGCTCTGAGGATCGTTAAACAAAAGAGCAGAGACTGTGTTCTCGCCAATGATTTGTGCTTCCGCATCAAGATTGCGGATCAGATCGCGGCGGAATGAAAGTAGGTCATAAGTGAAGAATGCCAATGCGGCGATTACCAGAACCGAGCCGCTCACAAGCAAGTTCATGCGCGTGAGCCGCGCGGCAAGCGGTCGCGGCCGCGGCGTTCGGAGATTCATTGTCCGCCTCCCCCTGCCGGCTTGCCATTGACGCTTACGGCCACCTTCAGAAGCTCTGAACTCAGCGATATCCCGCCCTGCGAGACCGACCGCAGGTCCACTGAGAAGCGGATGCGATTGCCGACAGGAAGGAATTTGATCATTCCGCCGCGTTCGAGGAAGGCTGGAATATCGCTAACGGTAAGCATTGGCCTGCGCGCTGAGGCGGCAAGAAATTCATCAAGGCGATCTTTGGCTGCGTCGCTGATGAAAAGGACATCGCAACCCGAAACGTTTTCTGGTCGCTCTATGATGCGAGCAGAGAGCGGACGCTCCCCAATGTGTTCCCCTTCAACGATCCGGGCCAGGCTCTCTGCGTATCTCCGCTCCCCGGCAATACAAAACGTAAGCGTATCGTGCTCCCTGCCCGCGGGCCATCGAACGAACTTGGCAAAGTCGAATAGATAGACAGCCTGTACGTCAAACTGGGTAGGGGGCGGCATCTGGGCGTGCCCGGCCGAAGTAAACGATGGTCCCCAGAAGGGGAGTGAGACGATCAGGCCGACGACAGGCCAAAGTGAGGCTCGGAATGCGCGCGCGCTGGTGCTTGACGTAGTTTGCATCGCGGGATCAACATGCGAAGAGGGCACGAAGCCTTACCGTCCCCACGAGAGTCCGCCCATCGGCTCGCGTTTGATGGCGATCAAATTCTGATTGTCTCCCGCGATCTCCCTGTTCCGGGCCTGCAGCCGGTTTCGGCTAGTAATGGAGACCTCAAGACGAGGCGCCAGCGGATACGCGATTTGCGCATCGGCGGTCTGGGACCAGGAGGCGAGGACTGAAGCGGCCTCGCCACGTGGCAGACAAGAATCCGCAGAAACGGTGCTCCCAAGTGTGATCTCTTGGCGCGGGGCGTCGGTGTCGGCGAAAGAGTGGCGAGCCTTCTTACTCATGGATTCAGGAATGCCATTGATGAAAGTTGTCGGCTGGAGGCAAGCTATTAAGAACTCAGATGCCCGTCTCTGTTTGAAGGTTGTTTGCAAGTTTTGGACCTGCATTCCACGATCGGGGACGGTTCAACGCGCCAACTCCTTGCCCAAAACTCTTCGCTGCTGCAGGTTATGCGTGATTTGAGCTCGCTCCTCTTTCCCGAAAGTCCGACGAAGATGAGCAGGTCTTTGACCCCGAGCGTATTATGATTCCCCCCATGCCCTTACGAATGATGATTGCGCTGATGGCGCTGGGAACCTGCTTGATTGAACTTCCTGTTCTGGCCCAAACCGGCGAGTTCCAGCAGCACTTTGAAGCCGCCCTGGCACAGCATGGCGTGGTGGGCGGCGGCTTTGCGATCATGCATGGGCAGTCGGCCGCCAAGCAGTTTTCGTTTGGAGTAGCGCGCCGCGACACACATCAACCCGTGGACACGGAGACAGCCTACAACTGGGCTTCGATTACCAAGACTCTCACCGCCATCGCCATCCTGCAACTGCGCGATCGCGGCCTGCTCGCGCTCGACGATCCGGCCGTGCGTTATGTCCCGGAGCTGCGCCAGGTCCACGACGACTATGGTTCCGTCGATGTCATAACAATCCGTCAGTTGCTGACCCACAGCGCAGGACTTCGCAACCCCACCTGGCCCTGGGATTGCGACGACGCCTCCAACTGCGACTGGCAGCCCTTTGAACCAACCAAGTGGACGCAGGTCGCGGCGATGCTTCCCTACACGCACATCGCGTTCAAGCCCGGCAGTCGCTGGAGCTATTCCAACCTCGGCTATGTGTTCCTGGGCCAGATCATCGAGCGGCTCTCCGGCGATGATTTTGAAGTCTACATCGACAAAAACATCCTGAAGCCACTCGGCATGACGGAAAGCTACTTCGATCGCGCACCGTATTTTCTTGAATCGCATGTGGCAGCCAGTTACCTGCGCGCCGGCGACAAACTCACGCCGCAGCCCTTTAACTTCGATACTGGCATCACCACGTCGAATAGCGGCCTCAAGGCGCCAATTCCCGACATGGCAAAGTACCTGCGCTTCCTCATCGGTGATCCGGGCAATCCGATGTACGAAGTGGTGCTCAAACGCAGTTCGCTCGAGGAGGCATGGGCTGGTGTGCTGCCCGTCGCAGAACCGCGCCAACCTCCGACTCCTTACACCAGCGGCCCGAACGGCGGGTCTCCCATGATGGGCCTCGGCTTCTTTGTGCTTCAGGCAGGAGACCACCGTTACATCTATCACGATGGCGATCAGGGCGGTTTCTCTTCTGAACTGCTCATCGATCCGTCCGGCCACACAGCCATCATTCTCGCCGTGAACACGACGGACACGGGCGCACCCACTCCGGTGGCCGCATTGCATCCCCAGTCGAATACTGAACCCGATCCCGGCACCGACTTGCGCCTCACGCTGCGCAATGAACTCCTCAAAACAGTCTTTCCCACCCTTGCACACGAAAGCTCCGCAGCAGAAACAAAGTAGGCCTAACGCCCACAATCGCCCGCGCGGCTTCTTCACCGTGGGCCGGATATACTTGGGATTCTTCGGTTCACTGGATGACAGTTCTCACATTCACGCTGGTGGTGTTGGTCATCTCGGCGCTCGCCGGGTTTCTGGGCGCGCTCACCGGCCTCGGCGGTGGAGTCATCGTGGTGCCAGTTCTCGCACTCGCCCTGGGAGTGGATATCAAATACGCCATTGGCGCTTCGCTGGTTTCAGTCATCGCGACATCTTCGGGTGCGGCCGCAGCCTATGTGCGCGAAGGCTATTCCAACATTCGTATCGGTATGTTTCTTGAAATTGCGACGACCCTCGGCGCTATCGTTGGAGCCATCCTCGCCGTCCACGTCACGACGCATGCCATCGCCATCGTCTTCGGAGTGGTGCTTCTCCAGTCCGCCTATCAGTCATTCAAAAGTACCCCGGAATCCGGAGCGCCGGTGGAATCGGACGGTCTGGCAAGGAAGCTGCACCTGGGCGGCACCTATCCGCTGGACGGAAAACGCCAGGAGTATGGCGTGCGCAACGTGCCTGCCGGGTTCGGCCTGATGTTTGGCGCGGGGGCGCTTTCGGGTCTGCTGGGCATCGGCTCCGGCGCGGTGAAGGTCATCGCAATGGATCGCGCGATGAAGATTCCATTCAAGGTCTCGACCACCACCAGTAATTTCATGATCGGCGTCACGGCGGCAGCAAGCGCGGGCGTCTACCTTAGTCGCGGCTACATCGATCCGCGCGTGGCCATGCCCGTCATGCTGGGCGTGCTGTGCGGTGCGTTCCTGGGGACGAAAGTGCTGGCGCGCGCGCGAGTGCGCACCCTGCGCATCATCTTTGGCATCGTCGTGCTCGTCCTCGCTGTGGAAATGATCGTGAACGGAATTCTTGGGAAAGTGTAGCCATGGACGATCAACGTCTCGAAATCATCATCGGTCAGTTACTGCGCGCGGGCGTGCTGCTCGCCGCTACCATGGTTTCGATCGGCGGCCTTTTGTATCTCACCGGCCACCACGCCGATACGGCCAGCTATAAGACCTTTGTCGCAGGCGGGCCGGCCGTGCAAACCCTCGCCGGCATAGTGCAATCCGCGACGCATTTGCAAAGTGAGGGGCTGATTCAATTTGGATTACTGCTTCTGATCGCAACACCCGTGGCACGCGTCGTGCTTGCCATGGTCGGCTTCGCTTTGGAGCGGGACAAACTCTACGCGCTGGTCAGCTTCATCGTGCTCGCCATCCTTGTCTTCAGCCTGATGCGCGCAACTTAAGCACGAACCCTACGACAGGTCGCCGCCCCGTCCAATATCCATCGAAGGTGAAATGGGGTTGCGCTCGTCGATGTATTCCTCAATCACCTCGTCGAGAATACCTTTCGCTTCGAGGATGAACTCGACGGCATCGCGTCCCGCGCCATAGCCGCCCGCATTGGGCGTAACGTAATGCGCCGCAGCCTTGACCTGCGCGCGCGCATTAGCCACGGCAACGGCGAATCCGCATTGGCGCATCACCGGCAGATCGATCACGTCGTCGCCCACATAGGCAATTTCCTCAAGCGCGACATTCTCCTTCGCCATGATTTCGCGCACGGCCTGCATCTTGAAGGCCTGCCCCATGTAGACGAATTCAAGTTTCAAATCGCGCGACCGGGCCGCCACCGTCTCGCTGATGCGCTTGGTGATAACGCCGCATTTCATTCCGCCTAGGCGCGCCAACGAGATCGCCGTGCCATCGTGCGCACTGTAGCCTTTGGCTTCGGTCATTGTGGCGGAGTGCGTGCCGAATCCCGCATGCCCTTCGTATTTTGCCAGATGAGCCGTTGTTTCGGCGCCCACTGCCGCCGGCCCCGGCGAAGGCACAAGCCAGATGGTGCCGTCGGTCAATACGCCATCCACATCAAACAGGATGATTTTGATGCGCCGGGCGCGATCTTGCGCGGTCAATGTCATGGATCGATTCTAACTGGCACGCCGCGGCAGCCGAATGGGCGAGAATGCAATTATGGACGAGAAGCTGCCCTCCACGCCCGCCCTTGAACCCGAGGATTTTTATTTCGATGGGCCCAATCTCGTCTTCACCGCCGCGTATCACCTGAAGCGTGGAAACTGCTGTGGCTCAGGCTGCCGCCATTGTCCCTATCGTGACGAAGACAAGGAGAAGACCGCGCGACCAACTTAGGCCGATGCCAGTTCCTGCACTTTAGCCAAAGCCGCCTGCCGCGGATTGAGCGGCACCTTCTTCTGCTCAAGGATGTATAGAACCATCCGGGCAATGTCTTCCGGTTCCGAGGGAGCAATGCTGCCTGTTAATTCTGTCGAGGGAGATTCCCACCGACCGTTCATGCCGGTCCGCACCAGTCCCGGTTCGATATAAGAAATCCGCACCTGGGTCTTGCTCAGTTCCATCCGCAGCGCTTCCGAAAGAGCATCCATTGCATACCGGGTTGCCGCGTAAGCGCCCACCGTGGGCCGCACCTTCTGGCCCAGGATGCTCGAACTGTTCACCAGGTGCCCCTTGCCCTGGCTGACAAACTGCTGCAGAAATGTATATGCGACGCGAAACGCGCCTTCTACATTGACCCGCACCATATTGCAGACGCGCTCAATGTCGATGGTCTCAATGGATCCCGCCTCAAGCAAACCACCATTGTTAAAACAGACATCGCAGTGGCCGAAGTTCTGGATCGCCGCCGTTAACAACGCCTGCGGCATCGTCTCCGCGCGCAAGTCGCCCGCGATGACAACGCAGGGACCATCGAGCTGGGCTCGCAGCGCGATGAGTTTCTCGGTCGACGGAGCGTTCAGGACGAGAGAATACCCTGCCCCGGAAAGCGACTTGGCTATCGCTGAGCCGATTCCGCCTGTGGCGCCTGTGATGACCGCAACTTTGTTTTCGCTATAGCTCTGCATACCGCGACTCGACCACCTTGGCACATTTTATGGGTGGAGATGAGTGCACGATCACTGTTTGCCGGAGGGCGTATTCGATTCGCCACTAGCGGCCGCTGGCGCCGCTGCAGGGGAGGGCGCGGCTGGCTCGCGCAGCAGCACAGCGAAGCGCGGAAAAGCGAAGCTCCCACCCGCATCATCCACGACATTGAGCTGGCATAGGTAGGGGCCGGGCTTCAGTCCGCTCAACGGCACATCCAATTCCACAGCGACGGCGTTGCGGCCGTTCACGTTGACAGCTTTGGCTTGGAGTAGCGGTGACTCATAGACTTTCGCCGAACCTTGAATAAGTTCCAGGCTGCTCAGAAGGTTGATGCCGGGCTTGGCGCCTTTGGCATGGTCATCGGCCAGCTTTTCATGCGTCGGATCGTAAACTTCATAGAGCAGGTAGAGGTGCTGGTCCTGCCGGAAGACATGGCTGATGTTCGGTACGTACTCCTGCCCTTCGCGCACCATCGGATTATCTTGCTTGCTGGGCCGCTTCTGCGAAGCCAGCACGATCGAGCTCATTTTGAGCGGAACTTTCTTCAGGTCGGGCAGAGTAATATCGGCCTCGAATGAGCCCATGCGCCCCGTCTGATTTTCGCGCACTACGAACTTTAGGTGATACTTGCCCGGCGGCAAGTCGAAGCTGGTGGTGTATTCAATGTTGCGCTGCCTCGCCTGCAGCGACGGGTCTAGATTGAGCTTCACCGTTTCCCGCGCATTGCCGATCGGCCGCTTCACCTCGTCAATCACTTCGCCAATCACGTCTAGCGTGGCCTTGTCTTTGTCGCCGCCCTTCAAAAACGGAATCTGCGAGCCCGGCACAATGAGCGACACCGGTACGTAAAAGCGATTCTCGTCGAGGCGGAAGTACATCGCATCGAGATACACAGCCATGTCGGTCGCGGGCAAATCGCTGGCCAACTGTTCCTCGAGTTCGCGCTCGCGGTCTTCGTGCCCCGAGTGCTTAAAATCCGCCGGCGCGTAGTAGCCAGGCCGGTATTCAAGCTTCACACCCGGCCGATTGATCTTGATAGTCAGCTTCCGATACTTGCCGTCCCTTGCAAGGTTGGACGAGTGGAAACCAACTGCGTACCAGGCCGACGTGTCTTTCTGCACTTGCGCGAATGCCGGAGCAAAATCATTCGAGTCAAAGAACGCCTTGCCGCCTGTATCGGAACTCAGCGTGGCCATCACTTCTTGCGAGGCGAAGTTGGCGTTCATGTTGTTCAACAGCGCTCCGCCGTTGTAGGCGCCAGAGCCCCGCAGGCTGCCCGTCGAGGCGTCACCCAAGGGCGAGATGGCCTGCAGACCACGCGTGTCCACGCTGTAGATGGCGAGATTCGCTCGCACCGCGGAGTTGATTGCGGAGCGAAGCGAAGCTTGATTCTCAATGCCGTCCCGAGAAATACCGCCCGAAAAATACAGCAGCGATTTCTTCTCCCCGATCTTCTCCAACGATTTCGAAATGGCCCGCAACGCGAAAAGTTCGCGGTCCGTATTGAGACCGTTGTACTCGCTCTCGTCGGGCGTATAACCCGCTGTGTCTTCCGCCTGGTTTGAGTTACTCGTCGCGCCCTCTGCGAAACCTTGCCCTTCCGTGCCGTTGTACACGCCCACCTCGTTGATGAGCGCGTTCTTGTCGGAAGTAAAGTCCTGATCCACCTTGAGCGTTTCGTCGAGAGAGACCAGGGCCACCAAGTCCGCAGGCTGCATCTTCGTACGCAAAAACTGCTGCGCCGCTTCAACGCTGCGATCCAGATCCTCCGGCTGCATCGAAGTCAGATCGAAAAACATCACTATCAGCCGGTGATTGCGTAGATCCTCCGGCTTCGCCACCACAACAGCCTTGCTTCCATTGCCGGTTGTGCCCAGGGCCAAGCCGCTGACCGTCGCCTCCTTCAGCGGAGTGGCCATATCCACGCTTTGAAAATCGAACGTGGAAATCTGCTGCGGCTTACCGTTCTCATAAATCGAAAAGTCGCTCTGCTTGAGTCCGCGTACGAACTCACCCGTCTTGGCGTCGCGCACAACAACATTGGTGAGCACAAGCTCGGAGTTGGTCTTGAGAATGAAACCGGTGTCTTGCGGCGAAAGGGCCTGCCCACTGGCATCCTGCGCTGGCGGCTGCGCAAGCACCGGCACTGCGCCCGGCCCAGGAAACGCCAGCGTCATCAGAAGTGCCACCAGTTTTTGCGACCAACCCCGCATCTATTGCCTCTAACTTTCGTTTTCTCGAGAACTTCGCTGACTTACTGACTCCGCGCGGCCCTAGAACCTGAATCGTGCGGTAAATTGAAACGATCGCATCGAACTCACCGACGTTACCTGGCCGAATGTCGGCGACGCTACATTTGTGTCGACACCAGCGTATTGAACCGTGTTGAAGGCATTGTTGATCGTGGCGCGAATCTCCATGCTGCGCACGTCACCGAGGCCCACGGTTTTCGACAACGCCATGTTGTTCTGGATCGTTCCTGGCCCGGGGATCGAATTACGGGGCGCGTCACCAAACACTGCGCACGGATAGCCCGCCGTAGCTTGTGGCTCCGAGTAAGCCGCAGTGTTAAACCACCGCTGTAGCGAACCTCCACCCTCTGTGACAGAAACGCCCGGCACACGATCGGGACGCAATGTTCCCGCAGTACCGCACCCGACGCTTGCAATCTCGGCTGCATAATAAGGGCGCAGGGGGAAACCCGTAGCAAAGGTAAAACTCCCGGAGACGGAAAAGCCTTCAAAGATATGCGCTGGCGTACCTGTAGTCAGCCATCTCTTGTCCGCCCCAAACGGCAACTCGTAGTCATAAGTCCCGCTCACTTTGTGCCGCTGATCAAGGCTGCCATTGCCCTCTTCCGCATCCAGATTCTGCCAGTTTTGCGCGCCGACCCCCGCGCTGCCGCCTTCAGACCCCGCATTGTCGATCAAATGGGAATACTGATAATTCGCACCGAGCGAAAGTCCATGGGTCATGCGCTTGTTCACGCGCAGCGTTCCGGCCGTGAATTTGGAAAACGCAACCGCCTGATCGTAAGTGAAGATCAGGTTCCCCGGATTCGTGTTCGGGCTGTTGGGGAGAGCACGCGGCGCGGTCGTGATGTCCAGGTGATTCCCTTTCGAGCCGTTGTAGCCCACATTCATCACGATGCCCCAGGGCAGTGTCTTTTGCACGTCGAGGTTCCATGTCTCCACGTAGGGCAAATGATAGTGCGGGTCCAACGCGTAGTTCCCAATCGGATCCGGCGCGGGAAATCCCTCCGCAAGCGTCAAGCATGTAGCGGGCACCGTCCGGGCGCACGCCGAGGTTGGCGTTCCATCCGAAGTAGCTTCCTGATTAGTCTGCTCGTCGGCAAAGGGCGGTTCGTGCGCCATCTTCGTTGCGAAGCCCGCGTATTGGCCCACGGTGTAATTCATGCCAAAGCCCGCACGCACCACCATCTGCTTCACTTTAGGCACGCGGAGTGCGAGTCCCAATCGCGGCGCAAACGCTGTGCGGAACGGGAACACCAATCCATCAGGCAATCGCGCTCCGCTGATCGCGCCCGTGCCACCCGATTGCACTTCGCCCAGTCCCTTGAAGCCCGCCGAAGGGTTCGTATCGACCTCCGCGAGATGGCCGAATTTCTCCGTATATGGTGCGAAGAATTCGTAGCAAACACCGTAATTCAATGTCAGGCTGGGCAGCATGCGCCAGTCATCCTGGGCATACGCGTCGAATACGTTATCGCGCAGATAGCTCTTCGTCACCGCGGAATCGAGCGTTGTCTCCTGCGGCAATCCCAACAAGAGGTCTGCAAGGGAGGAGCCGGTGTTTGGGTCGCCAGCTGCATCTTCAGTAAACAAACCAGAGAAGGTAAAGCTACCCGTAGCATTGGAGCCGGCGAGAAAGTCACGATGTACGCGGCGAAAATCGCCACCGAAACGCAGATTGTGCTTGCCGTGAATCCAACTCAACGTCTCTGTCATTGAAACGGTTTGCGCGACCGACAGGCTGGGCTGCTGCTCGTCGAGCCCCTGAATATTACTCAGTTGCACATTGGGCAATCCGTAATTGAGCGCGCTTGTATTCAACGGCCCTGCATCTGGTCCAAAGATGCCGATCTCGGTGGCAATATCGCTCTGATTAGTGAAGAAGTTAGTTGCCTGGCTATTGCTGCGATTCCAGCTGGTGTTGAAGATATTTGTCATCTTGTGATAGCCAACCGTGTAGCCAGCCTGCACGGAGTTGGAATCAGACGACGTTTTTCCGCCGAGTTGCGGAAAGATATTCACATTGTCTGATGCAGAATGCGACCAGTTGTAATTGAAGTTGACGCTCTGCCGCAGTCCCTGATTCTGTTGCGACCTGCGACCACCGCCTCCTCCACCTCCACCCCGCCCGCCCAGTCCGAACGGCGAAGCGTTGGATCCGATACCCCGCATGTAACGAGCCCCGGCTTGTGTCGAATTCGACTGCGCAGTTGAGAGCAGGTGGTAGTTCTGCACCGTGCCCGGAAGGTTGGGCTCAGGAAAATACTTGAGCAGAGCGGTGGCCTGTGGCACGATGCGCCCGGTGGGGCCGCCGGGAATGATGTTGCCCTGAAACGGCGCTCCCGTCGTCGGATCATAGATCACCGGCTCGCCCGCCGCTGAGAAGTCCCCGCCACGCTCGGCATCCGTCGGCACAGTTGCATATTCGTCCAGCGGATTTGAACTGCGCGTACCCGAGAGCGTAAGGAACATCGTGTCCTTCCCACTCGGCTTGGTCAGCCCGGGAATATAGGGTGCGCTCATGAAAGTAAGGCCGAAGCGATTGGTGCCCGACGCAGGCTGGTCCTGGGACTGCCCGCGCAAACCGAAGGGCTCTGCGTTCAATGCGGAGTTGCTGCCCATCCAGAAAATAGCGCCATGTGGTTGGCCGGGATTGAAGCCGCGAAAATTGCCGCGCCCTCCGCCAAAACCCCCGCGTCCGCCGCCCATGCCGCCCATCCCGCCGCCAAAGCCTCCTCCACCAAAGCCCCCGCCGCCAAACAACCCGCCGCCCCCGCCAAAATTGATATCCTGTCCGCCATTTTGCGCGCGATAAGTTTCGAGCGCATCGCGCAGCCGATCCATGTCCACTCCGGCCAACGGACTCACCGCTCCGGCCTGCCCGCTGATCGCAACGGACTCGTCGCTGAAATCGGAATTACCCGCGGCCGACGGCAAGGCAGCGCCGCTTGTGCCCGCGTTGCCGGCCCCCGTGTCGGTGTCGGAGTTGAGTGCGTTCACCAAGCTCAGGCTCTGCGCACCATTTCCTGCCAACTGCCGAACCGCTTGCGCAATCTGGTCGGATTGGCCTGCCTGCTGCTGCTCCTGCTGCGCCGCACGCGAAGCCAGCATCAATTCGAAATTCACCGCTTGGTCATGACTCGTCGCGTTCAGCAGAGCTTCCTGCGCGCCCTGCGCAAAGGCCGCAAATTGCGTGCGAATCACGTAACGGCCATTCTGCGGAATCGTCAACGACCACGCGCCCGTAATGTCCGAAGTAGTGGAGTAGCGTTTGCCCGTTAGCGTGTTCTGCGCCGTGATCGTCACGCCCGGCAGCGGAATCGCTCCGCTCTTCACCGCCCCATGCAAATGGCCGCCCGTGACCGTCTGGTCAGGTGCAGTTTGTGACTGAGCCGCTGGCGCAGTTTGCGGTGCTACGGCTTCCGGTGCGTCCGGTGCGGCGATAGGGGCAGTAGCTTGCGGCGCTACAGCGACAGGTGGATTCGCTGGAGGCGTAGGCGCCGGCACCTGTGCCTTCACAATCAGACCAGCGGCAATCACACTCATCGCAACCGAAAGCCGAATTGCCGCTTGCCGCATGCATGCTCCCTGGCATCAATCGCCTGTATAAAGAGAGACGTTCCTGCCACCTCTAAGGTTTACGGCACCCAGGCACTTCCGCTCCATCGTAAACTTCAGGTATGCCCCCGCAACCCGCCGATTCCAGAATTCTCCGCCTTGAAGAATTGGCACCCACCACACCCGAACCAGCCTTGGCACAAGCGCGCGACTTGGTGGTCGAATATGGACGCTTCGTGATCGCGCAACCCGGTGCGGCGCGCTTTTGCTTCGGATCTCTCGAAAAGGAGGCAGCGCGCCTCCCGACGAGCTATCACGAGCAAGGTGGCGGCAGTCTGTTGGCTCTTGTGAACGAAGAACCCGCAGGGTTCATCGCGTGGCGTGCGCTTGCCCCGTCGCCGGCCGTCGTCCCCGATGCGTGGGAGTTAAAGCGTTTGTGGGTAAGGCCGGTGGCACGCGGTCTCGGTCTGGGCCGCCTGCTCACCCAGTCCGTTCTCGACCGCGCCATAGCCGCAGACCGCAAAGCCGTTTACCTCGACACCGCACCGGCCGCGATGGCCGCGGCCCACCGCGTGTACCTGGATTTGGGCTTTCAAGCCTGCTCTGTGTACAACGACAATCCGGTGGAAGGAATTATCTTTCTTGTAAAGTTCCTGTAATCGCAGCGACCGCTTGCCCGTCCACTTGAGAGCGAGGTCGCCCGCGATGCCCCCCACTGTCCGGTCCACTCGGTTCAGTCTTCGCCGCATAATCTCGCAATTAACGGGCCGGTACATCGAATGTGCCTGTCACAACAATTCCCCTTGTCTTCTTCGCGACGGCATGTTAACTCTTAAGGCAATAACTCCTTGATTGCTACCGAGGAAGTAACCCCCGGAAGCACAAAGACAGGACCTCTCCCCATGATGAAGATTGGTAAGACGATTCGTGCGCACAGGCTGCAGAAGGGCCTTTCCCAGGGCGACATCGAAAAGAAGACTGGCCTGCTGCGTTGCTATCTCTCGCGCGTTGAGAATGGCCACACCGTCCCATCGCTCGACACCCTTTCAAAGATTGCCCTGGCTCTCGACTTACCCATCGCCCAGTTTTTCGCGGAGGACTCCGTGGGCCGGCCATTCAATACACAACGGCTCTCCGAG
>Ga0265339_10000536_pt1 | contig 29647 bp, 21 predicted proteins | sample 4CB219metaG_FD_202085 | JGI IMG/M metagenome (GOLD analysis project Ga0265339, IMG submission 202085) | Rhizosphere microbial communities from Carex aquatilis grown in University of Washington, Seatle, WA, United States - 4-CB2-19 metaG | ecosystem: Host-associated > Plants > Roots >... | reverse complement strand
AAGCACGGGAACTAATTCTGCCGCGAGATGGGGTACGCGCGTTGCGTCTTCCACGACGGCGGCGCAGGCGCGCCAATCGAATCCAGCGTAACTACGTCGTGCGATTTCTGACGACGTGTGCGCGTTTACCGTTGATCGTCATCGCGCAACCTGATGGTAGAGAAATGCGTGATAGTGACGTGGCGAAACACGGTGCTGGCTGGGTGGATACTGGCCACTTTGTCGAGCGGTGCGGTCGTGCAGGCGGCGACGCCGGACCTGTCGATCATCGGCGCGACGGGCATTCCCGGCGGTACGGTGTCGGTCACCCTCGCCCTGGCGGGAGACGACGAGAAGAACGGCGTGTCGGCCGACGCCGACATTCGCTTTCCGACCGACCAGCTCGAATTCTTTCCGCCTGTCGCCGCCAATTGTCGAGTTGACGATCACATCGCTGCAACGCACCAGATCGGTGGCACGTTGAGCGAGGCGGGCTTGCTGAGCTTGGCCATCTTCGTGCGCAATTTGCAGGTCGTTCCGCTCGGCGACGGCGTGCTGGCAACCTGCGACTTCCACATTCTTTCGACGGCCGCCTTGGGCAGCGCGCCGCTGCATTTCGATTTCGTCGATCTGGGCGACAGCAACGGGCTCGATCTGCCGGTGAGCGGTCTAGACGGCGCCGTAACGATTGGTCAGGCGCGCCCCGCCTGCGCGTGCGATTGCGACGCCAGCGGCATGGTGACCGTCGACGAGCTGATTCGCGGCGTGCGCATCGTGCTGGGCGAGATCGAGCTCAATGCCTGCGCCGCAGCCGATACGGATGGCGATGGACTGTCGTCGATTGCCGAGCTGATTCAAGGCGTCAACGCCACGCTGCTCGGCTGTCCGGGAATTGTGGTTCTCCACTAGGCGCCGCGCGTCAAGCCGAAGGCTTTGATCAGGTTGTAAACGTGCGAGCGCGCGAGATCGAGGCGCTTGGCGGTCTCGACGACGTTCCAATCGGTCTCGGACAAGGTGCGGCGCAGGAACTGAATCTGAAACTGGCGCGTCGCCTCTTGGAACGTCACCGCGCTCTTGTCCTCGCCGACGGCACCGGGGAACAAGTGCGCGGCCTCGATTTGCAGCACGCGCTCGTGACTGGCGCGAATCGCCGCCGCTTGGATCGTCATGCCGAGCTCGCGGATGTTGCCGGCGAACTCGGTGCCCTCGATGGCTTGCAGCGCACCGCGCGACAGCTCGAGGTGCGGCAACTTATGCGCCGCGCAGGCGCTGGCGCAGAGATGCTGCGACAGCTCGGCGATATCCTCGCGGCGCTCCGCCAGAAACGGCATGCGGATCGGCAGCACGTGCAGGCGATAGTACAGGTCTTCGCGAAACGCGCGGTCGGCGACCGCCTGCTTCAGATCTTTGTTGGTCGCCGCGATGATGCGCACGTCCGCCTTGACGGGCCGCGGCGCGCCGAGCGGAAAGTACTCCTTCGAGTGAATGAGCTGCAGCACCTTGGCCTGCGCGGCGGGCGACAGCTCGGCGATCTCGTCGAGCACCAACGTGCCGCCTTGCGCGGCCGCGACCTTGCCCTCGTGATCGCGATCCGCTTGCGAGTGGGCGCCGCGGTGGGCGCCGAACAGCTCGCTCTCCACCAGGGTGTCCTGCAGCGTCGCGCAATTGATCTCGATATAGGGCGCGCCGCAGCGCGGGCTGTTGTCGTGAATGACGCGTGCCAGCTGGCTCTTGCCGGTGCCGCTGCCGCCGGTGATGAGCACGTTGACGTCCAGCGGCGCGACCAACGCCGCTTGCTGCAGGGCCTCCGCCAGCGCGGCCGAGCGACCGATCACGCCGTCGAGGCGTAGCGTCGCGCGCAACGAGCTCGTGGCGTCGCGTCGCTGGCGCCGCTGATGCTCCATCAGCAGTCGATCGACGAGCGGCGCCAGGTGGCGGGCAAAGATCTCGGCGCGCGATCGCTCTTCGGCGGAGAATAGCCCCGGTGCCGATCGACCCTGCAGATACACGACGCCGCGCGGCGGATCACCGCCTATCGGCGCGCACAGCACCGCGTCGATCTGGCTGCGACGCACGCTTTCGTTGGCGCCCCAGCGCGGATCGAGCACCGCCGACGGCGTGATGATCGTCTCGCCCGAGACCAGCGCCTCGGCGATGATGCCGCGCGAGATGGCGCTGCGCACCGTGGTCACCTCGGCGCTGGTAAAGCCGTAGGCAATCCACCAGCGCGCTTCGCTGTCGTCCTGATCATCGCGTAGCTCGAGGTACCCCTGACGGGCTTCAACCGCCTCGACCACCAGGGCGAGCGCCTCGCGCAGAAACGGCTCCAGCTCGCGTTGCTGTCCCAACTCCAACAAGCGTAGCGACAACGTGTACTCACGCTGCAGCTGATGCAGATCCTGTGGGCCAACTGACGGCGGGCTCATTGCCACGGAGCGACCTTTGCCCGAGGGCGGCGCTGCTTGTCTAGTGGCGAGGAGCGTCGCGACGCCCTGTCCAGTCGACTGCACAGTGTTGCCGGCTGGGGTTCTGCCGTGCCGTCCGCGGCGGCTTGGCACGCTCCGTGTTCTAGGCCCACCGGGATCTCAGCACAACATTCTGGGGGACAAGCATGGCTGAAGCAGGAACGGTGTTCATCATCGACAATGATGACTCGCTGCGCGAGTCGCTGCAGTGGATGCTCGAAGGAGGCGGGCTCAAGTGCCAAAGCTTCCACCAGGCCGAAGCGTTTCTGGCCGCGTATACGCCGGAAGCCGAGGGCTGTTTGCTGCTCGATGTCCGCCTGCCGGGCATGAGCGGCGTCGTGCTGCAGGAAGAGTTGCAGCGCGTCGGCATTCGCCTCCCGGTGATCGTGATGACCGGTTATGCGGACGTCAACACGGCAGTGACGATGCTCAAGCGCGGCGCGTTCGACTTCTTCGAAAAGCCCTTCTCGGACCAAGCGGTGATCGAACGGGTGCGACAGGCGCTGGAATTCGATACCCAACGACGCCACTCGCGCCAGCAACGCGACGCGCTGACCAGGCGTCTGGCGTGCCTGACGGCGCGCGAGCGCGAAGTGTTCGACCAGGTGGTGCACGGCAAGCCGAACAAGGTCGTGGCGATCGAGTTCGGTATCAGCGAGAAGACCGTCGAGGTGCATCGCGCCCGCGTCATGCAGAAACTTGGCGCCGGCTCGCTGGCCGAGTTGGTGCGCATGGACCTGCTCTCGACACAGCCGACCGATTCGCTGCGCATGGCGCGCGCCGCGACCTTGCCGCGCATTGAATCGTCGCGCTAGGCGCAAATCGACGGACCGATCAGCCGCACGCGCGGCTGATCGGTCCGCCGCCGCGCCGCGAGGCGACCTCCGCGAGCTGCTGGCGCCATCGCGTGTGCGACGCGTGTCCACGCCACTGGACGGATCGTCCCTGCGGTGCCCACTGGCGTGGACAGCATCGCTCGATGCTGATCGCTCAGGTTGCCGGTGATGTCTGGCACGCCGCTTGCCGACACGGAGACAAAATGACGGCGCTACTAGTGGGCTCGGACCTGGTCGACGTGACACGTGATGCCGCTGCGCGAGCGACGCGGGCGGAGGACGGGTTCACGACGTTGTTCGACGGCAGCTCGACACGCAATTGGCAGATGGCAGGGGGCGGGCATTTCGCGGTCGTCGACGGCCGGTTGGAATCGGTGCCGGCGGAGGATCTCGGCCTCTTCTGGTGTACGATTCCGGCGCCGCCCGATTTCGTCTTGCGCCTGCGCTGGCTGCGCTGGCGGCACGCGGACGCGTCGGGGGTGTTCGTGCGTTTTCCGCGCCCCGAGCCGCGCCCCGATAGCAATCCGGCGTTCATCGCCATCCAGCGCGGCTTCGAAGTGCAGATCGACGAGGTCGGCATCGCCGGAGCGACCGGCATTCACAAGACTGGCGCCATCTACAACCAGAGCCGCCAGCAACTCGACCCACGCCCGGCGCGGCCGGCGGCCGAATGGAACGATTTCGAGATCAGCGTGCGCGGCCAGCGTTACGTCGTGGGGCTGAACGGCCACAACGTCGCGACGTTCGAGAACGACGATCCGTCGCGCGGGCTTCCCGGCAGCGCGACTGCGCCGAGCTTCATCGGGCTGCAGGTGTATCCCGGCTCGCGCGTCGCCTTCCGCAACATTCGCATCAAAGCGCTGTAGCGCTGGACGACATCCGCTAGCCGTTGCCTCCTGCAGTCCGCCCGCTTTCCTTCCTGGGCACGGCTAGTGTCGTGAATCCGCAATAGCCGCACCGTCTCGCTGGCTCTCGGCGTCTCTGGCGGCGTTGCGCCGCCTCGAAATATGCCCCGATAGTACTGCGGCGGGGCGCCTTGCCAGAAACGCCGGTAGTTCACCGAGCCGGTACGGCTATTGCGGATCCACGAGACTAGCGGCACCTGTGCCTCGGGCGCGATGGCGATGTCCCGCGCCAGGGCGGAAAAAAGTCGCTTCCGCCCGCTACGCTTCTGCGCCACAGTGTCCCAGCCCGTGCGACGGTGGGCTGGTTGGGACGAGGGCGATGCGACGGGATGTGGTGGCGCTGGTTTTGGGTCTGTGGGTCGCGTTCGCGGCCGCGCGCGCCAGCGCACAACCGCTCGGCGTCGCTCTGCAGGCCAATACCTACACGGACGGTGTTCAAGGCGCTCCGGCGCTGGGCTGCGCGGCAAACGGCAGCTTCGTCATCGTCTGGGAGAGCTTCGGCCAGGACGGCTACGACATCGGCGTGTTCGGCCAGCGTTTCAACGCTAACGGCACCAAGCAGCTCGGCGAGTTCCAAGCCAATGTCTATGCCTATGGCCCGCAGGCGGCGCCCGACGTCGCCGTGGCCGGTGACGGCAGCTTCGTCGTTGTCTGGCAGGGCTATGGCGGCGAACCGGACAGCGACGGCGGCGACATCATGGCGCGGCGCTTCCCAAGCGGCGGGGCGGCTGCCGGCGACGAGTTTCAGGTCAACGTCAACGATCCCGATGTGGTGAGCTACGAGGCCGCGCCGGCGGTCAGTGCGACGACGAATGGCTTCGTCGTGGTGTGGGACGACTACGAAGACGTCTTTGCACGCCGGCTGGACAGCGCCGGCGCGCCGCTCGGCGCACCCTTCCAGGTCAACACCACGACGACCGGCTTCCAGGGCTCAGCCGACGTGACGGGGACGACCGACGGCGGTTTCGTCATCGCCTGGGAGGACGGCAACTTCTATGGCGACGGCACCGACGGTTCCGGATACGGCGTGTTTGCCCAGCGCTATGATGCGGCGGGCAACACCGCCGGCGGCGAGTTTCAGGTCAATACGACCACTGCCGGCGACCAGTACGGCGCCTCGCTGGCTGCGACGGCGAGCGGCGGATTTGTGGTCGTGTGGCAGAGCTACGGGCACGACGGCGCCGACAGCGCGGTGTTCGGTCAACGCTTCGGCTCCGCCGGCACAAAGCTCGGTGGCGAGTTCCGCGCCAACCCCGCCCCGTCCGACTACGGCGATCAACCGCGTGTCGCCTCCGATCAGGCTGGTGATTTCGTCGTCGTGTGGAACGCGCCGCCGACCGTGGCATCGGGCACGCCGACGCCGGGCACGCTGACGCCGGTGCCGAATGACATCCTCGCGCGCAGCTATGACGCGAGCGGGGCCGCGTTGGGTGCGGTCGCGCTGGTCAATGGCGGCGGCAACAATCAGGTCGAGGCGGCTGTCGCCGCGGCGCCCGATGGGCGCTACGTGGTGGCGTGGCAGCGCGACAGCGGTGACGATTCCGAGGCCGCGGTGTTTGCGCAGCGTTTCGCGGCGATCAACTCGACTCCCTCGCCGACCGCCACGCCGACGGCGACCCCGCCGCCGAGCGCAACGCGCAGCGCGACGCGCACGGCGACGGCGACCGCGACGGCAACCGTCACGTCGACGCCGACGCGGTCCGTGACGCGCACGCCGACGCGCACCGCCACAGCGACCAGCAGCGCCACCTCGACCGCCAGTGCGACGCCGACCCGCAGCGCGACCGCGAGCGGCACGGCGACCGGGAGTGCGACCGCTACGCCGCCGCCGACGCAGACGCGCACCGGCACGGCGACGCGCAGCGTCACCGCGAGCGCCACCGCGAGCCGGACGGCGAGCGGCACGTCGACCGCGACGCCGACGCGCACGTCGACCGCCACGCCGCCCGCGTCGGCGACGGCGTCGCCGACGCAGAGCGCCTCATCGACCTACACCGGCACGGCAACTGCGACTCGAACCGCCAGTGCGACGGCGTCATTCACCGCCACTTCGACTGCGCCGCCGACCGCCAGCGCTACGCCGACGGCGACGCGGACCGCCACGCCGACCTGGTCTGCCAGCGCCACCATTCCGCCAACGTCGACGCGCACGGCGAGCGTCACGGCGACGCCAACCGCAGCCTCGACCGCCACCGGCACGCCGACGGCGACGCGGAGCGCGACGCCGAGCGCCAGTGCGACGGCGTCGCCGACGCCGAGCGCGCCGCCGAGCGCGACGAGCAGCGCCAGCCCGACCCGAACCGCCAGCGCGAGCCCGACGGCGAGCGCGACGATTACGCCGACGCCGACGTCGACGAGCAGCGCCACGCCGCCCGCCAGCGCGACGAGCAGCGCGACGCGCACGAATACCGTTACCGCGACTCCGACGCGTTCGCGTAGCGCGACGGCGACTGCGACTTCCACGGCGACAGCATCGGCCAGCGCGACGAACACCGCCAGCGTGACGCCGACCAGCACGCGCAGCAGGACTCCGAGCCCGTCGGCGACGTCGACCGCGCTGGCCAGCCCGACGGGGACGGACACTGCGAGCGCAACGCCGACCAGCACGCGCAGTGCGACACCGTCCTCGACCGTGAGCGCGACGCCGAGCGCAAGCGCCAGCGCGACACCGAGCGTCAGCGCGAGCGCCACGTTCACTCCGTCTCCGGGTGCGACGCGCACGCCAACCGCGACGGCGAGCGTTTCGGTCACCGCTACCGCCATCGCGTCGCCATCGGCGACCGCCTCGATGCCGCCGACCGCCAGTGCGACCGCCAGCCCGACTGGCACGCTCACTGCGACGATGAGCTCGACCGCGACACTGACGGCCAGTGCGAGCCCCAGCCCGACTCGCACGACTACTGCGACGGTGAGCCCGACCGTGACACTGACCGCCAGTGCGACCGCGTCGGCCAGTGCCACGCGCAGCGCTTCGCCGACTGCGAGTGCGTCCGCCACGACGACTTTCGTTGCCAGCCCGACCAGCAGCGCGACTCCGACGGCGAGCGCCACCATCACCGTGACGCCGACCGCTTCGGCGACCGACACCATGCCGCCGACCGCGACCGCGTCGGCGAGCCCGACGCCGACCGTCACACTGACGCCGACGGCGCCGGCTACTGACACGCCGCCGCCGAGCGCGACGGCGACGCTGGCCGTTCCGCCGAGTGCAACCGGCACCAGCGCGCCGACGAATACCGCAACCCAGTTGTCGGCGACGCCCACGGTTCCGCAGGCGACGCCGACTGCACTGCTGGCCTGCGTCGGCGATTGCAACGGCAGCGACGTGGTGACGGTCGACGAGCTGATCGTCGCGGTCAACATCGCGCTCGGCACGGCAGCGCCGAGCGCGTGTCCGGCGATCGACGCCAATCGCGATCTGCAAGTCACCGTCGACGAGCTCGTGCACGCGGTCGGCAACGCGCTCAACGGTTGCGCGTAGCCATCGTCGCGCCGCACGGCGAGGGCGGTGCCAATGCGGTGGCGGCGCTGCGACCGAGCCCGTGGCTCTTTCGCTGTCTCGACAGGTCGCCGCAACCGATGCTCGGATTCGCGTGCAGCGGCGCAATCGCGATGGTAGCGTCAAGCGATGCTCGGGGTGCGGAGCGCGCTTGCTGTGCTTGCCGCGGCGCTGGTCGGCGCGGCAGCAGCGATGGTCTGGGATGTCGGCGAGACGACGCGCGCCGGCCAGCAGACGACCTACAATCGCACGGCGCGCGCATCGATGCTCGGATTCCCGCTCGCCGGCGGCGACGTGAACGGCGACGGCTTCGCGGACCTGATCCTGTCGCCGATGAACGCCGACAGCGGGCCCAATCGGGAGCGCCCCAGCGCCGGCGAGGCGGTGATTCTGTATAGCCACGGCAGCATCGGCGGCGAGCGCGATCTGGCGCTGCTCGATCCGGCTGCGTTGCCGTCCGATGTGACGCTGATCTACGGCGCCGACCCCTATGACTACCTCGGCACCGAGGTGACGACGGCCGACCTCGACGGCGACGGCTACGCCGATGTGATCCTCGGCGCGCAACACGGCGACGGCTTCGACAATCAGCGCGGCGAGTGCGGCGAGGTGGCGATCGTATGGGGCGGACCCGATCTCGGCGGACGGGTCCTCGATCTCCAGGCCCCGCCCGCCGGCGCGGTCACATTCGTCTACGGCGCCAAGCTCAACGATCGTCTCGGGGTGTGGGTGAGCGCCGGCGATTTCGACGGCGACGGCATGCGCGACGCGATTCTCGGCGCCGACGAGTCGGACGGCCCCGATCTCCGGCGCCGCAATGCCGGAGCGACCTATGTCGTTTACGGCGGCGCGGTGCTGCGCGGGCGGGCCAGCGTGGATCTGGCGGCACCGGAAGTGCCGGTGACGACGATCTACGGCATCGATCCCGGTGACCACAGCGGCGCGACCGTGCGTGGTTTCGACGTCGACAACGACGGCGTCGGCGATGTCTTGATCGGCGCCGGGCTCAATCGCCTGTCGGCGACGGCCGTGACCGGGCCAGACGATCGCAAAGGCGGCGAGGCGTTCGGTGGCGGCGACGGTCCCAACAACGAATGCGATCCGGTCGGCTTGGCCTGCGAGATCGGCGAGGCCTACATTGTCTACGGTGCGCGCGGCGAGCGTCCGTCGGTGATCGACCTCGCTGCGCCGCCCGCATCGACCACAATTATATACGGCATCGATCCCGGTGATGCATGGGGAGAGGAGCTGTGGGCGGGCGATTTCGACGGCGACGGTCACGGCGATGTCGCCATCGGTGCACTCTCTGCCGATGGACCTGGTAACATGCGCGCCACGGCCGGTGAGCTGGCGTTGATCCGTGGCGGCGCCGACGGTTTGCGCGGACGCGTGATCGAGCTCAGCCATCCGCCCGACGGCGTGACGATATTCGAAGGCGCGCGGCGCTCGGCGATTCTCGGCGATACCGCGCTGCTGGTCGACCTCGACGGCGACGGCAAGGACGATCTCGTCGCCGCCAGCCCCGGCGATCAGCCGTCGGGCCGCGTCACCGCCGGCAGCGTCACGGTGTTCTTCGGCACTGCGCAGCCCATGCCGGCAACGATCGACATGGCGGCGATTCCGGACGGCATCGCGCACCTCGAGATCGACGGCGCCGAGGGCGGCGATCAGATGGCTTACAGCATGGCGCTCGGCGACGTGAACGGCGACGGGCTGATCGATTTGATCATCAACGCCATGGGCGCCGACGGATTCGACAACGAGCTGGCGACCGCCGGCGACAGTTACGTGCTCGACGCCGTGGCGGTCAGCCGCGCCGCCGGCCGCGAGCCGGTTCCGACGCCGACGCCGACGGCGCTGCCGGCCTGTGTCGGCGACTGCGACGGCAGTCACCAGGTAACTATCGGCGAGCTGATCACTGGCGTCGCTATCGCGTTGGGTAACGCGCCGGTTGGCGTGTGCACGGCCATGGACCGCGACGGTGACGGCTCGGTCGACATCAGCGAGCTGCTCGCCGCGGTCGCCAATGCGTTGTCCGGCTGTACCGCCTGAGCTTCGCCGCGCCGCGCAGCTCGCTCCACCCTCCCTGACTTCGTTTTCGCATCGCCCCTCGGTACAAGCAGGGGAATGTGGATTCCGAGCGCGATGTTCGAGTCGTGGTGGTCGCAGCTGCGCGAGATCCAGCTGGCGGACCTGCTCGATATCGCGCTGGTGACGACGTTTCTCTACTCGGCCATCGTTCTGGTGCGCCGCACGCAGGCGCGGCTGGTCGCCGGAGGCATCCTCGTTCTGGTCGGGCTCTACATCTTCGCGCGCGCGCTCGATCTGCAGCTCACCATCGGTCTGCTGCAAGGCTTCTTCGCCGCCTTCGTCGTCATGCTGGTGGTCATTTTCCAGGAAGAGCTGCGCCAGGCCTTCGAGCGTCTCGCGTTGTGGGGCTTGCGCCGCGGCCGCGAAAGCGGCCCGTCGTACGGCACCAACGAAGTGCTGGTCGAGTGCGTCGCGGATTTTGCCCGCGATCGCATCGGCGCGCTGATCGTGCTCGCCGGGCGCCAGCCGATCGATCGCCAGCTGCACGGAGGCATCGCGCTGCACGGCGCATTGAGCGAGCCGTTGTTGAAGAGCCTCTTCGATCCGCATTCGCCCGGCCACGACGGCGCTGTGCTCATCGAAAAGGATCGCATCGTGCGGTTCGCCGCGCATCTGCCGCTGTCGACCGACTTCCGCCAGTTGCACGATGTCGGGACGCGCCACAGCGCCGCGCTGGGCCTGGCCGAACGCTGCGACGCGCTGTGTGTCGTAGTGTCCGAAGAGCGCGGGCAGATCTCGGTGGCGCACGAGGGCACGCTGCGCGCGCTGAGCGGTGCGCCCGAGCTCGAGCTGGCGCTGCGCGAGTTTCAGGCCTCGCTGATGCCGCCGGCGGCGTCGCGTGGCGTGCTGATGTCCGCGCTGCGCGAGAACTGGGTGGAGAAGATCGCCTCGCTGATTCTCGTGCTCGGGCTATGGACGCTGTTCGTGCCGGGATCGCGGCCCGCCACCGAGTCGTTTCCGGTGGCGGTGAAAGTCGTCAACATCCCGCCGGGCTACGAGCTCGAGCGCGTCGAGCCGACGCAAGTGACGGCCATCCTCACCGGCCAGCGCCGCGCCTTCTACTTGTTCGATGCGCGCCGCATCGACGTCACCGTCGATGCAACGCTGGCCAAATACGGGCGCCGGACGTTCGCGGTGTCGGAAGATCAGATCCGTCATCCGCCCGAGCTGACGGTCGACGATGTGGAGCCGGAGCAGGTCCGGTTGAAGCTCCGTCCACGCGGCGGCATCGAAGGCAACGGCGTGCCGGCGCCCGTGCAGCCGCCGCTGGCGAGCGAAGACTGACGTCGATGGAGCAGCGCGAGAGGCGACTTGCAGGCGCGGGCGACGCCAACTAGGCGTGGCACAGCCTGGAGGTGCCCAGCCGATGTCGATCGTCCCGCTCCCTGATGCTTACGCCCCGCACGACGGCCGACGCGATCTGGAGCGAGCCATCGCCGAGCTCGCCGAGCGGCTGCCGGAACCGATGCAGCCGCTCGCCAGCCTTACCTTCAACTACCGCTGGTCGTGGATGGTGGGAGGCAACGAGATCTTCCACGACATCGATCCGGACGCCTGGCGGCGCGGCGGCTACAATCCACGCTACGTGATCGAAGCGACCTCGCCGCGTCGCTTTCAGGAGTTGGCGCGCGACGAAGCGTACGTGCGCCGCCTGCACGCGCTGGCCGGCGAGCTGGCGGACGATTACGCGCGACCCAACCTGCCGGTCGCCGGGCAGACGTCCCGTCCGGTGGCCTATTTCTGTTCCGAGTTCGGTGCGCATGCCTCGCTGGCGCTGTACGGAGGCGGACTCGGTGTGCTCGCCGGCGACACATTGAAAGCGGCTGCCGATCTCGCCGTGCCGATGGTCGGCGTCGGCCTCTTTTATCGTCAGGGCTATTTCCACCAACGCCTCGACCTCGACGGCTGGCAGCGCGAATACTGGATCAACGCGGATTTCGAGCGCTTGCCGGCGGTGCGCGTGAGCGGCGCCGACGCCAGGCCGCTCACCGTGGCGGTCGACGTGCGCGGGCGCATCGTGCAGTGCGACATCTGGCGCATCGATTTCGGCCGCGTACCCCTGTTCCTGCTCAACACGGATCGCGAGGACAATCATCCGATCGATCGCTGGATCACGGCGCGCCTCTACATCGGCGATCGACACGTGCGCTTGGCGCAGTATGCCGTGCTCGGGATCGGCGGCGTGCGCGCCCTGCAGGCGATGGGCATCGACCCCTTGCTGGTCCACCTCAACGAGGGCCACGCCGCGCTCAGCAGCTTCGAGCGCGCCCGCCTGCGCGCCGCTGCCGGCGCGCCGTTCGATCAGGCGCTCGCAGCGGTGCGCGAGCATACGGTCTTCACCACGCACACGCCGGTTCCGGCCGGCAACGAAGGCTACAGCGCCGACGAAATGGATCCTGTCTTGGGGCGCTTCGCCGACTCGCTCGGCGTGCCGCGCAGCACGTTCTACGACTACGGCCGCGTCGTGCCGGGCGACGCGCACGATCCGGTGAGCATCACGCCGCTGGCGCTGCGCTGCAGTCGCACCGCCAACGGTGTGTCGCGGCGACACGGCGAAGTGGCGCGCAGCATGTGGCAGCCGCTGTGGCCGGCGCTGGCGGTGGAACAGATCCCCATCACCTACGTCACCAACGGCGTGCACACGACCACGTGGATGGCCGATGCGATGCAGCAGCTGCTCGATCGCCATCTGCGCCCAGACTGGCGCCAGCATATCGCCGATCCGGCGACCTTCGCGGCGATCGACGCGATTCCCGACGCGGAAGTGTGGGCGGTGCGCTGCGCGCTGCGGCGGCAACTGGTCGAGCTGGTGCGCGAGCGCTCCGTGCTCGATCGCTCGTCGCGCGGCGAGGGGCCGGAGTACGTCGAGGCCGCAGCGCGGCAGTTCGACGAGAATATATTGACCATCGGCTTCGCGCGCCGGGTTGCGGCGTATAAGCGGCTCTATCTGCTGGTGCGCTTCCCCGAGCGCGGCGGGCATTTGCTGGCGGATGGCCCGACGCCGATTCAGATGATCATCGCCGGCAAGGCGCACCCGGCCGACAACGAGGGCAAGCAGACGCTCAACCACTTGTTCCAGAGCCGCGGCAACAGCCAGGGTGGACGCGGCGTGTTCCTGGAGGACTACGATTTGAGCATCGCGCCGCCGCTCGTGGCCGGCGTCGATTTGTGGCTCAATCTTCCGCGCCCGCCGCTCGAGGCGAGCGGTACCAGCGGAATGAAGGTCGTCTTGAACGGCGGCCTCAACCTGAGTGTCGCGGACGGCTGGTGGGAAGAGGCGTACGACGGCACCAACGGATGGAATATCGTCACGCCGCCGGGCGACGCGCACATGCAGGACGAGCACGACGCCGACGCGTTGTTCAGTCTGATTCAAAACGAAGTCGTGCCGCTGTTCTACGCGCGCGGGCCAGACGGCATTCCGCATCTCTGGGTGCAGCGCATCAAGTCGTCGCTGCGCGGGCTGACGCCGCGCTTCAGCGCGCACCGCATGTTGCTCGAATACGTCAGCAAGCTGTACGCCCCGGCAGCCGATGAGGCCGCCCGGATGGCGACGCGGCAGGAGAGTCAGATGGCGGCGTCGTCGGCGGGGTGAGGCCTTCGGCGCCAAGCGCGCGCTAGACGCGCTGCGCGTCGCCGTCGGTCGCCGCCGCGGCGGCGTTCTCGCCGTGGAACACGACGGCACCGAGAGGCGGCAGCGTGACGCGCAGGCGGTACGGTCGCCCATGGTGCGGCACCGCTTCGGCTTCGACGGCGCCGAGATTGCCTTGTCCGCTGCCGCCGTATTCGATCGCGTCGCTGTTCAGCACTTCGTACCAGGCGCCGCCCCACGGCGCGCCGAGCGCATACAGGTGACGCGGCACCGGCGTGAAGTTCAACGCCACGAGTAAGGCGCGATCGCGGCGCGCCCCGAAGCGCAGATAGCTGACGATGCTCTCGTCGGAGTCGTTGCAGTCGATCCACTCGAAGCCGCTCCACTGGTGGTCGCGCTCGTGCAGGCACGGATCTTCGACGTAGCGCCGATTGAGGTCGCGCACCCAGCGCTGCACGCCCTGATGCGGCGGCAGCTCCAGCTGGTGCCAGTCGAGACTGCGATCGTGGTTCCACTCGCGCCCCTGGGCGAACTCGCAGCCCATGAACAGCAGTTTCTTGCCAGGCTGTGTCCATTGGTGCGCGAACAGCAGCCGGAGGTTGGCGAACTTCTGCCACGCATCGCCCGCCATCTTGGCCAGCAACGAGCCTTTCATGTGCACGACTTCGTCGTGCGAGAGCGGCAGCACGAAGTTCTCGTTGAAGGCGTACATCATGCGGAAGGTCAACGCCGTGTGATGAAAGCGCCGGTGGATCGGGTCGTGCGCCAGGTAGGCGAGGATGTCGTGCATCCATCCCATGTCCCATTTGTAGCCGAAGCCGAGGCCGCCGACGTACGGCGGGCGCGAGACCATCGGCCAGGCGGTCGATTCCTCGGCGATGGTCTGGACGCCGGGCGCCGCCGCATACAGCGCCGCGTTCAGCTGACGCAGGAACTCGATCGCGTCGAGGTTCTCGCGCCCGCCGTGGCGGTTCGGGATCCACTGGCCTGGTTGGCGCGAGTAATCGAGGTACAGCATCGATGCGACCGCATCGACGCGCAGTCCGTCGACGTGAAAGCGCTCGACCCAATACAGCGCGCTGCTGAGCAGAAACGAGCGCACCTCGTTGCGGCCGTAGTTGAAGATCAGGCTGTTCCAATCGGGATGGAACCCCTGGCGCGGATCGGCGTGCTCGAAGAGATGCGTGCCGTCGAAATAGGCCAGGCCATGCTCGTCGCTGGGGAAGTGCGACGGCACCCAGTCGAGCAGCACGCCGATCTCGTGTTGATGCAACACGTCGACGAAGGCCATGAAATCGTCCGGCGTGCCGTAGCGCGCCGACGGCGCGAAGTAGCCCGTCGTCTGATAGCCCCACGAGCCGTAGAACGGGTGCTCCATGATCGGCAGCAACTCGACGTGCGTGAAGCCCATGTCGCGGACGTACGCGGCGAGTCGCGGCGCGATCTCGCTGAACGTCAGGATGCGGCTGGGATCCTCCGGGGCGCGCTCCCACGAGCCGAGGTGTACTTCGTAGATCGACAGCGGGCGGTCGAGCGCTTGGCGAGTCGGGCGCGCCGCCATCCACGCCTGGTCCTGCCATGCGTGCCGCGACGTTGCGACGACCGAGCCGGTGCGCGGCGGCACCTCGCTGTGGAAGGCGACGGGGTCCGCCTTGTCGACGCGATAACCATTGAAGCGCGAGGCGATGTGAAATTTGTAGACCGCCCCGGGCCCGACGTCGGGAATGAACCCTTCCCAAATGCCGGATACGCCGCGCGCCTTGAGCGCGTGGGCACCGCGATCCCAATTATTGAAGTCGCCGATCACCGCCACGGAGGCGGCGTTGGGCGCCCACACGGCGAAGTGCGTCCCGTCGCGTCCGTCGACGTGCTGGGGATGCGCGCCGAGCGTTTCGAACAAGCGCGCGTACGTCCCCTCGTTGAAGAGGTAGAGATCCTGATCGGACAGCATCGGCGATTGGCGTCCCGGCGGCCGAGTAGCTACGAGAGCACCGGCGCGGCCGGACAGGAGGGCAGGGAGCAACTCATCGCCAGCCGCACGTTAGCAGAGTCGCGCGCGTGCGCTACTCAGGCGCGCCGCGCTGCGCGAGTGGCGCTCCCTCACTCATGACGCGCCCGCGGCGCAGCCTGCGCGCCGGCGTCGTCGATGCCGCCGGTTGCGCCGCGATGACGGGCTTCGGCGAACACTATCTGCCGGCTTTCGGCCTGTTCCTCGGCACCAGCGCCTTTTGCAGATCGGGCTGCTGACGACGCGGCGCGCCGCATGCGCGAGCGACCATACGGTCGATGAGCCGCCGTTCCGCCGTTTCTTTCTCGCGGTGATCTCGTTCGGCCGGCTCGCGTGAGCGCGCCTCGGCTCAGCGGACCGCTTCGCTGGCGGGCATCGCGTCGTCTTCGTCGAGTGTCGAGGGCGGGGCGACAACCGGTACCGGCGGCGGCGCCCCGGCTCCCCACTCGCGCGTGAGGCCGAGCGTGAGTGCGTGTGTCGCCTGCCCGCTACCCGGCAGAAAGCGGCCGAGGCTCAAGTCGGCGGCGCTGTGCTCGCGCGCCGATTGCAGCTCGTATCCGATGCCGAGGCGACTGCCGGCCAGGCGCCACGACAATCCGAGATCGACCACATCGCGATCCAATTGGCGCGAGAAGCCGGTCGATGGATCGCCGCGCAGCGCCGCGCTGCTGGTGGTGTCGGTGAGGAACGAGTGCCGGTAGTCGAGGGTCCAGTCGACGTCGCTGGGCGTATCCGGTTCGCGCGCAGCCACGGCGGGAGCCTCGGGGCGCCGAGCGGAGTCGAAATCCAGGCCGCGCACCGGGGCGAGCGCCGGATCGGGCAACACGACGAGGTCGAGCGAGCTCGGCGGCATCAAGGTGCGGCCGATCGAGAAGCGGTTCACATCCGCCGGCGTCACGTCGAAGGCGTGCGCCGGGCTGGTGAGCCAGACGGCCATGAAGGCGCCTAAGCCGGTGCGCCGGGCGCGCTTCATCCCCAAGCAGCCCATGCGCGGAGGCTAGCATTCCGACCGTGAACGGGCACGGGTCGCAGCGTCCGGCCGCCTCGCACGGGCGTGTGCGCTCGGCCATGCAACCCGCCGCGGCGATTGCGGGTGCGCGCCGCGCCTGCAGAGGCGCAGACGCGGCGGTCGATTGAACATTTTGGTGCGCTGGTTCGCCAGTCGGCGGCGACAGCACGCGCATCGCCAAAAGCCGCGACTTGGCAGGCGAGTTGCTGCGCAGCCGGGCAGGTGTGATGCGGTGTGAGATTTTACTTGCAGAACGGCGTGCGATGCGGCGACATCAAAATCAGTTGGCAGACCATGGAAAGCTCGCGTTGGGGCGCGGGTGAAGTGGAGCTGGGTGTTGCCGCGGGGTGTGCCGAAGTGAGGGAACGGCAATGGCGGTGAATCAGATCCTCTCCTACGCGGCGATGTGCGTCATGGCAGCGGCGACCTACCAACTGGCCTGCTGGGTCGGCTGTCACTTCTAGACGCGCTGCTGCAGCGCAACGCGCGCGGGGAGGCCGATCGCGCGCTCCCCGCGGCCGAGCGCGCTCAGTCTTTGATCTGCTGCGACAGATAGTTCTGTTCGCCGACCTGGCGGATGAGCTCCAGCTGCGACTCCAGCCAGTCGACGTGATCTTCCTCGGACTCGAGGATGTCCTCGAGCAGATCGCGCGTCGTGTTGTCGGCGGCGTCGACCGCCTGGGCGATGGCCTTGTTCAGGCGCGGGATGGCGACCTCCTCGAGCTTGAGGTCGAGCTTGAGCTGTTCCAGCGGGGTCTCGCCGATGAGTACCTTTTCGAGACGCTGCATGTTGGGCACGCCGTCCAAAAAGAGGATGCGCTCGATCAACGCATCGGCATGCTTCATTTCGCCGATCGACTCGTCGCGGTTCTTCTTCGCCAAGCGCTGGAATCCCCAATTGGAGCACATCTTGGCGTGGATGAAGTACTGGTTGATGGCGGTCAGCTCGCCGGTGAGGATTTCGTTGAGCGTCTCGATCAGCTTGGCGTTGCCCTTCATGCTCCAACCCTCTCAATGAAAATGGATGTCAACATCGAAGAACGATGTTTCTGCGTGCCCGCAACATAGTGGAGCACAAGCAGAAAGGAAGGGTCTGCCGGGGACGGCCGATGCTCAGTCGGCGAACATCGGCAGCGGCTCGGCGGCGATCAGCGAGGCGATCTCATTACGACATGGTGCGCAGCGGCGCCCGGCGCCGGTCTGCTGCACGATCTCTTTCACCGAGCGCGCGCCAGCCCGGATCACCTGTTGAATGTCGCGGTCAGTGACGCTGGCGCAGTGACAAACGATCATCGTTGACGATCCTCCGAGGTGTCGGGCTTTACGGAACTCAATATGTGATTCTGAAACTCATTATCAAGATCAAATCGACGCTCGCGGGCAAATTTTTCGCCAGCCGGTCGCGGGGGGGACGCATCGCCCGGGCGCCTAGTGCAGCTCGAGCTCACTGTCCGGCCCCGGCAGCAGCGCGATCGCGTCGTCGAGCGTCTCGTGCAGGGCATGCATCACGGTCGGTGCCAGCCGCACCGTCAGCGGGCCGATCGACACGTGCACTTGTCCGCAGCCGCACAGATCGATGCGTACCGGTCCCTGCTGCGCCAGCGTCCGACAGCGATGATCATCCATGTGAAGGCTTATACTTGAGTTGAGAATGATTTTCAATATCGAAACGGCAGATGAGGAACGTGGGGCGCAATCGAGACGCTCAATCGTTGCGATGGCCGTTGCCGACTAGAAGACGAAGCCGCCGCCGAGACGCAGCTCGTCGGGCAAGATGCCCTGCTCGGCTTCCTGGATGTGGTAGTCGGCCTTCAATACCACTTGCGGGATGGGCTCGTACTGGAGGCCGAACTCGATGTACTGGCGGCGAGCCATCTTGTCGCGCGTGAAGCCGGCGGCGACTTTGTTGGTCGTGTCGAGCCACGAGTAGCGAAACCACGGCGCCAGGTATTGCGGCGTGTCTGGCAGGATCCAGGGCAGCACGTTGTACGCGACTTCCGCATAGGCGCCGAGGAGGACCTTGCCGATCGGCTCGCCGCCGGTCTGCTGTTCGATGAATTCGTCCTGACTGAGGACGCCGGCATCGTCGACCAGCGTCGTGACGCCCAAGGTACGGAATTCGAAGCCGTGCGTCAGCACTTCGGTGTGCGCCTCATACATCTGTGTGAAGACCCCGACCTTGCGAAAGCCGATGTCCTCGTTGCCGTACTCTTCGCTCTGCCCCTGGTCGCCGAGATACATGGTGCTGCCCATCGACCAGATCGGAAACGGCGCGTAGTCGACGCGGCCGACGAAGGACCAATCGTTGGCCAGCTCGTCGTTCCCCTGCTGGCGCGCGTTGCGCAAGTTGAGGCTCTCGTAGCCTTTGGCGTTGAGGCTGGTGATGCCGTACGCCTTGTAGTCGAGGCCGGGGATGATCTCGCCGAAGAGGCCGACGCCGTTGGCCCGCCACGTGGTTGGAATGAGCTCGGTTTCGACCGGCGGCCGGACGTTGCCGAAGTAGAAAGGCGGCTCGTGCACGGTGTTGATGAAGCCGATCGGGATCAGCATCAGGCCGGCGCGCACGTTGGCGTGTTGGTTGAGCAGGAAGTCGAGCGTGGCGAACTCCACTTCGGCCGCGCCGCCGCCGGCGGAGACGGTGTCTTCGGTGGTCGCGTGCTCGAATTCGATCTCTGAGTTGAACACCAACCAGTCGTTGAACTTGTAGCCGGCATAGAGCACGAAGCGCTCGAGATCGAAGGTGTTGGGTTGGCCGCTGTCTTTGTTGGTGACGATGGCGAAGTTCGCTTCGCCGTAGCCGCCGATCGAGAGGCCGCGCGGAATGCCGTAGACCTTCGACGCGCCGGGGCCGAGACCGTACTGGCCTTTCAGCTCCTGCGTCTCCGGCAAGATGAGGAAGTCGCGAATCTTGCGTATCTCTTCGGTGAGGATGCCCTGGCGTCGCTCGACTTCCTCGACGCGTGCGGGCTCGCTACCGGCCACGGCCGTTGCCGGTGACGGGGCCGCCGCCGGCGCGGGCGCTGCCGGGGCGGGGCCCGCTTGCACCGGCAGCGGCGCGACTGGCGCGGGCACCGGCGCGACGACGGGCGCCGCCGGCGGGGCGGCGTGTTGTTGGCGCTCGACGTCGAGCTCGTGCTTGAGCGCTTTGAGCTGCTCCAGCATCTCATGTTGCTGCTGCTCGAGCTGATCGACCTTGCGTTGCAGCGCGGCGTCGTCGGCACGGGCGGCCGATGCCAGCAGCAGCGCGGCACCAAAGCCCATCAGCACCAGCCTGCGCCCCGGTCGAATTCTCATCGCGTCCCCCTCGGCGCCGCGCGCCGCGTCGCTTAAACGATTTTGAGTGTCGTTTTCAAAACGATTTGGGGAAGTCAAGAACCATGTCCCGTGAAAATTGCCATCCCATGGCTTTGTTGATCTTGATTCTAATTCTCAAAATCAGCACAAGGGGAGGAGAGGCGCGGCGCCGCCTACATCCGAAGCTTTTGGGGAAGGAGAACGCGAATCATGAGGATGTTGAGATCGGTCCTGGGGCTGGCGCTCGTGTTGGCTGCGACGCAGGCAACGGCGCAGCTGTGTCCAGGCGATTGCGACGGCGATCGCACTGTCTCGGTGAGCGACCTGGTCGTTGGGGTCAATTGGGCGCTGGGCAGCGGCTCGTATTGTATCGCCGCCGACGGCAACGCGGACGGGCAGGTGGCGGTGAACGAGCTCATCACCGGCGTGACCAACGCGCTGCAGGGCTGCGCACCGGCTGCGCCAGTGACCAACGCGGCAGTGATCGGTCGCTACGCGGCGCTGCTGTACGCCAACTACAACGCGGCGCTCGACGGCGCGACGGCGCTGAACACCGCGATCGACGACTTCCTGGCGGCGCCGAGCGACGCCGGGCTTCAGCACGCGAAACAGAGTTGGCGCGACTCGCGCCCGCAATACATGGAGAGCGAGCCGGGGCGCTTCTACGACGGCCCGATCGACAACGCGCAGAGCGGTCCCGAAGGACTGATCAATTCGTGGCCGCTCGACGAATCGTTCATCGACTACGTCGTCGGCGATCCGACTGCCGGCATCATCAATGCGCCGGACCTCTATCCGGATCTCACCGCAGCCGTATTGAGTCAGCTGAACGCCGCCGAGAGCGAGACCGCCATCTCGACCGGGTATCACGCGATCGAGTTCCTGCTGTGGGGACAGGACCTGTCCGCAACCGGGCCGGGTAACCGCCCGTATACGGACTACGTCACCGACGGCAGCGGCACGGCGTCGAATCAGGCGCGGCGCGGCGAATATCTGCGCGTCGTTGCGCAGCTGCTCGTCGACAATCTGACCGCGGTGCGCGATCAGTGGGTGCCGGACGTCGAAGGCAACTATCGCGCCGCGTTCGTCAAGCTGGAATCGGCGGAGGCGCTGCGCCGCATGCTGACGGGCATGGGAACGCTCAGTGGCGGCGAGTTGACCGGCGAGCGCCTGTCGGTCGCGTTCGAGACGAAGGATCAGGAAGACGAGCACTCGTGCTTCTCCGACAACACGCTCGACGACCTGAGCCACGATACGCTCGGCATTCAGAACGCGTTCTTCGGCCGCTACGGCGGCGTCATGGGGCTGGGAGTCTACGATCTGGTGAAGGCGGTGAACCCCGACCTCGCCGCGCACACTCGGCAAGCCATGGAGGCGGCGCAAAGCGCGATGCACGCCATCCCGCCTCCCTTCGACCAGGCGATTCTCGGTCCGGACACGGCACCGGGCCGCGTCGCCATCGCGGCGGCGATCGCCGACCTCAACTCGCAGACCGACGCGATCGCCGACAGCGCGGCGGCGCTCGGCATCTCGATCAGCACGACCTCACCCTGAGGAGATTGCCACGACCTCGACTCGTTTTGCCGCGTCTGCGCGACTGATCGCGCTGGGCCTGGCGTTGTTCCTCGCCGCATGCGGCACCGATTCGGGAGCCTCGCATGTGGCGCGGACCGCGACGCCGACTGTGACGGCCGTTCCCACCGCCACGGCGACGCCGGACGATCCGCTCGGCGATCCGTTCTCCGGCGGCGCCGGCACGGTGAACGACGCCACGCTTGCCGCCTTCGCCCAGCCGGCGCGCAACGTGCCGTTGGATCAGCGCACGGACTTCTTCGTCGGCAATGCGATCTTCAACCGCGATTGGGTGACGGCGCCTTCGTCGACGACCGGCAGCGACGGATTGGGGCCGGTGTTCAACGCGCGCTCGTGCTCGTCGTGCCACTTTCACGATGGGCGCGGCCGCCCGCCGCTTACTGCGGACGAAGCCTTTCTCAGCATGTTGTTCCGCCTCAGCATTCCGGGACGCGCGGCGGATGGCGGACCGCTTCCCGATCCGGCGTACGGCAATCAGTTCAACCAGTCGTCAATCCTGCGCGTGCCGGCGGAAGGCCGACCGGTCGCGACGTACGAGGAAGTGGCTGCTGCGTATGGCGACGGCGAGACGTATTCGCTGCGCCGCCCGACGTACGACTTCGTCGACCTGGCGTTCGGTCCGCTGCCTGAGGACGAGATGGTCTCGCCGCGTGTCGCGCCGTTCATGATCGGCCTGGGGCTGCTCGAGGCGGTCGCCGACGCCGACATCCTGGCCCGCGCCGATCCCGACGACGCCGACGGCGACGGCATCTCGGGGCGCGCCAACATGGTGTGGGACGTGAAACAGCAGGCGTCGGTGCTGGGCCGCTTCGGCTGGAAGGCGAACGTGCCGTCGCTCGAACAACAAAACTCCGGCGCCTTTAACGGCGACATCGGGATCACGTCGCCGCTCTTCCCGACGCAGAACTGTACGGCGGTGCAGACGGCATGTCTGGCGGCGCCGGACGGTGGCGATCCCGAAGCCGATCAACAGAAGATCGACGTCGTGACCTTCTACAGTCGCTTGCTCGCTGTGCCGGCGCGGCGCGATGTCGCCGATCCGACGGTGCTGCATGGCGAGCAGCTGTTTCGCGATATCGGCTGCGCGAGTTGTCACGTCACCTCCATGACTACGCGTGCCGACGCTGCCGTGCCGGCGCTCGCCAGCCAGCGCATACATCCCTACAGCGATCTGCTCTTGCACGACATGGGCGACGATTTGGCCGACGGTCGGCCCGACTACCAAGCGGACGGGCGTGAATGGCGTACGCCGCCCTTGTGGGGCATCGGCCTCATTCAAACGGTGAACAATCATCAACTGCTGTTGCACGACGGCCGGGCGCGCGGCGTCGCCGAGGCGATCCTGTGGCACGGCGGCGAGGGCGAAGCGGCGCGCGAGCGCTTCCGCAATCTGTCGAGTGACGATCGCGCCGCCTTGCTGCGCTTCTTGGAGTCGCTTTGATGACGCGTCGATGGCGCCGGGTTCCCTTTGCGCTGTTGCTGCTCACCTGTTGCGCCTGCGGCGGCGGCGGCACGCCGGCGGCCCAAGCCGGGCCGCGCCGCAGCATGATGCAAGATCTCGGCTCGACGGTGGTCATCCCGAGCTACCAAGCGCTGGCCAACGAAGCGACGCAGCTCGCGACCGTTGCCGCGGCACTCGAGGCCGCACCGACGTCCGACAGTCTCGCCGCCGCGCAGGACGCGTGGCGCCGCACGCGCGCGGCATGGAAGCAAACTGAGGCGTTCGCCATCGGGCCCGCCGAAACCCTGCGTACGGCGGCCAACATCGACTGGTCGCCGATACGGCCCGATCGCATCGAGACGCTGCTGGCCGGCAGCGATCCGATCGACGACGCGGCGGTGGAAGATTACGGAACGAATCTCAAAGGCTTCCTGGCGCTGGAATACATCCTGTTCGACCCCGTGAACGGCGACCCGGCCGTGCTCGCCGCGCTTTCGGCGCCCGCCGCCGCGCGGCGGCGGACGTACGTGCGCGCTGTGGCGGAGAATCTGCGCGATCAGACGTACGCGCTGCGCGATGCGTGGCTGCCCAGCGCCGGCAACTACGCGAGCGTGCTGGCCACCGCAGGGCCCGGCAATGCGACGTACCCGACCGTGAAGAGCGCGGTCGACAAGGTCGTCAACCAGCTCATCTTTCTCGCCGAGGACATCGCCGATGCGCAGTTGCTGGCACCGCTCGGATCGCGCACCGGTGGCACCGCGAAGCCGGATCTGATCGCCGCGCACCGCAGCCAAAACGGCCTGGCCGACCTGCTCGACGATCTGACCGGTATCCAGAACGTCTATTTCGCGACCTATGACAGCGCAAAAGGCGAGGGCTTCAGCGGCATCGTCGAGGGGCTGAGCCCCAGCACCGACAGCGTGCTGGCTCTCGCGATCGAGCGAGCCTTCGAGACCACGACGCGCATTTCGATGCCGCTGGAAGAGGCGGTGTCGAGCGAGCCAGATGTGGTCGGCAAGGCCCAGCAGCGCGCCAAGGAGCTGATGCAGCGGTTTGAAGTCGATCTCGTCAGCGTCTTGGGCACGACCCTGCGTTTCAATCCGAGCGATGGCGACTGAGACCACGGCGCGGCCCGAAGCGCGTTGCGGCAGGCTGCAGGCGCGCGCCTTCGCGCCGGTGGACGGCGCGTCGCTGGCCGCGTTTCGCGCCGCCTTCGGCTTGCTCATGCTGGTCGCGCTGGCGCGCCACCTCGCCTACGGCTGGGTCGATCAGTTCTTCCTCGTACCGCACGTCTTCTTTCCCTATCCCGGTTTCGAATGGATCGTGCCGCTGCCCGCCGCCGGGATGTACGCGCTCTACGCCGGGTTTGCGCTGTGCGCGCTCGGCCTGCTGAGCGGTGCGTGGACGCGCCAATGCGCCGCGCTGTTCTGCCTCGGCTTCACCTACGTGCATCTGATCGACCGCACCAATTACCTCAATCACTACTATTTGGTGACGCTGCTCAGCGGCTTGCTGGCGATCGTCCCGGCGGGGGCGAGCTGGTCGGTAGACGCGTGGCGCCGCCGGCAGGCGCGCCCGCGCACCGTGCCGGCGTGGGCGGTGTGGCTGCTGCGCTTTCAGCTGGCCGTGGTGTACTGCTTCGGCGCGGTCGCGAAGCTGAACCCGGATTGGCTGCTGCGCGCCGAGCCGCTGCGCATCTGGCTCGGCGCCAATGTCGACGTCCCGCTACTCGGCGGCTGGTTCGAGCACGCCTGGGTCGGGTACGCGTTCAGCTATGCCGGCCTGCTGTTCGATGCCTCGATCGTGCCGCTCTTGCTCTGTCGTCGTACGCGCGCCGCCGCCTACGGTGCCGTGCTGGCGTTCCATCTGCTCACCGCCGTGCTGTTCCCGATCGGCATGTTCCCATGGCTGATGATCGCGCTGACACCGATTTTCTTCGCGCCCGATTGGCCGCGCCGTGTAGTGGCGGCATGGTCGCCGCGTCTGGCGCAGCTGACCGCGCCCGGCCGCGAGCCAACGAACGCCGGGCCGCGCAGCGCGGGCGGCCGCCGTGGGCTGGTGGCCGGCCTCGGGCTCTACGCTGCGCTGCAAGTCGCCGTACCGCTGCGCCATTTCGCCTACGGCGGCGACCTGTACTGGAACGAGGCGGGGTTCCGGTGGGCCTGGCAGATCATGGTGATGGAGAAGTACGGCCGCGCCGTGTTCACCGTCACCGATCCGACCAGCGGCATCTCGCAGCTGGTGCGGCCGTTCGACGAGCTCACGCCATTGCAAACGCGCATGATGGCGACGCAGCCGGATATGATTCTGTCCTACGTGCGCCACCTGCAGCAGCGCTTCGGCCTCGACGTCGAAGTGTACGGCGACGTCACGGTGACGCTGAACGGCCGGCCGGCGGTGCCGTTGGTCGATCCCGCAGTCGATCTCGCGGCGCTGTCCGACGCGGCACCGCTGTCGGCCTGGCTCCTGCCGCACCCGGACGTGCAGCAACAGTTCGCGACGCGCTGAACGGCGCCCGATCAACCTCGACCGGCTCACGGTGCGGCGACGCGTAGGCGGACTGCGGTTGCGCCGCTCGTGGTCTTGCCGCGCGGCAACGCGGCGGTCACCGACACCGCGAGCCGCGGCCTTTGCTGCCAGCCGGTCACCGCCTGCGAAGTTGCGCGTGGACCCAGTCGGGGCGCCGTTCACTGCCTGAGCGGTGGATCCAGCAGAGCCGCGGTCAATCGGCGCAAGGCGGCTTCGCGGAAGGTCACATCGGAATCGGATCTTGAAAATGATTCTCAAAATCATTAGAGGGATTCGTAGCACGGCCGAGATGGGCTCGGTCTTGGTTCGCATCAGGAGGCAGTATGACGCGTTGGTTGCCGTCGATCTTTGTCTTGCTCCTCGTCGGTGTGGGCTTCGTCTGGCGCGCCTGGTTGCAGCGACGTCGCTTCGGGAGCTGGGGGATTCACTTGTTTGCGACCGGTCGCTGGGTACAGCATGTCCGCGAAACGGCCTTGGTCGGGCTGCTGCTGTTGTTGGCGCTGCAGGCCGCGTGGGCGGCGACCGAATCGCCGATGCTGACGGCGCTGCGTTTGCCGTTTGCCGGCGGACCGTTTTCGACCTGGCTCGGCAGCGTCGTCGCGCTGGGCGGCATCGCGCTGATGGTGCGCGCGCAGCTGGATATGGGCGCGTCGTGGCGCGTCGGGTTCGACGAGCAGGCGCGGCCGGGACTGGTTACGAGCGGTCTCTACCGCTGCTCGCGCAATCCGATTTACCTCGGCCTCTTCGTCGGGCTGTTCGGGTTCCTTCTCGTGGTGCCGACGTGGCTGTCATTGGCCATGTTCGTCGCGACGCTGCTCGCCATCGCCCGCCAGGTGCGCGACGAAGAGGCGTTTCTGTCACGCACGTACGGCGATGACTACGACAGCTATGCGGCCCTCGTCGGCCGTTTCGTGCCGCGGATCGGATTGCGCAGTTAGCAATGCGTCCGCGGCCAGCGCGCTGTCGATGGGCGCCGCGCGATAGCGCGCGCGCCAATGCCCCTCGCGGCGGGGAATCACTGGGCCGGGCGGACCGTGTCGCCGATCGTCGCGGCGCCGCCGTACACGACGAGCCCTTGATTGAGGCGCGTGGTGAGATCGCCGCCGACGGCCCACATGCCGCCGGCGGGGTCGATCCAGGCGCCGTGCAGATCGAGCGACGTCGCGATCGCGGGGTCCTGCAACTGCCAGCCGCTTGCGTTGCGTGTGGCGACGGCGGCGCCGACGCCGACGGCGACGCCGCTTTCGCCGCTGCCGAGGAAGACGCCGTTGAATGCCGGGGCGGCGCGCGGGGCGCGATCGATGAACTGGTTGCCGGCGAGCTCGTAGAGCGCGCCGTCGTTCAGTCCGCCGCTGGCCGCGACGTGCGTCGCATTGCCGTGGATGGTGAACAGCGGCAACTGCTCCGCGTCGAGGCCGCCGGTGTCGATGGCCATTGTGGTCCACTGCGTGCCGTCGAAGTGCAGTATGAGTCCGAGCCGGCCCGACACATAGACATCGTCGGTGCTGCGCCCCCAGACTTTGTAGAGCGTCGGCACTCCGGCCGGGAACGCGGCGGCAAGTGCCGCATCGGCGCTCCACTGCGTGCCGTCGAAACGCCACAGCACGCCGCCGTCGTCCTGGTGCGCCAAATCGCCACCGACCGCCCAGATGTGCGTCGCGTCCGATCCCCAGACGCCGAATAGCGTGGGGTCGGTCGAGGGCGTCGTTTGCGCATCGAACTGGCCGCTCGCCGGCGTGTAGCGCAGCAGGAGCCCGTGATCGCCGGCCAGATAGAACGCGCCATCGATCGGCGTCACGCTGATCCACCACAGGCCGCCGGCGGCGCCGCTGGCGAGGCGCTGCCAGGCGCCGCCGTCGTAGTGCAGGATCAGCGGGCCGCTGCCGTCCTGCACATCGGCGCCGACCGTGTAGACGTCGCTGGCGCTGGTGCCGGTGATCGACAACAGCGCGGCCGGCAGATTCTGCAGGACCGGATGCACGAACGCGGTCGCTGTCGCGAGCGGTGTCGGGCTCGCGGTCGCGACTGCGGCGGTCGTCGCTGTCGGCGTCGGTGACGCGCCATCGGTCGGCGTCGCCGCGGCGGTCGGCGTATGGCTCGGGCCCGCCGTGCTGGTCGGGATGACGGTCGGCGGGATCGACCAGTACGTGCGCGCCTTGTCGTAGACGTTGGCGCCGATGATCGAGCCCATGACGCGGCCGTTGAAGTCGTCAGCGAGGATGTGAATGCCGCCCCAGATGCGCGACTGCCCGGCCTGATCGGCGGCGTCGTAGTACGTCGCCCATTGCAGCTCGATGTCGGTGCTGGGGCCGCGCTCGAACTTGAGGAACTGGTTGGCCAGCGCCAGATCGGTACCGAGCCCACCCGGGAAGTATGGCGAACCGGTGAAGCGCGCCAGCACTTCGGCGGCGGAGCGGCTGAACGTGCTGTGTCCCGAGGTGTAAGCGGCGAACGCCGGGGTGACGAACGTATCCTTCTGATACGGCACCCACTCGCTGGCGCGGATCCAGCGCACGCCGCTGTGCTCGGTGGTCGGGTCCGTCGGACCGCCGGGCCATGCGTAGATGGCAATCTCACCGACAAACTGCGCCAGCGCTTCGTGTCGCTGTCCCGGCGCACTCGACTCGGGCGTGATCACTTCGACCAATCCGGGCACCAGCGGCAGGCCGTCCGGATCGTATGACGGCCCGTCGGGATCGGACGATTGTCCGCGCTGGCCCATGTACCGCACCATCGAGATCGGACGCGTCGAATCGTAAATGCGCTTGGTGCCCCAGCAGCCGACGGCCGCATCGTGCACGGCCGCGTTGATGGCGAAATAGAGCTTCACGTCCCATTCGAGCGCGTCGACTTCTGCGCCGGTTCCGCCGATGCGTTTGCTCAGAGTGCGGTCGCTGACGCCGTTGGCGATGACGTTCCAATGTCCCGGCGGCGTCTCGGAGTTCGGCCCGTCGGCCCAGAACTCGGCGATCACGCGTCGGAAGTCGCCGCGCTTGACGATCTCCGGCGCGTACGGCGCGCCGGTCACCGGGTTGATTGCGTAGCCGCCGCCGTCGTTGGTGCCGAGCGGATTGTTGCCGAAGGTCGCCGGCGAGATATCCATGTCGGCGCCGTCGTCCGGGGTCAGCTGGCTGGAGGCGCGGATCACGTCGACGGCCGATTGCTTGAACGCCGCATCGCTCTCCGCGTCGTGCAGGCGCGGCGGTGGCGGCGGCAGGACGGCGTCGAGGTCGACGGCAAACGACAATACGCGTCCCCACTGCGGCGCGACATAGACCTGAATGTTGCCGGGGATCGGGATGCCGTTCTGGCTCACCTGGTGTGAGAGGGCGAGCGGTTGCCAGCGGTTCGGATCGTTCATTTCGGTGCCCGGCAGCGCGACGATGAGCGGCGGGTTGACCGTTTGGTAGCTCGGGTCGGCGTAGTTCGCGGCCTCGTTCGAACCGTCGGCCAGACCGTAGGCAATGACGGCGGCGGCGATGCGGTTGCCGACCGCGGCCGGCGTGTCGCCGTCGGTGGTGGTGATGCTCGTGTCGTAGCCGAGCGCCGCCATGCGCGCGTCGAAGGCGGCTAGCGACTGCGCCGCATTCGACGAAATTTGATAGCGCTCGCGCAGGACGCGGTAGGCGGCATAGCTGATGGCTTCAGCGCGCTCGGCGTCCGCATTTTCCGAGACGTGCTTCTCGGTAGTGAGATAGCCGACGGCGTCGGGGTCGTACGCCGCCCACGCGTCCCACATGGCGATGGAGACGTGGAACAGATTGCGGGCGTGGATCGGCGGGCGCGGCAGGTCGATGCGGATGGCCGCCAGCGCCTCTTCGTCCCACTGGCGGGCCACCGATTGCGGCGGCGCGGTCGGCGACGCAGTACGCGTTGGGAGCTGCGTGATGGTCGGGCTGGGCGACGGCGAGAACGTCTCGCTCGCGGTCCGTGTCGGCGTCGCGGTGGCCGTCGCCGTGCCGGTCGGCAGCGCCAACGTGTCCGTCGGCGTCGCACTGTTCGCCAACGTCGGCGCGGTCGTCGCGGTGACGGCGGTGGTCGCGGTCGGCGTCGCAGCCAGCGTCACGGTCGCGATTGCGGTCACGGTCGCGATTGCGGTCGCGGTCGCGGTGGCGGAGGGCTGCGGCGTCGCGCTGGCGGTCGCCGGCGCGGTGGTCGGTGTCGCGCTGGGGACCATTGTGACCGTTGCAAGCGGCGTTCGCGTCGCGCTGGCGGCGGCCGTGGCGCTAGCCGCGGTGGTGCGCGTCGGCGTCGGGGCTTTGTGGTGGTCGTTGCCGCCGCCGCAGGCCGACAACGCCAGCAGCAGCGTCAACGGCGCGAACAGCGCAAGAGTCGTCCGGCTGCGTCGCCCGATCGTGGTCATCGCCTGCAGCGTAGGCTGGGCCACCGGCAGAGTTGTCGCAAGC
>Ga0265339_10000535_pt1 | contig 29681 bp, 29 predicted proteins | sample 4CB219metaG_FD_202085 | JGI IMG/M metagenome (GOLD analysis project Ga0265339, IMG submission 202085) | Rhizosphere microbial communities from Carex aquatilis grown in University of Washington, Seatle, WA, United States - 4-CB2-19 metaG | ecosystem: Host-associated > Plants > Roots >... | reverse complement strand
CAAGGTCGTAACCGCCGACGACGTCAAGCAGCGGCTGATTTCCGACGGCGGCGGCCCGGCCCCGAGCACGCCCGAGGAATACGCGGCCAACATCAAGCGCGAAGAAGGCAGGTGGGCGGCGCTGATCAAGAAGCTCGGCCTGACCGTCAACTGACCAGCATCGCCCCGGCGCGGCAGCGGTCCGCCTTGCGGCGGCCACAAATGTTATATTATAACATTATCGAATCCGCCCCCTACAGAAGGCCTTGCCGCCATGAAGATCCTTGCCGGACTTGCGCTCGCGCTGACCGCTCTCGCCCCCCTGTCAAACGCCCATGCGGACGACGCCAAGATTCCAGTCGTCGCGGCGGAGAATTTCTACGGCGACGTCGCGCGCCAGATCGGGGGCGACCGGGTCGCGGTCGTCAGCATCATGAGCAATCCGGATCAGGACCCGCATCTGTTCGAAACCACGCCGAGCACGGTGCGCCAAATCGGCGACGCGCAGGTCGTGATCCTCAACGGCGCCGACTACGACCCCTGGATGGCGAAGCTTGTCAGCATCGCGCCGCATGCCGGCCGCATCGTCATCGACGTTGCCGAACTGACGGGCAAGAAGGCCGGCGACAATCCGCATCTGTGGTACGAGCCGTCGACCATGCCGGCCGCCGCCAAGGGTTTGGCCGGTGCCTTCAGCGCCGCCGATCCGGCGCACAAGGACGATTACGTGGCGCGGCTGAAAACTTTCGAGACCTCGCTCAAGCCGGTCAACGACAAGATCGCGGCGATCCGCGCCAAATTTGCCGGCGCGGCGGTGACCGCCAGCGAGCCGGTGTTCGGCTACATGGCGAGCGCGCTCGGCTTGACGATGCGCAACGAGCGCTTCCAGCTCTCTATCATGAACAACACCGAGCCGGCGGCGCGTGACGTCGCGGCCTTCGAGCAGGATCTCAAGGGCCATAAAGTGAAAGTGATGTTCTTCAACAAGCAGGCCTCCGACAAGGCGGTGGAACGTCTGGTTGCGCTGGCGCGCAAAGCCCGCATTCCGGTCGTCGGCGTCACCGAGACCGCCCCGCCGGGGCTCACCTATCAGGACTGGATGCTGACGCAGCTCAATGATACAGAGAGGGCGTTGGCAGGCCCGTCTTCATGAATGTCGTTGAGCTTGACCGCGCTACCATAAGTATCGGCGGCCGCAACGTTCTCTCAGACGTCAGTTTCACGATTCAACCTGGCGAGTTCATCGGCGTGCTGGGACCGAACGGCTCCGGCAAGACGACGCTGATGCGCGCTTTGCTCGGGCTGTTGCCGCAGGCCGCCGGCACTGTGCGCGTCCTCGGCCGCGCGCCGCATTGCGGCAATCCCGACATCGGCTATCTGCCGCAAGTGCGCACGGTGCTGCCGGACCTGCGCGTCCGCGGCCTTGATTTCATCGCCAGCTCGCTGCACGGCGAGCGCTGGGGCCTGCCGTCGCTGTCAGCCCACGACCGCCACGCCATCGAACACACGCTTGCGGCCGTCGGCGCGCGCGATCTGGCGCGGCGGCCGCTGTCGAACATGTCCGGCGGTGAACGGCAGCGGCTGCTGCTGGCGCAGGCCCTCATCGGCGCGCCCAAGCTGCTGCTGCTCGACGAGCCGCTGATCAGCCTCGACCAGCGCCACCAGGAAGTCGTCATCGACGTCGTGCGCAAGGCCTGCCGCGAGCGCAACATCACGGTGCTGTTCAGCGCGCACGAGCTCAACCAGCTGCTCGGCACGCTCGATCGCGTGCTCTATCTCGGCAACGGCAAGGCCGTGCTCGGCACCGTCGACGAAGTTATCACCACGCCGGTGCTGTCGCGGCTTTACGGCACCGAGATCAACGTGCTGCGGGCCGATGGCCATATCTTCGTGATGTCGCACGGCCGCGACGTCGAACACGCCGATCACATGCACGAGCACGGCGATCATGGTCACTGACATCCTGCACTACGATTTCATGATCAACGCCTTCGAGGCCGCCGGCATCGTCGCCGTGATGTCGGGACTGGTCGGCTTCTTCCTGGTGATGCGCGGGCAGACCTTCGCCGGGCACGCGCTGTCGCATATCGGCTTTGCCGGAGCGACCGGCGCAGGTCTGATCGGGCTGGCGCCGTTGTGGGGCCTCGTCGGCTTCACGCTTGCCGCCGGCCTCGCGATGGGGCTGCTCAGCGAGCGCATCTCCAACCGCGACGTCGCAATCGGCGTCGTGTTGTCGCTGGCGCTCGGCTTCGGCCTGCTGTTTTTGCACTACTACACGTCGTTTGCCACGCAGGCGACAGCGATCCTGTTCGGCAATGTGCTGGCGGTCGACCGCGCCACCATCGTCACGCTCGGCTTGCTCGGCGCGATCACGCTGGCGGCGCTCGGCCTCATGATGCGGCCGCTCATCTTCGCCAGTTTGCAACCGGAGCTCGCCGAGGCCAAAGGCGTGCCGCTGCGCTTCGTCTCGACCGCCTTCCTCGCTATCGTCGCGCTCGCGGTGTCGGCGTGCGCGCAGATCGTCGGCGTGCTGCTGGTGTTCACGCTGATGGTCGGCCCGCCGGCCGCGGCGCAGCGCCTCGCCACGACTCTGTGGAGCGGGCTCGTGCTCGCGGCGCTGTTCGCCTTGGCGGAAGCCTGGCTCGGCATTGTCGCCGCGTTCTATACCGACTGGCCGGTGAGCTTCTGCATCGCGCTGTTGAGCGGCGTTGTCTATTTCGCCGCGCTTGCCGTGCCGGCGCGCGGAACGGCGCACGCGCACTGACGGGCGTCGCCGCCTTGTGCTAGGCAAGGCGCCATGAGCGGCGAGCCACGCAGCATCTGCATCGGCGAAGCGACCATCGAGCTTGCGCGCGGCGGCGACGGCCGCTTCTCGCTCGGCTGCGCCGGCGACACCTTCAACACCGCGATCTACCTTGCCCGCGCCAGCCAGCCGGTCGCGTTCGCCAGCGCGCTCGGCGACGATCCCTACTCCGAGCAGATCGTCGCGCTCGCCGCCGCGGAAGGCATCGGCACCGATCTCATCCTGCGCGCCGCCGGCCGCCTGCCCGGCCTCGCGCTGGCGGACAATGACGGCAAAGGCGGGCGGCGCCTCGATACCTGGAGCGACGCGGCGCCGGCGCGCGAGCTGTTCGAGCTGCCGCTGTGGAGCCGCATCGCCGAAGCCATGACCGCGGCGCGGCTCGTTTATTTTTCCGGCATCACGCTATCGCTCTATTCCAACATCGGCATCGGCCGCTTCCTCGCCGCCGTCGAGATGGCTCGCAGCAAGGGCGCCAAGATTGCCTTCGACGGCAATTTCCGGCCGCGCGGCTGGAAGGGCGACCTGAGTCGCGCGCGCACCGTCTCCGCCGAGGCGCTCAAGCGCGTCGACATCGCATTGCCGGCTTACGACGACGAAGCTGTGCTGTGGGGCGATCCGTCGCCGGAAGCGACCATCGAGCGGCTGCAGGCCTTCGGCGTCACAGAGATCGTGGTGAAGAACGGACCGAACAGCGCGATCGTCTCCTCCGGCGGTGCGCGCGACGCGGTGCCGGTGCCGAGCGTGGTCGAGCCGGTCGATGCCACCGCCGCGGGCGACGGCTTCAATGCCGGCTATCTCGCCGCGCGGCTGTCAGGCGCCGGCCCGCTGGATGCGGCCGCCGCAGCCCACATACTCGCCGGCGAAGTGATCCGCCACCGCGGCGCGATCATGCCGCGCAGCGGCGCCGCGGTGCATTAGGCGGCTGTTGACCGGGTCCGATGCCGCAGATAATTTCAATTCGATGGGGATGGGGTCCCCCGATAACCGCCCGCAGGTTACGAGAATTTTGGGGCTGATGACTCCTACCGCGACTTAACCGCGCACGATCTGGTCCGAAAGCCGCTTCACACTTTTCGGGACCGTGCGCAGAGCGGTGGGATTCCGTCTGCCACAGGGCGGTTTTTCATTGCGCTGACAACAGGGGACTCTGATGGGCTACCTGATCGTCTTTCTCGGCGGCGGCATCGGCGCGGCATTCCGCCATGGCGTCAATGTTGGAATAGCGCGGCTTTTCGGCACCGCGTTCCCCTATGCGACGCTGCTGATCAACGTCAGCGGTTCGTTCATCATGGGGTTGGTCGCCGCCTATTTCGCCTTCAAGGGTGATGCGTCGCAGCACTGGCGGCTGTTCCTGACCACCGGCATCCTCGGCGGCTATACGACTTTCTCCGCGTTCTCGCTCGACGCCGCCCTGCTCTATGAGCGCGGCCAGGTCGGGCTGGCGGCCATCTATGTGACGGCGTCGGTCGCGCTCGCGATTGCGGGCCTGTTCGCCGGCTTCGCAATCGTGCGCAATTTCACCTGAGATTTTTTGTTTGCGCATGATCTTGTCCGAAAACCGGTTCCCACTTTTCGGGATCATGCGCTACTCCATCGGCCGCAGGCCGAGCTTGTCGAGCAGCGCCATGTCGCGATCGCGGCCGGGGTTCGGCGTCGTGAGCAGCTTTGGGCCGTAGAAGATCGAATTGGCGCCGGCGAGGAAGCACAGCGCCTGCGTCTCCTCGCTCATGTCCTCGCGGCCGGCGGAGAGGCGCACCATCGACGCCGGCATGCAGATGCGCGCGACGGCGATGGTGCGCACGAAGTCGAGCGCATCGAGCTTCTGCGCGCCGGACAGCGGCGTGCCCTCGACCTGCACCAGCATGTTGATCGGCACGCTTTCCGGATGCACCGGCAGGCTCGCCAGTGTCGCGATCATGCCGGCGCGGTCGTCCGCGCTTTCGCCCATGCCGACGATGCCGCCGCAGCAGACGTGGATGCCGGCGCTGCGCACGTGCTCGAGCGTGTCGAGGCGGTCCTGATAGGTGCGCGTGGTGATGATCTCGCCGTAGAATTCCGGCGAGGTGTCGAGATTGTGGTTGTAGTAGTCGAGACCGGACGCCTTCAGCCGCGCCGCCTGGTCGGCCGTCAGCATGCCGAGCGTGGCGCAGGTTTCCAGCCCCAGCGCTTTAACGCCCTCGACCATGGCACAGACATTGTCGACGTCACGGTCCTTTGGCGAGCGCCAGGCCGCGCCCATGCAGAACCGCGAGGCGCCGCCGGCGCGCGCCGCGCGCGCTTCCGTCAATACCGCATCGAGGCTCATCAGCTTTTCGGCCTTGACGCCCGTGTCGTAGCGGGCCGCCTGCGGGCAATAGGCGCAATCTTCCGGGCAGCCGCCGGTCTTGATCGACAACAGCGTCGAGATCTGCACCTCGGCCGGATCGAAATGCTCCCGGTGTACCTGCGCGGCGCGGAACATCAGCTCCGGGAAGGGAAGGTCGAACAGCCCCCGAACTTCGGCGCGCGTCCAGTCGTGGCGCAGCCCATCAAGCGGCGAAACCAGCCGGGCTTCCTGCATCAGAGACATCGTGATCCTCGCTATTCCGGCCAGCCTAAAATACGCCCCGTTTATATCAATAACAGTGGCCCGGCGGGCAAGGAATCCGCTCGATTGTCGGAGCGTCGTGCCGCATGATAATCTCTAAAGAGATTTCGAGATGCCGGGGGTAATCGTGAAACGGGTATTTGCAGTTGCTTTGGCCGCGGCCGCGTTGGCCGTTCCTGCCTATGCACAGCAGCAGCAGAAGGACGACGAGCCGCTGGTCCAGATCGAGAAGCAGAAGAAAATGGACCGCGAGGAAGTCGAAAAGCAATATTCGCGCACGATGCAGCGCACGTCCGCGAAAGGCGCGACCGAAGCCGTGAAGGTTGACCCCTGGTCGAACATGCGCGGGCCTGACGATCCCAAAGCGAAGAAGTAGCGCGCAACAATGAACCGGCTGGCGATCGCCAGGATCGTGTCGGTGCTGGTTGGCGCCGGCGTGCTGTTCGGCCTGCAGCAGGGCTTCGGCATGAAGTTCTACATTGCCCTGCCGCTGGCCATCGTCGCCTATGTCGCGGTCAAGGTCGGACTTGGTCTTGCCTTGCGCGCCGACACCGGCGCCTGAATTCTTCGCGCGAAGTCTTCCGCGCGGCGGTCACCAGCGATGGCGCCAGCCCCAATAGGCGTGATAACGCGGCCCGTAATAACCGTAATAATAAGGCGCCGGCGGACCGTAGTAGACCGGCGGACCTTCGACCACGACGTCGTCGTCGGGTGAAGGATAGCCTGGACCGGCATAGGTCCGCGGCGGCGTGCTCGCGCGCTGCGGCACGCGGCCGCTCAGATCGAGTGCGCTCTGGATGGCGAAGCCGCTCTTGCCTTGCCAGGTGACCGCGCACCAGCCTTCGCTGCAGTCGCCGGCGTCGATCAGGCTGCCGCCGGGGATCTTGTCGACGATCTCGCTCGACGTGCCTGGCGCTGCGCGCAGGTTCACCGTCGACCCGACATAGGCAGGCTTTGCCAAGGCAGGCGACGCGGCAAGCGCCAGCGCGCCGACGCACACGAAACGCAGTCCCCTCGTCATGATCGTCCCCTCGTCCGGCCGGACAAGACTAGCACCGGCAGGGACAAAAATCTCAACTGCAAAAAGCGGCGACATCGCGGCGACGCTTGCGAGGCCCCGCCGCGCATGGGAAAAGCCCGCCATGACCGAGCCCGACACCCCACCCGATCGCCTCTGCAACGATCCGCGCAGCCCCTATTTCAACGCCGACGTGCTGGCGCGCGACGTCGGCATCCGTTTCAAGGGCATCGAGAAGACCAATGTCGAGGAATATTGCGTCAGCGAGGGCTGGGTCCGCGTCGCGGCCGGCAACGCCAAGGACCGCTACGGCAATCCACTGACCATCAAGCTCACAGGCAAAGTGGAGCCGTATTACAAGACCGAGAAACCCGAGTAAGGCGGGACCGAGCCTTTGTCATGGACGACGACAACTTCTCCGATGACATTGAACAGCTCGAGGGCCGCATCGAGGCTCTCGCGCAATCGATCGAACGCTGCCGAAAAATCTCGGTCGCTGCGAAATTGACGATCGCCGGCGGGACGATCTGGCTGGCGCTCCTCCTGCTGGGCCTCGTCATGTTCGAGCCCTATCAGCTGATCGCGGCGCTCGCGGCCATCATCGGCGGTATCGTGCTGGTCGGGTCGAATTCGACGACATGGCAGCAGACGCAAGCAGCGCTGCAAAAAACAGAGATGCTTCGGGCCGAGCTGATCGAACGCATGCAGTTGCGTGTCGTCGGCGATAAGCCTTCGATTGCCGGCCCGCCGCGCTACCATTAAGCCGCGACGGGCCTTGCCGACGTCAGAGCTCGAAGCCGAGCTTGCGGTCGAGCGAATAGGGTCCGCCACCGCGCAGCGCTATCGCAAAGGCCAGCAAACCCCACAGCAGGACGTATTCATAACCGCCACGCAGCCAGCCGAAGCCGGCGTGCCAGTAGGTGAACAACAGGACCAGCATCTCGATGGCAACGGCGCCGGCGGCCACGCGGGTGAACAGGCCGAGCAGGATGCCGATGCCGCCGAGCAGTTCGACGGTGAACGTCGTGCCGGAGTAGAGCTCGCCCGGCGAAAAGCCCATCTTGTCGAACACCGGCGCGAGCGCCAACGGCCCGCGCAGAATGCTGAAATAAGCGTGGACAAGAAGATTCCACGCTACCGCGAAGCGCACCAGCGGCCAGGTCAGCGGGATGATCCAGTCGTAAAACGGTTTGAGCGCGGGAATGAGCGGCCGCGGTTCGTCCTGCAAGCTTGCCATGATGTTTCCCCCTGCATTTGTTTTGCGGCCCGCGGGCTTTTCCCGCAGGCGCGGCGCCTTTTGCGGCACTGGGCAAACCTTCAAACGCGACCGCGCGACTTGCAACAGGGTTGAGAGCGACCGGCGAACAAACCCGCGTGATCAAGCCGGAGACGGAATTAAGGTCACGTCCCCACGCGCAGCGGCGCGCTCATCTTGCGCAAACACGCAATGACCGAGAGCGCGGTGATGCGGCCGGTCTTCGGATTTTCACTCGGTACGTTGGCGATCGACATCGAGAAGCGCGCCGAGTCGGCATCGACCTCGATTGCGTGATTGTTGCGGTCGAGGTTGGGGTCCGCCCAGATCTCAACCATCGTCCTGTCGGGGCCGATGCCGGCGAGCGACAACGCGGCGCCGACGTTGAGATTGGCCGGGAAGCCCTTGGCGGCCTGCCGCGCCGTGCCTTCGAATATCTTCTGCGGCGCGCGCAAGCTCATGAGGTCGATGTTGTTGGCGGTGACGTAAGGCGCACCAAGCAGGCCCTTGACCGGCTTGCGCGTCACCAGACGCACCGAATGAATGACGCCCTCCGCGGCGGCGGTCACAGCGTCGAGCCCGATCAACGCGCCGGTCGGCACTACGATCTGGCCACCGTTTTTCCGCGCGACGTCGACCAGGTCCCAGTGATCGAGCAGCGCGCCGACGCTCAGCACCATCGCAATCTTGCCGCGCGCGACGAACGGCTCGACGATGGCGCGGAACGCGGCAGCCGGCGCGCATTCGATCACCATGTCGGCGGCGGACTCGACCGCGGCGAGCGGCAGGATCGGTGGCTTGCGCGACAGCCGGTCGAGTTCTGGACGCGGCTTGCCCGGGTCGTCGACGGCAACCGCCGCAAGCACCAATCCGTCGATACCGGCGTCGAGCGCCTGAGCGACCTTGATCCCGATCGGCCCGAGGCCGGCGATGGCGACCCGCATGGGCGCGGCGCGAAGCGCCGCCGGCGGTATCTGCAGGCCCTCTTTGGCGCGGATCGTCATAGCTGCCTTGCTTCGATTGGCGAACCGCTGGCTTGTGCCAGCGCATACAGCAGCCTACACCGACGCGGGCGAAGAACCAACGAAGGGAGGATTCATTCAAATGAAAAAAACAATTTGCGCATTGGCGGTGCTGCTCGGGCTTGTCGCTCCGGCGGCGGCGCAAGACTTTCCGTCGCGGGCCTTGACGATGGTGATCCCGTTCGCCGCCGGCGGCCCGACCGATCTGCTCGGCCGTATCATGGCGGCGCGCATGGGCGAGATACTCGGACAGACCGTGGTGGTCGAAAACGTCGGTGGCGCCGGCGGCATGACCGGCGGCAAGCGCGTCGCCGAGGCCAATCCTGATGGCTACACCTTCGTGCTCGGCACCGTCGGCACGCACGCGCAAGGGCAGACGCTGTACAAGCACCCGCTCTACAACGCGGCGACCGACTTCACGCCGGTCGGGCTGATCGCCGAAGTTCCGATCGTCCTGATCACGCGCAAGGATCTGCCGGCCAGCAACCTCAAGGAGTTCGTCGCCTACGCGAAGGCGAACGCGAGCAAGATGCAGTTCGGTTCGGCCGGCGCCGGCTCGGCCACGCACCTCGGCTGTGTCGTGCTCAACACCGCGATGGGCACCGACATTACCCACGTGCCCTACAAGGGCACCGGTCCGGCGATGCAGGACCTGATAGCCGGACGCATCGACTATCTGTGCGAGATCATCAGCACGGCGAAGCCGCAGATCGACGGCGGCAACGTCAAGGCGATTGCGATCATGACCAAGACGCGCTCGCCGGTCGAACCGAACGTGCCGACCAGCGTGGAACAGGGCTTCGACGTGCAGGCCTATACCTGGAACGCGATCTTCCTGCCGAAGGGCGCGCCGGATGCGGTCGTGAAGAAGCTCAACAGCGCGATGGTGCAGGCGATGAAGACGCCGGCCGTGAAGGAGCGGCTGGAGGGCATCGGCGCGCAGGTCGTCTCGGATGACCGCACCTCGCCCGAATATCTCGGTCAATTCGTCAAGAGCGAGATCGAGAAATGGGCGGCGCCGATCAAGTCGAGCGGCGTGACGGTCGAATAGCAGCCGTCGCCACGAACGAATGAAATGGCCGGGGGATTCCCCGGCCATTTTTTATGCGCGGGACGCTCAGGCCTGGAAGATCAACATCACGAAAGCGGCGAACAGCACAAGGTGCACGACGCCCTGCAGGATATTGGTGCGTCCGCTGGCAAACGTGACGACGGAGACGGCGAGCGTCACCGCGAGCAGAAGGTCGTTGGCGCTGCTCAGGCCGAGAACGACCTGGTGGCCGGTGAAATAACTCACCGCCAGCATCACCGGAACCGTGAGGCCGATGGACGACAGCACCGAACCGAGCGAAATGTTGATCGAGCGCTGCACCTTGTTGGCGGAAGCCGCGCGCGTCGCGGCGATCGCTTCCGGCGTTGCCACCAGCAACGCGATGATCGCGCCACCGACTGCGTCGGGCATGTGCAGGGTCTCGATCAGATAGTCGATCGGCTCGGCAAGCTGCTCGGCGAGGTAGACGACCGGCAGGATGTAGGCGATCAGAAGCACCGCGTGCCAGGCGAGCGAATGCGTCGGTCCCGGATGGTGGGGGTGATTCTCCTCCTTGTCGTCGGTCGCGAAATAACCACGGTGGCGTCCGGTCTGGATGGTGAGGAAAGCGGCGAACAGACCGATCGACACGATCACGAGAAAGATTTCCTGCGCGGTCGACAGCGTCGGGCCGGGCGTCGTCACGGTGAAGTTCGGCAGGCTGAGCGTCAGCATCGCCAGCGGGATGATGACGCTGAGATAGGCGTTGGCGCCCTGCAGATTGTAATGCTGCTCGTGGTGCCGCCAGCCGCCGACCAGCAGCGAGGTGCCGACCATGCCGCCGAGGATGATCATCACCACCGCGAACAAGGTGTCGCGCACCAGCTCCGGATTGTTCTCGCCGTGCAGCATGACCGCGGTGATGCTCATCACTTCGATCGCGGTCACCGATATCGTCAGCACCAGCGTGCCGTAGGGCTCGCCGAGCAGCTCGGCGACCTTGTCGGCATGCCGCGCGACACACAAAGCGGAGCCAAGCACGGTGCCGAACAGCCAGACGAAAACGATCAGGAATTCGACCGGACTATCGAGCCGCGACTGCAAGGCCTCGCCGCCGATGGCGAAGAACGCAACCGTGCCCAGGCTGACGGCGAGGAACCATTCGTCGCGAACAAACCGGCGCAAGGGTCTTTCGCGTTTGGCGGCGGGGCGTTTCATCACGGCACGGGGGATGGTCGGCAACGCAGACGACAAGACTAGCACGGATGTCAGCGTTGCCAGCCGGCCTTTCGCCCGCACAAACTCCGTGCAAATTGGCCTAGTATCGGTGGGTGGCCTGAACCACATAGGGGCGCGCGGAGATTCTGTGAGTGACCGCCTGCGACACTGGACCCATCGTCAGCTGGCTTGTCGACGGCGCGCGGTCGGCGCAGCGGCCTGAGGCCTTCGTCGCCGAATTGTGCGAGCGGATGGTCGAGGCCGGCATTCCGCTGTGGCGCGTCTCGGTGTTCGCGCGCACCCTTCACCCCGAGATCATGGGACGCCGCTTCGTCTGGCAGCCTGGCGCGCCCGTCACCGTGACCGAAGGCCCGTTCACCTTGCTCGACGATGACCGCTTCCAGCACAGTCCCTTCATCGCCGTCATCACATCGGGACAGGCCATCAGGCAGCGGCTCACCGCCGATGCCGACCAGTTTTCGATCTACAGCGAGCTGCGCGATCAGGGCGCGACCGACTACCTCTCCAGCCCGCTCGTCTTCACCGACGGCTCGGTGCACGTCGCCACGTGGTCGACGCAGCAGGCTGGCGGCTTCACCGATGCGCAAATGGCCGGCATCGAGTCCATCATCGCACCGATGGCGCGCGTCACCGAAATCCGGGCGCTCCAGCGCACCGCCGCCAACCTGCTCGACGCCTATGTCGGTCATCATGCCAGCGAGCGCATCCTGGCCGGCAATATCAGGCGCGGCGACACCGAGCTCCTGCATTCCGTGATCTGGCTGTCGGACATGCGCGGCTTTTCGGCGCTTGCCGACCAATTGCCGCCGCAGACGGTGGTCGACCTGCTCAACCGCTTCTTCGATTGCCAGGTGCCTACCATCGTCGCGCATGGCGGCGAGGTGCTGAAATTCATCGGCGACGGGCTGCTGGCGATCTTTCCGTTGACGGGCGGCGCCGCGGAGGTCCGCGCGGTGTGCGAGCGCGCGCTCGCCGCGGCGCGCGAGGCGCAGGCCAATATCGACGCCATCGAGGAGCCCGCTCCGCCCGGCAACGCCGACGGCCCGCGCTTCGGCCTGGCGCTGCATCTCGGCGAAGTGCTGTACGGCAATATCGGCAGCGGCAACCGGCTGGACTTCACCACCATCGGCCCGGCAGTGAACCTCGCGGCGCGGCTGGAGAAACTCGCGGGCCGGCTCGGGCGCACGATCATTCTGTCGGCTGCGTTTGCGGACTATGCCGATGGCGCGATCGAACCGCTCGGCGCGTTCGACATCGCGGGCTTTGCGACAAAGCAGCGCGCCTTCGGCCTGGCGGCGCGGGGCTAGAGGAAGCGGTCGCGCGGCTTGACGAACTCGACGCCCAATTCGTGGCCCAGCCGCCAGACCACACGGCACTCGTGCTTCAGGCTGATGCCTTCGAAAGAGTTAGTGGCAGTTACGCTCTCTTCTTTTTGACTGCCCGCCCTGCGCCTTTCTTCGCTTTTCCAACAGCAGCTTCGCGGCTCAGCTCCTGATGCACGTAGTCTTCAAAATCGGGTTTCAACAAATCCATTGGGCACCAGATCGGATACGTGATCTCGTGAATACCAAAATATTTCGCTCGATGATGCACGTCGCAAAGAACCCAAAGATTGTCCGGGCTGTGGTCTACCCAATCTTTGATTTCCTGTTCGCTCATATTTTGCCTGTAGAGGGCGTTGTCGCCATGTCGAAACGCGAGATTTGGTCGCAGGATTGTATTGAAGCGATTTGGATCGATAGCGTTCGCTAAAGCCCACTCGACCACGTGGTGGTGCGTTTCCATCTGTTTGGCACCGTAGGTGTTCTGCTTCGGGTCCTTCAGCGTGCTGTTCTTGACGCCGCAAACAAGGCAAGGCAAATCACGCTTGACAACCATTTCCTTGTGAATCGCAATGTAATCCTTCGTCTCGGTTCGCTTGGCATGTTTCGGATAGAATGCAATTTCGTCGAGTAGCCGTTGTTTCTTGTTGATCGTTGGCGCCGCCTTCAGGCGCTCGACTTGAGTTTGCGTGTGTCTCTGATCAGTCAAGCGCGCGACGCTCGATAGATCCGTCGGCCCGCGCGAACTGACCGTCGCCCCTTTCTGCGATTTCACCTTCTTAGCCATAATACCCCCCTATAGCGTCTGAACAACGCAGGGTTGCATTGTGTCTTCGCTTTGTGAAACCTTCAAGACTGCGCTTGCGACTACCGTGTCCGCCCGCGGTCCGATACGAACTCGACGCCCAATTCGTGGCCCAGCCGCCAGACCACGCGACACTCGTGCTTGGCACTGAAGCCCTCGCCCGACACTTCGAGAACGAAGTCGCCGGGCATGTCGCTTTCCGAGTGGAGCCGGGCGCCGGTCTCGGAAATGTCCGTCACCAGACAGCTGCGCGGAAACTGATTGCCGTCGCAGTAATACTGCGCGAGGCGATCGATCACACGCCTGGCCGCTCTACGACGCTCGATGAACACGACAGCTACCGCACCCGAATACCAATGCGGCGACCATAAAATGAGAATGATCCGGAACCCTTATGCGGTTCGGAACAATTTTAGCGATCCGAGCGTGTAGCGTTACCCCCGGCGGCCAACCCCGGCTCGCCGGGGCGCCCGTCTAGCGGCTGTCGCGGTCGACGCTGATCGGATTGCAATTGCGCCGGCCGGCTTCCATGCACTCCTCGGCCTTGTTGGCGTCGATCAGCGCGTTCACCAGCCACACGCCGCCGCCGACGAGGATCACCGCGGCGCCGAGGATCATGAGGTTGGTCCGGTTGCGCTCGGCCTCGGTTTCCTGCTCCTCGGGGTCTGGATTCTGCTCGGGCATGCGGCGTCATAACGTGGCGGCCGCGAAAGCGAAATGGCCGGGCAAGCCCGGCCATTTGCAGATCGAAACTCCGTCGTTGCGTCCGGCGCGCTCACGAGGCGCGCTGCAGCCAGACCACCTTCTGTTCGGTGTAATTGTCGAGCGCCGAGCGCCCCAGATCGCGGCCGACGCCGGACTGACCGCCCATCCCACCCCAGGGCAGGCGGACGTCGGTTGGTCCGTAGGTGTTGATCCAGACCGTCCCGGCGTCGAGCCGGTCGGACATGCGATGGGCGCGGTCGATATCGCGCGTCCACACCGCCGCCGCCAGACTGTAGTCGGTCCCATTGGCGAGCCGGACGGCCTCGTCCTCGTCGGCAAACGACAACACCGACAGCACCGGACCGAAGATTTCCTCGCGCGCGACGCGCATGTCTCCGGTCACGCCGGCAAACACGGTCGGCTGCACGAAGTAGCCGCGCTCGCCGGAACGGCCGCCGCCGGTGACCGCCTGGGCCCCCTCGTCCTTGCCGACCTGAATGTAGTCCAGCACACGATCCATCTGCTTCCGCGAAATCACCGGCCCGAGGTTGATGTCGGGTTCGCCGGGATTGCCGATACGCAGGCCGCGCGCACGGACGGCGAGCTTCTCGACAAACGCGTCGTGGATGGCGCGGTCGACGATCACCCGCGTCGCCGCGGAGCACACCTGGCCGGCATTGAAGAACGCCCCGGACGCCGTTTGCCGCACCGCCTGCTCGAGGTTCGCGTCGGCGAACACCACGCTCGGGGACTTACCGCCGAGCTCGAGGCCGATTTTTGTGATGTTGTCGGCCGCCGCGCGCATGATGAAGCGACCGGTCTGCGGCGAGCCGGTGAAGGAAATCTTGTCGATGCCTCGATGCGACACCAGCGCCGCGCCGGCGTCGGTTCCGTAGCCGGGGACGATGTTGAGGACGCCGGGCGGCAGCCCCGCTTCCAGCGCGGCGGCGCCGAGCCAAATAGCGGAGAGCGGCGTCAGCTCGGACGGCTTTATCACGATCGTGCAACCGCAGGCCAAGGCGGGCGCGATCTTCCACACCGCGTTCATCAGGGCAAAATTCCACGGCACGATGACCGCGACGACGCCGACCGGCACCCGCTGCACGTAGGTGAGCGCATCGCGCCGGGCCGGCACGACCTCGCCGGCAATCTTGTCCGCCCAGCCGGCGTAATATTCGAGGCAGTCGATTGCCGCCGGGATATCCATGCGGCGGGTGGCGGCGAACGGCTTGCCGCCGTCGATGCTTTCAAGCTGGACGAGCTCATCGACGCGTTCGCGCATGATGCCGGCGAGCCGGTTGAGGATGCGGCCACGTTCCGCGCCGCTCATCGCCGGCCAGGCGCCGTGATCGAGCGCGCGGCGCGCGGCGGCCACCGCCGCATCGACGTCCGCGCTGCCGGCTTCAGCCACCTCGGCAATCGGCTCTTCGGTCGCCGGATTGAGCGTCGTGAAGCGCCTGCGCGCCGCGGCATCGCCCCATTCGCCGCCGATCAGCAACTGGGTCCGCGGCAAGGCAGCGGGATAGGCATGAGAGTTCATCGTGGCGCTCCGATTGGCCGGCATCGGGGGAGTTAGTCGCCAGCATCCATCGGATCAAACCGGAAGTATCCGCGCGATGATCGGAAACGCCGATCAAGCGTCGCGCAATGCGATCGTATCGAGCGCGGCCGTGACATCGTGCTCGCGGGCCGATTTCAGCACGGCACGCGCGAGCGGCGGCATCGGCCCGCGCTCGGCCAGCACCAGCCCGACCGCTTGCGACGCTTCGGGCTCGACGAGGGGCACGGCGTTGAGGCCCGTCAGCGTCGACGCGCGCTGGCCGAGCAGGCCCAGAAAAGTATGTGGGATGACGCTCGACCACTGACCGGAGCGGACATGGGCCACCAGCGCGAGCACAGAGTCGGTCTCGATGGCGACTTTCGGCTTGGCCGCGCCGCCATCGGCGAACAGCCGGTCGACGATGCGGCGGTTCTGCATGTTCGGCGTCAACAGGCAGAGCGGCAGCCGCGCCGCCTCGCGCCACGTGACCGCCGCCTTGCCGTCGAACGGCCCGCCAGCAGGGGCAAGCAGCATGTAGCGCTCGCGGTAGAGCGGCAGCAGCCGGACGTTCCGCAGCGGCTCGTTCTCGAGATACGTGAGCCCCACTTCCAGCGTGCCTTCGTCGAGACCACGCTGGATCTCGATCGACGAATGCGACAGCAGCTTGATCGTCACCAGCGGGTGGGTCAGGCAGAACGGATTGGTGATCAGCGGCACCACCGGCATGGCGGCCGGGATGACGCCGAAGCGGAGGTCGCCGGCAAGTCCCATCCGCATTTCGGACAGGTCCTGCTCGAGAGCTTCCTCGTCCATGATGATGCGCTGGGCCCAGCCGAGCACCCGCTCGCCCTGTGCCGTGAGACCACCGAATCTGACGCCGTTACGGTCGATCAGCGGCACAGCAAGGTCGCGTTCAAGGTGGCGCACGGCCTCGCTTAAGGTCGACTGCGTCACGTTGCAGGCCGCCGCCGCGCGGGCGTGATTGCGCTCTCGCGCGAGCGCAACAAAATAGCGAAGGTGGCGAATATTCATTTCGTATTTCAAACCGCACGGCCTTCAGGCCGCGCGGTCAATGAAGCACAGCTTTATTCCGCAGCTTCCCGCTGTGGCTGGGCCTTCTCCACGCGCGCGGCGCAGAACTTGAACTCCGGAATCTTGCCGAACGGATCGAGCTTGGGATTGGTGAGCAGGTTCGCCGCCGCCTCGACATAGGCGAAGGGGATGAACACCACGCCGTCCGGAATCGCATCGTCCTGACGCGCGGCGAGTTCCACGACGCCACGCCGCGTGGTGACGCGGATCATGTCGCCGGGCTGGATGCCGAGCTTCGTGATGGTGCCGCGCGACACCGCCGCGATCGCCGATGGCTCGATGGCGTCGAGCACGGTAGAGCGCCGCGTCATCGAGCCGGTGTGCCAATGCTCGAGCTGGCGGCCGGTGGTGAGGATGAAGGGATAGTCCTCGTCCGGCACCTCGTCGGGCGGCTGCAGCCTGGTCGCGACCAGCTTGGCGAAGCCGCCGGGACGCGGGAAGCCGTCCTCGAACACGACGTCGCGGCCGGGCACGTCCGAACCATCGACTGGATAGGTGACGGCGTCCTCGCGCTCGACGCGGTCCCACGAAATATTGGCGAGCGCCGGCATCATCGACGCCATCTCGGTGAAGACCTCGCCGACGCTCTTGTAGGTCCAGCCGCAGCCCATGCGGTTGGCGATCTCGGTGATGATCCAGATGTCGTGGCGGGTATTGCCCGGCAGCGGCAGCGCCTGGCGGCCCATCTGCACCTGACGGTTGGTGTTGGTGACGGTGCCGACCTTCTCCGGCCAGCCTGAGGCCGGCAGGACGACGTCGGCATAGACCGCGGTTTCGGTGAGAAAGAGATCCTGCACCACCAGGTGTTCAAGATGGGCGAGCGCCTGGCGGGCGTGGTTCAGATCCGGATCCGACATCGCCGGGTTCTCGCCCTCGATGTACATGCCCTTGATCTCGTCGGCGTGCACGGCGTCCATGATCTCGACCACGGTCTTGCCGCGCTTGGGGTCGAGCTTGACGCCCCAGGCCTTCTCGTACTGGGCGCGGATTTCCGGGTCCTCGACCGACTTGTAGTCAGGGAAGAACATCGGGATGAGGCCGGCATCTGAGGCGCCCTGCACGTTGTTCTGGCCGCGCAGCGGATGGAGCCCGGTGCCGGGCCGGCCGATCTGGCCGGTGATCAGCGCCAACGCGATCAGGCAGCGCGCATTGTCGGTGCCGTGGGTGTGCTGCGACACGCCCATGCCCCAGAAGATGATGGCGCTTTCGGCACGGGCGTAAGTGCGCGCGACCTCGCGCAGCGTGTCGGCGGGGATGCCGCAGATCGGCTCCATCTCCTCGGGCGTGAAGTCCTTGATGTTCTCCTTCCAAGCCTCGAAGCCCTCGACGTAGGTCTGGATGTACTGCTGATCGTAGAGCTTCTCCTCGACGATGACGTTGAGCATGGCGTTGAGCATGGCGACGTCGGCGCCGTTCTTGAACTGCATCATGCGCCAGGCGTGGCGCTTGAGCGCCTGCCCGCGCGGATCCATCACCACGAGCTTGGCGCCGCGCTTGGCGGCCTGCTTGAAGAAGGTGGCGGCGACCGGGTGGTTCTCGGTCGGGTTGGCGCCGATGACGATGATGAGATCCGAGTTCTTGCACTCGTTGAAGGTCGCGGTGACCGCGGCCGAGCCGACGCCTTCGAGCAGCGCCGCCACCGACGAGGCGTGACAGAGGCGCGTGCAGTGGTCGACGTTGTTGGTGCCGAAGCCGGTACGCACCAGCTTCTGGAACAGGTAGGCCTCTTCGTTCGAGCCTTTGGCCGAGCCGAAGCCGGCGAGCGCCTTGGGACCGTCGCGGTCGCGGATCTTCTTAAGGCCGCCGGCGGCGCGGTCGAGCGCCTCGTCCCAGGTCGCCTCGCGGAAATGCGTCCACGGATTGGACGGGTTGATGAACTCGTGCGGCACCTTGGGCACGCCGTCCTTGCGGATCATCGGCTTCAGCAGGCGCTGCGGATTGCTGACATAGTCGAAGCCGAAGCGACCCTTGACGCAGAGCCGGTTCTGGTTGGCCGGGCCGTTGCGGCCGATGACGTTGATGAGCTTGTCGTTCTTGATCTGGTAGGTGAGCTGGCAGCCGACGCCGCAATAAGGGCAAACGCTGTTGACCTCGCGATCGGGGAATTCGGTGCGCACGTTCTCTTTGTTCACCAGCGTCGCCGGCATCAGCGCGCCGGTCGGGCAGGCCTGCACGCATTCGCCGCAGGCGACGCAGGTCGAAGCGCCCATCGGATCGTCGAAGTCGAACACAATCTTTTCGAGATGGCCGCGGCCGGCCATGCCAATGACGTCGTTGACCTGCACTTCGCGGCAGGCGCGGACGCAGAGATTGCACTGGATGCAGGCATCGAGGTTGACCGCCATCGCCGGATGGCTGCGGTCGGGCTGCGGCACGATAGTGTTGTCGCGCTTGGGGAAGCGGCTCTGCTCGACGCTCTGGCGCTTCACCGTCTTCCAGAATTCCGACATCGGGTCGTGCGCAACTTCGATCGCCGGCTGGTCGGTGACGAGAAGCTCGGCGACCATCTTGCGCGCGGTCTTGGCGCGGTCGGTCTGGGTCTTCACCTTCATGCCGGGCGCGGGCTTGCGGATGCAGCTCGCGGCGAGCACCCGTTCGCCTTCGATCTCCACCATGCAGACGCGGCAATTGCCGTCCGGCCGGTAGCCGGGCTTCGGCCGGTAGCACAGGTGCGGCAGCTTGATGTCGAGGCGGCGCGCGGCGCGGAAGATGGTCTCGCCGTCGCGGATGTCGATCTCGCGGTCGTCGATGGTGAAGGTGTTGGGTTTGCTGTCAGCCATCATGTCACCAGGTGCCTAACGGCTTTTTGAGTTCCTCGGGGAAGTACTTCAGCACGCAGACCAGCGGGTTCGGCGCGGCTTGGCCGAGGCCGCAGATCGAAGCGTCACGCATGGCGTTGGCGAGCTCGGTCAGCAGGCCCTCGTTCCACGGGCCCTGCGCCATCAGCTTTGCCGCCTTCTCAGCGCCGACGCGGCACGGCGTGCACTGGCCGCAGCTCTCGTCCTCGAAGAACTTCATGAGATTGAGGGCGACGGCTTTCATATCGTCCTTGTCGGACAGGATCACAACGGCGTGGGAACCCACGAAACAGCCGTATTTCTCGAGCGTTCCGAAGTCGAGCGGCAGGTCCGCCATCGAGGCCGGCAGAATGCCGCCGGAGGCGCCGCCGGGCAGATAGCCCTTGAAGGTCTCGCCGTCGGCCATGCCGCCGCAATATTCGTCGATCAGCTCGCGCACCGTGATGCCAGCCGGCGCCAGCTTGACGCCCGGATTCTTGACGCGGCCGGACACCGAGAAGCTGCGGAAGCCCTTGCGGTCGTGGCGGCCTTGCGAGGTCACCCACTCTGGCCCCTTGTCGACGATGTCGCGAATCCAGAACAGCGTCTCGACGTTCTGCTCGAGCGTCGGACGCCCGAACAGGCCGACCTGCGCGAGGTAAGGCGGGCGGTGGCGCGGCAAGCCACGCTTGCCTTCGATCGACTCGATCATCGCCGACTCTTCGCCGCAGATGTAGGCGCCGGCGCCGCGGCGCAGATGAATCTTGGTGTGCGGCGACAGCCCGGCGTCCGCGACCTTCGCGAATTCCTCCGCCATCATCAACCGCAGCTCGGGATATTCGTCGCGGATGTAAAAGTAGGTGTCGGGCGCTTCGACCACCCAGGCCGCGATCAGCATGCCTTCGATGAAGCGGTGCGGATCGCGCTCGAGGTAATAGCGGTCCTTGAAGGTGCCGGGCTCGCCCTCGTCGGCATTGACGGCGAACAGGCGCGGCGCTGGCTCGGCGCGCACCAGCGACCATTTGCGCCCGGTCGGGAAGCCGGCGCCGCCGAGGCCACGCAGGCCGGCATCGCTGACGATCTTGATGATGTCGTCGCGCGTGCGCTTGCCGGACAGGCAATCCTTCAGCAGCGCGTAGCCGCCGGACTTCTGGTACGCGGCGAAATCGGTCTGTGGCTTCCAGGCGTGCGGATGCGGATGCGCCTTGACCGACGCGGCAACTTTCTCCGGCGTCGCGGCGAAGGTCTGCATGTGGCCGACAGCAACCACGGGCGCGCGGTCGCAAGCGCCCATGCAGGGCGCGCGCACCACGCACACATCCTTGCCGAGAATGCCGGGGAGTTTCTCGAGCAGCGTCTCGCCGCCGGCCATGGCGCAAGACAGCGAGTCGCAGACCCGCACGGTGATCGCCGCCGGCGCCGGGCCGTCCTTCACGACGTCGAAATGCGAATAGAAAGTCGCGACCTCATAGACCTCGGTCAGCGCCATCTTCATCTCGAAGGCGAGCGCGGTGAGATGCGGCGCCGAGAGGTAGCCGTAGTGGTCCTGGATGAGATGCAGATGCTCGATCAGCAGGTCGCGGCGGCGCGGCTTGTCGGTGAGCAGCGCGCGCACCTCTTCGAGCGCGACTGGATCGATCTGGCGGCCCTTCGGCGTGCGGGGGCCCTTGCGGCGGCCGCCTGTGCCGTTGCCCCTGCCGCCGGACGGCGGCGGAGTCTGGATATTCATGAGCATTTCTCCCGCCGATCATTTGTAACCGTTCAAAACGCCAGACAATCCCGCAGCCAGCATGGGTTGATAGAGAATTTCTATCAATGGTAAGGTTCTTGCCCGTTGTTTGGCATGTAACGTCATGCCTATGGTCTGAATAAGGCTTTGTATTTGAAGGATTAATCGGGTGATCGACAAACTCGATTTCATGCTGGCGCTGGCGCGCGAGAAGCACTTCGGCCGCGCCGCCGAAGCTTGCGGGGTCACCCAGCCGACGCTGTCGGCCGGCGTGAAGCAGCTCGAGCAGCAGATGGGCGTGCTGCTGGTCAATCGCGGCTCGCGCTTCCAGGGCTTCACGCCGGAAGGCGAGCGCGTGCTCGAATGGGCGCGCCGCATCGTCGGCGACTCGCGCTCGATGCGCCAGGAGATCAATTCGCTGCGCCACGGCCTGTCCGGCCGGTTGCGGATTGCCGCGATCCCGACGGCGCTGGCGATGATGACCAACTTGACCACGCCCTACCGCGAGCGGCACCCGAACGTGCAGTTCACGGTGCTGTCGCGCACCTCGGTCGAGGTGCTCGACCTGCTGGAAAACCTCGAGATCGACGCCGGCATTACCTACGTCGAGAACGAGCCGCTCGGCCGCGTCAACACCGTGCCGCTCTATCACGAGCGCTACCGCCTGCTCACCGCGGCCGACGCCCCGCTCGGCAACCGCGACAGCGTCACGTGGGCGGAGGTCGCGCAGCTGTCGCTGTGCCTGCTCACCCCCGACATGCAGAACCGCCGCATCATCGACCGTCTGCTCAAGAGCGCCGGCGGCGACCCGCGGCCAACGCTCGAATCGGACTCGATGATCCTGCTGTTCACGCATGTGCGCACCGGGCGCTGGGCGAGCGTGATGCCGTCGAAGCTGGCGGAGACATTGGGCCTCACCGACACGCTGCGCGCGATCCCGATCGTCAAGCCGGAAGCAGTGCAGACCATCGGCCTCGTGGTACCGGCGCGCGAACCGATGACGCCGCTGACGACCGCGCTGGTCGCGGAAGCACGACGCGTCGCCGCATCGCTCGACGATTAATAATCGAGATCAATAAGACAAATGAGCGAGCGTTTGCGGCGCGCGCTTGCACTTTAGTCGGAGCAAAGCCGGCGCCACGGCAACGCCGCGCCTCCACCGCGCAAAACACAGTCTCAGCCGGCGTTTTGATCGACGCCAAATCGTTCGCAACTGCGTGATGGCTTTTTGCTATCGCGAGATGCAAAATTTTCCATTGATTCCCCGATCGTGCAATCGACACTGTCGATGCTGACAATAATTGCGCCGTGAGCGCAAAAAAAACCGGGGAAACGCATGACGACAATCGATCAAACATTTGGCGCTTCGGGGACTGCAGCCGGCATCCTTGACCGCGAACACATCATCGCCAAGGCAGGCTTCAATCGCTGGCTGGTGCCACCAGCCGCGCTCTGCATCCATTTGTGCATTGGCATGGCTTACGGCTTCAGCGTGTTCTGGCTGCCATTGTCGCGCGCGATCGGCCTCACTGCTTCGAAAACCTGCCCCGACATGAGTCTGGCGCAGGAGCTCGTCACCACCACCTGCGACTGGCGCATCGCCAGCATGGGCTGGATGTTCACACTGTTCTTCGTCCTGCTCGGCGTTTCCGCGGCGATCTGGGGCGGCTGGCTCGAGCGCGTCGGTCCGCGCAAGGCCGGCGTCGTCGCCGCGCTGTGCTGGGCCGGCGGCCTCATGGTCGGCGCAGTCGGCGTCTATGTTCATCAGCTATGGCTGATGTGGCTCGGTGCCGGCGTGCTCGGCGGCGTTGGCCTCGGCCTCGGCTACATCTCGCCGGTGTCGACGCTGATCAAATGGTTTCCCGATCACCGCGGCATGGCGACCGGCTTTGCCATCGCCGGCTTCGGCGGCGGCGCGATGATCGGCGCACCTCTGGCGAATATCTTGATCAACTACTTCAAGACCCCGACGTCGGTCGGCGTCTGGGAGACTTTCGCCACCATGGGCGTGATCTACTTCGTGTTCATGATGATTGGCGCCTTCGGCTATCGCGTGCCGCCGGCCGGCTGGCGTCCGGACGGCTGGACGCCGCCGAACAAGGCCAATGCCATGATCACGCAGCACCAAGTGCACCTGAAAGATGCGCACAAAACCAAGCAGTTCTGGCTCATCTGGGCGGTGCTCTGCCTCAACGTCTCGGCCGGCATCGGCGTCATCGGCATGGCCTCGCCGATGCTGCAGGAAATCTTTGGCGGCACGCTGATCGGGCATCCGGAACTGAGCTTCACGCAGCTTGCGGCCGACCAGCGCACCATCATCGCCGGCATCGCCGCGGGTTTTGCCGGCCTGATCTCGCTGTTCAACATCGGTGGCCGCGTGTTCTGGGCATCGCTGTCCGACTACATCGGGCGCAAGAACACCTATTACACGTTCTTCCTGCTCGGCATCGCCATGTACGCGCTGGCGCCGTGGGCCGCTCACTCCGGCAACAAGGCGCTGTTCGTGGCGTTCTTCTGCGTCATCCTGTCGATGTACGGCGGCGGCTTCGCGACGGTGCCGGCCTATCTCGCCGACATCTTCGGCACGCAGTTCGTCGGTGCCATTCACGGTCGACTGCTGACCGCATGGTCGACGGCCGGCATCGTCGGTCCGGTGGTGGTGAACTACATCCGCGAGTTCGAAATCTCGGCGGGTGTGCCGCGCGACCACGTCTATGACGTGACCATGTATGTGCTGGCGGGCATGTTGGTGGCGGGCTTCGTCTGCAACTATCTGGTGAAGCCGCTGGCCGACCACTGGTTCATGAAGCCCGAGGAAGTGGCGCGACTGCAGGCGGCGAGCGCCAAGAGCGAGGCGGCGATCCAGCACGGCTCGTTCGGCATCGGCAAAGGCGGCATCGACGCCAAAGCCGTTATGTTCTGGGCCGTCGTCGGCGTCCCACTCGCCTGGGGCGTGTGGAAGACCTTGGAGAGCGCGATCAAGATTTTCTAGGATTGAGCGCTGCGAAGACCAGAACGGCGCGGCCGAGGCCGCGCCGTTCTCATTTGCGTTTCGTCAGGAGACTTCAGGCGACCTTGACGTCCATGTGCTTGAACATGGCCTTGCGCGCTTCCTCGTCGAACTCGGCCTTGAACTTGTGCTTGTCCTTGACGGCGTTGGCGCGCGCCGCCGCAGGGCGGGCCGAGATCTCGTCGACCAGGCGCTTGAGGTTCGGGAACTTGGGCCAATGCTCCTCGCCCAGCGCGACCGGGATGAGCCGCGCCCAGCCCCACACCGCCATGTCGACGATGCCGTACGAGTCGGCGACCATGTATTTGTGCTTCCCGAGGCGGTCGTTGAGGATCGCGTAGTGGCGCTGCGCCTCGAACATGTAGCGGTTGATGGCGTAGTGGATCTTCTCCGGCGCGTAATTGCGGAAATGCACCGACTGGCCGGAGAACGGCCCGACGCCGGAGGCGACGAACATCAGCCAGGACAGCAGTTCGCCGCGGTTCTTGTCGCCCTTCGGCGGCATGAACTTGCCGGTTTTCTCGCCGAGATAGAGCACGATGGCATTGCTGTCGAATACCACGGCGTCACCGTCGACGATCGCCGGCACCTTACCGTTCGGATTGATCTGCAGGTACTCCGGCGAATGCTGCTCGCCCTTGCGGGCGTCGATCGGCACCGCCTCATATGGCAGGCCGCACTCTTCCAGCATCAGCGCCACCTTCATCGGGTTCGGCGCACCGCTGTAATAGAACTTGATCATCATTTCCCCCTTCAGTTCGTTGTCTAGAACAATCCGACGATCTTGCCGTCCTTGACGTCGATCGAGTCCGCCGACGGCACCCTGGGCAGGCCCGGCATCGTCATGATCTCGCCGCAGATCGCCACCACGAATTCAGCGCCGGCCGAGAGCCGCACCTCGCGCACCGGAATATTGAACCCGGTCGGCGCGCCCTTGGCGTCCGGGTTGGTCGAGAACGAATACTGCGTCTTGGCGATGCAGACCGGCAGCTTGCCGAAACCCATCTCCTCCCACTGCTTGAGCTGATCCTTGACCGACTTGTCGGCGGTCGCATCATCGGCGCGGTAGATCTCCTTGGCGATGGTGCGGATCTTCTCGAACAGCGGCATGTCGTCGGGGTAAAGCAGCTTGAGGTTGGCCTTGCCCTCGTCGATGGTCTTGACCACCGCCTTGGCGACGTCGGCGGCGCCCTCGCCGCCCATCGCCCAGTGGTCGGCCATCAGCGCCTGCACACCGAGCGCCTTGCACTTCTCCTCGACCAGCTTGATCTCGGCCTCGGTGTCGGCCGAGAAGCGGTTGATCGAGACCACAGCCGGCAGGTTGAACTTCTTCAGGTTCTCGACATGGCGCTGCAGGTTGGCCATGCCGGCTTCGAGCGCCTTGAGGTTTTCCTTCTTGAGGTCCTCTTTCTTGACGCCACCGTGCATCTTGAGCGCGCGGATGGTGGCGACGACCACGACGCAGTCGGGCTTGAGGCCCGCCTTGCGGCACTTGATGTCGAGGAACTTCTCGGCGCCGAGGTCGGCGCCGAAGCCGGCTTCGGTGACGACGTAGTCGGCGAGCTTGAGCGCGGTGGTGGTGGCGGACACCGAGTTGCAGCCGTGCGCGATGTTGGCGAACGGGCCGCCGTGGATGAAGGCCGGCGTGCCTTCCAGCGTCTGCACCAGGTTCGGCGCGATCGCGTCCTTGAGCAGCGCGGTCATGGCGCCGTGCGCGTTGAGGTCCTTGGCGCGCACCGGCTTACGCTCGCGGGTATAGCCAACGATGATGTCGCCGAGGCGGCGCTTGAGGTCCTCGAGGTCGGTGGCGAGGCAGAAGATCGCCATGACTTCCGAGGCGACGGTGATGTCGAATCCCGCCTCGCGCGGATAGCCGTTGGCGACGCCGCCGAGCGAACAGACGATCTCGCGCAGCGCGCGATCGTTCATGTCCATGACGCGGCGCCACACCACGCGGCGCGAGTCGATGCCGAGCGCGTTGCCCCAGTAGATGTGGTTGTCGATCAGCGCCGACAGCAGATTGTGCGCCGAGGTGATGGCGTGGAAGTCGCCGGTGAAATGGAGGTTGATGTCCTCCATCGGGATGACTTGCGCGTAGCCGCCGCCAGCCGCGCCGCCTTTGACGCCGAACGACGGGCCGAGCGAAGGCTCGCGCAGGCACAGCATAGCCTTCTTGCCGATGTAGTTGAGCGCGTCAGTGAGGCCGACGGTCGTCGTCGTCTTGCCCTCGCCCGCCGGCGTCGGCGAGATCGCGGTGACCAGGATCAGCTTGCCGTTCTTCTTGTCCTTGAGCGACTTGACGTACTCCATCGACACCTTGGCCTTGTAATGGCCGTAGGGCTCGAGGTTCTCAGCGCCGATGCCGAGCTTTTCCTTGGCGAGCGCGATGATCGGCCGCTTGGTCGCGGCCTGGGAAATTTCGATGTCGGACTTCGGATTCTGGTGCTGCGAGGCGGGCATGGGATCTTCCGTTGAATGACGTGTGAGCCGGCGATGGGTGTGAATTGATGCGGGAAATCAGGTGAAACGGGCTTTGGCCTGGATGTTGGCGGACTTCGCCCACTCGCCGGCGTCGATCTTCTTGCCGTCGGCAGGTTGCACGCGTGTGACCTTGAAGCGGCCGTCGGCGCAGACGACCGTGAAGCCGTCGGCTTCGACAGAGGCGATCTCGCCGAGCTTGCCGGCGATCCCCTTCGGGTCCTTGGCCGGCAGCGGCTTGGCGTCGAAAATCTTGAGCTGCTTGCCGTCGAACGTCGTCCAGGCACCGGGCGCCGGATTGCAGCCGCGGATCAGGCGGTCGATCTGCTCCCAGGGCTTGCCCCAGTCGATCTTGGCGTTCTCGGGACCGCAGCGGCCTTCGTAGGTCGCCTTCGACTCGTCCTGCTTGATGCGCGGCGCCTTGCCGGCTTTCACCAGGTCGACGCCCTCGAGCATGGCCTCGACGCCGATCGGGAACAGGCGGTCGAAATAGACGGTGCCGAGCGTGTCGGTCGCCGAGATCGGCGTCTTCTTCTGGACCAGAACGTCGCCGGTATCGAGACCGTTGTCGGGCCAGAAGATCGACAGGCCAGTTTCCTTCTCGCCCTTGATGATCGGCCAGTTGATGGCGGAGGCGCCGCGATAGGCTGGCAGCAGCGACGGGTGATACTGGATCGAGCCGTGCGTCGGGACGTTGAGGAAGTCCTCCGGCACGAACAGCGTGACGAAAGCCATCACCTGCAAATCGGGCTTGAGCGCCTTGAACTCCTCCCAGACCTTCGGCTCCTTGTAGGAGGCAGGCTGATAGATCGGGAGTTTGGCGGCAAGCGCCGCCTCTTTCAGCGGATCGGCCTTGGCGCCTTCCTTCTCCGGCGCGACGTAGACGGCGACGACGTTGTCGCCGCGCTTCAAGAGCGCTTCCAGCACGGCCTTGCCGAACGCCTGCTGGCCGTGAACCACGATACGCATACGAATTTCCTCCCCGAAACTTCAACCGTCATGCCCGCGAAGGCGGGCATCCAGCTCTTTGCTTCAAGAGATGGATCGTCCGCTTTCGCGGACGATGACAGCCTTCACTCAGATTCACGCCGCCTTTTCCTTCTTCTCCGGCGGCGTGATGGCGCCGGAGTTCTTGATCTCGGCGACCTCCGCCGCCTTGTAGCCGAGCACGTCCTTCAGAATCTCCTCGGTGTGCTCGCCAAGCAGCGGCGAGCGCCGCACATCGGCGGGCGAATCCGACAGCTTGATCGGATTGCCGACGGTCAGGTACTTGCCCCGGGTTGGATGATCGACCTCGACGACGGTGCCGGTCTTGCGTAGCGACTCGTCCTCGGCGATCTCCTTCATCGACAGGATCGGTCCAACCGGAATATCGACCGCATTGCAGATGTCCATGACCTCAAACTTGGTCTTGGTCACGGTCCATTCCTCGATCCGTGCGAAAATCTTTTTCAGCCGCGGCAGGCGCGCCTTCGGCGTGGCATAGTCCGGATCGGTCTTCCAGGTCGGCTCGCCGATCAGGTCGGAGATCGCCTCCCACACCGGCGCCTGGGTGATGAAATAAATGTAGGCGTCGGGATCGCTCTCCCAGCCCTTGCACTTGAGCAGCCAGGCCGGCTGACCGCCGCCGGAGTCGTTGCCGGCGCGCGGCACCGCCTTGCCGAACGGCACGCCTTCACTGTACTGGCTGTATTCGGTAAGGGGTCCGTGGGCGAGACGCTGCTGGTCGCGCAATTTGACGCGCGCGAGATTGAGCACGCCATCCTGCATGGCGCAGAGCACCTTCTGCCCGCGGCCGGTGCGGATGCGCTGGTAGAGCGCGGAGACGATGCCGAGCGCGAGATGCAGGCCGGTACCGCTGTCGCCGATCTGCGCGCCGGTGACCAGCGGCGGACCTTCGCGGAAGCCGGTGGTCGAAGCCGCGCCGCCGGCGCATTGCGCCACGTTCTCGTAGACCTTGCAGTCCTCGTACGGACCGGGGCCGAAGCCCTTGACCGAGGCGACGATCATGCGCGGGTTGGTCTTGTGGATGTAGTCCCAGGTCAGGCCCATGCGATCGAGCGCGCCGGGGGCGAAGTTCTCGACCAGCACGTCGCAAGTCTTGATCAGCCGGTTGAGGATTTCCATGCCCTTGGGGTGCTTGGAATCGATCGTGATCGACCGCTTGGTGCCGTTGAGCATGGTGAAATACAGGCTGTCGGCATTCGGCACGTCGCGCAGCTGGCCGCGGGTGACGTCGCCGGCGCCCGGGCGTTCGACCTTGATGACGTCGGCGCCCATGTAGGCGAGCAGCTGGGTGCAGGTCGGGCCCGACTGCACGTGCGTGAAGTCGAGAATGCGCACGCCTTGCAGGGCAAGGCCCGCCTGGCCGTACGGCTTGTTGCTCGGCTTCGGCAGGTTGCTCGATTTGCCGTTGCCGTTCTTTGCGCTCTTCGAGGCATTCTTCGCCGCGTTCTTGCGGGCGCTCGAGAGCTTGATGACCTTGCGAGCCGACTTCTTCAGCGCCGCCCGGGTCTTGCTTTTCGCTGTTTTTTTGCGCGTAGCCATTTGTGTCTCCTCCTCCGTCCTGGTTTCTGTTCGGCCGTGCCCCTGCCCCCGCAGGGCTTAACGGCCGTGGTTGATGCCGATTACTTCTTCTTGAGTTTGCTCTGTGGATTGAGATTGCCGATGCGGCCCGACTCGCTGCCGGCGGCCGGGTCGATCACCGCGTTGATCAGCGTCGGCTTGCCGCTATCCATCGCGGCGTTGACGGCGCGTTTGAGCTCGTCGGGCGAGGTCGCGTTGACGCCGACGCCGCCGAACGCCTCCATCATCTTGTCGTAGCGCGAGCCCTTGACGAAAACGGTGGTGGCGGGGTCCGACCCGACGTTGTTGACGTCGGTGCCGCGATAGATGCCGTCGTTGTTGAAGATGACGACGCAGACCGGCAGCTTGTAGCGGCAGATGGTCTCGACCTCCATGCCGGAGAAGCCGAAGGCCGAGTCGCCTTCGACCGCGAGCACCGGCTTGCCGGTCTCGACCGCCGCGGCGATGGCGTAGCCCATGCCGATGCCCATGACGCCCCAGGTGCCGACGTCGAGACGCTTGCGCGGCTGGTACATGTCGATGATGCCGCGGGCGAGGTCGAGCGTGTTGGCGCCCTCGTTGACGAGGATGGCGTCCGGCCGCTCCTTGACGACGGTGCGCAGCACGCCGAGCGCGCCGTGGTAGTCCATCGGCACGTTGTTGTTCATCAGGCGCGGCGCCATCTTGGTGACGTTCTCTTCGCGCTTCTTGACGACCGCGCCGAG
>Ga0265339_10000533_pt1 | contig 29693 bp, 22 predicted proteins | sample 4CB219metaG_FD_202085 | JGI IMG/M metagenome (GOLD analysis project Ga0265339, IMG submission 202085) | Rhizosphere microbial communities from Carex aquatilis grown in University of Washington, Seatle, WA, United States - 4-CB2-19 metaG | ecosystem: Host-associated > Plants > Roots >... | reverse complement strand
TGTGGAGCGCGAGGAGGCGAACGGCCGCCCGGCGGTGGAAGCCGCTGCGGGGGGAGCGCCGTTCCTGCGGCTGTTTACGGCGAACGATGTGCGGGCGGAGCATGTTGGCGGAACCGAGGGATTAGGGATTAGGGATTAGGGATTAGGGATTAGGACTGTGGCTGGTTAGGGGCGGGGACTGGAATTATGACATCCGTCACTGCGCAAGTTCTTACGGGTGTGAAACAATGCCCGGATGGTAGCTCTTCCCAAGATTATTCAGGGCGGCATGGGCGTTGGGGTCTCCAACTGGAGGCTGGCGCGCGCCGTGTCGAGTACCGGGCAACTGGGGGTAGTCTCCGGAACGGCCCTGGATCAAGTGTTTGTGCGGCGGTTGGCGGATGGCGACTGGGGTGGACACATGCGCCGCGCACTGGACTCATTTCCCTTCCCCGAGATGGCGAAGCGGCTATGGAACGAGTACTTTGTCCCCGGCGGCAAGGCCGAGGACGCACCCTATCCGGCGACACCGATGCACCAGCTGCGCGAGCCGAGGAAGCTGATTGAGCTGTGCATGGCGGCGAATTTCGTGGAGGTGTTCCTGGCGCGGGAGGGTCACAAGAACCCGGTGGGGATCAACTACCTGGAGAAGGTACAGCTTCCGCACCTGGCGTCGATTTACGGGGCGATGCTGGCCGGAGTGGGGTATGTATTGATGGGGGCGGGGATTCCGCTGCACATTCCGGGAGTGCTGGACGCGCTGGTGGCCCACGGCATCGCCGAGTACAAGCTGTCAGTGACCGGGGCGGTTGCGGGGCAGGGGGAAGACGCGACCATGCGGCTGGATCCGGCGGAGTTTGCGGAGGGACTGCTGCCGCAGCTGACGAGGCCGCGGTTTTTGGCCATTGTTTCCTCACACACGCTGGCGGCGACACTGCTGCGGCGGGCCAACGGGAAGGTGGACGGATTTGTAGTGGAGGGACCGACGGCAGGCGGCCACAACGCGCCGCCGCGGGGCAAGCTGCAACTGAGCGGGATGGGCGAGCCGCTGTACGGCGAACGGGACCGCGTGGATGCGGCGGATTTCCGGGCCCTGGAGGTGCCGTTCTGGCTGGCGGGCGGTTACGCCAGCAACGCCAGGCTGGAAGAGGCGCTGGGCGAGGGCGCTGCGGGCGTACAAGTAGGGACGGCGTTTGCGTTCAGCCGGGAGTCGGCGCTGAGGGAAGACCTGAAATCGAGCCTGCTGGCGCAGGCCGGCGAGGGAGAAGCCCGTGTGTTTACCGATCCGCTGGCATCGCCGACGGGGTTTCCGTTCAAGGTGGCGCAGGTGGAGGGAAGCCTGTCAGACGCGGAGACGTACGAGGGACGGACGCGGGTGTGCGACCTGGGTTTTCTACGCGAGGCGTACGCGAGGGAAGACGGCAAGGTCGCGTACCGGTGTTCGGCCGAGCCGACGAATTGCTATACCTCCAAAGGCGGGCAGATAGAAGCGACGGAGGGGCGGAAGTGCCTGTGCAATGCGCTGCTGTCGAACATCGGGCTGGCGCAGGTGCGGGCGAATGGGACGGTGGAGGCTGCGCTGGTGACGCTGGGCGACGATTTGAACATTGTGCGGCGGTTCCTGCCGACGGGAGGAACGAGTTACGGGGCGGCCGATGTGGTCCGGGCGATTCTTGGGGAGCCGGAAGAGACGAAAGAGGAGAAAGAAGTTTCCACGTTCACCCCGATGACGGCGTGACGACGTTCCGGCGCAAACGAAAGTAAAGGGCAGCCTTTTGGGGCTGCCCTTCCCATTTCCGAGGAGACTGATGTCGGCTCCCGGACGCTGGTGCGTCCGGGATGGCCGGATTAGTGGGCCGGCCGGTGAGCCGGGGCGTGGTGCACCGGCGTGGGTTTCTTGGCTTCGCCAGGGATGACCTGACCGTCGCTGAGGACAATCTCGGCTGCCTGGGACGTGGTGGATGTTGCGGCCACCTGGCGGTAAGCGCTGTAGGTGCCGACGAGCTCAGCCGCGCCGGCGCTGGTGGTGAAATCGGAACCGACGGCGGGGATCTCCTTGCAAGATGCCGGTTCCTTCAGATTGACGATGAAGTCCGGGACCTTGGCATCCTTGGCGTCCTGGGTCACGGCCATCTTGATGGAGGGCACCTGGCCGGTGATGGAGATGCGGCGGATGTGGGCACCTTCCTTCTCCAGCAAGGCACTCAGTTTGTCGTCGGGAGTGACGCTGCTGTTGATGAAGTCCTTTTGAGCGGCTGCATCCTCGCCCTGGGGAAGAGCGCTGCACGCGGATGGCGTTTTGAGCTGCGCGGTGAATTCCTCTGCCTTGGGACGCCCGACGACCGTCATGCTGATCTTCGCGCTGGCGGCGTTGGCCTCAAGCACGGTGCCGGGGACCTGGGTCTGCTGGCCCTGAAGCACGGCCCACATAGCGTCAGCGTCGGGCTTTGCGCCCATGGCGAGGACGGTTTCTTTATCGGCGAGGGCCAGGGTCTTGGGATCGGTGGTCTGGAGCAGAGCGTGAATCCGTTCCTGCGGGCTGGGAGCCGGGGTTATGGTCCATCCGTCGGGCGGGAATGTGGAAGCCTGCGCCTGTTGCTTGACCTGTTCGAGCCCGTCGAGCTTGCCATGGTACCTGTTGTAGTAGTACTCGAGCTTGGGTTCGATCTGGGCCTTGTAGTTCTGAGGCGCGAAGTCCCATACGCGGGCGTAGAGCCAGCAAGAGAGCGGGAGGTTCTGCGCCGAGCCGGGCATGCTGTAGGCCTGGGCGAGGAGCAGGGTGTCAGTGAGACCCGCGGACTTGCTCTGCTCGTCGTTGTACATCTTCAGTTCGCCCGTGTACTCGCTCTGCGCGCCCTTGTAGTCCTTCTTTGAGATCACGTCGTCGAGCGCGATGGCGGAGTGGAAGATGGGGAAGGCGCCGGCGGTGAGCTTCTGCCACTGGTCATCGGGCGTGGCAGCGGGCTTGGTGACCTGAAGGCCTTTTTGCGCCAGGGCGGCGGCGTCGTCACACGTCTGGGCATCGCTGGTTTTGCCGCATTGGGCCTTTTTGAGGGCGACAGAAAAGTAGAGTCCTTCAAGGTTACTGGGGTCGACCTGGAGGAGACGAGTGGCGGCGCTGAGAGCACCGTCGGCGTCGCCGGCGGCCTGTGAGGCCTCCATCATCTGCTGCAGCACGGTCTGCTTGGCGACGCTTTGCGGGTATTTTTTGAGGAACGCCTCGCCTGCGTCAGCCTTTGCCTTGGGGTTGGTCTGGGTAAAGAACATCTGGTAATCGTTGTACTCGGCAGGATCCTGGATCGAGAGGTTTTTCTGATCCTGGGATGGCGCCTGGGCATGCATTGAGGGCGCGAGCGCGAGTCCAATGCTCGCCAGCGCCATGACGGACGCAAAGACTAACTTCTTCATTCAGTGCTCCTGGGAAAAATCGAAATCGGGATCAATTTCAAACATTCAATGGCCGAAAGCTGACGGTCCAGCATCTGCGGCCCACAGCCCCGCGGTGGATTTGTAAGCGTTGCCACGGCTACCGTTGCGGTGTTGGAAGGATTATAGAAATCCCCGCGCCCCCTGACAAGCAAAGTCGTATAAAGGACGGCCTTCCGCAACCGACCGGTCAACGGCCGGCACCAGTGGGAATTGTATCCTGTCCATCCGGCTTCACAGTTTCTCAGTCGACCCCCTGAGCATTTTTGTTCCCAACCAGCCGCGCAGCATCAGCGTTCAAGCCCTTACGGAGGGCGGGATGGCACGCGGCTGCGCCCCACGGCCCTAGCAGGTTAGACACCGCAGCCCGGAAAACTGTTCCTTCAATTTGGACGCATTACCGAAGTGCGGGTAACCCGGATCTGGATGTCCGGATTGGAGAGAACCGGTTATTGCATTTCCAATCAACGTGTGAGGACCAGAAGACGCGAAAGGCACTCTCTCAAAGGTATCGGGACGGACCTGACTGCCGCGCCCGGAAGCCCTCCGGGCCCTGGCCGGAGACTATGCTCCGACAACAACAAGGAGGGTGAGTTCACGCCGGTCAGCAGGAGTTGCAGCGGACGGTCACGGAGAAGGTTGAGTTGGCGCTTGCCGCGGGAGTTGCGCCGGGTACTGTGGCGCCGTTGATGGTAAAGGTGTAGTTGCCCGGGGTCATGGCATTCCCTCCGCTTTGGACGCAGCCGGAAATTCCCGCAACGAAGGACAGGCATGCGGCAGCGACGAGGACGTTGAGCGGCAGCGACTTTCTGAATCGCAGCCGCAGCAAGCCCAGACCTAAAAAGATGGAGGCCATCAGGGGTACGGAGGATGCCGGGTGCCGGGGCAACCGCGAACGACTCGCAGTCTGCGGGGTGACCCATGGTGGATAGAACGAGATGGTGCCGGAGGCCGAGCCTCCCGCGGGGACATCGACATACTGAGTGGGATGGGAGCACTGGGGCAGCACCGCAAAGGGCAGCAGATTCGGGTTCGGCCCCTGGCAGTAGACGCCGACCTGTCCGGCAAATCCATTGTTTGAGGTCACGGTGAACTGCGTGGATGCGGTTCCCTGGTCATCAATCGCGACGTTGGCGGACTTAATGGTAATGCCGGGAGCGGAGGTAGCCGCGAGGATGCCGGGTAAGCCGATTGCTATAAGGAATGCTGAAATGCGAAGTCTTGCCAAAGAAAGAATCATGAGCCGGTATGAACTCCCGATCTGGTTTTGGTCTGTCAACGGATTAGACAGGCCGGACGGCAATTGGGTGAACGTGCGAGTGGGTTTTGGTTGTCGGACTTTATTTTAAGGCGGCCGGGACGGTGTTTGCGCAGCGGCGGGCGGATAGGGGCGCAATAGCGCGGGTTCGCTGGTTCTTACCGCAGCAACACCGCGCCCGCGATAGCGGCGGCCAGAGCCAGCGGCATGGCGACAATGCCTATCTTCAGGAAGCTGGCGAAGCCGACGTGAACGCCCTCGCGGCGCAGTGCGATGAGCCACAGCATGGTGGCAAGCGAACCGGTTACGGAGAGGTTGGGGCCCAGGTCCACGGCGATGAGCACGGCATGCGCAATGAGCCCGTGCGCGTTGATCAGCCTCAACGTGCTGCCGGCGATGAGGCCCAGAGGCAGATTGTTGACCAGGTTATTTCCCACGCCTACTACCGCCGCGGCGAGAAAAGCGCCGGCGCCGGCGGGCATTTGTTCCGCACGAACAAGCAGGCGCGCCGCAAGCTGCATGGCGCCGACCTGCTCCATTGCCTGGACCAGCACGAACAGCCCCGCGACCAGCGGCAGGATGCTCCAGGCGATGTCGCGCGCGATTCGAACCGGGTTGGTTCGGGCCGCGATCATTACTACGGCGGCGATGATGGACGCGGAGATGCAAGTGGGGAGACCAAGATCCTTACCCATGGCGGAAGCGGCGAGCAAGACGCCGGCGGCAACGAAGATTCCGGCGAGCACGAACTTGCCGGCCCGGGTGAAGTGGGGATGCTCGTGATGGTGGGGCACGGCGCAGCTGAGATCACGGCGAAAGATCCAGCGAAGCGCGAGATAGGTGACCACGATGGACAGTACGGAAGGCAGGAAGAAAGCCGCCATCCACCGGCCCAGAGGCGGCATGTGCGCGCGGTAGACCACCAGGTTGGCGGGGTTGGAAATGGGCAGCACAAACGATGCCGCATTGGCGATCATGGCGCAGGCGAACAGGTGGGGCAGCGGCTCGGCGTTTGAGCGGCGCACGGCACTGAGCACCGCAGGGGTGAGCACCACGGCCGTGGCGTCGTTCGACATGAACACGGTGACCACGATTCCCGCGACATAGATGAGCGTGAACAGGCGCGCGCAGGAGCCGCGGGCGTGCTCGACAGCGATGGAGGAGACCCAGTCAAAGACGCCGTAGTAGCGGGCCAGCTCAGAGAGCAGCATCATGCCGGTGAGGAAGAGATAGACGTCAGTGCCTTGAGCAATGGCCTGACCGGCAAGGCGCAGGGGGATGAGGCGCAGGATAACGAGGAGCGCGGCGCCGGAGCCGATCCACCAGACTTCTGCGATGCCGCGCGGCCGCAGCAGCAAGAGCAGGATGCTGAGGAGCACGATGGCGATGAGAAGCACGTGCGCAGGGGAAGGGGCGAAGTTCACAGTATGCAGATTACAGGTCGATGTTCACAATTTCGTCGCATTCCGCACCGGCGGCGCGGCAAATTGCGGCGTTGGATTGACGATTGCTCCGTGCCGATGAAAATATTCTCCCATGCGCTACAGCGGCAGAGTGGAATATGCGGACGCCCGCAAGATGCGAATCCGCAACAAGACGTATTACCGGTTCCTGCATTGGCCCATCTGGATCTGGGTATTTTTTCTGGCGCCGGGGCCGCTGACCTTCTCACTGTTTGCGCACGGGTTCAGCGTGGCCAACTCGATCTGGCTGGGGCTGGTGCTGGCGGGCACGGGCATTGCGGGGTACTTTGGGCAGATCCCTGGCGTGGAGCCGGCGCCGTACATTCTCCGCTTTGACGAGGACAAGCCCAACCCGCTCTACCGCAAGGTTTGCTACACATTTGCGTGGAACGCCGTGCTGAATTTTGCGCTGCTGAACCTGGCCGGGCTGGTGGTGGCTGTCATCACGGGCGTGTGGACGATGAAGCAGCTCTATCAATACGTCTATTTGCCGCTATGCGTGGTGATTCTGCTGCTGGGGACAGCAGGGCTGCTGCCAAGAGTGGGGCGCTCGACCAGAAACGAGGGCACGGAGCGGCGGTACTTCTACGGCTCAGTGTGGGCGGTGACGGCGGCGCAGACGCTGCTGCTGGTGCTGTGGAAGGTGATGCCGGACGCGCTGGTGCATTCACGGACGGGCTCAGGGATTGAGTTGATGGTTTACGTTGGGGTGCTAGTGGGGATGGGCATTGCAGCGTGGCAGGGCTCGCTGCCGCGAACGCGGCCGATCCTGCCGGGCGAAGTCATGACCGACTAGGCGGGCGAAGCCAGGCGCCGGCGCTCGATGGGCCACCGGCGGATGAGCGTTTTTTAGCGGAACGGCGGCGGCGGTCCGGACTGAAGTTGGACTCAAGTTGGACACGGAGCAGGCCCCGCGCTCACCTGCTACACTCTCAACCGTGATGTCCCTGACAAGCGTCTTGGTTGTAGTCATTTCGTATTTTCTGGGGTCGATTCCCATGGGATACCTGCTGGTGCGGGTCTTCCGCAGGCAGGACGTACGCACGTTGGGCAGCGGGAATATTGGCGCCACCAATGTGATGCGCGCCGGCGGCAAGGGGCTGGGAGTGGCCACCTTCGTCCTGGATGCGGCTAAGGGCGCGGCGGCGGTGCTGCTGGGGGCGTACGTTTTTGCGCCGCTGTTGCCGGCCTGGCCGCAGCGCAATGTGGAGGCGCTGGCGGCGCTGTGCGCGGTGCTGGGTCACGTGTTTTCCGTCTGGCTGGGATTCAAAGGGGGCAGAGGCGTGGCTACGGGATTCGGGGTCTTCCTGGTGGCGGCGCCCCTGGCAGCACTGGCGGCGATTACCGTGTTCGCGCTGGTGACGGCGGCGACGCGGTATGTTTCGCTGGGATCGATCCTGGGCGCGGCAAGTTTTCCGGCCTTCGCGTGGCTCACGGTTCGCGGGGAAAGGCCGGCTTTCTTCATCTCCGTGCAAGTCGCGGTGGCGCTGCTGATCATCATCAAGCATCATCCCAACATTCGCCGGCTGCTTACGGGCAGCGAGCACCGGATTGGAGCGGCCAAAACGGCATGACAGTCCTACCGATTTCGCCGCGCATCGTGGTGCTGGGCGCCGGAGCCTGGGGAACGGCGATTGCGCTCTCGATGGCACGCGCCGGACGCCCGGTGACCCTGTGGGCATTCACCCCGCAACTGGCCAAGGAGATTAACGACGCCCGGGAGAACGTACAGTTCCTGCCGGGCTTCCCCTTGCCGGAACGGATTACGGTTACGGGCGACGACGAAGCCGTGGCTCATGGCGACATTCTTTTTTCGGTTATCCCGTCAGAGTTTCTTCACGCCACCATGGCGCGCCTGCGCGGCCACATGCACGCCGGGCAGATCCTGGTGAGCGCAACCAAGGGCCTGGAGATCGGCACCAATCTGCGCATGACGCAGGTGATCGCGTCCACACTGGCGGAGGCCGGACTTACCGATGTTCCCGTGGGAGCGCTGAGCGGGCCAAGCTTTGCGAAAGAAGTGGCGGAGGGCCAGCCGACGGTGGTCACGGTGGCGTTTGCGGATCACGCGGTGGCGGCGCTGGTGCAGCGCGAGGTGTCTTCAGAGACGCTGCGGCTGTACACATCGTCAGACGTGATCGGCGTGGAGTTGGGCGGCGCGCTCAAGAACGTAATTGCGATCGCGGCGGGCATTGCGGCAGGTGTGGGATTGGGGCATAACTCGTCCGCCGGACTGATTACGCGCGGCATTGCGGAGATCACGCGCCTGGCGGTAGCTTGCGGCGCGCGCCGGGAGACGTTGGCGGGACTTTCCGGGCTGGGCGACCTGGTGCTGACCTGCACCGGATCGCTGAGCCGCAACCGGACCGTGGGCATGGAGCTGGGCCACGGGCGCAGGCTGCCGGAGATCCTGGCCTCCCTGGGCGGCAAGGTGGCGGAAGGCGTGCTGACCACGCGCGCGGCATTGGGACTGGCGCGGCAACAGCGCGTGGAGATGCCCATCGCCGAGCAGATGGAGCTGATCCTGGAAAAGGGCAAGGATCCGCGCGAGGCCATTCGCGACCTGATGCTGCGGCCGGGCAAGCACGAGCACTGATTCAGTTGTCGGTTGTCAGTTTTCAGTTGTCAGGTCTCAAATCAAGAAGACCTTCGTAGCTTCCATGCCGCACAGCGGAGCGCGGCCGGTCTCCGCACCAGTTGCACAGGCTAATGCTCAACAAGCGCGCGTGCGGCCCACAGCACCGGAGCCTGGCCGTGGAAGTCACCGGTGTGGCGGGGGCGAGCCATGTAGTAGTCATAGCTGTTCTGCTTTCCGGTACCAACGCAGACGTTGGTGATGTCGTAGTTCTGGTCCACGTAGCCGGCAAGCGCAATCCAGCCCCGGCGAGCGGCCGGGCCGTAGGTCTTCTCATCGAGCCAGCCGTGCTTTACGCCCTCAATGAGCGCGAAGGTGAACATGCCGGTAGCGGAGCTTTCAGTCCACGATTCCGGGTGGTCGATGAGCTGGCGCCACATGCCATCCGTTGCCTGGCGCCGCACCAGAGCGGCCATCATCTTGCGGTAGCCCGCGAGGATGGCACGGCGGTGCGGATTGTCCCCGGGCAGGCTCAGCAGCATCTCGGCCATGCCCGCGGCCACCCATCCATCGCCGCGGCCCCAGAAGAAGGGCACGTCCGGCGCGTGATAGAAGAGGCCGTTCCGCTGTTGCAGTTTGCGCAGATACGCGTCCATCTCCAGCGCGGCGCGATCCACGTACTTGGGGTCGCCTGTGGCGCGGTAGGCCTCGAGCTGCAGGATGGTGATCATGAACATGTCGTCGATCCAGTAGCGGGTCTCACCGGAGAGGCCGTCGGGCTGCGGATGGCTCCATTGGCGGTCGGCGAAGCGCAGGCCCATGGCGCGCAGCTTCTCGTCTTTCGTCTCAATGGAGATCTGGAGGGGTACGACGCCGAAGATTTCAAAGTCGACGTGCTCCTTGTCGGGGATCATCCGGCTGCCCTCAGGAGTGAGCAACGGCTGGAAGCGCGCCTGGAGCATCGCACGCAGGTCCGCATCGTCCGTCACGTCAGACCAGGCGAGAGCGCCGTACCAGAGACAGACCTCGGCATAGGGGATGACCTGTTCCATATGCGGGCTCTCAATAAAGTGCTGCGCAACGTGATCGCCGACGGTACGCGGATCGGCGCCTTCCGGCCAATTCTGGAAGTACTTGTTCTGCGCAGATGCGGGCAGCGCCAGCAGGCAGGCACAGCAGAGAAGATGGGGCAGTTTCATCGGCGTATCCTTTGGCGGCACCAGTTGATCACGTTTGTGCAGCCGGCGCGACCGGAATTTTACGGGCGGTGGCGCTGGTCCGCTTTGGGCGACGGTGAAAACGGCGCGGCAGATGCGCGGCCTATACTGGACAGCGGAAAACCGGAGCGCACCCGGGCTCCGGCAAAAAGGAGCAATGAGAATGAAACCGATCAGCCGACGCCGCTTTCTTGCTACCGCCGCCATGAGTGTTGCCGCCACGCGTTTGCGGGCGCAGGGAACCGCGCAGGTCACTTTGACGATACCGGCTGAGGCAGGCGGGCCGCATATGCCGGAGGACTACATCGGGCTCTCTTACGAAGTGCAGCAGCTTCTTGACCCTTCGTTCTTTTCCGCAGCCAACGCGGGGCTGATCCACGAGTTCAAGGCGCTGAGCGCGCATGGTGTTTTACGGCTGGGCGGGAACACCAGCGAATACGAATGGTGGAAGCCGACTGCGGAATCGAAGGAACCGGAACATCCGCCGGTGCGCGAGGTGGCCGGCGAACCAAAGGCCCAGTACTACCCGGTGACGGCGGAAGCGGTGCGCAATCTGGGCGGCTTCCTGCGGGCAACGGGATGGACTTGTCTCTACGGGATCGGGATGGGGACGAACACGCCGGAGCACGCAGCCGCGGAGGCGGAGTACGTTGCCAAGACGCTGGGCAGCCGGCTGCAGTACTTCCAATGCGGCAACGAGGTGGACCTGTTCGTCAATCATCTGCGCGACCCGAAGACCTGGAACGCGAAAGCTTACCTGGACGAGTGGTTGACGATGGCGCGAGCGGTGACGAAGGCGGTGCCGGGGGCGCGGTTCGGCATGCCGGACGTAGCGGTAAATGTCTCGTGGCTGACGCAGGTTGCCGAGCTGTGGGGGTCAATCCAGAATCCGCCGCACGTGACCACGCTGACGCACCACTATTATTTTGGCGGCCCGGCCACGAATCCGGCGGTGAGCATTCCCAACCTGCTGAAGCCGGAGACCATGGCGCGGGTGCAGAAGACCGCGGACACGGCGACCGCGGCGGCGGACAGGATGAGCGCGCGGGTGCGCATGACCGAGGGCAACACCTGCTATCGCGGCGGCAAGCCGGGCGTTTCCGACGTGTTTGCGGCGGCGCTATGGTCGGCCGACTATGCACTGCTGCTGGCCGGCAACAATTACTCTGGCGTGAACCTGCACGGCGGAACGGGCAAGTCGGTAGCGAACTCAGTGGGCGGATTCCTGCCTGGGGACGTGATGCTGAAGGACGCGGGGGCAACGCCGGAGCAGATTGCGACCCACCCGCACCCGTTCTACACGCCGATTGCGACGTTTGCCGATAAGTACATGCTGGAGCCGGTGGGCTTTGGACTGAAGTTTGCCGGCGCGCTATGTGGGGCTACGATGGTGAAGGCCGACCTGACCGGCCAGATCCAGGCTGCGGGCGTGAATGCGACTGCGTACGCGGCAAAGCTGCCGGACGGCGCAATGAGCGTGGTAATCCTGAACAAGGACGCGGAGCGCGATCTGGAATTGACGCTCGACTTTGGCTCACGCCACGGCGCAGCGGAGATTGAAACGCTGCGCGGGCCGGCGCTGGACGCGCGCGAGGCGCACATTGAGCGCGAGGCAAAGCCCGGCACGCTGAAGCAGGGAAAATACGCGGCGAGTGTGCCGCACGCGTCGGCGATGCGGGTGACGGTGAAGTAGATCGCCTGCCACCCGGAAAGGTGTGAACGCCTACGATGGTAAAGAGCGCAATTGAGGGCTTAAAGGATACCCGGCGAGGCACCAAGCGCCTCAAGGCAATCATTTATGTCTCAGGCGGCCTCATTGCAGCCATTTCTGTCTCTGCTTTTCCCAGTCATGCTGCGGAAATACAGATGGGATTGCTGACTCTTATGGTATTTGGTCCCTTGATCGCAGGCTTCTGGTCAAACAGACGAGACTGCATTTTTTGGAAGGCGTTTTCTTTGCTGCTACCCTGTCACGGAGTATTCCTATATCTAATTCGATCGATTTTTCCATTCCGCACCGTGTTGGTGATTGTGCCTATCGCACTTGCAGAGGGAATTGGAATGGCTGTCGTGATTCTAAGATCCCTTGAGGGTCGAGCGTCTGACGATAAAGCGGTGGGCTGACTCGCGAGCGATCAAATCTTCTCGCGCAGGAACGCGATTACGTGATCGGCGTGGACCACGCCCACCATGCGGCCCTGTTCATCCACCACCGGCAGTGCGTTCAGGTTGTATTTGTCGAAGAGCTCGGCCAGCTCATTCTGCCTGGTGTTAGCCGGGCAGGAGAGCACGCGGAGCTCCGTCAGCTCGCTGATGCGCACCTCTGGCTGCGCCATCACCAGCCGCGCCAGCGAGACGGCCCCGCGCAGCGCTTCCTTGTCGTCAAGCAGGTAGATTTCGGTGATCGATTCGGGGTCGCCGTCGAATGCGCGCAATGCCTGGACTGCCTCGGCCACGGTGGCATCTCCGCTTACGGAGACGAAGTCTGTCGTCATGGAGCCGGCGGCGGATCTCTCGTCGAACTCGAGCAGCTCCTCCACCTCCTGCCGCTCCTCGGGCTCCATCTCTTCCAGGATGGCGTCTGACTGCTCCTCAGAGAGCTCGGCCAGCAGGTCGGCAGCCGCGCCGGGATCCATCTCCTCCACAATGTCGGCGATGCGCTCTTCGTCCAGTTTTTCCAGCAGCGATTTCTGCAGCCTTGGCTCGACCTCTTCCAGGGTCTCGGCGGCCACTTCCTCGTCGAGCGAGTTGAAGACAACATCGCGCTCTGCCGGCGGCAGATCTTCAAGTATGTCGGCCAGGTCGGATGGGTGCATGTCGGCCAGGCGCTCGTAGGCAATACGCAGCTTGACGCGGCGGGCCGGATCCACCTCAATCATGTCAACGAACTGCCAGGGAATGACCTTGGGAGTAAAGCGGCGGGACAGCGCCTCAAGGCTCGCGCGCGGCAGCACCCCTTTGAAGACGCGCCGCAACGCCCCGCGCAAGCCCACTTCCACCTCAGCCACGCGCAGCAGGTGAGCGGAGCCGTGCCCCATCCACTCCAGGTCAACGTCGTTTACGCGGACCACCTTGCGGCCGTGCACATCGATGATCTGGCGGTCCACAAGATCCTGCCGGAGGAAAATGTAGTTGCCGTCATCGCGCAACGGCGTCATGGCCTCCGGCGTGCGCAGCTCCAGGGTGCCGGCGGGCGTCTCCATCACTTCCTGCGAAGGCACCAGGCAAAGGCCGGAACGCGTTTTGAGCACCAGGCCGACAACTTTTCCCGCGTCCGGACCGGTGGCCACTGCGATGTCCTTGAGCCGCCCGCGGAACCGGCCCTGCGCGTCGGTGACAGGCGTGCCCAGAAGGGCGGTAAGACTGACGCGGGTTGGCATGCCGTTGTCCATCACACAAGAGTGTAGCTGGTTTTGTTGCTCGCGAGGCGGCGGGATTTTGCCCCGCCTTGACACAATCCCATCAAACCATGAAACTTCCGAACAAGGCTCCAAGATATGCGCGCCGGTATCCAAACCCGGTTCGCCACCAGATCACCAGCGGGGTTTCAAGATCGATTGAGCGGACCGAACGCAGGACGGCAAAGCATCTCGCTCCACTCCACCATGGAGAGCGTGAGCGAGGTGGAGGCCATGGCAGAGAAGTTGGCGGGGCAGTCGGGACTGGACGAGGACGAATGCTTCCGCGTGACAATGGCAGTGCGCGAGGCGGCTGTGAATGCCGTTCTGCACGGCAACGAATACGACCCGGCCAAGTGCATCACGGCCAGCCTTGAGAACACGGGGAAAGCTCTTGTTTTCGTCATCAGCGACGAGGGCCGAGGAGTGGATCCGGCCACGCTTCCCGATCCCCGGGACCCGGAGAACCTGCTGCGCGGAACTGGGCGCGGAATCTTCCTCATCCGCTCCTTCATGGATGAGGTACACTTTCGTCAACTGCATCCTGGAACCGAGCTGACGCTGGTCAAATACCTGGCGCCGCCGGGCGAAAAAGCATAGGCACCCACGGGATGAGAGTTGTCCCGCCCCATGCGCGACACCTGTCCGGTAAAAGGTGCTATAACCGTAGTACCCGAAAAAGGAGGAATTATCTGTGGCATTGACAATTGCTTCCCGTGAAGTGGACGGCGTCACCGTTCTGGACCTGAGCGGGCGGATTACCCTGGGCGAGGGCAGTGTGCAGTTGCGCGAGGCCGTCCGTGACCTCATCAGCAAGGGATCTCGCAACATACTTCTGAACATGAGCGACGTTAACTACATCGACAGCTCCGGTCTGGGCGAGCTGGTGAGCGCCTTCACCACCGCGAAGAACCAGGGCGCAAGCGTCAAGCTGCTGGGCCTGACCAAGAAGGTCAAGGACGTCCTCCAGCTCACCAAGCTCTACACCGTCTTCGACGTCTACGAGGACGAAGCAGGCGGCATCGCATCGTTCAAGTAGTCCATATCGTATTTCGCGGCTCCAGGCCATCCCCATGGGATGGCCTTCCCGTCTGCGGCGCGAGCGCCGATGTGTTGAACTGAAAGAGTCATGCGCAGCACTGCTTTACGCACAACCTTAGCCGTTCTTGGCGCCTGCACCCTGACTGCCGGGCTGGTCCTTGCAGAGGAAAAGTGGCTGGCGCGAGAGTTGCACGGCAATCGGTACTATGAAGCCGACCTCGCATTGCAGTGCCTGATCGAGCTGGCTGCGGGCATTCTGTGCTCCATGGTTGCCCGGCGCGGAAGGGAACAGCTTGTCGCGGCCTGGGTAATCGGTCTCGGCCTCATCGTGGGAACCTTTTCCCTGGCGCTTACGTGGAACACAGAGCCGCACTGGTATGCTGCCGCTCTGCTGTGCGCATGGGCTCCGTGCATCTGGGCGGGATACCGCATCGGGCTATGGATGGTCCCCGCGGGCAGGCGTTCCAGATGACCTGCCCGTGAGTTCTGCGCCCTGACTCGGGCGATTACGCGGCTTCCCTGCTCAAACCATTAAAACTTGACCTGCGGCACTTGTCGCGAGGCGTCGCTCGCCTGGAAATAGGCGCTGTTCTCCTTGAAACCGAGTATGCCGGCCCAGATGCTGTTGGGGAACTGGAGCACGAAGGTATTGTAATCCTGCAGCGCCTCATTGTAGTGGCGGCGGGACACGGCAATACGGTTCTCCGTCCCGGACAACTCGTCCTGCAGCCGCATGTACTGATCGCTGGAGCGCAACTGCGGGTAATTCTCCGCCAGCGCCAGCAGGCGTCCAAACGCAGAATCCAGCTTGCCGTTGGCGGCGATCTTGGCCTCCGGTCCCTGCGCGCTCAGCAGGCCTGCCCGCGCATTGGCGATATCGGCGTAAACGCTGTTCTCTTCCTTGGTAAAGCCCTTTACCGTCTCCACCAGGTTGGGGATCAGATCGGCGCGGCGCTCCAGGTTCACGTCCACCTCCGACCACGCCTGCTTGACGTTCTGCTGCTTGGCCACCATCTGGTTTTGCGCGCTCTTGAAACTGCCATACACAAACAGCCCGGCCAACACGATCACCGCAATCACCGCTAGAAGTACCATCGTTCCACGCCGCATATCGTTCCCTTCTCCTCCGGCCCATCGGGCCCCACTTCACTAATCCCTAATCCCTAGTCCCTGGTCCCTGCCTCTACCAGCTTCCTCCGGCTCCGCCGCCGCCAAAACTGCCTCCGCCAAAGCCGCCAAAGCCACCACCGCCTCCGCTGCCACCTCCACCGCCGCTCCATCCGCCGCCGCTGCCCCAGCTGCCGCCACCCCAGCCGCCGCCACGCCAACCCTTGAAGAGCATGGCGCCAAACAGCAGGCGCGAAATCCATGACCCGCCGAAGAGCAGGAAGAAGATGATGAAGAAAATGAGGCGGCCAATAGGAAATCCGCGATGCACAGCCTGCGGCATGGGCTGCTCCGCCGGCGGCTGTTCCTCCAGCGTGACGTGCGCGTCCTGCGCAATCACCTGGCCGATCTCGCCCACCGCCTGCTGCACCGCGCCGTCATAGTCGTTACGACGCAGGTATGGAACCATCTCCCGGCCAATGTCGCCCACTTTGCCGTCGGGCAGAATGCCCTCAAGCCCATAGGCCACATCGATGCGGTACTTGTGGTCATCCACGGCCAGCAGCACCAGCGCGCCGCGGTCGGTCCCCTTCTTGCCCATGTGCCACTTGTCTTCCATCCGGCTGGCCCAGTCGGCCGCGTCGTCGCCGTCCAGGTTGCGAACGGTGACTACAGCCAACTGCGCATTGGCGGCCGTGTGGTCCAACTCGCCGCAGATGTGATCGATGCGCGCAATCGCTTCCGGCGAAAGCACGTGGGCATAGTCGTTCACGTAGCCGGTTGGTTTGGGCATGTCTTCCACGCGCTCGGCAGAAACTCCAGCGGCGCAAAAGAACAGGGTTGCCGCTGTCGCCAGCCGCAACCCTGCCGCAAACCTGCAGTACAAGGAGTTCATCGCTATTTATTGTACGTGGAACGACGGCGCCGAGTTCCGCCAAGGGTGAAGGTCCTGGTTGCTGTCAAGCCAGGAATCCAACTCAGCCCGGCAACAGATGCGGTGCGGCAATTTCAATGAATTCCCGAGTGCTAATGATCTTCGTCGCTTTCCAGTACCGCGGGAAATGCCGCCGATTGCCAGTAATCAGATAGTCGGCTCGAGCGGCGTCGGCGCATTCAATAAAAATATTGTCATCCGGATCGCTGGCCACCTTGAGCCGGATGCGCGGCTTGACCAGCACACTGCGGTTGCGGATCAGATCCAGCAGTTGCAGCCTCGCGCCACGGCGGATTCCCAACTCAGGCCGCGCCAGCACCTCGGCATACTCGCTCAAGATCGGCGGGGAAACGTAGAGCCTTGCCGGCTTGGTGATGGCCAGCAGGAACACCGTGCGCTGAAGACTTTCATGCTTCAGCGCTGCTGACACCACGATGTTGGTGTCCAGCAGCAACCGCAGATCGAGCATCAGCGTTTCTTCCTCTGCGCCCGGGCGGCCTTAATCACCTGGTCGATCTGCCGCGAGGAAAGCCCGCTGGTGCGCTTTCGCTCCGCCTCCTCGCCGATGATTCGCAGGATCTCCGGCTCGGGGGCCGCAAGCTTCACGTAGTCGCGCAGGCTGAGCAGAACCGCCCGCGGCGTGCCGCGCTTTTCAATCACCAGCGATCGGCGTTCTTCTACCTGGTTCAGTAGCTTGCCGAAATTCGCGCGAGCCTCAAGCGCTGAAACCACGGTAACGTTTCCGGATGTGCTTGAGACAGCCATAAACTCTCCATTCCGTTCAAATGAACTGTACAGTTCGCAAGCGGCTACGTCAACCAATTACACTGTTAGAGCAATGAGCACGGACCCAATTTCCTCGCCGCCAGTCGCCCCAACGAAGCACACCGAATCCACGCTCCACGGCGTCACCCTCGCTGATGAATACGCCTGGCTGCGCGACAAAGAGAATCCCGAAACCGTCGCCTACCTGGAAGCCGAGAACGCCTACGCGGAAGCACTCATGGCGCCGAAGGCCGCGCTGCGCGAGCAGCTCTACAGCGAGATGCTCAGCCATATCAAGCAGACCGATGTCTCCGTCCCCAGCCGCGACGGCCAATACTGGTATTACTCGCGCACTGAGGAAGGCAAGCAGTACAGCATCAGTTGCCGCAAAATCGGGCTGGGATCCGGCCCGCTCCACAACGCGCCGGAGGAGGTCCTGCTCGACGGCAACGTCATGGCCGAAGGTCACGCCTTCTTCGCCCTGGGCGCCGTGGATGTGAGCGACGATGGCCGCTGGCTGGCCTACACCGTCGACTACACCGGATTCCGCCAGTACAAGCTCTTCATCAAGGACCTTGACACTGGACGCACCCTTCCCGGATCGGTTGAGCGCGTGGGCTCGGTGGTATGGGCCGCCGACAACTTCAACCTTTTTTACACCGTTGAAGACCAGGAGCAGAAGCGCCAGTATCAGCTATGGCGGCACATGCGCGGCACGCCCTACCCCATTGACGTGCTCATCTATCAGGACGACGACGAGCGCTTCAACGTGGTCGCAGGCCGCACCCGCGACGGCCAGTATATCGTGATGGAATCTGCAAGCCACACCACCACCGAATGCCGATTCGTCCCTGCCGCCGATCCCGAAAGCAAGTTCACCCTCATCGCCCGGCGCCAAGACGAGCACGAATACAGCGTGGATCATCGCGGCGGCCTCTGGTTCATCCGCACCAACGATCGCGGCCGCAACTTCCGCCTGGTCACCGCGCCGGTGATTGCGCCGCAGCGCGAAAACTGGGTCGAGCGCATCCCCCACCGCGCTGACGTGATGCTGGAAGAGATCGACCTGTTCAACCGATTCTTCGTCGCCTGCGAACGCGAATCCGGCCTGCCGCGACTGCGGCTGTGGAGATTCCAGGGCGACAGCGCTGAGGCCGAAAACATCGGCGAGATCGCCTTCCCTGAACCCGCCTACAGCGCCCAGCCGCACATCAACCGCGTCTTCGACACGCGAAAATTTCGCTACGCCTATCAATCGCTGGTCACGCCCGGCTCCGTCTTTGAGTACGACTTCGGCACCGGCGAATCCACGCTGCTCAAGCAGGTGGAGGTCCCCGGCGGCTTCGACCGCACGTTGTATGCAAGTGAGCGCATCAACGCCACCGCGCCTGACGGCACCGCGGTGCCCATCTCGCTGGTGTACCGGCGCGACAAACGCGAACCCGGAAGCAATCCGCTCTACGTTTACGGCTACGGCTCTTACGGTTACTCGCTTCCGCTCGGCTTCGGCTCCAATCGCATCAGCTTGCTCGACCGCGGCATCGTGATGGCCTACGCGCACATTCGCGGCGGCGGCGACCTGGGCAAGCCCTGGCACGACGCCGGCAAAATGCTGGTCAAGCGCAACACCTTCACTGACTTTATTGCCGCTGTCGAGCACCTCACCGCCAACGGCTACGGCGATCCAGGCCGCGTGGCCATTGAAGGAGGCTCGGCAGGCGGGCTGCTCATGGGCGCCGTGGTCAACATGCGCCCCGATCTCTTCCGCGCCGTCCTCTCCCACGTGCCTTTTGTGGACGTGATGAACACCATGCTCGACGCGTCGCTCCCGCTAACCGTGCCCGAATATGAAGAATGGGGCAATCCCAACCAGGAAGAGTATTTCCGCTACATGCTGAGTTACTCGCCCTACGATAACTTGAAACCGGGAAGTTATCCGGCCATGTTAATCAAGACCAGCCTGCATGACAGCCAGGTAATGTACTGGGAGCCGGCAAAGTACGTGGCCAGGCTGCGCGCGCTCAAGATGGATAACGACCCGCTTCTGCTGGTCACCAACATGAAAGCAGGCCACGGCGGCGCCAGCGGCCGCTACGACTACCTGAAGGAGATCGCCTTCGACTACGCATTCCTGATGCAGCAACTCGGAATGTTGTGATACGGTGAATCGCATCGGATCCTGACTATGCGCCCGTTTTGGATGTTCTTCCCCGCTCTCTTCCTCGCTTCCGTGGCCGTCGTCGCGCAGCCAGATGCGCCGGGCACTCCCGTCACCATTTACGCCGGGGGAGCGGACGTCACTCAACCGCAATTGCTGCCCCTCGTTGCGTCACCGTCGTATTCGTCTGCAAACTGCCACTACGCTGACGACGGAACCGCAACGTTTTCCCTCATCGTTGACTCCAATGGGCAACCGCGCAATATCTATTTCCTGTCGCCCATCGGCGACGACCTCGACCTGATCGCGCTGAAAGAAGTCACTACCGACCGCTTTTCGCCAGGCAAGCGCGGAGACCAGCCGGTTGCCGTCGCCGCATCGCTTCAAGTCAAGTTGCACGCCTGCCTTGCTGAGCGCAAAGATGCCCGCGGAAAGACCCAGAACGTGCTCGAACTGACCTCCGCCCCCGAGCAGCAACTCCAGCCGCCCGTAGACCCGCCGCAACAAACCGTGCTCGTAGCCGGCAGTGGCCTCCTGGCAAATTCCTCCGATCCCGACGGAGGGATTGAGAAGCCTGGCGCCGACGTGAAGCCGCCAGTCCAGTTCCCTCCCACAAAATCGACCATTGAGAACCTGACCCAGGCCCTCGGTCGCGGCGCTTACAAAGTCTCGGTTGTTGTGGATCAATTCGGATTACCCCAGCGCCTGAAAGTTATTGACGCCGAGTTGCCCGACCGCGAGCAGACGCTCGCCGGCATTCTGCGTCTATACCGCTGGAAGCCCGCATTCAAAAATGGCGCGCCGGTGCCGTATCGCATTGAAGTGAAGATAGGCGCTGGTTCCGATGCCGCCGGCGGCCGGCGCCGCTAGCGGTCGCTGCGACAACTTGTAGGAGGCTGCGTTCGATTACCTTTCTCCTCAGTAACCCGCGAGTTAGTGGTCAAGTCGGCGACTGAAACAAGTCAGGAGGTATCCGATGGGAAAGATAGCATGGTTGCTCGCGTTTTCTATGGTGGTTTCCGGCGCGGCGTTTGCGCAGGTTGCGCCATCTACAAATGATGGGCCGTTGACAAGCAAACCCGATGCGCCCATTCCAGATAACGATGGCGTTTATCGCATCGGCCCCGGCATCGCCGCACCGGTCATCACGCGTGCCGTGCCTGCTGTGTATCCCGCCGGAGTTATGGAAACCGATGTCCCGCATAACTGCTTCGTGTCCGCAGTTATCGGGACGGATGGCGTAGCGAAAAACTTGCTTCTGCTCAATCCTCACTCCAGCATCTATGACCAGCCGGCAATGGATGCAGTGAAGCAGTCCAGTTTTCAGGCCGGAACGCTCAACGGCAATCCTGTCCCCGTTCTGGTCTACGTACGGGTTTCGTTCTCTCATCTAAGGCCGGCGATTCCAGTGGTTCTGCCAGGATATCCACGGGTTGTAGCCACTCGCGCGCGGGGCAACTGGAGCGCCCCTGAGTTTGAGGATTCGCAAGCCAGCGACCCTGACGATCCATTAAAGCTGCGGAGCACCGATAAACCGCCGGCGATTGCTCATACCGTGGCTGCGGAATTCTCTGACCAGGCAAGACGGGAGAGGTTTGGCGGCGTGGTCCTGATCTCGATGATCGTGAATGAAGAAGGTATGCCGACGGATGTGAAAGTCCTAAGGTCGATTGGTCACGGCCTGGACGAGAAGGCTCTTGAAGCAGCCAGGCAATACAGATTCTCACCCGCCCAGCGCGACGGCAAACCCATTGCAGCCCGCATTACCATGGAAATCAGTTTTCGGATAGGAAGCCGCGCGCTCTGAGTGGCCTCGACTTCGAGCGCAGGACGTTGTGGTAACGTGGTCGCAGCGTTTCAGTCCAATCTGCAGGTGCCCGTATGCCGCGCAGTTCCGCTGTTCTCATGCTTCTGGTTGGCTTGGTGTCAGGCGCATTTGCGCAACAATCAGACCCGGTGCCGGACGCCGACGGCTACTATTCGCTCGAGAGACTCGAGAAAGATGTCAATCCTCCAAAGCTCGTTCGTCCTTCTTCGGCGCCATTTCCCAGTGATTCCCGGCTGGCAGGTCTCAAGTACAGCCGCATTGTCGCCGCTTCGGTCGATGCAAATGGCAAACTAACTGAGGCTCATATTGTGTCGCCGAATCCGGGACCATTCGATGCGCCTGCGCTTGACGCCGTAAAGAATCTGGAATTTGAACCGGCAAAGCTCCATGGAAGACCCATTCCCGCGAAGATCGAAATCTGGGTGCCATTCGTGCCGGGAGAAAAGCGTGCCGTCCCAGAGATTATGCCGCTCAAGTTCACAGGCTTTCACAAGGATGATCGGCCCCCTACTGTATTGATGGCACCTGAAGCGGAATTCTCCGACGAAGCAAGGCGGGCTGGCTTCCAGGGAGTCGTACTGATAACAGTTCTAGTGACGGAAAGAGGAGAACTACAGGACATTCGCTTGGTCCTGCCGCTCGGGAAAGGACTTGATGAAAAGGCGCTTGAGGCAGTACGCCGCTACAAGTTCGCTCCTGCGCTCCGGTGGGGCATTCCGGTACAGCGCCGCATTACGATTGAAGTGAATTTCCGGCTCTAATCGGAAATCGTTTAACTAAGCCTTGACCTATGCGCCCACAGCCCGAGCGCGGGGTTTGCAACAAAGAAGATATCTTCCCCATTCACGCGGTTCCACCCATGCCGTAACTTCGCCGGGTCGTACTTACTCATCATCGCGCCTAACTCGCCGTACCCAAACCCAGCCCCCTCAATCTCCTCGCGGGTCAGCTTCCCCGGGCACCACGTAATCCGGAACCGCCCCTCGCTCGACGCATGAATCAGGTGCGCCGCCGCACCCAGTTCTCCGGCAAGATCCGCGTTCTGCTCCACCGCGGCGATGGTTGCCGGCGTCCCCCGGTATCCGTACTTGCGGATCAGCTCGTCAATGCGCTTGTCCTCGCCAAACTCCATCACACCGGGCGCCAGAATCATCAGCTCCGCCCCGTCCGCCAGCGCCATGCGGGTACGGTACACCGCCTTGTTCCCTATCCAGGTCGAGCGGTATTCATGCGGATCAAGATAGACCACCGCCTTCGAGATCGGTTCCTCCACCATCTCAAAGTTCACCTGCACGCTCAATTCAGCCGCACGCAGAAAGCACTCCTCGTCATCGCCAATAAAGAGCCCCCGCACCGCCAAAGCGCCATCAGCCTTCCGTCCCACCACCGTCTGCACATACACAATCGGAATCTGCTTCAGAAACCGCTCGCCGGCATAGTTCAGCACCGCCCGCACGGGATTCTGCGCCTTGCCCATGATGCGCTCCATCCCATACACGGCGCCAAGGTAGTGACTGCGGTTGATCCCCTCGCGCCCGCCCGTGCCCACCAGGATGTTTTTGTTGTAATTGGCCATGCCGATTACTTCATGCGGCACCACCTGCCCGATCGACAGCACCAGGTCAAACCCGTCCTCCGCAATATGCCAGTTCACCTGCGCCGGCCACGCATAATGCAGCTTGCCCTCTGAGACGCTCTCAATAAACTCCGCCGGAACCTCGCCCAGAGTTACCGGATCAGTCCGCCAGTTATGAACCAGAAACCGCTCCTGCGGCAAGTCCCCGTACATCTGCGCTATCTGCTCCGGGCGCATGGGCACATGAGTGCCGATGGCCGGCAGCACAGCCTTCAGCCGGTCTCCGTAAAACCGCCACGCGCACTGGGTCAGGAACCCCGCCTGCGAGTAAAACCGCGTAATGTCCGGCGGCACGGCCAGCACCTGCCGGCGCGGTCCCAACCGTTCCAGCGCACCGGCCATAAGCCGCTCCAACTCCGCCGGCTCCAGCTCCCGATCCGCTCCGCCCACAGCACAATACAGGCTCACTTCAGGCTCCCCTTCTGAAGATTATTCCTCATCTCCTGAGACCGGTGAGAATAACGTCCCCCACGCTCCGAGGCCCACGTTGATTTTGCTAGCTTTACGGTACGGATGAATCCGTACCCCTTTCAGGACCCTTGGCATCCTAAAGAGTCTTCGCGACAGAAAGTGGTCAATTTTATACAACTCGTCGCGCGCGCCGCGCATCCAAACCGACTCAGAGCATTCCCCTGACCGTGCACCGTGACACTTGAAAATTCCCGCGTTTGGGCTTTTTTTGAGCAATTCACGATCTGGGCTTGCCCCCATACTCTGAACAGCTTGCGCGCAGGAGCAGTCTGAACATGGCTACCTCGATAGAGCAGCCTGGCCTTGGCCACGACGACCCGAATCACCCTTCCCGTGAACAATCAAACGGCAACGGATCCGCCGAAACTCCTTATCTTTCGGCGATCCTTGAGTGCCTGCAGACTATGAAGGACGGCGACTTCAGCGTGCGCCTGCCGGTCACCTGGACCGGACTGGCCGGCAAAATCGCCGACAACTTCAATGAGATTGTGACCGCCAACGAGCAGATGGCCCAGGAGCTGAAGCGCGTGGGCCAGGCCGTGGGCAAGGAGGGCCGCACCCGCGAGCGCATCCGCTTTGAGCGTCACCGTGGCGCCTGGGACGACATGGAGGTCTCGGTCAACACCCTCATCGAAGACCTGCTGCGCCCCACCAACGAGGTCACGCGCGCCATCGCCGCCGTGGCCCAGGGCAATCTCACGCAAACTGTCCGGCTCGACGTGGACGGGCGCCCGCTCGAAGGCGAATTCCTGCGCTCCGCCAACATCGTCAACACCATGATTCAGCAGCTCGGCGTCTTCACTTCTGAAGTAACGCGCGTAGCCCGCGAAGTCGGCACCGACGGCAAGCTCGGCGGCCAGGCCATGGTGCCCGGCGTCGCCGGTACCTGGAAGGACCTCACCGATTCCGTCAACTCCATGGCCTCCAACCTCACCGGCCAGGTCCGCAACATTGCTGAAGTAGCAACGGCCGTGGCCTCCGGCGACCTCTCCCGCAAAATCACCGTCGACGTCCGCGGCGAAATCCTCCAGCTCAAAGAAGCCATCAACACCATGGTGGACCAGCTCCGCTCCTTCGCATCTGAAGTGACGCGTGTGGCCCGCGAAGTCGGTACCGAAGGCAAGCTTGGCGGCCAGGCCGTGGTGCCCGGCGTGGCCGGAACATGGAAGGACCTCACCGATTCCGTCAACGCCATGGCCGGCAACCTCACCGCCCAGGTCCGCAACATTGCCGAGGTCACAACAGCAGTCGCCCGTGGCGACCTCTCCCGCAAAATCACCGTCGACGTGAAAGGCGAAATTCTCGAGCTCAAGGACACCATCAACACCATGGTCGACCAGCTCAACGCCTTCGCCGGCGAAGTTACCCGTGTGGCCCGCGAAGTGGGCACTGAAGGCAAGCTCGGCGGCCAGGCCAACGTCCCCGGCGTCGCCGGAACCTGGAAGGACCTTACCGACAACGTCAACTTCATGGCCGGAAACCTCACTGGCCAGGTCCGTAACATCGCTGAAGTCGCCACCGCCATCGCCAACGGCGACTTGAGCCGCAAGATCACCGTGGACGTCCGCGGCGAAATCCTCCAGCTCAAGGAAACGCTGAACACCATGGTGGACCAGCTCAACCGGTTCGCCGGTGAAGTCACCCGCGTGGCCCGCGAAGTCGGCACCGAAGGCCGTCTCGGCGGCCAGGCCAACGTCCCAGGCGTGGCCGGAACCTGGAAGGACCTTACCGACTCCGTCAACTCCATGGCCGGCAACCTCACCGCCCAGGTCCGCAATATCGCTGAAGTCACCACCGCCGTAGCCCGCGGCGACCTCTCCCGCAAGATCACAGTCGACGTGAAGGGCGAAATCCTCGAGCTCAAGAACACCATCAACACCATGGTGGACCAGCTCAACGCCTTCGCCGGAGAAGTCACCCGCGTCGCCCGCGAAGTCGGAACCGAAGGCCGTCTCGGCGGTCAGGCCGTGGTGCAGGGCGTGGCCGGAACTTGGAAGGACCTTACCGACAACGTCAACTTCATGGCCTCCAACCTCACCGGCCAGGTCCGCAACATTGCTGAAGTGGCAACAGCCGTAGCCCGCGGCGACCTCTCCCGCAAAATCACCGTCGACGTGAAGGGCGAAATCCTCGAACTCAAAAACACGCTCAACACCATGGTGGACCAGCTCAACGCCTTCGCCGGTGAAGTTACCCGCGTGGCCCGCGAAGTGGGCACCGACGGCAAGCTCGGCGGCCAGGCCGTCGTTCCGGACGTGGCCGGCACTTGGAAGGACCTTACGGACTCGGTCAATTCCATGGCCTCCAACCTCACCAACCAGGTCCGCAACATCGCTGAAGTCTCCACCGCCATCGCCACCGGCGACCTTTCCAAAAAAATCACCGTCAACGTCTCCGGCGAAATCCTGCTGCTCAAGGAAACCATCAACACCATGGTGGACCAGCTCAACCGCTTCGCCGGTGAAGTCACCCGCGTGGCCCGCGAAGTCGGAACCGAAGGCCGTCTCGGCGGCCAGGCCAACGTCCCCGGCGTCGCCGGTACCTGGAAAGATCTCACTGACTCCGTCAACTCCATGGCCGGCAACCTCACGGCGCAGGTCCGTAACATTGCTGAAGTCACAACCGCCGTCGCCCGCGGCGACCTTTCCCGCAAAATCACCGTGGACGTAAAAGGCGAAATCCTCGAGCTCAAGAACACCATCAACACCATGGTGGACCAGCTCAACGCCTTCGCCGGCGAAGTTACCCGCGTCGCCCGCGAAGTCGGCACCGACGGCAAGCTCGGCGGCCAGGCGCAGGTGCCCGGCGTTGCCGGAACCTGGAAGGATCTCACTGACTCGGTCAACTTCATGGCCGGCAACCTCACCGCCCAGGTCCGTAACATCGCTGAAGTCGCCACCGCCATCGCCAACGGCGACTTGAGCCGCAAAATCACCGTCGACGTCCGCGGCGAAATCCTGCAGCTCAAGGAAACCCTCAATACCATGGTGGAGCAGCTCCGCTCCTTCGCCGCGGAAGTCACGCGCGTAGCCCGCGAAGTCGGCACCGAAGGCAAGCTCGGCGGCCAGGCCAACGTCCCCGGCGTCGCCGGAACATGGAAGGACCTTACCGACTCGGTCAACGCCATGGCCGGCAACCTTACCGCCCAGGTCCGCAACATCGCTGAAGTTACAACGGCCGTCGCCCGCGGCGACCTCTCCCGCAAAATCACCGTCGACGTGAAGGGCGAAATCCTCGAGCTCAAAGACACCATCAACACCATGGTCGACCAGCTCAACGCCTTCGCTGCTGAAGTCACCCGCGTGGCACGCGAAGTGGGTACGGAAGGCAAGCTCGGCGGCCAGGCGCAGGTCCCCGGCGTGGCCGGAACCTGGAAGGACCTTACCGACAACGTCAACGTGATGGCCGCCAACCTTACTGAGCAGGTCCGCGGCATCGTCAAGGTGGTCACTGCCGTGGCCAACGGCGTGCTCACGCAAAAGCTCACCGTAAACGCCAAGGGCGAAGTCGCCGCCCTGGCTGAAACCATCAACGGCATGACGGATACGCTGGCCACATTCGCTGACCAGGTCACAACCGTGGCCCGCGAAGTCGGCGTGGAAGGCCGTCTCGGCGGCCAGGCCAACGTCCCCGGCGCCGCGGGAACATGGAAGGATCTCACCGGCAACGTCAACCTGCTGGCTGACAACCTCACCAACCAGGTCCGCGCCATTGCTGAAGTGGCAACCGCCGTTACCAAGGGCGACCTCACCCGCTCCATCCAGGTGGAAGCCCGCGGCGAAGTGGCCGAGCTGAAGGACAACATCAATACGATGATTGACAACCTTCGCCTCACCACAGACCGCAACACTGAGCAGGACTGGCTCAAAACCAACCTGGCCCGCTTCACCGGCATGTTGCAGGGCCAGCGCGACCTCGCCACCGTCGGCCGCATGCTCCTCTCTGAGCTCGCCCCTCTGGTCAACGCGCAGCAGGGCGTCATTTACCAGATGGAGTCTGACTCCTCCAGCCAGCGTGAAGGCACGCTCCTTCTTCTCTCCACTTACGCGGATAACCCTGAAGGCCACCTCACTGAGATTCGCATCGGCGAAGGCCTCATCGGCCAGTGCGCCGTTGAAAAGCGCCGCCTGCTCATCACTGAGCTGCCCAGGAAAACCGCGCCCATCCGCAGCGGCCTCTTCAAAGCGGTTCCCAAAAATGTCATCGTGCTCCCGGTACTGTTTGAAGATCGCGTAAAGGCCGTTATCGAGTTGGCCAGCCTGGGAGCCTTCACTCCATCGCAGCTTGCCTTCCTTGACCAGCTCACCTCCTCCATCGGCATCGTGCTCAACTCCATTGAGGCCACCATGCAGACTGAGGGCCTGCTCAAGCAGTCGCAACAGTTGGCCACCGAGCTGCAAACCCAGCAGAAGGAACTGCAGGGAACCAACGAGCAGCTCGCCCAGAAAGCCCAGCAGCTCGCCGAGCAGAACTACGAAGTCGAGCGCAAGAACCAGGAAATCGAACAGGCGCGCCGCGCTCTTGAAGAGAAGGCCCGCGAGCTCGCGCTCACCTCCAAGTACAAGTCGGAGTTCCTGGCCAACATGTCGCACGAGCTGCGCACGCCGCTCAACTCCATCCTCGTGCTCGGCCAGCAACTCGCGGAAAACCCTGACGGCTCGCTCTCTCCCAAGCAGGTTGAGTTCGCCCGCACCATCCACGCCGCCGGCACTGACCTCCTCAACCTCATCTCTGACATTCTCGACCTCTCCAAGATCGAGTCCGGCACGGTGTCCATTGAGGCTGAAGAAATCTTCTTCGGCGCGCTGCTTGAAACCGTTGCCCGGCCGTTCCGCCATGAGGCTGAGAACCGCAAAGTCTCCTTTGAGGTCGCCGGCGATCCTGCGCTCGGCCGCAGCCTCGTCACCGACTCCAAGCGCCTCCAGCAGGTGCTCAAAAACCTGCTCTCCAACGCCTTCAAGTTCACTGAGCAAGGCAGCGTCAAGCTCCGCGTCACCTCCGTCACCCGCGGCTGGAGCACTGACCATCCCGTCCTCTCCGGCGCCGGCTCCGTCATCGCCTTTGAGGTCTCAGATACCGGCATCGGCATCGCGCCGGAAAAGCAACGCATCATCTTTGAGGCCTTCCAGCAGGCCGATGCAGGCACCAGCCGCAAGTACGGCGGAACCGGCCTGGGCCTCGCCATCAGCCGCGAGCTGGCCAACCTCCTCGGAGGCGAAATTCAGCTCCGTTCCACCCCCGGCGTCGGCAGCACCTTCACTCTGTTCCTGCCCCAGACATACGTCGGACCCGCCGCTGCCAGCGCCATCAAGACGGAACGGCCCGGCTTCCAGCCCATGCCGGCGCAGACCCCCGTCTTCCTCGCCGGCGCCACCGTCACTGAGCAGGAAGCCCGCATTGAGGATGACCGCCGCAACATCATCGAAGGCGACGCCGTCCTCCTCATCGTCGAGGACGATCCGCATTACGCGCGCGTCCTCTGCGACCTCTCCCGCGACAAGGGTTTCAAGGTCCTCTGCGCCATGACCGGCGCTGAAGCCCTCGCCCTGGCGCGCGAGTACAACCCCACTGCCATCTCCCTTGATGTCTTCCTGCCTGACATGCTGGGCTGGACCATCCTCAACCATCTCAAGCAGGATCCACGCACCCGCCACATCCCGGTGCAGATGCTCACCCTCGACGAAGACCGCCACCACGGCCTCTCCCGCGGTGCGTTCTCCTTCGTCACCAAGCCCACCTCAACGGACGAGCTTGACGCCGCCCTCACCCGCATCTGGGACTACTCGCAACCGCGCCGCAAGCGCCTTCTCGTTGTTGAGGACAACCCCGCAGAGCAGATGTCGATCCGCGCGCTCCTCGGACACAAGGACATCGACATTGACACCGTCGATACCGGCAAGGACGCGCTCGAAGCGCTCGCGTCAGGCAAGTACGACTGCGCCGTGCTCGACCTGCGCCTGCCTGACATGTCCGGCTTTGAGGTGCTTGAGAAGATGCGCGACACGCCCGCCATGCACGACATGCCCGTGATCGTGTTCACCGGCCGCGACCTGACCGCGGAAGAAGACTCGCAGCTGCACACCCTGGCTCGCAGCGTCGTGGTCAAGGACGTGGAATCGCCCGAGCGGCTGCTCGATGAGACCGCGCTCTTCCTGCACCGCGTCATCTCTGACCTGCCTGAAGAAAAGCAGCGCATGCTCGACCGCCTGCACAAGTCTGACGACGCCCTCATCGACCGCAAGGTGCTGGTGGTCGACGACGACGTACGCAACATCTTCGCCCTCTCCAGCGTGCTGGAGCGCCGCGGAATGCACGTGGTCACAGCGGGCACCGGCCGCGAAGCCATCCACACCATTGAGAGCACCCCTGACCTCGCCATCGTCCTTATGGACATCATGATGCCGGAAATGGACGGATATGAGACCATTCAGGTTATC
>Ga0265339_10000531_pt1 | contig 29760 bp, 28 predicted proteins | sample 4CB219metaG_FD_202085 | JGI IMG/M metagenome (GOLD analysis project Ga0265339, IMG submission 202085) | Rhizosphere microbial communities from Carex aquatilis grown in University of Washington, Seatle, WA, United States - 4-CB2-19 metaG | ecosystem: Host-associated > Plants > Roots >... | reverse complement strand
CGCTGCAGAAGGAGAACGCGCTCGGCGTGCCCGGCGCGCAGGAATGGGTGAACGATCTGCCCAACGAGCAGAACAAGCGCTTCGTCGAAGACTACCGCAAGAAATATCCGGGGCTGCGCCCGAGCTTCTACGGCGCGCAGGCCTATGATGCCGCGCAGCTGATCAACAGCGCCGTGGTCGCGGTCAAGGGCGACACCTCGAAGAAGGACGCGATGAAGGCCGAGATGGAGAAGGTGAACTTCAAATCGGTGCGCGGTTCGTACAAATACGGCAACAACCACATCCCGATCCAGAACTTCTACCTGCAGGACGTGGTCAAGGATGCCGATGGGCAGCTCTCGCTGAAAACGGTCGCGACCATCGTCAAGGATGACCAGGATCGCTTCCACGACAAATGCCCGATGAAGTGAGCGTGGGTTCTGCCGGCAACGACGGCAGCGCTGCAAACGCTGCCGGATCGGTTCAATCGGGTAGATAGCTTCTGATCCATGCTGCTGGTCGTCGAACAGATTTTGAACGGGTTTCAGCTTGGATTGCTGCTGTTCCTGCTGGCGGCGGGGCTGACGCTGGTGTTCGGCATCATGGACCTCGTCAACCTGGCGCACGGCTCGCTCTACATGATGGGCGCCTATTTCGCCGCGACCTTCGTGGCCTGGACCGGCAGCTTCGTGCTCGGGGCAGTGATGGCGCTCGGCGCGACGCTGTTGCTCGGCATCGTGCTCGAGCTGGTCGCGCTTCGCCACCTCTACGGCCGCGACCATCTCGACCACGTGCTGGCGACCTTCGGACTGATCCTGTTCTTCAACGAGGCGGTACGGCTGATCTGGGGCCCGGCGGGGTTGGCGCTGCCGTTGCCGTCCTGGCTCTCCGTGCCGGTCCAGATCCTGCCCGGCATCCCTTATCCCGCCTATCGGCTGGCGATCATCGTGGTTGCGCTTGCGGTTGCGCTGTTGCTCTACCTCGGCGTGATGCGAACGCGCATCGGCATGCTGATCCGCGCCGGCGCCTCCAACAGGGAGATGATCGGCGCGCTCGGAATCAATATCAAACTGCTCTACACGCTGGTGTTCGGGCTGGGTGCGGCGCTCGCCGGCCTTGCCGGGCTGATGCAGGCTCCGATCCTCACGGTTCAGATCGGGATGGGCGAGAATATCCTGATCCTCGCCTTCGTTGTCATCGTGATCGGCGGCATCGGCTCGATCCGCGGCGCATTTGTCGCCGCGATCCTCATCGGCCTGATCGACACGCTCGGCCGCGCCTTCCTGCCCGACCTGCTGCGGCAGGTCCTGAGTTCGTCGTCGGCGTCGACGGCAGCCCCCGCGCTGTCCTCGATGCTGATCTATCTGTTGATGGCGATGGTGCTGGTGGTCAGGCCGGAGGGGCTGTTTCCGGCCGCGCGACGATGAAGGCCTCGCTCAACCTGCGCAACCTCGTTGCGGCGCTGCTTGTCGCCGGCCTGCTGTTGCTGCCGGTCTATTCCGCGGCGACCGGCAACATCTTCCTGCTCACCCTGTTCACCCGCATCGTCATCCTGGCCCTGGCGGCGGCGAGCCTCAACCTCATCATGGGCTATGGCGGCATGATGAGCTTCGGCCACGCCGCATATCTCGGCATCGGCGGCTATGCGGTCGGCATTTTGGCGCAGGAGGGCATCGGCTCCGGTTTCGCCCAGTTTGCCGTGGCGCTGGCGGTCTCGGCGCTGTACGCGCTGGTGATCGGCGCGCTGTCGCTGCGCACCCGCGGCGTCTATTTCATCATGATCACGCTCGCCTTTGCGCAGATGGCCTATTACGTCGCCTCCGGACTTTCCCGCTACGGCGGCGACGACGGCCTGACCATCTACAAGCGCAGCAATTTCGGCTCGCTCATCAACCTCTCGAACCGGGTACAGTTCTATTATCTCTGCCTGGCCTGCCTGCTGGCGATGATCTTCCTGATCTGGCGCATCGTCAATTCGCGCTTCGGCATGGTGGTGCAGGGGCTGCGCTCCAACGAGCAGCGCATGCAGGCGATCGGCTTTCCGGCCAAACGCTACCGGCTCGCGTGTTTCGTCATCGCCGGCACCATGTGCGGGCTTGCCGGCGCGCTGCTCGCCAATAATACCGATTTCGTCAGCCCGGCCGTGATGTACTGGACGCGCTCCGGCGATCTCATGGTGATGGTGATCCTGGGCGGCATGGGCACGTTGTTTGGCCCGGCAATCGGCGCGGTGGTTTACCTCGTGCTCGAGGAGCTGCTGTCGCGAGTGACCGAATACTGGGCGCTGATCATGGGACCGCTGCTCCTGTTGATCGTGCTGTTCGGGCGCGGCGGCATCATGGGCCTGCTCGGGAGGGTGAAGCGTGGCTGACCCCTTGCTCCGCGTCGAGCAGCTGGTGTGCCGGTTCGGCGGCATTCTTGCGACCGATCATGTCTCGCTCGAGGTGGCCCAGGGCGAACTGCATGCCATCATCGGTCCCAACGGTGCCGGCAAGACCACGCTGATCAGCCAGCTCACCGGGCATCTGACGCCGCATTCGGGCAGCATCCATCTCGCCGGCCGCGATATTTCGCGCCTGCCCGCGTTTCGCCGCAGCGCGCTGGGGCTTGCCCGCTCGTTCCAGATCACCTCGCTGCTTTCGGATTTCACCGCGGCGGACAATGTCGCGCTGGCGGTTCAGGCGCGCGAGGGGCATTCCTTCCGCTTCTTCGGCAATGCGCGCAAGGAAGGCGGTCTGCGGAGAGCTGCGCTTGCCGCGCTGGAGCGCGTCGGTCTCGCCGATCGCGCCAATGTTCTCGCCTCCAATCTGAGCCATGGCGAGCAGCGCGAACTCGAGCTTGCGGTCGCGCTCGCCACCAAACCGCAATTGCTGCTGCTGGACGAGCCGATGGCAGGTCTGGGCGTCACCGAATCCGCGCGCATGGTCCGCCTGCTTTCCGAACTGCGCAAGGAGGTCACGATCGTGCTCGTCGAGCACGACATGGAAGCCGTGTTCGCGCTTGCCGACCGCCTCTCGGTCCTGGTCTATGGCCGCGTCATCGCCTCCGGCCTGCCTGCCGAAATCCGCGGCAACGAGGAGGTGAAGCGCGCCTATCTCGGCGATCAGCATGTGGTGGTCCGCCATGGCTGACGGCGCGCCCTTGCTGGATGTCGAGGCCATCGAGACCTGTTACGGCCCGAGCCAGGTGCTGTTCGGACTGTCGCTGTCGATCCGTTCCGGCGAGATGGTGTCGCTGATGGGCCGCAACGGCATGGGCAAGACCACGACCGTCCGTTCCATCATGGGGCTGACGCCGGCGCGATCAGGCGCGATCCGCTTCCGCGGAATCGAGGTGCGAAGGCTGGCGTCGTTCCGGATCGCGCAACTCGGCATCGGCCTCGTCCCGGAAGGTCGCCAGGTCTTTCCGAACCTCACGGTGCGTGAAAATCTTGTCGCGGCTTCGTCCAATCGTCTGGGCAATCCCGATCCCTGGACCATCGACAGGGTCCACGCGCTGTTTCCGCGGCTTGCCGAGCGCGGCGCCAATATGGGCAATACCCTGTCGGGCGGCGAACAGCAGATGCTCGCGATTGGCCGCGCGTTGATGACCAATCCTCATCTTGTGATTCTCGACGAGGCGACCGAAGGCCTCGCGCCGCTGATCCGCGAAGAGATCTGGAGTTGCCTTTCGTTGCTGAAGGCGCGCGGGCAATCGGTGCTGGTGATCGACAAGAACGTCGAGCATCTGACCCGCATCTGCGATCGCCACTACATCATCGAGCGCGGACGCGCCGTGTGGAGCGGGACGTCGGAACAACTGATGAGCGAAGCTGATCTGCAGCATCGTTATCTCGGAATTTGAAGAAGGTCGGCGGTGTGAGATCGCGCGCGTTCGCGCTCTCGCTTGATCCGACAAGGCGTTTGCGGACTTCCAATTGAACCCGACCGGCAGGTCGGATAAGATGGCGCCGCGGCAGCCCCGGGGAATTACGGCACAGCTCCGAATGCGCTGGTTTCGGCACAATATCAGGCATGGTTCATGGCTTGCGCTGATCGCGCTCGCCATCAACCTTGCGCTGTCGTTCGGTCATGTTCACGTGACCGAGGGCCAGCACTCCGGGAGGCATGTGCTGGCGGCCGCAATTCCGCCGCATGGTGGTCAAACAAAAGGCCACTCCGGCCAGGGCGACGCCGACGATCTCTGTCCGATCTGCATGGCGGCGACCGCAATCGCCAATGGGCTTGCTCCGGCACCGCCCGCGCTGCCGCTGCGCCTTGCCTATGTCACGATCGACCGTGCGACCATGCCTGTCGCGGTTGTCGTCGACCAGCAACGCGTGCCCTTCCAATCGCGCGGTCCACCGATTTCCTGACGTCTGCTGTTTCGTTCCCCGCTCCGGCACTGCGTGCTGAGCCCCGCTGCTAGCGGGGCGAAGCTCCGTTCATTTTCATCGGGGTCGCGGCGTTTGACGCGCCGCTCGAACCCGAATCGGGTCAGGAATTTCGTCATGAAATCCACGCGCATGCGCCGCAAGGCGCTGATGTCTGCGTCATCGCTTGCCCTGCTTACTGCTTCAGGCGCGGCAGCGCTGGCGCAGGGCGACAACACCGCTCAGCCGCCGGCCGCAATGCCAGCACCTGCCGCTCCGTCGACATCGGAGACGTCGCAGCCGAGCGCAACGCCTGTGCCGGAACAGACGCCGGCGCCCGCGGCGCACGGACAGGCCCCCGCTCCCACAGCGCCGAAGCAGGCCGGCGGTGGCAACGTTCTGCCCGAAACCCGCGTGGTTGCGCCGGTCGAGCGGCGACGGCCGCGCTCGCCGCCGCCGACCCATGTCGTGGCCAATCAGCCAGCGGCGCCGACGCAGGCGCAGGTGGTTGCCACGCAGAACCAGAAGTTCGATGCCGCGCGCCAGACCATTTTCGCCCCGGTCGGCACCAGCCCGTATCAGATCACCGAGCAGAACATTCAATCGCTGCCCCAGGGCGACAACGCTTCGCTCGACCGGGTGCTGTTGCAGGCTCCGGGCGTAACCCAGGATTCCGCGGCGAGCGGCGATCTGCATGTGCGCAACGAACACGCCAATGTGCAATACCGCATCAACGGCATCATGCTCCCCGACGGCGTCGGCGCCTTCGGCCAGGTTCTCGACACCGGAATCGTCGGTTCCCTCGCGCTGATCACCGGCGCGCTGCCGGCGCAGTTCGGCCTGCGCACCGCCGGCGTCGTCGATATCCAGACCAGGACCAGCGCGTTCGACAATACCGGCAGCGTCAGCGTCTATGGTGGCAACCACGACACCATCACACCCAAGGCCGAGTGGGGCGGCACCGTCGGTAACACCCAGTATTTCGTCTCCGGCCGCTATTTCGGCAGCGATCTCGGGCTGGAAAACCCGACCTCGTCCGTCAACGCGATCCATGATCACACCGACCAGGAAAAGGGCTTTGCCTATCTCTCGACGGTGATCGATCCCACGACGCGAATCGTTTTCATGAGCGGCGCGGCCAACGCCCGCTTCCAGATCCCGAACAATCCGGGTCAGGCGCCGCAATTCTCGCCCTTCGGCATCACGAATTTCAACTCGGCCGATCTCAACGAGAACCAGACAGAATTCACCTCGTTCAACGTGCTGGCGCTGCAATATTCCAGCAACGGGCTCGACCTGCAGACCTCCTATTTCAACCGCCTCAGCGCGTTGCACTTTACGCCCGACGTGATCGGCGATCTCGTCTTCAACGGCGTGGCCTCCGACGTCTATCGCCGCAGCTTCACCAACGGCATCCAGACCGATGCGTCCTATCGTCTGAGCGATGCCCACACCTTGCGCGCCGGCTTCACCGTCAGCACCGAGAATGCGTTGGTCAGCAACTCTTCCATGGCGATCCTGCTCGACCCCGCCACGGGCCTGCCGATCGACGGCACGACAAATCCCAACAACGTGTCGCAGGGCTTGCTCGACCAAAGCGGCAAGACCGGCTTCCTGTTCGGCACCTATATCGCGGATGAATGGAAGGTGACGAACCAGATTACGTTGAATTACGGGCTGCGCTTCGATCAGATGATGCAGTACACCAATGCCAACCAGGTCAGTCCGCGCGTCAGCGTGACCTACACGCCCTGGGACGGCACCGTGTTCCATGCCGGCTATGCCCGCTATTTCACGCCGCCGCAGCTCGTGCTTGCAGCCCCGACCAATTTGGGGCTGGTGCAGGGCACGGCCCAGGCGCCGGAAGTGAACCAGGCCGACCCCGTTCTCCCCGAACGTTCGCATTATTTCGACGCTGGCGTGACGCAGAAGCTGCTGCCCGGTCTCGAAGTCGGCCTCGACGGCTATTACAAGATCGCCACCGATCTTCTGGACGACGGCCAGTTTGGCGCGGCCTATGTGCTGACCGCGTTCAATTACGCCAAGGGCAACAATTACGGCGTCGAGCTGACAGCGAAATACACCGACGGACACTTCACCGCCTACAACAACCTCGCCTTTGCGCGCCAGATCGCGACGGATGTGGTCTCCAACCAGTACCTGTTCGGGGCCGACGAACTCGCCTATATCGCAACCCACTACGTCTACACCGATCACTCGCAGTGGGTTTCGGGATCGGCGGGCGCCTCCTACAAGTGGGACGATGGCACGCGCTTGTCGATGGACCTGATCTACGGCAGCGGCCTGCGCAACGACTTTGCCAATACCGGCACGGTGCCCTGGTATTCGCAGGTCAATCTCGGTGTCTCGCACGAATTCAAATGGTTCAACGACCTGAAGCCCACGACATTACGTTTTGACATCGTCAACCTGTTTGATACGAGCTACGTCATTCGGGACGGAACGGGCATCGGCGTGTTCGCCCCGCAATACGGACCCCGCCGCGGATTCTTTTTCGGCATTTCGCAGAAACTTTGAGTGGTGAGCGATGCAAAACCATAGCGGAGACAAGAGTATCATGCGGCACAATGAACGCGGGGCGCGTCGAAAATCCGAAAGACCCGGGCGCAGGATTGCGGGCGTGTTGGCGAGCCTTTGCGCATCGATGGCGGCGCTGTCCGGGCCTGCGCTTGCCCAGTCCGACAATCCGCTGCTGCCGCGAAACCTGTCGCCATGGGGCATGTTCCTCCACGCCGATATCGTGGTGAAGGTGGTGATGATTGGGCTGGCGTTCGCCTCGCTCGTGACCTGGACGGTCTGGCTCGCCAAGACCATCGAGCTGGCCAGCGCGAAAAGGCTGGCGCGGCGCCGCCTCGCCATGCTGGAAGGAGGCATTAGTCTGATCGAGGCGCTTCGGACCTGCAATAACGAGAGGGATGCCGGCGCGCAGCTGATCCTGTCCACCGCGCGGGAAGCGGAGCTGTCCGACGGCGTGGTCGACGACTCCTTCAAGGAGCGCGTCGCCTTGCGGCTGGAGCGCGTGGAGGCGGCGATGACCCGGCAGGTGTCGCGCGGCACCGGCATCCTCGCCACCATCGGCGCCACGGCGCCGTTTGTCGGGCTGTTCGGTACGGTTTGGGGCATCATGAATTCGTTCATCGGCATTTCCGAATCCCACACCACCAATCTTGCCGTGGTGGCGCCCGGCATCGCGGAAGCCTTGCTGGCGACCGCGCTCGGGCTGGTCGCGGCGATCCCTGCGGTTGTGATCTACAACCACCTGGCGCGCGCGATCGCCGGCTACCGCATCCTGCTGGGCGATGCCTCGGCACAGCTTCTGTTGATGGTCAGCCGCGCCTATCGCGGCGGCGCCGCGATGTTGGCGCGGGCCGCGGAGTAACGGCATGGCGTTTCGTCTCGGCTCACGCACAAGCGGCGACGATCTCGAGATCCAGCACGAGATCAACGTCACGCCGTTCATCGACGTCATCCTGGTGCTGCTCATCATCTTCATGGTCGCGGCGCCGCTCGCCACCGTCGACATCGGCGTCAATCTGCCGGCGAGCTCGGCGCCGGAGCAGCCGCGCCCGGACAAGCCGGTGTTCGTGACCATCAAGCCGGATGCCTCCGTCGCGGTCGGCGAAACCGTCGTTCCGCGCGACGGGCTTGCCGCCGCGCTCGACGCCGCCACCAACAATCACAAGGACCAGACGATCTTCGTCCGCGCCGACAAGACGCTGAGCTATGGCGACCTGATGGAGGCGATGAATATCCTGCGCGACGCCGGATACCTCAAGCTCGCTCTCGTCGGGCTGGAAATGCCGGCAGCGAAGCCATGAGCGCCTTCGCGCTGCATCTGCCGGAACGTAACGGGCTGTCCCGCTGGGCGCTGGCCGGGATCATGATCCTTGCCGCGCACGCGGCGATCATCGCGTCGGTGGCGTTGTGGTATGCCCGCCGACCGGCCACGCCGAACATCATTCCGGCCATCGCCGTGACGCTGGCGCCGGTCGAGGCCAGCTCGCCCGAGATTCAGAACCAGGACATCGCGGTCGGGCCGACCATGCAGCAGGCGGAGGCAACGCCGAAGGAGCAGCCCAAGGTCGAGGACAAGCCAGTGGAGCAGGCGGTGCAGCCGCCACCGTCGGCGCCACAGGCCGAGGTCACGTTGCCGACCGAGCAGAAGCAGGTGGAGGAGCCGAAGCCGGAGGTCATGCCTCCCGCGCCCGAAACACGTGCGCCGCCCAAGACCGAACATGTCGGCCAGTTCACGCAGGCCGGCTCGAATGCCTATAACGCGCTGGTGTTCGGTCATCTGCAGCGCTTCAAACGCTATCCGGCCGCCGCGCGCGGTGCATCGGGCACGGTGGTGGTGCGGTTTGAGCTGGACCGCGAAGGCAACGTGATCGGTAGCGCGGTGACGAAGTCGTCCGGCAACGGAGTGCTCGACCGCGAGGCGCTCGAAATCCTCCGCCGCGCCAGTCCGTTCCCGCCGTTTCCCGCCGCCAAGCCGGGCGCACAGGATAGTTACATCGCGCCGGTGAATTTCTCGCGTTAGCGCATGATGAGTTTCAATTGAATCCGCCGTCCGCTACTCTTCCCCTCTCCTTGAAAAGGGCGGCTGTATGGTTTGGCGGGTCCGGGGAATCTCCATGTCGTTCCGATACGCAACAAGGCTTGCGATAACTGCGCTTGCCGCGGCGATGCTGCCTTTCTCAGCGCTTGCGCAGCCGCGGGGCGCGTCCACCATCGAAGCGGCCGGCCCCGGCAAAGCCTATGACTACATCATTCATGTCCAGAATACCTACGACTACCGCTACAATCCGGGAGTGCGAGCAGACCGCATCCTGCTGGCGCGGCAGATCGTCAGGCCATTCTGCTCCAGAAATCAGATTGTCGGCGAGGATGAATTCAACCCCGAGATTCTTGGCTTGATCACCGGCAGGCTGGAATACGTCGTCTATATCAGGTGCCTGTCGCCACCGAAGCGATTGCCACCGCGCTAGTGTCGTGACTCCAACGGTTCCGTCATTCCGGGGCCCGAGCACAGCGAGGGAGCCCGGAATGACACTGAATGAATCCAGACGTCGGAGGCACAACACGACGAGCGTAAGGGCCTTACACCGCCACGCTGTGCAGGCCGAATGCGCGCGCCTGGTTTTGCAGCACGGGCCGCACCGTGTCGATCAGCCGCGCAGCGGCAGCATCCACCGAAAGGCCCGCGGTATCGACAACCGCGGCCGCCCGCGCGTAGAGCGGCTCACGGCTCAGCAATATGTTGCGCAATTCCGCCATCGCCGAACGGTCGTCGGCCATCGGGCGCAGGTCGCCCTGGCGCCGCACCCGCGCCATGTGCTCTTCCGCCTCGGCCTTCAGCCAGACCGTATAGAACGACGACAGGATCAGGTCGAAGGTCAGGGGCTCGGAGACGATACCGCCGCCGGTGGCCAGCACCATCGACTCCTTCCGCGCCAGTAGCTCTTGCAGCGCCGTCTGCTCCATGCGGCGAAAGCCTTCCTGGCCGTAGAGCGCGATGATCTCGGCGACCGACAGCCCGTTCTCGTGCTCGATCTCCTTGTTCAGCTCGACGAAATTCCAGCCGATCCTGTTTGCGAGAATCCTGCCGAGCGTGGATTTGCCGGCGCCGCGCAAGCCGATCAGCGCAATGCCTGCGAAGGAGACGTCGTGGTGCGAGGTGCTGCTGCCTGCGAGGACGTCCTTGGCCTGCGCGATCTGGCTCGGCGTTGCCTTGCGCAGGAGATCGCGCATGACCTGCCAGTCCGGCGCGGGATCGGCAATAGGAATCAGATCTTCCAGATGCGCAGCCATCGCGTTGGAGACGCGGCGCAAAAGGACGATCGAGACGTTGCCCTTGCCGCTTTCAAGCTGGGCAATGTAGCGCTCGGAAATGCCGGAGACCCTGGCGAGCACCTTGCGCGACATGCCGCGCAACGCCCGCATGTTGCGAACACGCTGACCGAGTTGCTGGAGAAAGTCTTCTTCGGGATCGGTCTCGTCGCTCATTGCGTCCAATTGGGACTTTGACTGCAAACGCGGAAACATAATGCCGGGAAGCATTGACAGCAAGCCGACGCAGTGGCTTTCTATGAATTATAATTCAAAACATAGGGAGAAACCTCATGACAGGCTTGGCCGTTTCGGAGCTCGGCATGAACTCCGAGTCGAGCTCCGACTCCCGGCCCGGTTCTTACAATGCGGTGAGCTGGCTGCTCGATCGCAATGTCGAAGAGGGGCGCGGCGGCAAGCTCGCCTATACCGACACGGTTTCCGAACTGACCTACGGCGAACTGCAGAGAGCGAGTCGCCGGCTCGCCAACCTTTTGCGCCGGCTCGGCGTGCGCCGCGAAGAGCGGGTCGCCATGATCATGCTGGACACGGTCGATTTCCCCATCGTGTTTTTGGGCGCGATCCGCGCCGGCGTGGTGCCTGTGCCGCTGAACACGCTTCTGACATCGGACCAATATGCCTATGTGCTGGCGGACTGCCGTGCGCGGGTGCTGTTCGTCTCCGAGGCGCTGTATCCGGCGGTCAAGGATATCATCGGATGCATGGCCGACCTCGAACATGTCGTCGTCTCCGGCACCAACGCGTTCGGCCACAGGAAGCTTGCAGACGAGCTCGCGCGCGAGAGCGATGCCTTCACGACTGTCGCGACCCATCCCGACGAACCAGCGTTCTGGCTTTATTCGTCCGGCTCGACCGGCATGCCCAAGGGCGTGCGGCACCTGCATGCCAGTCTGGAAGCGACCGCGAACACCTATGCCAGACAGGTGCTCGGCATTCGCGAGGACGATGTCTGCCTGTCGGCCGCCAAGCTGTTCTTCGCCTATGGACTCGGCAATGCACTGACCTTCCCGATGTCGGTCGGTGCCACCACGATCCTCAATCCGGAACGACCGACGCCGGCGGCGATGTTCGCGCTGATGAACAGGTACAACCCCAGCGTCTTCTACGGCGTGCCGACGCTGTTTGCCGCGATGCTCAACGACGAGACCTTGAAACAGGAGTGTTGCGGCAGCCGCCTGCGCATCTGCACATCCGCGGGCGAGGCGCTGCCGGAATCGGTCGGCAAATCCTGGAACGCGCGCTTTGGCGTCGACATTCTCGATGGGGTCGGCTCGACCGAGCTCCTGCACATCTTTCTGTCGAACGCGCCCGGCGATATCAAGTATGGCTCATCGGGCCGGCCCGTGCCGGGCTACCGGGTGCGGCTCGTCGACGAGGGCGGCAACGAGGTGGCCGACAACGAGGTCGGCGAAATGCTGGTGCACGCCCCCTCGGCGGGCGACGGTTACTGGAACCAGCGCGACAAGAGCCGCTCGACCTTCGAAGGCTGCTGGACCCGCACCGGCGACAAATATGTCCGCGACGCCGACGGGCGCTATACCTTCTGCGGCCGCAGCGACGACATGTTCAAGGTCTCCGGCATCTGGGTGTCGCCATTCGAGGTCGAGAGCGCGTTGATCACGCACCCTGCGGTGCTGGAAGCGGCCGTGGTGCCGAATGCCGATCACGAAGGACTGTTGAAGCCGAAGGCCTTCGTGGTGCTGCGCGCCGAGGCGAAGCGCGAGGGATTGGACGAGGCGCTGAAAGAGCACGTGAAGCACAAGATCGGGGTGTGGAAATACCCGCGCTGGATCGAGATCGTCGAGGGCCTGCCGAAAACCGCGACCGGCAAGATCCAGCGCTTCAAGCTGCGCGAGGGAGCATCGTAACTGGTTCGTCATTCCGGGGCGCGCTAACTCTGGCGCGAACCCGGAATCTCGAGCGGCAGGCGACAATCTCGGGATTCCGGATCAGCTCGCTTTGCGAGCTGTCCGGAATGACTGACTGAAAGAGATATCATGACCACGCTCTGCCCCGCCGGCGTCCTCGCCATCGGCAATTCCGAGCTCGAATACCGCATGATCGGCCCGCTCCCGTCGGAGGCGCCGACCATCGTCATGCTGCATGAAGGCCTGGGCTCGGCGGCGCTGTGGGGCGATTTCCCGCAACAGTTGCAGGCCGCGACCGGCGCCGGTGTGTTCGTCTATTCCCGTTCCGGCTATGGCGCCTCGTCGCCCGTGACGCTGCCGCGGCCGCTTGATTACATGCATATCGAGGCGCTCGAGGTGTTGCCGAAGCTGCTCGAGGCAATCGGCTTCCGCCGTGGGCTCCTGCTCGGGCATTCCGACGGCGCCTCGATCGTGGCGATCTATGCCGGCGGCGTGCAGGACCATCGCGTGCGCGCGGTTGCGATGATCGCGCCGCATTTCGTCGTCGAGGATGTTGGCCTCGCTTCGATCGCCGAGACCACGCGGGCCTACGAGACCACCGAGTTGAGGACCAGGCTGTCGCGCTGGCACAAGGATGTCGACAACGCCTTCCACGGCTGGAGCGGCGCCTGGCTCGACCCGGAGTTCCGCGATTGGGATATCTCGGAATACCTCGCCTATATCCGCGTGCCCGTCGCGATCATCCAGGGCGATGCCGACCAATACGGGACCCTGCGTCAGGTCGAGATCGCGCAACAGGAATGCTATTGCCCCGTGGAGGTGACGATCGTCCCGGGGGCCGCCCATTCGCCGCACCGCGAGGCGCCGGCCGCGACGCTGGCAGCGATCTCCGACTTCGCTCGATCCGTGTTGCAGGCGCACCAGGGCCCGCAGGGACGGGCCGCATCGGCCGCCGACCGGGTCGAACCCGGCGCGGTCGAGCGAACATGAAACAAAGTGCATATTATTTTGCTGTGGGCTAGACGGCTCTAAAAACATGCACTATTGTGCATGCAAATGATAATGCCTTTCAGTTCAAGGTGAGCCATGGCCGGGGAAGATCGCGTGCTCGCGAGGGGCGCGACATACATCGATTTCCAGACTGACCCGTCCCGCTACCGGCATTGGCGGCTCGACGTCGCAAACGAGGTCGCGACCCTGACGCTCGACGTCGACGAGAACGGCGGGCTGTTCGAAGGCTATCAGCTCAAGCTCAACTCCTACGATCTCGGTGTCGACATCGAGCTTGCGGATGCGGTGCAGCGGCTGCGCTTCGAGCATCCGGAGGTGAAGGTGGTGGTGATCCGCTCGGGCAAGAACCGCGTGTTCTGCGCCGGCGCCAACATCCGCATGCTGGCCGGTGCGACCCATGCGCATAAGGTGAATTTCTGCAAATTCACCAACGAGACCCGCAACGGCCTGGAAGATTCCAGCGAGAATTCCGGGCAGCGTTTCATCACCGTCGTCAACGGCACCGCGGCCGGCGGCGGCTATGAACTCGCGCTCGCCACCGATCACATCATCCTGGCCGACGACGGCGCGGCGGCCGTGGCCTTGCCGGAAGTGCCGCTGCTTGCGGTGTTGCCCGGCACCGGCGGGCTCACGCGCGTGGTCGACAAGCGCAAGGTGCGCCGTGACCGTGCCGACTTCTTCTGCACCATCGAGGAAGGCATCAAGGGCAAGCGCGCAGTGCAGTGGCGGCTGGTCGATGAGATCGCGCCGAACAGCAAGCTGGAAGCGCGGATCGCCGAGCGCGCAAAGGAATTTGCGGCGCTTTCGACACGCAGCGGCAACGGCCGCGGCATCGCGCTGACGCCGCTGTCGCGCGCCATCGACGAGACCGGCGTGCGCTATGGCTTCGTGACCGTCGATGTCGACCGGCCCGCGCGCGTCGCAACCATATCGGTCAAGGCCCCGGATACGCCGCCGCCCGCCGACATCGACGGGCTGGTCGCGCAAGGCGCGTCCTTCTGGCCGCTGCGCCTGGCGCGCGAGCTCGACGACGCGATCCTGCATTTGCGGCTGAACGAGCCGGAGATTGCACTGATCGTCTTCAAATCGGAAGGCGAGCCGGCCAGCGTCGTCGCTTACGACGCGTTGCTCGAACAAAACAGGTCGAACTGGCTGGTCAACGAAATCAGGCATTTCTGGAAGCGCGTGTTGAAGCGTATCGACGTCACCTCGCGCACGCTGGTGACTTTGATCGAGCCGGGCTCCTGTTTCGCCGGCACGCTCGCCGAGCTCGTGTTCGCCGCCGACCGCTCCTACATGCTGATCGGCTCGCGGCAGGGCGACAACCGCCAGCCGCCCGCGCTGCAATTGACCGCGCTGAATTTCGGCCCCTATCCGATGAGCCACGGCCTGACGCGGCTTCAATCGCGCTTTCAGGCCGATCCGTCCGATCTCGACCATGCGCGAGGGAGGCTGGGCGAGGAACTCGATGCGGAGCAGGCCGAAGAGCTCGGTCTCGTGACCTTCGCGCTCGACGACATCGACTGGGACGACGAGATCAGGGTGTTTCTCGAGGAGCGCGCGAGCTTCTCGCCGGACAGTCTCACCGGCATGGAGGCGAATCTGCGCTTCGCAGGCCCCGAGACCATGGAATCGAAGATCTTTGCGCGCCTGACCGCCTGGCAGAACTGGATCTTCCAGCGTCCCAACGCGGTCGGCGAGGAGGGCGCGCTCAAGCGTTACGGCAGCGGCCAAAAGCCGCGGTTCGACATGACGAGGGTTTAGGAAAAATCTGCCGCGTCATGGCCGGGCTTGTCCCGGCCATCCACGTCTTTTCTTCGCGATTGAACGGAAGGCGTGGTTGCCCGGTACAACAGAACAAGTCGCCAAGGAGACCGCCATGAACGTGAACATCATGAACGTCGATTACTCCACGAAGATTCCCAATAACGTGAACCTGTCGGCGGATCGCCAGGTGCTGAAGGCGCTGGAGGGCTGGCACCCCGGCTATATCGACTGGTGGCAGGACATGGGGCCGGACGGTTTCCAGCAATCGCTGGTGTATTTGCGCACCGCCTATTCGGTCGACCCGCGCGGCTGGGCCAAATTCGACTATGTCAGGATGCCCGACTATCGCTGGGGCATCCTGCTGGCGCCGCAGGAAGAGAACCGCGTCGTTCCGTTCGGCGAGCATTATGGCGAGCCGGCCTGGCAGGAAGTCCCGGGCGAGCATCGCGCGCTGCTGCGCCGCCTGATCGTGATCCAGGGCGATACCGAGCCGGCCTCGGTCGAACAGCAGCGCCATCTCGGTAAGACCGCACCCTCGCTCTACGACATGCGCAACCTGTTCCAGGTCAACGTCGAGGAGGGCCGCCATCTCTGGGCGATGGTCTATCTCCTGCAGAAATATTTCGGGCGCGACGGGCGCGAGGAGGCGGATGAGCTTTTGCGCCGCCGCTCGGGCGATGCCGATTCCCCGCGCATGCTGGGCGCCTTCAACGAGAAGACGCCGGACTGGCTGTCCTTCTTCATGTTCACCTATTTCACCGACCGCGACGGCAAGATGCAGCTGCACTCGCTCGCGCAATCCGGCTTCGATCCGCTCTCGCGCACCTGCCGCTTCATGCTGACCGAAGAGGCGCACCACATGTTCGTGGGCGAGACCGGCATCAGCCGCGTGGTGCAGCGGACTTGCGAGGCGATGAAGGCGGCCGGTATCGACGACCCGGCCGACGTCAACAGGGTTCGCGCGCTCGGCGTGATCGACCTGCCGACCATCCAGAAGAAGCTGAACCTGCACTATTCGCTGTCGCTCGACCTGTTCGGGTCCGAGGTCTCCACCAACGCGGCCAACGCCTTCAACGCCGGAATCAAGGGCCGCTATCACGAGAGCCAGATCAACGACGATCATCGCCTGCAGAACGACACCTATCCGGTGCTCAAGCTCGTGGGCGGCGAGATCGTCCGGGTCGATGAACCGGCGCTGACCGCGCTCAACATGCGGCTGCGCGACGATTACACGCAGGACTGCGTCAAGGGCATCCTGCGCTGGAACAAGGTGATTTCGACAGCAGGCTACGACTACAGGCTGAAGCTGCCGCACGTCGCTTTCCATCGCGCGATCGGCGAGTTCAAGGACGTGCGCGCCACGCCGGACGGCGTGCTGATCGACGATGCGACCTGGAGCAGGCGAAAGGACGAATGGCTGCCGTCCAGGGGCGACGGCGACTTCATCGCTTCGCTGATGAAGCCGGTGACGGAGATCGGCGGCTTCGCGCCGTGGATCTCCCCGCCCAAGGTCGGCATCGACAACAAGCCGGGCGATTTCGAATACGTGAAGATCGAGACGTGAGCGTCCGCTTGTCCCTCCCCCGCGCAGCGTGGGGAGGGTGGCAAGGCGTGAGCGTGGCGAACGCCGTGACGGGCGGGAGCCTTGCCGTTTGAACACCCCCACCCCGATCGCTTCGCGATCGACCCTCCCCACAAGGGGGAGGGATTATTCAACTGTCCCAGCCGCTGCCCTTGATTCCCGCGTTGGCATAGACGATGCCGCCGTCGACGGCGATGGTGGCGCCGACCACATAATCTCCGGCGCGCGAGGCGAGGTAGATTGCAGCCCCCGCCATGTCCTCGTCGGTGCCGATGCGTCCTGACGGCACGCGCGTCGCCACCTCATCTTCATTGTCGCGCGCGGCGCGGTTCATGTCGGATTTGAACGGTCCCGGCGCGATCGCCGTCACCACGACATGGTCGCGGATCAGTTTTACCGCCATCCGCCGCGTCAGGTGGATCAGCCCCGCCTTGCTTGCCGCATAGGAATAGGTTTCCAGCGGATTGACGAAGATGCCGTCGATCGAGGCGATGTTGATGACCTTGGCCGGCCGCTCGCGGCTTGCGGCCGCGCGCAAGGGAGCGGCAAGCGCCTTGGTCAGGAAGAACGGCGTCTTCAGGTTGAGGTCCATCACCTTGTCCCAGCCGCTCTCCGGAAACTCGTCGAAGTCGGCGCCCCAGGCGGCGCCCGCATTGTTGACGAGAATGTCGAGCCTGGCCTCGCGTTTCTTGATCTCAGCGGCGAGCGTTTCGATGCCGGGGAGAGCGGAAATGTCGACCGGCAGCGCGATGCATTCCCCGCCATAGGCTGCGGTGAGTTCCTTCGCCGTCGCCTCGCAAGCAGCCGCCTTGCGCGCGGTGATGTAAACCCTTGCTGCGCCCTGCGCCATGAATCCCGCGGCGATCATCTTGCCGATGCCGCGCGAGCCGCCGGTCACCAGTGCCGTGCGGCCGGCAAGCGAAAACAGATCCTTGAACATGAAACCCCTCTTTGTCTGGCCTGTGTGTGTGAGACGCAACTGCCGGCAGGTCAGGCCACCCCGGAAGCCGGGCGGGGTGTACGTCTGTCTTGAAAGATCACGCCGCATAGATGCGGCGAAAGCCGTTCCACATCGCGGTGGCGGCGCCTGAGGTCAGGACCGGCAGGATGCGCGCGTTCTGATAGTTGCCGTTGAGCGAGACCCGTGGCAGCGCGGTGAGATGATCGGCGCTTTCGGGAAAGATCATGCCGGGCCGCGTGGTGACCGCGGTCTTATATCCGGCCGCGCGGGCGAGCGCGAATTCGCGCGCGTCGGCGGCGAACTTGCCGCCATAGGGATAGGCGAGGTGGGCGACAGGGCGCTGCAGCACGCTTTCGATCTGCGCGCGGCACGCCGTCATCTCGTGGCTGGCCGTCTGCTCGGCTTGCCTTGCGAGGTTGCAATGGGTGATCGAATGTGCGCCGATCGTGATCAGGGGATCGCGTGCGAACGATTTGAGCTCGTCCCAGGACATGCAGAGATCGCGGCAGATTGCGGCCTCATCGACGCCGTGCCGGGCGCACAGCGCGCCGATTTCGCGCCTCAGATCATGTTCCGCCTGACACCGCAGCCAATCGTGCACTCGGTCGAACGCAGCCTGCTTGGCGGCCAGCGTGCCGGTATCGAGGCGGCTCGCCGTCCCGTCGATGGTCAGCTCTATCGCCGATGCCCTTGCAATCACCATGTCCAGCGCGATCCACCACAGGTGGCCCGTGCCTGCGGCGAAGTCGCTGGTGACGTAAACGGTAAAGGGCGCATCGAACTCGCGCATGATGGGGAGCGCGTAATCCCTGATGTCGCGGTAGCCGTCGTCGAAGGTGAAGCAGGCGAAGCGGCCGGAGAAGTTCCGCTCGATCAGCCGCTGATGAACCTCGTCGATGGTGATGACATCGATGCCGCGGGAGTCGAGATGCGTCAGCATGGCGCGCAGGAAATCCGGCGCGACCTCCAGATGATGGTTGGGCTGGAATTCCCCGTCGCGCGGCGGCCGGACGTGGTGCAGCGTGAAAATGGCGCCAACGCCCGAAAAGATCGGCCGCAGCAGAAAATGCGCGCCGCTGAAGTAGAGCGCTCCCAGTCCGGCACGGATTACGTTACTGCGAAGCTGCTTCATCTCGAATTCGTGGAGGAATCTGGCCCGGAATCTGCCGGGGAGTAAAGGCAAAACCGCTGAACAAACAGTTAGCCGGATCAATGGCGGCGCTTGCGCCGCTTTCTGCAATTTCCGGTTTGACAGCCCTGCAAGGGTTTGATTTCTCTCTGTTTCCCGGACTCATGGGATTTCGAATGCACGGATTTTTCAAGTGGAGCAGCAAATGGTGGCCGGGTGCGATACCCTTGGTCGTCATTTGGGCCATCGCGGCATGGACAACAACCGCTCCGCTGGAGCAGGACCTCGCCGCTCGCAGCACCGCCGCAGTGAAAGGCGCCGTGCTGGACAAGACGCGGATCGTGGTTTCGGGGCGCGACGTCACCTTCGGCGCGGATGCATTCTCCGAGGAGGGCCGCCTGGGCGCGCTTGCCGCCGTCGAGGCCGTTGCCGGCGTGCGGCTGGTCAACGACGAAACCCGCCTGGTGCCTGAAGCCAAGCCGTTCGTCTGGTCGGCTGCGCGGGACGTCGCCAAGGTCACGCTGGGTGGGAACGCGCCGTTGCCGGCGAGCAAGGGCAGGTTGTTGGAGGCCGCGCGCGCCGAATTCAATGGCGTCGAGGTCGCCGACCAGATGACTCTGGCCCGCGGCGCGCCGGCCCGCTTCGACGATGCCGCTCTGCTGCTCCTCGAGCAGATCGGTAAGCTGAAGGAGGGCAAGGCCGAGATATCAGGATCAAGCGTGACACTGTCCGGCATGGCGCGAGAGCTCGGCGGCAGGGAGGCGATTGCAACGGCGCTGGGGAAATTGCCCGAGGGGTTCAAGGTCGCCGCCAACGACATCAAGGCGCCGCCCTACATTTTTCAGGCCAACAAGGACCCGGTCGCGGTGACGCTGACGCTGTCGGGCTATGTGCCGGACGACGATGCCCATGCCGCGATCACGCAGGCGGCGGCGCGAAAATTCTTCGACGAGAAGGTCATCGACAATCTCAAGCCCAGCATCGGCGCACCCGGCGGATTTGCCGGCGCGGTGATCCCCGCGCTCGGCGCGCTGTCGCGGCTCTCGACCGGCACGCTTGTGGTGTCCGACCGCGAGGTGACGCTGTCGGGCGACGCGCTTTTTGACGCCGCCGCCGCGCAGATCCGTTCCGGGCTTTCGAAGAACTTCCCAAAGGATTGGCAGGTCAAGGCCGAGATTTCGGTGAAACCCGCCTCCGCGCCGGTGGATGCCAGCGTCTGTCAGCAGCTGTTTTCCGACCTCCTGGCGAAGGGGAAAATCCGCTTCGAGGCCGGACGCGCCACGATCGATCCGGATTCGGCCGGTCTGCTCGACCGCCTGATCGAAACCGCGCTGCGCTGTCCGACCACCAATGTCGAGATTGCCGGACACACCGATTCGGATGGAGAGGACGCGGCCAACCAGGCGCTGTCCGAAAAGCGCGCGCAGGCAGTGGTCGACTACCTTGTCAAGGCCGGACTGCCGGCCGATCGCCTGACCGCGGCCGGCTACGGCAGTACGCAGCCGGTCGCGTCGAACGATACCGATGTGGGCAAGGCGCAGAACCGCCGCATCGAATTCCTGGTGAGGTAAGCGACATGGCCTATCTGGTAACGTTCCATTGGGGCTGGCTTCTGCTGTCGCTGCTGCTGGGGCTCGCGATGGGCTGGATCGCCGTGGTTCACCGTGCACGGGGCGTATCCAAGGCGGTGGCGCTGTGGCTCGCAGCACTGGCCGCGGCGCTGCTGGTGCTCGCCGTCACCCGCGTGGTCCCCGGCCGGCCCGGCTATTGGCTCGAACTCGGCCTGATGATGTCCGGTTCGTATCTGATCGGCTGCGCGGTAGGATCGTGGCTGCGGGACCGGGTCATCTCGCGCAGTTCGACCGCGTAGCTTGCCCTTCGGTGCGCCAAGCGTGGCGTCGACCTTCAGGCCCGCCGGTCTGCTCCGCCGGCCTTCCGGGGCGCGAGCTTGCGGCCTGCCGCCCTTGCGGGTAGAGGCGTGCGGAATGCGGCAAAAACGCGCTTCTCCACGATTAACCGACTAATATATTGAAGGAGCGCATTTTTTGATCGTATTTCGCGAATTCCACTCAGCCGCAAAACGCGCTACGAAGTCTCTTCGGGAGAAGCACAGCGCCAGCGCCGGCAAGGTTCGCCGGGCCGCCTTCGTCATCATGTTCGAGGTCTAGATGCCGGAAGCCACACGCAGAGCGATTTCGTTTCTGCGCAACAAGCAGGTCTTGCACAGGCTGGGAGTTGTCATCAGCGTCACGGTCATCGGGATCGCTTGCTATGTGCTCTTTCACATGCTGCGCGGCATCGATGTCGATGAGGTGATCGAGGCCATCGAGGGAACCGAGACTCGCCAGATCGTGCTGGCCGCCCTGTTCGTCGCCGCTGGCTATTTTACGTTGACGTTCTACGACCTGTTCGCGGTTCGCGCGATCGGCCAGCGCGATATTTCCTACCGCATCACGGCGTTCGCCGCCTTCACCAGCTACTCGATCGGCCACAATGTCGGCGCCAGCGTCTTCACCGGCGGCGCGGTGCGCTACCGGATCTACTCCGCCTGGGGATTGAACGCGATCGACGTCGCCAAAATCTGCTTCTTGGCCGGCCTGACCTTCTGGCTCGGCAACGCCGCGGTGCTCGGACTCGGCATAGCGTTTCACCCGGAGGCCGCCGCCTGGATCGATCAATTGCCGCCCTGGCTCAATCGCGTGGTCGCCGTCGCGATCATCGTGGGCCTGGTGTCCTATGTGGTTTGGGTCTGGACCCAGCCGCGCACGGTCGGCCGCGGACCCTGGACCGTGGTGCTGCCGGGCGGCCCGATGACGCTGTTGCAGATCGTGATCGGGATCGTCGACCTCGGCTTCTGCGCGCTGGCGATGTATGTGCTGGTGCCGGACGAGCCCAATCTCGGCTTCGTCGTGGTCGCGGTCATCTTCGTCTCGGCGACCCTTCTGGGTTTCGCCAGCCATTCCCCCGGCGGGCTTGGCGTGTTCGACGCCGCCATGCTGGTGGGCCTGTGGCAGATGGACCGGGAAGATCTGCTCGCCGGCATGCTGCTGTTCCGCCTGCTCTACTATATTGTGCCATTTGTCATATCTGTAATCTTGCTGACGTTTCGGGAGGTTATCATTGGCGCCCGTTCGAAGCGCCTGCGCGAGGCCGCAGCCCTGGGGCTGGACCCGGGACCCGCTCGTGAAGCGGCCTATGTGAGAGAGCGTGGCGATACTGGCGCCTGACGAGGACAGCAAAGGAGGAGCCTTCCCGATGGCCATCGAAGCGCCTCCTTCCTCCTCCTTCTTCTCGCCCTGGCCGGACCGGTTGCGGCATTCGGCTATCATCCTGCTGGTCGCAGGCCTTGTCCTGTTCATCCTGGTTGCGTTCGCAGAGTTGTCGCCGCTGCGTGCGGCAGCGGCGTTTGTCTGCATCGCCGCAGCCGCGCTGGTGCCCTGGCGGCTGCACCATACCTCGATCTCGCGGGAGGACGCCCGCGGCATCAATCCGGTGGAGGCGCCGGCCGTCAGTGCGCTGGTCGCAGGCATGCCCGATCCCGCCGTCCTGCTCGACCGCGCCGGCCGCGTCATCCATCTCAATGAGGCTGCAGCGCAGCTCGCGCCGGCGCTGCGCAAGAACGAACTGGCCCAGTTTGCACTGCGCTCGCCCGAAATCATCACCGCGCTGCGCGAGGCCATCGCGACCACGGAACCGCGGCGTGCGACTTATCTCGATCACGTCCCGGTCGACCGCTGGATGGAATTGGTCATCACGCCGGTTCCGGTGCCGACCGCCTTCGGCGGCACCGACAAATGCATGTTGATGACCTTCCACGACCAGACGCCGCTGCGCCGGGTCGAGGAGATGCGCGCCGATTTCGTCGCCAACGCCAGCCATGAATTGCGCACTCCGCTGGCGGCGCTGTCCGGCTTCATCGATACGTTGCAGGGGCCGGCCAAGGACGATGCCAGGGCGCGGGAGCGCTTTCTCACCATCATGCACGCGCAGGCGACGCGGATGGCGCGGCTGATCGATGACCTGCTGTCGCTGTCACGGGTGGAACTTTCCGCCCATGTCCGCCCGGACGCCTGCCTCGATCTGGTTCCCGTCATCCGCCAGGTCACCGATGGGCTGGAGCCGCTGGCGCGCGAGCGCCAGGTCAAGGTCGAAATCGATCTGCCGGATTCGCCGGTCCTGATCGCCGGCGACCGCGAGGAGCTGTTGCGCCTGTTCGAGAACCTGATCGAGAATGCGCTGAAATACGGTGCCTCCGGAGGCAAGGTCGTGGTGTCCCTGACCACGGCGGTCTCGGGTGAAGGTGCGCCGGAAATCCGCGTGCTAGTCCGCGATTTCGGTCCCGGGATCGCGCCCGAGCACCTGCCGCGGCTGACCGAACGCTTCTATCGGGTAGACGTCGGCGACAGCCGGTCGCAAGGCGGCACGGGACTCGGCCTATCGCTCGTTAAGCATATCCTCAACCGCCATCGCGGCCGGCTTTTGATCGAGAGCGTGCCCAAACACGGGGCGACCTTTACCGCCTGTTTTCCTCAGCCAAAAACTCCCCCTGCTGTGTAAAGCTAAGCAATTTCAGTGAGCTACGCTGTCATTCAGCTGTCATCTGACTGTCGTAAAAGAAGCACCGACCGCTCCTAAAGGGGCGGCGTGAGCGCGATCGGGCGTGTTCGACGCTTCGCTCACCAGAGGGAGACAAGCATGAATTTCTTAAGAGCAATCGTCGCTGCCGGCTTCGTTGCCGCATCGACTTCGGCATACGCCGCCGACATTACCGGAGCAGGGTCCACCTTCATTTATCCGGTTCTGTCCAAGTGGGCGGATGCCTACAAGAAGGAATCGGGCGACGGCGTGAACTATGCGTCGATCGGATCGGGCGCCGGCATCAAGCAGGTCCAGGCCAAAACCGTGACCTTCGGCGCGACCGACGCGCCGCTGAAGTCGGATCAGCTCGAAAAGGACGGCCTCGCGCAATGGCCGATGATCATGGGCGCGATCGTGCCGGTCGTGAACATCGACGGCGTGAAGGCTGGCGACATCGTGCTCGATGGTCAGACGCTCGCCAACATCTTCCAGGGCAAGATCGCCAAATGGGACGATCCGGCCATCAAGAAGCTCAATCCCAAGGTCAATCTGCCCTCTGCGGCAATTGCCGTCGTGCATCGTGCTGATGCGTCGGGAACCACCTTCAACTTCACCGACTATCTCGCCAAGGTCAGCCCCGACTGGAAGGCCGGACCCGGTTCGGGAACCGTCGTCGAATGGCCGGTCGGTGTCGGCGCCAAGGGCAACGAGGGCGTGTCCGCCAATGTCGGTCAGACCAAGAACTCGATTGGCTACGTCGAATATGCCTATGCCAAGCAGAACAAGCTGACCTACACCGGGCTGGTCAACAAGGCCGGCAAGGCCGTGCAGCCGACCAATGAAGGATTCCAGGCGGCCGCGTCGAACGCCGACTGGGCGCATGCGCCCGGCTATTACCTGATCCTCACCGACCAGCCGGGCGACAAGTCCTGGCCGATCGTGGCTTCGACCTTCATCCTCATGCACAAGGAAGCCACCGACAAGGCGGCTTCGCAGGAGGCGCTCAAATTCTTCAAGTACGCCTTCGAGAAGGGCGGCAAGATGGCCGAGGGTCTCGACTACATCCCGATGCCCGATTCGGTGGTCAAGCAGATCGAGAAGACCTGGTCGTCCGAGATCAAGAGCTGAGAGCCGCTGGCGCATGATCCGAGGGATCATGCGCCAGCTAACAAGCTGAAGCGCGATGGCGATTCAAGGCCATCGCGCTTTAGGAAGCCGAACATCGACCCTCCCCCGCGATTGGGGAGGGGGTTGGAGTGTCCCGTTGAGAAAAGCTGACCGGGACTTTTCACGTCGCCGGTGCCGCGAGGAGCACTTTGATTGCCTCCTTGCGGGGTAAGCGGTCCGGCGAACGTGACCCGAGTAGCTACCAGGGACAGACTAGGGGATTGGCGTGGCAGAGATGGCCGTTGAAAGCGACGCGACCGATGTGCTCGAGGCCGCCGCACCGTATGATCGTGCCAAGGCGCTCAGCGCCTTCAGGCTGGGTGATCGAATCTTCTACTGGATCACCCGCGTCAGCGCGATTTCGGTGCTGCTTATTCTTGGCGGCATCATCATATCGCTGATCATCGGCGCCATGCCGGCGATCAAGGAGTTCGGCATTCCCTTCCTGTGGACGCAGCGCTGGGCGCCGTCGGCTGATCCGCCGGTTCTCGGCGCGCTCGCGCCCATGTACGGCACCCTGATTACCTCCTTCATCGCGATGCTGATCGCCATACCCGTCGGTCTCGGCATCGCGATCTTCCTGACCGAGCTTTGCCCGCAATGGCTGCGGCGCCCGATCGGGATTGCGGTCGAACTGCTGGCCGGCATCCCTTCGATCATCTACGGCATGTGGGGCTTCTTCGTGCTGGGTCCGTTCCTCGCCAATACGTTCCAGCCGTTCATGATCGACTTGTTGGGCGGCGTGCCCGTGCTCGGCGCGGCCTTTGCCGGGCCCCCGTCCTATCTCAGCCTGTTCAATGCAGCGCTGATCCTGGCGATCATGGTGCTGCCCTTCATCACGGCGATCTCGGTCGACGTGTTCAAGACCGTGCCGCCGGTGCTCAAGGAGGCCGCCTACGGCGTCGGCTGCACCACCTGGGAAGTGGTCCGCAACGTGGTCATTCCCTATACCCGCGTCGGCGTCATCGGCGGCATCATGCTGGCGCTCGGTCGCGCGCTCGGCGAAACCATGGCGGTCACCTTCATTATCGGAAACTCCTTCCGTATCTCGTCCTCGATCTTCGCCCCGGGCACGACGATCTCGGCGGCGATCGCATCCGAATTTGCCGAGAGCGACGGCCTGCACCAGTCGAGCCTGATCCTGCTCGGGCTCTTGTTGTTCGTGCTGACGTTCTTCGTGCTCGCCGCGGCACGGCTGATGCTGCTGCGTCTGGAACAGAAGGCGGGGAAGTGACATGAACCCGATTTACCGTCGCCGCAGCCGCAGGGACGTCATCGTTCGCGTGCTTTGCGTCGGTGCCGCGCTGTTCGGCGTGACCTGGCTTGCGCTGATCCTGATCACGCTGTTTTACAACGGCCTCACGGGGCTCAATCTTCAGCTCTTCACCCAGAACACGCCGCCGCCGGGATCGAACGAAGGCGGCCTCCTGAACGCGATCACCGGCTCGGTGATCATGACCGTGATCGGAGTCGGCATCGGCGCGCCGCTCGGTCTGTTCGCCGGCACCTATCTGGCCGAATACGGCCGGCACGATCATCTTTCCCCGGTCATCCGCTTCATCAACGACATCCTTCTGAGCGCGCCCTCCATCATCATCGGCCTGTTCATCTACGGCATCATCGTGGTGCCGATGGGTGGGTTCTCGGCGATCGCCGGCGCCCTGGCGCTCGCCGTGATCGTCATTCCCGTCGTGCTGCGCACCACCGAAGACATGCTGGTTCTGGTGCCCAATCCGCTGCGCGAGGCGGCGTCCGCGCTGGGGCTGCCGCGTTCGCTCGTCATCAAGAAGATCGCCTACCGCGCGGCGCGCTCCGGCCTGATCACCGGCGTGCTTTTGGCGACCGCACGGGTGGCCGGCGAAACCGCGCCGCTGCTGTTCACCGCGCTCTCCAACCAGTTCTTCAGCCTCGATCTGACCAAGACGATGGCCAACCTGCCGGTGACCATCAACAATTTCGTGCAAAGCCCCTATGCCTACTGGAAGCAGCTTGCCTGGAGCGGGGCGCTGCTGATCACCTTGACCGTGCTTGCCCTGAACATTGGCGCGCGCATTCTTGGCGCCGAGAGGACCGCAAAATGAACGATCTTTCCGTATCCGTGGGTGGCGCAGGTGGGCAGGCTCCCTCGGCACATCAGCCGGAGGCGCCGGCAAAAGTGACGGCGCGCAACCTGAACTTCTATTACGGCGAACATCACGCGCTGAAGAACATTAACCTGATGCTCGGGACCAACCGGGTCACCGCCTTTATCGGGCCGTCCGGCTGCGGCAAGTCGACCCTGTTGCGGATTTTCAACCGGATGTACGACCTCTATCCGGGGCAGCGCGCCACCGGCGAGCTGATGCTGGACCACACCGACATCCTCGATCCCAGGCTCGATCTCAATCTGCTGCGGGCGCGGGTCGGCATGGTGTTTCAGAAGCCGACGCCGTTTCCGATGACCATCTACGAGAACATCGCCTTCGGCATCCGTCTCTACGAGAAGATCTCCAAGTCGGAAATGGACGGCCGCGTCGAGAAGGCGCTGCGCGGCGGCGCGCTGTGGAACGAGGTCAAGGACAAGCTCAATGCCTCGGGCCTCAGCCTGTCGGGCGGGCAGCAGCAGCGGCTCTGCATCGCCCGCACGGTCGCGGTGCGGCCCGAGGTGATCCTGTTCGACGAGCCCTGTTCGGCGCTCGATCCGATCTCCACCGCCAAGGTCGAGGAACTGATCCAGGAGCTTTCGGAGAATTACACGATCGCCATCGTGACCCACAACATGCAGCAGGCGGCGCGCGTCTCCGACAAGACCGCGTTCATGTATCTCGGCGAACTGATCGAATTCGACGACACCAGCAAGATCTTCACGTCGCCCAGCGATCGCCGCACCCAGGACTACATTACCGGCCGCTTCGGCTGAGGAGAGCGAAAATGGTTTCCGAACATACTGCCAAGGCGTTCGACAGCGACCTGCAGGAACTGACACGGCTGGTCGCGGAAATGGGCGGTCTTGCCGAACGCATGATCGTCGAATCCGTCGACGCGCTGGTGCGCCACGACGTCGCGCTCGGCCAGCGCGTCGTTGCCGCCGACATGGACATCGACAATTTGCAGCGGCTGATCGAGGAGCGCGCGGTGCTCACCATTGCGCGGCGCCAGCCCATGGCGGTGGACTTGCGCGAGATCGTCAGCGCCATGCGGGTCGCCATCGACCTGGAGCGGATCGGCGACCTCGCCAAGAACATCGGCAAGCGGGTTGCGGCGCTGGAGAGCGATTTCCACCCCCTCAAGCTGATCCGCGGGCTGGAGCATATGACCGACCTGGTGCAATCGCAGGTCAAGACCGTGCTCGACGCCTACGCGGCGCATGACCTGCCGGCGGCAATGAACGTCTGGAAGGGCGACGAGGAGGTCGACGCCATCTGCACCTCGCTGTTCCGCGAGCTCTTGACCTACATGATGGAAGATCCGCGCAACATCTCCTTCTGCATCCATCTGATGTTCTGCGCCAAGAACATCGAGCGGATCGGCGACCACGCCACCAATATCGCTGAAACGGTGTTCTACATGATCGAAGGCCAGCAGATCCTCGACAAGCGCCCGAAGGGCGACATGACGACGTTCGCCACGACGGTCCCCGGAAACTAGGACGTGATCGAAACGGGCGGATACCGGTTTTCCAGGCAAATGGAGAAAACGACGCCATGAGCGCGCGCATTCTTGTGGTCGAAGACGAAGAAGCGCTGACGACGCTATTACGTTACAACCTCGAGGCCGAAGGCTACGAGGTGGAGACGGCGGCACGCGGCGATGACGCCGATACCCGGCTGAAAGAGCGCCTTCCGGATCTCATCGTGCTCGACTGGATGCTGCCCGGCCTGTCCGGCATCGAACTGTGCCGGCGGCTGCGGGCGCGCCCGGAGACCAGGCAATTGCCGATCATCATGCTGACCGCGCGCGGCGAGGAAAGCGAGCGGGTCAGGGGACTGGCGACCGGGGCCGACGACTACATCGTCAAGCCGTTCTCGGTTCCCGAACTGCTCGCGCGGGTGAAGGGCCTGTTGCGCCGCGCCAGTCCCGAGCGGCTGGCCACCGTGCTCGCCTATGGCGACATCGAGCTCGATCGCGAAAAGCGCCGCGTCGCGCGCTCAGGCCGGCCGATCGACCTCGGCCCGACCGAATACCGTCTGCTCGAGTTCTTCCTGGAGCATCCGGGCCGGGTGTTTTCCCGCGAGCAGCTGCTCGACAGCGTTTGGGGCCGCGACATCTATATCGACGAGCGCACGGTGGACGTTCATATCGGCCGCCTGCGCAAATTGCTCAACCCGGGCCGGGAGCAGGATCCGATCCGCACCGTGCGCGGGGCCGGCTACGCGCTCGACGACCGGTTCGCGAAAGCGGATTAATTTGGCGCTTCACCCGCTCCTGCGAGCGGAGAGCGTGACAAGACCGGCGGCGGCAGCGGGTTCTCAAAACGGGATCGATTACCGCGTCGGCGGCTTGGGCTGATGGCGACGGCGGTCGGCGACGGGCTGATAGGCAACCCGCGAGTGATGCGCGCAATAGGGCAGCCCCGTGAGCGCCTTGCCGCCGCAGAAGAAGAAGTCCGGACTGGAGGGATCGCCGACCGGCCAGTGGCAGGTGGCCTCGCTCAATTCCTGCAGCGACAGCCGCTGGCCCATCGGCACGACGTTGTCATATGCGACCGGATCGGGCTCGATCTCGACTTCGAAGGCCTGCGCAAGCGCCGTGTTGCCGCGCGACACCGGGCGCGCGACCCGCACCATGTGCTGCGCGGGGCGCGCCTTGCGCTGACGCGGCGCCGCCGAGGAAGGGCTTTTGGCGCGGCCGGAAAGGCCCAGCCGGTGCACCTTGCCGATCACGGCGTTGCGGGTCACATTGCCGAGCTCGGCGGCAATCTGGCTGGCCGAAAGTCCGGACTCCCAGAGTTTTTTCAGCTGCTCGACGCGATCGTCGGACCAAGTCAATACCGTCATTGGACATTCCTCTCCGCGTTGCGCCCAGGCGGGCGGCGCTGCGATGCCAAGTCCCAAAAACCCCAGTGGGCAGAATCCCTTAAGGCTCGCCGGGCGCGAGGGACGCGCCCGAACGTGTACGCTTGACAACGAGACTTAGAGGAGCAAAACCGCCGCACGAGATGTCGTACCCGACAGAAAAGAAGCTACAATATGGCGTGACTCGCGCGCAAGAGTCCGAGTTCGCATTCCACATGTTCCATCATCAGAGCATCGCAATCAGACAAGCGCGGAAGACCGCAGTCCTGCGGGCTCGCACGCGGCGCGACGCGGGTGCTGCTCGCATGTTGACAGCTATGGTGGCGCGCATAAGATGCTTGGTACGTGCCGCCTGAAAAGGCGGCACGTTTGTTTTCCGGATCGGGTCGTTGTGCGTTGCGTGCCAACGCGCGCATCGAGGCCGGCCAGAGTTCGTCTGGTGCCGCCGGTTTGAAGTTGCTGCGCAGGTCGCCGCGAGATCGCAACAGGAACTTCAAATCGAAAG
>Ga0265339_10000530_pt1 | contig 29836 bp, 21 predicted proteins | sample 4CB219metaG_FD_202085 | JGI IMG/M metagenome (GOLD analysis project Ga0265339, IMG submission 202085) | Rhizosphere microbial communities from Carex aquatilis grown in University of Washington, Seatle, WA, United States - 4-CB2-19 metaG | ecosystem: Host-associated > Plants > Roots >... | reverse complement strand
ACAGCGTGTTGCCCAGGCCCATGTGCAAAGCGCCGTCGTCCGGGGTAAAGCGGAGCGCGGCGCGATACTCGGTTGCCGCCTTGCTCAGCTGGTCCTCGCGACCGTAAGCCGTTGCGCGGATCACGTGTACGTCGCGCATATCGCCCAAGGCCTGTTCGGCCAGGTCGGCCTGTTTGAGCGCCGCCTGCGGCTGGTGCAGATCCAGGTCGGCATAGGCCAGGCCTAGATGCGCTTCACCATCGTGAGGCGACCGTTTGAGGGCTGCTTCGAAGTCCTCAGCCGCGGCGCCCGGCTCATGCAGGTCGTTCAACATGTAGCCGCGGTTCACATAAGCGGTCTCCACTTCGGGATCGCGCTCCAGCGCTTCAGTGAAATCCTGCCGGGCCAGTTCCTTTTGGCCATTATGCTTGTGCACGTATCCGGCCAGGAGCGGGATATCCGGCTCCTTGGGCAGCACATCGTTGTATTGCTGCGTCAACGCCAGCAGATCCTGGTAGCGGCCCAGGTGCAGCAAATCGTAACCGAGATAGACCACCACGTCGCGATCCTTGGGCAGGAGCTTGATGGCCTTCTCGCCGAACTCCGCAGATTGCGCGTAGTCGCCCTTGAAGCTCAGGTAGCGTTCCTCTTCCCGCAGCACTTGCGGGTCGTTTGCCATCGCGGCGGTGATGCGGCGCATCCACTCCGCCGCCTGGCCCAGATTGTGCGCCTCAACTCCTGCGTTGATGCCTCCGGCCACGATCATCGCGCGCTTGGGCGACAGCGCATAAGCCTTGGTGTATGCGGCCTGGGCCGGCGCAAAGTTCCTCGCCGAGGTGTACAGATCGCCCAGCGCCAGGTAGGGCACATAGGAATTCGGATCAACCTGCGCCAGCCGTTTGAAGTATTTTTCCGCATCCTGGTTGCGGCCCAGCGCGCGCGAAGCATAGCCCAGCGAGATCAGCGCAAATCGATTGTCTGCGTCGATGGCAAGCACGCGCTTGTAGGTGGCGAGCGCTTCCTCGGTCCGGCCCATCTTCATCAGGATGTCGCCATCGAGCTGGAGGTCGTCGCGGTTGGTGGAGTTCGCCGCCAACGCTTCGTGCACATCGGCCAGCGCACCGTCCAGGTTGCCTGCGCTCAGCTTGATGACGGCCCGGAGACGCAGAAACGATCCGCGATCGGCTCCCTGTTCGTTCAGCGCGCCAATCTGCTGCTCGGCGGTCGCCAGTTCCCGATGGGCGGCGGCCTCGTCTCCGAGCGCTTGCACAATCTGCATCAGGTCCACGTGGAGCTGTACGCCGTAGAGTGGTCCTTCGGCGGGCTCGGCGGGCAGATGGCCGATGGCGTCGTTGTACTCCTTCGCCGCCTCCTCGTTGTTGTCTTTCATGCGGGCAATTTCGCCGCGAATGGCATGCAGCCGATAATTGTTTGCATCAATTCCCGACGCGCGCGCCAGAAATGTATCTGCCTGATCCGGCGCGGCCGCGGCCACCTGCGCCTGCGCCGCCGCTAATTGGAAATCAAGGTCTTTTGGCGCTGCATCCGCTGCGTGCGCATACTCTCGCGCGGAGTCATCCATCTTTCCGTCAAGCTGATAGGTATAGCCCAGTTCCGCCACCACATCGGGATGCGGGTTGCGGATCGCCTTCAGCGCCGTGACGGCATCGCCGTATTTGCCTACCTGACGGTAGTAGTTGGCCAGCGAACGCTCCACTTCGGGGTTGCCTGGATCGCGATGCCTGGCCAGCTCAAGGAAATGATCGGCCATGTCCAGCTTGTGCACTTGCTGGTAGCTCATGGCCAGCAGCACCTCTGAGCGCGCATCCGGCTTCAGGCTCTCTGCCCGGCTGAGCCAGTTCAGCGCGCCCTGATAGTCCTTGTCTCGCATGTGCAACTCGCCCATCAACAAAAGGTCGTCGCGCTGCCTCGGATCCGCGGCGATCACCAGAGCCAGCAGGCGCTCGGCATCTGCGCTGCGGCCCATCTGACTGTAGACCTGTGCCAGGCCGGAGTTTCCCTCCGGCGACCCGGGACTAAGTGAGAGGCCGTGCTGGTACGCCGCTTCCGACTCCTTGAACTGGTTGTTGAGCCGCGCGGCATAGCCCAGCAGGAACCAGAGCTGGGGATCGTTGGGAGCCGATTTCACCGCTCTACGCGCAAAATCCAGCGCCTGCCATTTTTCTCCGCGCTGCAAGGCCAACTGCGCCGCGCGTGCGATGCGGGCGTTTTGAATATTGGATCCCCAGCCCAGTTGCTGGGCCTGTGATTGCGGCTTCTTCGCCTGCGGTTTCTCAGACGAGCCGGAGCCGCCGATCTGGTACGTCTGCGCGCTCAAGGCGCATGCGGCGCCAGCCAGTGCCCATGGAAAGGCAATTCTCAGCAATCTAGATCGGAATCTCATTGGTTGTTCTTGCAAACCCCAGGCGATAGCGGATTCACCTAACGTAGTTTGATTCCATTTCGCCCCGCGATGTTGGCTTAGGCTCCGAATTGGGACTTGGGGCAAGGGTCCGCTCGCCAATCCGGCCACAAAGCAACCGCAACGGGCGCTAACTGAATCGAAGAACATGCGCGTCAGTGCACCTTATCTCCCCACATGCTGTCGGCTTGAGCACCTCGGGTGATGGGTTCCTGTGCCGCGCAATCACAGGGTGGAGCATGTTTCGGGGCCGTTCGCTACACATGCTCTCTCGCGAGGCTATGGTGAAGAACTTTCAGTCTGTTACGCCGTCCCGGCAGCCGATCCCAATGAGCCTCATTTATCTGGCGGTTTTGGCCGTTCACCTGCCGCTGATGCTGATGAAGCTGCCCTTGAAGTCCTACGACACTAATCTCCACATCCTTTTCGCGTCGCATTATTTGCACCACTGGTTCGATCCGTGGAACCTCAAGTGGTTCGCGGGCTTTTCGCAAACCACCTATCCGCCGCTGCCGCAGCAGTGGATTGCTGTGTTGTCGCATATCTTCGGCCTCGACCTGGCTTATATGGCGGTGCAACTGATCGCCATCCTGCTTCTGGCATTGGGTGTTTATCGCTTCTCCAAGTTGTGGGTCAGCCCGCGCGCAGCGTCGTTTGCGGCATTGGCCAGCGTTTTCCTGGGTGCGGAGAGCTTTCTGGTTTACTCGGCCGGCCAGTTGGGCACCACGTGCGCAGCACCCCTCTACCTGAACGCGCTGCCGTTCCTTTATGAATGGATCCGCTACTCGCGCTGGCGCGCTTTCTTCAAGGCTGCCGTGTTGTTTGCCGCCGCGGCCGCGGCGCACCACGCCACTCTGCTTTTCGGCTCGTTCTTTTTTGCCATCCCCGTGGTTGCTCTCGCCTTCATGGAGCGCGACGAAGGCGAGCGCGTATCGACTTCCGGCATCATGTTGCGCACCGTGTTGATCGTCGCGGTAGTGGCTGCGGCCGTCGCCGTGGTTTTGCTGCCATTCTGGATCGCGTTGTTTAACTATCCGGTAACGCAGACGCCCATTCCACACCCCAGCCGCGCCAACTATATCCTGAGTCCGCGATGGGGTATGAACTACTTCATCGTTCCCTATGGGGCAATGGTTCTGGCGCTGCCGTTCATCTTTTTGCGTGGGTCTGAGGTCGCACGCCTGCGCCCGCTGCTTCTGGGCTTCTGGGTGTGCTTCCTCATTGGCCTTGGCGGCACCACGCCCGTGGGGCATCTGCTTTTGGGACGCGCCTTTGAAGTGATCACCATGGAGCGCTTCAGCTACTGGGCCAATCTTCTTGCGCTTCCCTTTGTGGGCCTGCTTGCTGCCGAGCTCATTGAGCGCTACCGTTTGCGCGCCGCGGTGGGGCTGGCCGTTCTGGCCGCGTTCACCTGCGCCCTGGCGGTTAGTTGGTCCACCTATCAAAAAGCCGACGCGGAAGACTTCAATGTTGATTCCGTGGCTTCTTGGCTCAACCGCGACGGCCACGACAAGTACAGCTACATCACGCTTGGTTTCGGCAACAAGCTCTCGCGCCTGGCCATGGAAACCGATGCGCCCAGCGAGGATGGCGAGTGGTATTCAGGCCGCATGCTTCCTGAGCTGACGCAGTTCGGCGCAGGCGCGCTGACAAGCTCGAAGTACTTTGGCGCCGCGGGCCTGGATGCGCTGCGCGCCATCCTGAATCACGCCGATCACTACGGCCTCAAGTGGGTTATTGTGCGCGATCATTACTACGATCCGCTGCTGGCCTTTGCCGGTTGGCGGCCGGTCGACTCGCTCGAAGACAATACCATCACCGTCTGGGGCAAGGACGGCATTCCGCCCTTCCAGCCGGTGAATGCGCCACAGATGCCACCGCACTGGCAGGGAATGATGTGGGGCATTCTTCCCTTCGGCAGCAGCATTCTCGCCATCCTGGTTCTCCTGATCCCGGAGCGCCGGCGCAAAGAGGTTGCGGTCGAGACTTCATACCCTGAAGAAGGAACACTTGTTCCAGGGAGGATGGCGTCGTGATGAAAGGACGCATGCTTGCTCTCATTCTTGCGGTCGTCACGGTTGTGCTTATCTTTGTTGGCACAGAATGGCCGGAGCAAAGCGCGGTGGTCTACGCGGGTGGCGACCACCGGGTGCGCACCGCGGATACGCCGCAAGCTGCGCTCGAGAACTTCGGCGACGAAATCCGCTCCAAGGACTTCCAGAAAGCCTACGACAGCCTGGCCGACAAGGCCGAGTTTACCCAGACGGAGTTCGTCCACGACCTGACGGGGCTCTATCCCAACCTCCGCACCTACTCGGCCGTATCGGCTTTTGACATGCAACCGCTGCACGCGACGGACAACGACGCCGATTACCGGCTGAGCCTGCATTGGGCCACCGTTGTGGGCGATGCCGTGACCAACCGCGATGTGCATCTGGTCCGCAACGGCGACAGCTGGCAGGTGGAGTGGCCCATCGTGAAAGAATCCACGTTGCCTCCGCAGGTGATCCCGGTGAACTATCTGCGCTGGGACGTGATCAACCGCGGCGCTGGAGACGACTGGGGCACACAGGACGTGGAAGCTCCGCACGTGCGCATCATCGACATGCACCCCGTCCAGCGTGCTGAGGGTCTTGTCATCCTTGGCGAACTGTTGAATGAGGACGTGGTGCCGGCGTATGTCTCCGTGGACGCGACCCTGCTGAACCACAGCCGGGAGCCGATCGCCACCGAGGGCAGTTTCGACATGATCCAGCACCTGCTGCTGCCCAAGGGCGTCACGCCGTTTCTGATCCGGTTTCCCAACGTGACGCTCTCCCAGGTGGGAAGCGTGCGCATGAATCCGTTCTCCACGCTGATTCCGGCATCGGCCGATCCGGTGATTGAAATCCAGAATGAGCATCTGAATCCGGCGCCGGATGCCTCGCTCGCCGGCGAAGTGGTCAACCAGAGCGGACAGATCGCCAATGTCGCGCACGTCCTCGGCACCTTTTACGACCAGTCCGGCAACATCGTGTGGGTAGCGGATCAGTACATTGACCGCGCGCTGCTTCCGCAGACACCGGTGACCTTCAACATCCACATCCCCCAGGATCTGGCGCGCAAAATCAGCAGTCAGCGTACCGTTGTTTCCACCTACAACACGGGAGGCACGGTATGAGGCATGCGCTCCCATCGCTGTTTGTCCTCCTTGCTGCCGCACAATTTCTTGCTGCGCAGGGCATCGACGTGCCTAAAACTGTGGAAGCCGGAAGCGCATTCACCATAGAGAGCTCCGGCGGCGGCACGGCTACGCTGGTCATCGTTGGCCTGGGCCAGGCGCTGAAGCGCGACGTGAACCTGGGCCAGCCCATCACGATTGCTGCGGGCACGCTCTATAACGCCGGCCATTACATCGCATTTCTCTCCGGCACATCGGCCGACCCGGCATCGTTTGATGTTGTGCCCGCCAAGCCCGACAAGATTACCTTCCTGGCGCGCCCATCGCGGCTGGCCGTGAACGTGAAAAACGGCATCACCGGCGCGGTCTACGTTTTCGACGCCTACAAGAACCTGGCGACCGCGCCGACGCCGATCTCCTTTGACCTGGCCACTCCCGGCGCACCTCAGCAGTCCCGCACCGTTACCACTAAGGATGGCAGAGCCTGGGTGGCGTTGGATTCCTCGCCCAAGGACGGCGCAGCTCATTTCGTGGCCCGCGCCGGCGACATCTCCTCCACACGTGTCATCGGCCAGGTCCCGGGCGACCCGTGCAGCCTCAGAATGAGCGCCAAACCGGCCGGCAACAAGATTGAGCTCCAGACCGATCCCGTGCGCGACTGCAGCGGGAATCCCGTCCCCGACGGCACGGTGGTCACTTTCACTGAGAATTCCAACGCCGGCGAATCCTCCGTGGATGTTCCCATCAAGCGCGGCATCGCCAAGGTGGATATGCCCGCCGATCCCGGCGCCAGCATCAGCGTGGCCAGCGGAGTGGTGCTCGGGAACCAGATCCACTGGGGGAGATAAGCCCATGTTCCGCACTATCTTGCTGATCTGCATCTGTTTCGCCGCCGCACCGCTCATTGCAGCACAGGCTGACGTGCGCATTGTTCCGGCCCATCTTGAGGGCCCCCGCCAACTTGCAGACCAGACAGCAACCGCAGTGGTCAAAAACTACATCGAATCATGGGAGAGCTTGCGAGGCGCTTTGGAGCAGAATCGCCCTGAGCTGCTCGACCGCGACTTTGTAGGCGGGGCCAGGGACAAACTGGCTGAAACCATCCGGCAACAGGCCAAGCTCGGCTTGAGAACCTCGTACCAGGATCGCTCGCACGTCGTCCAGATCGTCTTTTATTCGCCCGAGGGCCTGTCCGTGGAACTTACTGACAACGTCCAGTACGATGTTCAGGTTCGCGACGGCGATAAAGTGATCGCCAGCCAACCCGTCACCATGCGGTACCTGGTGGTTCTCTCACCAACCGAAGTTCGCTGGCGCGTACGTGTTCTTCAGGCTTCTGCTCAATAGCACCGGCATACTGCATCTAATAATGTTGTAACGGGTCTGCAAGTTAGAACGGCAAAACCATAGTACGTAAAACAAGAATTAGAGGAGTCGGGAATCATGGTCTCTGTAGTTGTCCCAATTTACAACGAAGAAGAACTTATTGTCCGCTTTCATGAAGCAGTTTCAGAGGCGCTCAAGGGCGTCGTGGATGATTGGGAAGTGGTTTACATCAACGATGGCTCCACTGATTCCTCCCTCGAGCTTTTGAAGGGCCTTCAAAGTGAAGATTCCCACGTGGTGGTCGTGGAACTCTCCCGCAATTGGGGGCACATGGGGGCCATCTCTGCCGGCCTGCAAACCGCCCGCGGCCGCGCCGTCATCCTCATGGACGGCGACTTCCAGGATCCCCCCGAAGTCATTCCCGAGCTCATTGACGCGTGGCGCGATGGCGCCGAGGTGGTTGTGGGCGTGCGTCGCAGCCGCCAAGAGCGCCGCAAGCTGCTGGCCTTCCTCTTCCCCCTCTTCTATCGCGTGCTCGGCGCTCTCAGCGATTTCCCCATCCCGCTCAACGCCGGCATCTTCAGCCTGATGGACCGCAAGGCGCTCGACTCTGTCCTGGCGATGCGGGAGAAGAACCGCTACCTCCCCGGGCTGCGCGCATGGGTTGGCTACAAGAGCTCCATCGTCTACTACAATCGCAACGACCGCGCCGGCGGCGAGGGCAAGCTCTCCTTCATTAGCCGGATCAAGTATGCGATGGACGCCATCACCAGCTTCAGTTTCAAGCCGCTGCGCCTCAGCTTCGGACTGCTGGCATTTTCGTCGGCGATTGCCGTCGTGCTTGCCCTCTGCATGTTCTTGCCCGTCGGCGCCGTCGCCGCGGCGGCATTCGGCATCGCCGCCTCGGTGTTTTTCATGGGCGGCCTGCTGCTGCTTTCCATCGGCATACTCGGCGAGTATGTTGGCCGCGTCTATGACGAGGTTCGCAACCGCCCGCTGTCGCTCGTCAGCCAGGTCCATCGCGCCCAGGTCATGATTCCCAGCCAGTTGGGCATGATCGCCGTGCAGGGCGGATATGGCACGCAGCCTGCGGCCTATTCCATCTCCGGCGATGACTTGCCCGAGGAAATCACCCGCGCGGCATAACCATGCGGAGTTCGCTGTGCCCTTCATCGCAGTTTTATTGCGATGAATGGCCGGCAGGCTTCACCCACCCATCGCGGTCGCTTCAGTTAACGTCTTTTCCTCTGACGTTGTCTTTCTTTGATTCCTTGCTGCAATCTACCGAGTGAAGCGAAGGATCTGCAGCTGCTTCTGCTCTCGGTTTTCATCCTGTCATTCCCGCGGGGAATCTGCTTTTCTCTCCATCCTGACTCGAAGACAGACGCAGGCCGGAGTCCAATCGGAGGCTGAACACTCAAGAGCGGAACAGCGGCGCTTTGGCCTCATTGACTCCGCTAACTCCGCTTCGTCAGACTATCTCTTCGTACTCAAACTGGGATTCTCTGCCGGCTTGCCGCAGCTCGGGATTCCATCCTCGATGGCGGTTCCCTCTTCGTGATCGTTCCAGGATGCCACCAGTAAAAAGGGCGGCGCATTGTCCGGGGGAAACACCTTCCGCCACTCGTTGAACGTATCGCTGTACGTCTGCCCGCAACGCGCTGCAATATGCCGGTTCAGGCTCCAGGGGGCTTTGCTGTCATCAAAGCTCGACCATGCGCCGCCCACCAGGATTTTAGTCGGATATTTTGTTCCCATGGACTGGTAGAAGTCGTCCAGGTACTGCCCGCCCCAGTTGCTTCCATCCTGCTTCCAGCCGCCCTGACCCGGGTTCACCCACGCGTAAAACCCATCGAAATCGTTGCCATATTTTCCGGGCAGATTCTCCATGATCAGTAATGGCACGGGGTCCCACGTGTTCACCACCGCGCGGACCTTGTCCCAATCGGTGTGCCAGCCTTTGGGAAAGACGAAGATCACCGGCCGGCCTTCGTAAGTCAGGTAGGCTTTGTGTCCGGGCGATTTCGATGTCAGGTAGGTGTCATGGAACATGGTGAAGTCGGCGATGGCCTCGTCTGTCGCGCCATCCGCCTGGTTCGTCTCGTCGTACATCATGGCCACTTTGAACTTGTTTTTCTCCGCCTGCTCCTGGACCAGCTGGTAGCTCTTGTCAATGAAAGGTTCACGGTCTCCGTACCAATCCACCACAAACGTGGTGATCCCCATCGCCTTGGCTTCCTTCATTTGTCGCGCAACTACGGCAGGGTCATGGGATGAGTAGCCAGCATCTATGTGCTTGGGGTGCCCGAACCACGCTTCGTACACGGCCAGCACTTGTGGAGCGCCGTTTGCGGACTTATATTTCAACGGCTGCACAGGCGCCGGCACCGCGCTTTCGCAACCGCGATAGAGCAGCACAAACAAGAAGAGAGCAACGCTGTTTCGCAAGAACATCGGTACATGTTTAGAAGCATCTCTGCGCCATCCGGTTGCAGTCCGCAGGCCACTCCCGCCGGGAGCAGCCATGCCCACGTATTCCGCATCTGACTAACTGTAGCCGAAGAACTTATCTTAACCCTCTCCTGCCGGCAAATTCGCGTATTGAACTGGAGCTCTCCCGCGTGGTGAACGCCGTCCCTCATCGAACGAAAACGCTACAGGCCCGCATTGTTTCGGGCAGCGTCGTACTGCTCACCGGCTCCGGCCTGACCATGGCCATCAACATGGTCTATAACATCGCCGTCGCCCGTTTCCTCGGCGCCCGCGGTTTCGGCCACGCCAATGTGGTCTACACCATCCTCACGCTGCTCTCCGCCATCACGCTCTCATTCCAGATTGTCGCTGCCAAAGTGGTGGCGCAGCAGCCCTCGGAGGAAGGCAAAACCGCCGTCTACCGTTTCTTCCATCGCGCCTCATGGACCTGCGGCATCGTCGTGGCGCTCGCCCTTGCCGCCTTCCAGCACCCCATCGCCGATTACCTCAACCTGCCCAGTTCTTCGCTTGTCGCCATCATCGCCGTCGGCGCCGGCTTTTACATCCCTCTCGGCGTCCGCCGCGGCCACATCCAGGGCACATGCGGTTTCCGCGCCCTCGCCGCGAATATGGTCCTCGAACAGGCCTTCCGTCTCGGCGGCTCACTGCTCATGATCTTCGTTGGAACCGGCGTGACCGGCGTCATCATCGCCAACTCCGCCGCTGAAGCCGTGGCCTATTTCGCCATTCGCATCAAGCTCCACGGCAACGCCCGCAATCCACTCCTCCGCTCCTATATCGTCCGCGAGACCGGCCAGGCCACGATCTTCTTTGCCGGTCAGATGCTCATCTCCAATTGCGGCATCGTTCTTGTCAATCACTTCTTCGACGCGCGAGAGGCGGGCCTATACGCGGCTGTGGCCCTGGTCGGCCGCGTCATCTTCTCCTTCTCCCAGGCCGTGGTAAATTCCACCTTCCCGCTGGTCGCCAACAGCCCCGACGAGGAACGCCGCGATCTGCGCGTCATCGCCACCTCGCTCATGCTGGTGCTCGGCGTCGGCGTTGCCGTCTCCGTGGGTCTCATGATCGCGCCCGCCGCTTTGTGGACTCACCTCTTCGGCGCGGACTTCGCCATCGCCGGCCGTTATAACATGCCCTACCTTCTTGCCATTTACGCCCTGGGCACCGTCATCTACTCCCTCGGCGCCGTCATCATCACCTTTGAGATGTCCTACAAGATCGCCAACACAAGCTGGGTGCAGTTCGCGTTCTCTGCCGTCCTCATCGCCGCCATTTGCCGCTTCCACTCTTCGTTGCGCGAGGTCATCCTGGTACAGCTCGCACTCATGGTGGTGCTCTTCCTCCTCATCGCGGTGCCCTTCCTCGTCAACTCTCTCAGCAATCCCAAGGAACTCCTCCACGTCGCCACCGGCCGCCCCATCCGTCTTATCCGCCGCGTCCCTGAGGATGAGGTCATCGCCGAATTCCTCAAGAGCGACTTCCATCGCCACGAATTCAACGACTACAAGGAATCCTTCGGCGACCTCGTCCTCAATCCCAACCTGGATGACGCAGACGAAAACGCCAAACGCCGTGCCCTGCTTTTTATTCGCCACCTGGCTCTTTGGAAGGAATTGCCCTCCGACACCGAATGGTACGAGGTTGAGGTCAACGAGTCTGACCTTTCCAACATTCGCATCTTTCCCCGTGCGCAGTGGCGGAAGCTGGCGCGCGACAGTTTTTATGCCACTGAAATCGCCCTCGGCATGAGCACGCGCGGCCATCTCCTCGATCAGACCTTCGTCTCAAAGATTGCCGACATTGGCCGCCAGCTCGGTCGCAATGCTTCCAGCTTTGCCGCAGTGATCCTGATCGGCGTCGACGAGAAAGAATCACTCACCGTGCTTGACGGCAATCACCGCCTCATCGCCGCCATGCTGGCTTCGCCCATGCGCCTCAACAAGCTCCGCTTCATCAGTGGGCTTTCGCCGCGCATGAGCGAGTGCTGCTGGTACAACAGCAATCTCGTCACCCTCTTCCGCTACGGGCGCAACGTGATTACCAACGCCATTCACAACCCCGAAGCGGAGTTGGCCCGCCTGCTTCGCAGTTCACGAGCGCGGGCCTCATGAACGCGCAACTTCAGCCCCAGGTTCTTGGTTATGACAACGGTTCTCAAGGCAAGCGAAATCCTATCAGGTGGTAATCCGATGACCATACGACCCAAACCTGTCTCTATCCGGCAACTCCCGGATACGTTTGACCGGAAACAAGAACGCATGTTCCTTCAGGACCTGGAGTATGACCTCAACGTCGTGCGTCCGGCGATCGTTATCGACTGCTCCAACCTGGGCGAAATGAACCTCGCCGTCATTCATCTCCTCCTCCGCTGCCTTGAGCAGGCCATGAAGCGCAACGGGGATATTCGTCTTGCCGGAGTTTCGCCGCATGCGCGCCTCCTGCTCCAGCGCACCGGCGTCGATCGGCTCTTCAGGATCTTCCCCACCATCGGGGAAGCGATCGAGAGCTTTCATCGCCGCTCCCACGTCATCACTCCGCCGATTCCATTCCGCGAAAGGATCGCGCAGGGACGCGCGGCCTGAAACCGGATGCCGCGCGGCCTTTGGGCACAATGAAAGGAGCCCTTCCCCATGCACATCTCCAGGGCAGTTCTCTCCAGCCGGCTCGTCGCCGTAAGCCTCTCCGCGCTACTTGCCGTGCCGTTGCCGCTTGCCGCCGCTGCGCAGCAGGCGCCTCCTGCGCAGCAGCTTCCAGATGCGCCCGCACCCTCAAATCAGGCCGCGAAATCAGAAACTGCCATGGCGCAGCCGCCCGCAGCCCCGGTGCCTGAGGGCTGGTCATCCAGCCAGGCGCAGCAGTTGCCCGCCACACAGGATGCCGATCAACAGCAAGATCAGGCGCAAAAGCCCGTCGGCACTGCAGCCGGTCCGGTTACCAGGCCCACAGGTATCGCCGGCGCTCGTCCTTCCGGCGCCGCCATCGCTCCCGCCAAGCAGCGCCGCGTCCACGCTCTCTTTATCCGGGTCAGCATAATTGTGGCCGCGGCCGGAGCCACCGGCGCGGTCATCGGACTCTCTCGCTCGAGCCCCAGCCGTCCCCAGTAGCCATGATTCCTGCGCGCCCCATCTCGATCAGCTTTTCCGGCATTGACGGCGCCGGCAAGAGCACACAAATTCACGCTCTACGCACCGCCCTGGAACGCCAGGGCATGCGCGTGCGCATCGTCGCCTTCTGGGATGAGATTGCTGCCCTCACCCGGATGCGCGAGGGCGCCGGCCACCACATCTTCAAGGGTGAGAAAGGCGTGGGCAGCCCGGAAAAGCCCGTCAACCGCCGCGATAAGAACGTCCGCAGCTGGCCCATGGCCGCGGTCCGCCTCGGCCTCTACCTCCTCGACGCACTTTCTACGCGCTTCCGCGTGCGCCAGGCGCTCCGCTCAGGCGCGGACGCCGTCATCTTCGACCGCTACATTTACGACCAGTTCGCCAACCTCAACCTGCGCCGCCGGCTTCTCCGCGCCTACGTCCGTGCCGTCATGCGCCTGGTTCCGCGGCCCGACGTCAGCTACATCCTCGACGCCGACCCCGCACAGGCCCGTGCCCGCAAGCCCGAGTATCCGCTGGATTTCATCCAGCTCAACCGCCGCGCTTACCTCGATCTGGCCGAGATCCTTGGCGGTCTCACTGTCATTCCCGCCGGCCCGGTCGCGGAAGTCCAAGCCAACATCCTCAGCCACTTCCCTCACAATGGGGCCGGAGATCGGCTTCTCGGCTCTGAAGGGTTCGGGCATCAGCCCGCACAAAGCCCTCAACGATCAAGCGGACTTTAGCTCCTGGGTGCCTTCCCGATGAGCACGCCTTCGCCCCGCACTGCATCTTACTGGTTAGGGAAGTCTCCCTGCCCGCACAGGTGAAACCATGTCTCTTCGTTGCAGCCTTGGCTTAGTCGCTTCGTTGCTCATCTCGCTTCCGGTGTATGCCGCCTCCTGCATGACCCAGGCGCAGATGACGCCGTCTGAGCGCAATGACCTCGCCGCCGCCGCCCGCATCCTGCTCAACCAGGTGCAAAACGGCGACGTGAACGGTCTCAGGGCCGGCACGCTCCCGGCCGTGGCCTCCGATTTCAGCGGCATCGCCTCTTCCGTCGAGCAGATTCATCCGCTCATCCAGCGCGCCACCGTAACGGTCGACGACCTCTACGACCTGGACGCCTCCACCGATCAGCCCAACCAGCCGAACACCCAGTTCTTCTGCGGCTCGCCCACCGTGGTGCTCAGTTTCAGCGGACTTCCGCCAGGCAAGTACGCCCTGGCTATCCTCCACGCCACAGGCGTTCAGCAGCCGCAGCAGATTTCGTTCATCCTGGCGCACAACGGCAGTCAGTGGCAGCTCGCCGGTTTCTTCGCCAAGCCCATGGTAGAGGACGGCCACGACGGCCTCTGGTACTGGGTCTCCGCCCGCCGCTTCAAGCAGGAGAACGGCCGCTGGGCCGCCTGGATTTACTTCCGCATGGCCACCAACCTGCTGGAACCGCTGGATAGTCTCTCCAGTCCCAACCTCCAGAAACTTCTGCGCGAAACCGAGGAAGTGAAGCCGGCCGATTTTCCCTCCGGCACACCGGTAACCATGTACTCGACCTCCGGCCCAATCCAGATGACTGCCATCGACACCAGCACTGCCTTCGGCGGCCTCGACCTCGACGTCCACTACACGCCGGACGCGGTGCAGGCGGCGCAGCTTTCCAATCCGCCCGCGGCCCGCCAGCAGATGCTGGACATCATGAACGCCCTGCTTCAGGCGCACCCCGAGCTTCACCAGGCCTTCCACGGTATCTGGGTGCACGCTGACCATGGCAATAACACCTTGTTCGCATTGGAGTTGCCGATGGATCAGATCGCGTCCGGCGTGGGTGGAGCGCCGGTGACGCGGTGAGGCGAAGAGCGGGAAAACGGCCGCAAAAAGTAAGAATATTGGTGGGATGAAAGGGACTCTACCACCTTTTCGCCATAAGCCGAGTGATTTATGTCATAGGAGATGAGCAGTAAATCGCTTATGCTCATCCCCAGTAAACCCTAATTCAGCGGATCCTGGAGACGAGTTCCCCCTTCGCAGCAGCAAGATTGCAGAGGGTGGAGTGAGTCAGCCGTCAAAGAGCGGCCTCGTGGGCATGGGATGCCGTCCAGATTCAATCTTCTGCTCTCTGCCATCATTTTCGCCATCGTTTTTTGAACGCCTGCAGCGGCGCTCCCGCGCTGCCCGCGGGAGCGTGCCCGGTTTCTTTTGCGATGCTCTCAGCGGAGGGCGAACACGCGGTCCTTCGTGTTACTGAATCACGGTCAGGTAGGCTGCGCCGAGGGCGAGCTGCGAGAATAGCGTGGACCATTCCGTGGCCTGGTGCAAGAAGGACGGCCGGACGTTCTTCTCTGGCACCACAATCGTGTCACCTGGATTGAGGCGGAGGTGGTCGAACGCGTCGCTCCACGCGCCGTGAACCGAATCGCGGCTGATCACCTCGCCGTCGGCGCGAATGACAAACTCGTGGCGGCGATCGGCATTGCGGTTCGGGCCTCCGGCCAGTTGCAGGTAGGTACTGACGCGACTGCCTTCGTGGTACAGGAACGAATTCTGATCGTAGACGGCGCCGACGACGTTGATGTTGGATGGAACTGGCGGCACCGTGAAGGCGTCGCCGTTCTCCAACGTGATATCAGGGATGGAAATGACGCCGCTTGAGTCGGCCTTGAACTGAAGGACTATGCGGCCCGTAGCGCGCATGGTGCGCAGGCGAGTCACCAGCTGACTTCCAGCGCTGGAGATATCTGCCACGCTGCCGCCTCCGGAGGCGGCGATAGACAAACTGTTGCGCCCGAGCTCAGACTCAAGAACCTGTGCATATTCATCGATGCGAGCCTGCTGGAGGATGCGCGTGGAGACGCGGGTGAATTCTGAGCCGTAGAGGTAGGCCTTGGGGGAAAAACCGCCGGCGCGCTCAATCAGTTCGCGGAGGGTCTCGCCGGGTAGGGCCGAATAGGTCCCGGCATGGACGAACTCGCCTTCAAGCCGCACCAGCTTGGTCTGTTGCGTAAGGGGAAGGCGAATGTCAGCCTCAGAGAAGATTGAGATCACGTCGCCGGGTTGGAGCTCGATATCCTGCGACGCATCGTGTTGCAGGACGAGCTTGCCGAGATCGAAGGGGACCAGTTTGGTTTTGAGAGTCTCGCTGTCGAGCCGTTCGATGACGGCATAGTCCCAGTCGATTTCCGGTGCGGGAATGCGCACCGTGGTGCGCTGGGCCCCGGGCGGAAATTCGTTGTACCGGTTCATCTCCTCGCCGGCAACGGTGGAGGTTGTGGCAAGCGGGTTCTGGCTCTGGGAGCCAGCCTGCTGCCCGGACGGCTGGTTCATTTGATTCTGGTCAGATGGCGGAGAATTCTCATCCTGCACTGAACTGGAAGGATTGTTTCCGGGATTGGACGGATAGTAGTTGGGATTGAAAGGGTTGTCGAGCGTGAAGTACGGATTTTGCTGCGAAGGATTGGCGTTCTGCTGCGGCCCGGAGGAATTCTGCGTGGCCCTGGCGTTGGGATTCTGCTGGGCACCATAGGGGTATTGCCGGCTCTGCTGCTCCAACCGGCTGAGCGCAGCAGGGTTGGCCATGTCAACCGGTTCCTGGGGCTGGCGCAGGCCGGAGAATTCAGTAATGGGCTCGAACTCCGGCGCGGACAGCCCTTCATGCGAGCGTTTCCACCAGTAGTTGCGGGTGATCAGCGACTCCTTGTCGGGAATGAGCTCACTGACCCGCATGCCCGGATGCCAGGCAAACCTGCCCGGGTTGGCAAGATTGCCGCGAATCGTGACCGTCTTCCGATAGGCGGGAATCATGGGATTGACGCGGACCAGATCGCCATCGGCAAGGGCGGAGGCCAGGCCTTGAGCATCGTTGGCCACTTCCATGGCCTCGCGGCTGGTGCGGTCCTGAATACGCTCGACCGAGATACGCGCGCCGGACGCAACGGCAGTGACTCCGCCGGCGTAGCCGATCAGGTCCTTCAGAGTATCCCCGGACTTTACCTCGTAGATCGCGGGGTTTCGCACGCTGCCGGTGAGGGCCACCTGGGCGCCGGCCGGCGGAATGAAGATCACATCGCCTGGTAGAAGCTTCGCATCTTTTGACTTGTCGCCGTGAACCAGGAGATCGTAGAGATCGAAATGGGTCACGACGGCGCCCCCGCGGCGAAGCTCGATGTCGCGGAAGGAGCCGCGGATGGACGGCCCGTTGCTCTCAAACAAGGCATCGACCAGCGTGCTGAGGGAGCTCACGGTGTACAGTCCGGGACGGCGCGCCTGCCCCGCCACGTAGACCTGGACAGAGCGGATCATCCCCAGGTCTACGGTCAGATCGAAATTATGAAAGACCCGGCCAATGGCCTGGCGCACGTGATCCTGGAGCCCCGTCACCGGAATCCCCGCCACATGAACAGGGCCAATGCGAGGGAGGTAGACTTCGCCAGAGCGGTCCACGGTGAGGTTGTTTTCAAACGACACCTGGCCCCAGACGCGAATGCGCAGTTCGTCGCCGGGACCCACCACGTAGTCAGCCGGAACCGGAGACATCTCCAGCGGTGCAAAGCTCGATGGGACGTTGCGAAACAGATCCGCTCCGTACACGGGGAGTATCTGCCCGGCGGTGGAAGCGATGAAGGTCTGAAACTCCGTGAGCGGCTCGGGCGGCAGGGGCCGGGCATATTGCCGGGAAGCAATCTGGGCCTGCCACTGCGGATTCATCAGGTCGTTGTAGGACGACGGGATCTGGGGGCGGGAAGCTTGCGGAACCGCCAGGGGACTCATGATGCCGGAAGTCATGGAGCCTTGATTCAGGCACTGTGGGGAGCCCGCCATGGTCGGATCGCTGCAGTCCGGGGCAGAGGAACCGGTCTGGTTGGGCAACTGAGCGATCCCCATCAACGACATGAAAGCCAGGGCTGCCAGCAAGTTCAACCGGTGGAGCAGGTGCAGGGGACGCAACGGTCGACCAAAATCAGTGTTTACCACCCGGTTTTCGCCGAATTTCTGCCATCCCATATGAGGGAAGTCTAGCATGCAAATTTGGATGCTTTACCAGTTCGCCGGCTCACCGCGAAACAGATTGCAAGACGGTTAACGAGATTTCGCATCCAATCGAAAACGGGTGAATTCCCGCGCGGAGTGTGCCGCATCGAAATTTTGCAAATTGTGATCGCTAATACAGCGCGCGGCCTGAAAAACTGGGCAAAATATCAGCAACTCATCTCTGACCGGTAATATTCTGCACCGCGGTTGATGATCGGACCCGGGATAGTTATCCTGCGTGCGATAACTGTATTGAAGGATTTGCCGTCAAAGTACTCGAAAAGTAGACAAGGGCGAATTGAGTCTTCGCCTATTGTTTGCGCACGAAATTGGAACCGTATCGCGCCGAATTGAGCACTTTGCGCAAACCTCGCGTTGAGAATGCTCTGGAATGCTTGGAACAATTACGAGTCTGTAAACTCCACTTCCGGCAACCAATTGAGCGGGGTGCGGGCATCAGACTGGTTTGGATTCTTTCTCGCTCCTGATCTGAGGATCCCGGCAGCGAACCTGCTGCCGAGTTACGGAACAGGTACTCTACGATGCTGGCTCCAGCCCTGCCGAAAGCGTGACACCTGGAGCAGAATCTCTTACCACACCGAGTGAGTGTTTTTACGGAGGAGTAACGTGAATTTTGATCCGGGATATTCCAGGATCCCAGAAAGCGCCCATTTTTCAGGCGGCGCACCGCTTTCATTCATCAATACGGGACAAATTCGCAGCCAGGTTCAACAGAACGTAAAATTCATTGTCGCCCCGTCTCGCCCGGAGCAGGAGAAGCTAAGCCGCTGGTCGAGTTCGACCGCCAAGAGAGCATTCGATGTGGCCTGCGTGGCCTGCACGCTGCCCATCAGCCTGCCCCTGTTTCTCGGGATTGGCTTCGCGGTCCTGATCACTTCGCGCGGACCGGTTCTGTTCCGGCAAAAACGCATGGGCCGCTATGGCAGAGAATTCACCATATTCAAATTCCGGACCATGCCGGTGCACGACAGGGCTTCGGATCGGCCCGCGGTGACAACCCACGGGAACCAGGAGTTCACCCGGGTGGGGCCATTTTTGCGCCGCTACAAGCTGGATGAATTGCCTAACCTTCTCAATGTCCTGCAAGGAGACATGAGCCTGGTCGGGCCGCGCCCAAAACTGCCTCAGCATCAGCCGCGCCGCCTGCACAGCCGGCCGGGTATTACTGGACGCGCGACGGTAGTGTTCGCCAAAGAGGAAGAAGCCCTTACCCGGATCCCCGTCGAGGACCTGGATGCCTTCTATCATTCCGTCATCCTGCCCCTGAAGCAGAAACTGGACGAAGATTACATGGCGAATGCGACCTTTGCCTCCGATCTCAATCTCATCGTGGTCAGCGTCCTGCGTAACTGGAGCGATCGCGATTTATTGCGTTTGCTGTCAAGCTCCTTACATGCGGGGTGGAAGAACCACGCGGCTTCAAGTCGCATGGCGGAGGGAACGTCGGCGCCCTCCGTGCTGGCGGCGCAGAGGATCGCAATGACAGCCCAGCGCCAGAAGGACTGAGCCGCCGGACGTTTTTCCCGCCCTGTCCGCGGGCTATCTGAAATACTCCTCCCGGGCCTTGGCTTGATGGCTCCCGTTCTTCCCGCCTTGACATCGCATTCCGCTCTCGGTTCAACTTCGTTTGAAGTTGTGTGGGAGGAGGCTTGCGCTGCCCAATCGTCAGACCGTAACTGCCGCGGATCCTGCGCGCCTGATCGGCAACACGTCCCCGCCGCACCCGAGTAACGTCTGGATTTCCAAACGCTGGGGCATCGCCGCCGCCGCGTTTATCCTGCAAATTGCCCTCGGCGCGGTGTACGCCTGGAGTGTCTTTCGCATTCCCTTGTCGCAGAAGTTCGGCTGGTCCGCTGCCCAGGTAACCGTCACCTTCACCATCTCCGTCAGCGTTGACAGCGTGGCCTGTTTCTTCGGCGGGCTATGGCTCAACCGCATGGGGCCGCGCGTTGTGGCCCAGACCGGTGGACTGCTTTATGGGCTGGGCGTGTTCCTGGCAAGCTTCTCCAGGCTGGGCCTTGGCTGGCTCTATCTCACTTACGGTCTGATGGGCGGCGCCGGCATTGGATTGGCGTTCATCGTGCCCGTAACCGTGCTGGTGAAATGGTTTCCCGATCGCCGCGGCCTTATCAGCGGGATTTCGGTAGCGGGATTCGGAAGCGGGGCGTTGATTACGGCGCCGGTGGCCACGCGGCTCATTGAGACCGTGGGCGTGCTGAACACGTTTGCGTACCTGGGCATTGCGTACCTGGTAATCTCCATGGGCGCCGGATTCTTCATGCAGAATCCTCCCGACGGCTGGCAGCCCGCAGGATGGACGCCTTCTCCGGCGCAGGCGCGCCAACGCTCCGTGAAGGACTTCACTCTACGTGAGGCGCTGGCGACATGGCAGTGGTGGGCGCTATGGACGCTGCTATTTCTGAATACCTGCGCCGGGATCGCGCTCATCTCTCAGGAAGCGCCGCTGTTTGAAACGCTGGCTGCAATCAGCGCGGGAGTGGCTGGAGGCATGCTCGGCGTAGCCAGCCTCGGCAACTCCGCCGGCCGCATCTTCTGGGCGTGGGCCTCTGATGGAATGACTCGCCGCTGGACCTTCGCCGTCATGTTCCTGCTGGAATGCGCGCTGTTCTGGATCCTTCCCTCTCTGGCCGCGGCTGGCGTCATCACTGCGGTTTCATTCGTGATTCTGTCGTGCTACGGCGGCGCGTTCGGCATCATGCCCGCATTCACCGCGGATTACTTCGGCAGCCGCAACGTGGGGCCAATTTACGGACTCATCGCCACGGCATGGGGCGCCGCGGCCGCATTCGGCCCGCTCCTGCTGGCCGAGACGCTGAAATCGAGCGGCAGCTACACCAGCGGCCTGCACATCATCTCCGCGATCATGGCGTTCTCCTCGCTGCTGCCGGTGTTCCTCCGGCCGCCCCAGCCCAAGGCGGTTTGACCGGCTGTATCATGGGCAGCATGCGTATCTGCCGCTGCGTGCCGCTGATCATGCTTGCGTTCTTCTGCGCCCTGAGTGCGCCTTCTTCTTTCGCGCAATTTGAAGCGTTGCCGGCGGATTTCCGCGCCCAGCTCACGCGTCACGGCGTGGTTGGCGGCGGGCTGGCCGTCATCCACGCGGGCTCCCCGGCCACCGAGTACTTCTTTGGAGAGGCGCGGCGCGAGACTCACCAGCCCGTGGATGCTGATACCGCGTACAACTGGGCCTCCATCACCAAGACAATGACTGCGATCGCCATTCTTCAGTTGCGCGATCATGGATTGCTCTCCCTCGACGACCCGGCTGTCCGCTACGTTCCTGAGCTTCGCCAGGTGCATGACGAGTACGGCCCCGTAGATCGCATTACCATTCGCAATCTACTCATGCACAACGCCGGTTTCCGCAATCCCACGTGGCCCTGGGACTGCGACGATGCAAAGACTTGCGATTGGCAACCCTTCGAGCCCACAAAATGGGCGCAGGTGGCAGCCATGCTCCCTTACACTCACGTGGCGTTCGCACCGGGAACGCGGTGGAGCTACTCGAATCTCGGTTACGTCTTCCTGGGCCAGATCGTCGAGCGGCTATCCGGCGACGATTTCGAGGTCTACGTCACCAAGAACATCCTGATGCCGCTCGGCATGACCCACAGCTACTTCGACCGCTCGCCGTACTTCCTCGAGCGCAACGTCTCGGCAAGTTATCTCCGCTCAGGGAGCACGCTCACGCCGCAGCCATTTGACTTCGATACCGGCATCACCACCTCCAACAGCGGCCTCAAGGCGCCCATCCCCGACATGGAAAAGTACGCGCGTTTTCTCATCGGCGACGCCGCAAATCCCGTCTACGAAATTGTGCTCGAGCGCTCGTCCCTTGAGGAAGCGTGGACCGGAGTCCTGCCGGCCGTGCAACCTGGTGAGCAGGCCACCGCCTATACCTCCGGCCCCGGCGGCGCGCCGCCCATGATGGGGCTTGGCTTCTTCGTCGTCACTGCAAAGGGCCATCGCTGCATCTTTCACGATGGCGATCAGGGCGGCTTTTCATCCGAGTTGCTGATCGATCCCGATGGCAGGAGCGCCGCCATCCTGGCCGTGAACACGACAGACACCGGCGCACCGGCTGAAGCCAGTTCGCATCCAATCTCAAATACCGAGCCGGAGCCGCAGTCGGACCTCCGCGTGGCACTGAGGAACGAAATCATCGAAACCGTTTTTCCAGCGCTTCGCAAAAGCGGAGCGGCACCGGCAAAGTAAAATAGTTCAGCCGGCAGATGGGTTGACGCCTGCAGGCTCTCCGTTTTCTTCTAGAGCGCCACTCAATGACTGTTCTCGTCTTTACCCTTGCGGTCTGGGCCATCTCGACCGTGGCTGGTTTTCTCGGCTCCCTCACCGGGCTTGGCGGCGGAGTGATTGTTGTACCAGTCCTGGCTTTGGCCATGGGCGTCGACATCAAATACGCCATCGGCGCTTCGCTGGTCTCGGTCATCGCCACTTCCTCGGGCGCCGCGGCGGCCTACGTCAAGGAAGGCTACTCCAACATCCGCATCGGCCTCCTGCTTGAAATTGCCACCACCGTCGGCGCCGTTGTTGGCGCGTACCTGGCGGCCCGCGTCACCACTCACGTCATTGCCATCATCTTCGGCCTTGTTCTCGTCCCGTCCGCTATTCAGTCGCTACTCAAAAATGCGGGGGAACACGACTCGATTGCCGAAAGCGACGCCCTGTGCAAACGCTTTCGCCTGGGCGGCGATTACCCCGTGGAGGGAGCGCGGCAGAAATACGGAGTAAGGAATCTCCCTGCCGGATTCAGCATGATGTTCGGCGCCGGCGCGCTCTCCGGCCTGCTCGGCATCGGTTCCGGCGCGGTCAAGGTCATCGCCATGGACCGCGCCATGAAGATCCCGTTCAAAGTCTCTACCACCACCAGCAATTTCATGATCGGCGTCACCGCTGCGGCCAGTGCGGGCGTTTACTTGAGCCGCGGCTACATTGACCCGCGCGTGGCCATGCCGGTGATGCTTGGGGTTCTGTGTGGAGCGTTCCTCGGCTCCAAGGTTCTGGTGCATGCACAGGTGCGCACGTTGCGCGTCGTCTTCGGCCTGGTCATCCTGCTCATGGCGGCGGAGATGATCTTCAGCGGCGTTACGGGTAGGGTCTAGCTCATGGACGATCGCAACCTCGAAATCGAGATGGGCACATTGCTCCGCGCCGGCGTCCTGCTGGCGGCCGCGGTAGTTCTCGCTGGCGGAGTCTTCTACCTTGCGCAGAACCATGCCGCAAGGATCGAATTAAACACCTTTACGGTGGAGTCGGTGAACCTGCGCATGGTAGGCGGCATCTTCCAGTCCGCCATCCATCTTCACAGCCTGGGCATCATCCAGTTCGGACTTCTTCTGCTCATCGCCACGCCGGTGGCCCGAGTCGTGTTTGCCATCGTGGGCTTTTATCTGGAACGCGACCGCATGTACGCCATTGTGAGCCTCATCGTTCTCGCTGTCCTGGTGTTCAGCCTGATGCGCGCGGCCTAGGAAATTCAAGCCGTGCCCATGCCCGTCCCAATATCCATCGACAGCGGAATGGGATTACCTTCATCGATCATCTTTGCGATGCATTCGTTCAGGATCCCTTTCGCATCCAGGATGAAGTCCACGGCATCGCGGCCGGCGCCGCTTCCGCCGGCGTGGGGCGTTACATAATGCGCTTCGGCTTTCACCTGCTCGCGTGCGTTTGCAACGGCGACTGCGAATCCCACCTGGCGCATCACCGGAAGATCCACCACGTCATCGCCCACGTAGGCAATCTCATCCACGGTCACGCTCTCCTTCTCCATGATTTCGCGAATGGCCTTCATCTTGAACGCCTGGCCCTGGTAGACATACTCCATCTTCAGGTCGCGCATGCGCGTGGCCACGGTCTCGCTGATGCGCTTGGTGATGACGCCGCACTTGATGCCGGCAATCCGCGCCAGCGAGATTCCCGCGCCATCGTGCGCGCTGTAGCCCTTGGCCTCCATCATGGTGGCCGAGTGCACACCGAAGCCGATCTCGTCGCTCTTCGTCGCGAGGTGCTGTTGGAGCACCGTATTCACGCCGGCCGGCGCGGGAACCAGCCAGATGGTGCCGTCGGTCAGCACTCCATCAACGTCGAAAACAATGATCTTGATTCTCCGGGCGCGCTCAATCGCGGTCATGCTCATAGCGTCATTCTAATGGCGCAAATCCGGCGCCCCATCCGCGACAATTGGATGAGATGACTCCCGATCCGCCGCGTTCGCAGCCGCCCGCCCCTCTCGCGCCTGAGGACTACTACATCGAGGATGGCCTGCTCGTGTTCACCGCGGCCTACCATCTCAAACGCGGCTATTGTTGCGGCTCAGGCTGCCGGCATTGTCCCTACGGTCACCAGAATGTGCCGGCAGATCAGCGCCCACCGGAGCCCGATGATGCCGCCAACGCCGGCTGAGCCGCCGGCTGGCGCACCAGTACGGCAAAGCGCGGAAACGCAAAGCTGCCTGCCGCGTCATCAATCACGTTGAGCTGGCAGATGTATTGTCCCGGCTTCAGTCCGGCCAGAGGCACGTCCAGTTCCACCGAAACCGCATCGCGACCCTCCACGTTCACCGCGGTCGCTTTCACCAAAGGCGTCTCATATACCTTCGTCGATCCCTGAATCAGCTCAAGGCTGCTGAGCAAGTCGATGCCGGGCTTCGTGTTCTTAGCTTGTCCCTCAGCAGGCTTCGCGCGTGTCGGCTGGTACACCTCGTAGAGCAGGTAAAGGTGCTGATCCTGCCTGAAAACGTGGCTGATGTTGGGCACGTACTCCTCGCCGTTGCGCACCAGCGGGCTCTGCTCTTTGCTGGGCTGCCGCGCGCTGGCCAGCAGAATGGAACTCATCTTCAGCGGCTGCTTCTTCATCTCCGGCAGCACGATGTCCGCCTCGAACGATCCCATGCGCCCGGTCTGATTCTCGCGAACCACAAACTTCAGGTGGTACTTGCCCGGCGGCAGGTTAAAGCTGGTGGTGTATTGAATGTTCTTTTGCCGCGCGCCCAGCGACTGATCCAGGTTGAGCTTCACCGTCTCTCTCGCCCGCCCAATCGGCCGCTTCGCCTCGTCGATAACCTCGCCGACAACGTCCAGCGTGGCCTTGTCCTTGTCGCCACCCTTTACAAACGGAACCTGCGAACCCGGCACAATCAAGGACACCGGCACGTAGAAGCGGTTCTCGTCCAACCGGAAATACAACGCGTCGAGATAGACGGCCATATCGGTCGCGGGCAGATCGCTCGCTAACTGATCTTCAAGCTGCTGCTCGCGGTCCTCCTTGCCTGAATGTGCGAAATCCGAAGGCGAGTAATAGCCCGGCCGGTACTCAAGCTTCACCCCCGGCCGATCCACCTTGATGCTCAGCTTGCGATACCTCCCGTCGCGCCGCGGATCGCTGGAGTGAAAACCGATTGCATAGTAAGCCGAAGTATCCTTCTGCACCTGCGCGAATGCGGGCGCAAAATCATTCGAGTCAAAGAAGGCCTTGCCCCCGGTGTCGGAGCTGAGCGTCGCCATCACCTCCTGCGAATCGAAGTTGGCGTTCATGTTATTGAGCACCGCGCCTCCGTTGTACGCGCCCTGCCCGCGCATGCTGCCGGTCGAGGCATCGCCCGTCGCCGTAATCACCTGCAATCCACGCGTGTCCACGCTGTAGATGGCCAGGTTGGCACGCACCGCGGCGTTGGTGGCCGCGCGCAACGATGCCTCGTTCTCAATGCCGTTGCGCTGGATGCCGCCGGAGAAATACAAGAGCGATTTCTTCTCCGTGATCTTCTCGAGCGACTTGGCGATGCTGCGCAGCGCGAACAGCTCACGATCCGTGTTGAGGTCGTTGTAATCGCTTTCTTCCGGCGTGTAACTGGTTGCATCTTCCGCCTGGTTTGAGTTAGCCGTTGCGCCCTGCGCGAATCCCTGGCCCTCAGTGCCGTTGTAGATGCCCACCTCGTTGATCAGCAGGTCGTGGTCGGCGGTAAAGTCCTGGTCCACCTTCAGCGTATCGCCCAATGAAACCAGCGCAACCAGGTCGGCCGGCGCCATCTTCTTGCGCAGGAAATCGCGCGCCGCATCCACGCTGCGGTCCAGGTCCTCAGGTTGCATCGATGTCAGGTCGAAGAAAAACACGATCAGCCTGTGATTGCGCAGATCCTCCGGCTTGGCCGCTGCCTCGGCGGGATTGCTGCTCTTCCGTCCTGCCGCAAGTCCGCTCACCGTGGCCTCATTCAGCGGCGTGGCCATGTCCACGCTCTCAAAATCGAATGTCGCAAGCTGCTGCTTCTTGCCGTTTTCGTAGACAGTAAAGTCGCTCTGCTTGAGGTCGCGCACCAGCTCGCCCGTCTTCGTATCGCGCACCACCACGTTTGTCAGCACCAGTTCCGCGTTCACCTTCATCACAAAGCCGGAGTCGGACCCGCTCTGCGCCTGCACCGGCGCGGACTGGGCGCAGACCGGCATCGTAATGAGCGCCGCCGCCATCAAAAGCGCCACCGACTTTTCGACTCCCCTGCGCATTGCCTTCCTAACTCCGCTAACTCCGCGAGCCCCGCTAACTCAGCTGACTCCGTTCAAAACCTGAACTGCGCCCTGAACTGAAACGCCCTCATCGCCCCCGCCGAACTCACCTGACCAAAATTGGAACTCTGCTGCGCTCCCACTCCCGTATACAGCGTGGTAAATACGCCGGAATACTGCACCGTGTTGAACACGTTGCTTGCCGTCGCGCGAATCTCCATGCTGCGCGTCTCGCCCAGTTGCATGGTCTTCGAGAGCGACATGTCGTTCTCCACCGTCCCCGGCCCGGGAATCGAATTGCGCGCGGCATTGCCAAATGCATTGCCGGCCGCATCGGGCGTGGCCGGCGTAAACGCCGCCGGGTTGAACCACTGCTTCAGCCTGCCCCCGCCCTGCATCAGCGGGACCCCGGCCACGCGGTTGGGCCGCTCCGTTCCCGTGGTGCCGTGCGCCACGTCCGTCACGCTGGCTTGCAGCGTCGGCGTCAGCGGCGTCCCGGTGGCAAACGTAAAATCGCCTGAAACTGAAAAACCCTCCAGCACGTGCGACAGCCGGCCGCTGGTGAAGTAGAACTTGTCCTTGCCGAAAGGCAGTTCGTACAAATAGGTCCCCTGAACCTTGTGCCGCACGTCGAAGTTCGAGTTACCCTCGTCGGCCGCAATGTTCTGCCAGTTCTGCGCCACCACGCTTGAGAGCCCGCCCACCGAATCCGCGTCGTCAATGGAATGCGCATACTGGTAATTCGCGCCAACGGCGATTCCTTTCGACATGCGCTTGTTCACGCGCACTGTCGCCGCATTAAAACGCGAAAACGCGCCGTACTCCTCGAAGAAGAACGGGATCTGGTTCGGATTCGTGCCCGGGCTGCTCACCGTTTTATTCGGCGCAACCTTGATATCCAGATTGCTGCCATGCGAGCCGTTGTAACCCAGGTTCATCACCATGCCCCACGGCAGCGTCTTCTGCACATCCACGTTGTACACCTGCACGTAAGGCAGCCGGTAATGCGGGTCCACCGCATAGTTGCCTATCAAATTCGGCGCGGGAAATCCGTTCGCAAGCGAGTAGCAGTCCACGCCCGGCGGCGGGCACGTATTGTTGGCAATGTTCGTCTGCTCGTTGGCAAACGGCGGCTGGTACGCCATCGATCGCGCAAACGTTGCATACTCGCCCACGGTGTAGTTCATGCCGTAGCCGGCGCGGATAACTGTCTGCTTCGGCAGCCTCAGGGCGAATCCTCCGCGCGGTGAAAATCCCACCCGGAACGGATACACCATGGAATCGGGCAGAGTGCCGAAATTCGCGCTCGCCTGTCCCGCAGAAACCTGGCCCACACTCGTAAATCCGCCGGCAGGATTCGTATCCACCATTGCCAGCCGGTTGTTCTTCTCCGTGTACGGTGCAAAATATTCATAGCGGATTCCGTACATCAGTGTCAGGTTCGACCGCGCGCGCCAGTCATCCTGCGCATACCAGTCGATGACGTTGTCGCGCAGATAGCTTTTGCCCTCCGCCGCGGCAATCGAGGTCTCCTGCGGCTCGCCAAGCAGAAAGTCGCCGAAAGCCGAGCCCGTGTACGCGCCTGTAAAGTAGAACGTCCCTGTCGCATTCGACCCGCCGAGGAAATCGCGGCGCACGCGCCGGTAATCGCCGCCAAAGCGGATGTTATGCTTGCCCGCCCGCCACGCCAGCGTTTCCGTCAGCGAGACAGTTTGCGAGATGCTGAAGCTCGGCTGCGTTTCGCTGATTCCCGTGAACTCCGACATCGTCACCGACGGCACGCCATAGTTCAGCGGATTCGCATTCAGCGCAGCGCCGCCGGGCCCATCGATGCCCATCTGCGTAGCAATGTCCACGCCGTTGGTAAAGTAGTTAGTCGTGCTCGCGTTGCTGTAGTTCCAGCCGGCGTTGAAGATACTCGTCACCTTCCCCCGTCCGATGGTGTAGCCCGCCTGCACCGAGTAGGAATCCGATGCCGTCTTCCCGCCCAGTATGGGAAGGAAATTCACGTCATCCGATGCGGAGTGCGACCAGTTGAAGTTCCCGTTGATGCTCTGCCGCAGTCCCTGGCTCTGTTGCCCCCGTCGCCCACCACCGCCGCCCCCTCCGCCACCGCCACGCCCGCCAAATCCGAACGGCGCAGCATTGGCGCCAAAACTCCGCATGTAGCGCACGCCCGCCCGGTTTGAATTCGACTGCGCCGTGGTCAGCAGATGGTAATTCAGCGTATCGCCGGGCAAATTCGGCTCCGGAATATAAGCCAGCAGCGCCTTTGCCTGCGCCACCGGCGCGATCGAATTCGCCAGCCCTGGAATCATCCCGCTCCGCTCCGCATCGGTCGGCACCGTCCCATATTGATCCTGCGGCTTCGCGCTCCGCGTCCCAGAAAAGTTCAGGAACACGTTGTCCTTGCTGCTCGGCTTGGTCAACCCCGGAATGTACGGCGCCGTCATCAAGGTGAGCCCGAACTGGTTGGTCCCAGACGCAGGCACCACCTGGTGCTGGCCCAGCAGGCTGAACGGCTCCGCATCCAGTTGCGAAAAATTGCTGCCGTTCCAGTACACCGCGCCGTGCGGCTGCGCCGGATTGAACGCGCGAAAATTGCCTCGTCCGCTCATAAAACCGCCGCCGCCAAATCCGCCCGGGCCGGAAATAACCGTCACCCCGCCGCCGCGCCCGCCGCCAAACCCGCCTCCGTTCATCACCCGCGCATCTTCCATCGCATCCCGTATCCGGTCCTCCATGCCGGCCATCGGGCTCACTTGCCCGGCCTGCCCGTTTACGTTCACTGATTCGCTGCTGAAGTCCGCGTTCCCCGCCGCCGCCGGCAGCGCCGCCCCGCTGTTTCCCGCGTCTCCCGCTGCAACGTCACCCGTCTGCGCGCTCATCAGGTTCAGATTCTGCGGACCATTTGCCGTCATCTGCCGCATGGCCTGCGTCGCGGCATCCCCCTGGCCCGCTTGCTGCTGCTCCTGCGCGGCGGCGCGCGACGCCAGCATCAGGTTGAAATTCACCGCCTGGTCATGGTTCGTCGCGTTCAGCAGCGCCTCGCCCGCGCCTTGCGCAAAGGCTGCAAACTGCGTGCGGATCACGTAGCGCCCGTTCTGCGGAATCGTCATCGACCACGCGCCGGTTATGTCCGTGGTAGTCGCATAGCGCTTCCCCGTCAGCGTGTTCTGCGCCGTCACAGTCACGCCGGGCAGTGGCACGTTTCCGCTCTTCACCAGGCCGTGCAGCTTGCCGCCGGCTACGGGCTGCGCGGCTGCGCTCGCCTGCGGGGCAGGGGCGCTCTGCGCCCGCGCGCCCAACGCCATCGCCGCGCACACGCTCAGCACTGCCGTCCACCGTCCCAGGTTTTGTTGCATTTGAGCTCCCGGAGCCGAACTCCCCGTACTCTGACAGACGGTGCGTCCCTGAAGAAGGTTTACCTTGCAGGCCCGGGCAGGCCTCGGCGACTGATCCTCCACCGCCCAAACGTTTACTCCCCGTGTACTGTCTGGTTCCCTGCTTCGGTGGGTGGTGCGACAATTGGCCGGGCAGGCGTCTTCCCTTTCCGCCGGTTCGTCTCACATGATAAGAGGTCATCCGGAAATGAAAGTCTTGCGATTCTGTTTGTGGGCCTTTGTTTGCCTGCTCGCGGCTCTTCCTTGCCAAATTCTCTGCCAACAGCCCGTCACCTTCCCCAGCGGAGACTCCACGGCTCAAGGCATCCTTTACTCTCCCCAGGGTTCCGGGCCTCACCCTGCACTCGTCCTCATTCACGAGTGGTGGGGATTGAATGACTGGATCA
>Ga0265339_10000529_pt1 | contig 29857 bp, 21 predicted proteins | sample 4CB219metaG_FD_202085 | JGI IMG/M metagenome (GOLD analysis project Ga0265339, IMG submission 202085) | Rhizosphere microbial communities from Carex aquatilis grown in University of Washington, Seatle, WA, United States - 4-CB2-19 metaG | ecosystem: Host-associated > Plants > Roots >... | reverse complement strand
CATGGGGTGGACGCGTGCGTGGTTCAGCACCATCTCGGCGCCGAGAAAGATGCCGACGACGGTTTTGTTGCCCTGGCGCAGGGCGTCGAAGCTCGGCTGGAAGCTGTCGCGGCCGGCGGAGCCGACGTAGGCGATGCGGCCGCGGTAGGCCAGGGCCTCGATGCTGCCGGCGAGTGTGCGGCCGCCGATCGAGTCGACGATGACGTCGGCGCCGCGCCCGCCGGTGAGCTCGCGCACGGCGTCGACGAAGTCGCCGCTGCGGTAGTTGATGCCGTGGTCGAGGCCGAACGGCTTGAGGCGCGCGAGTTTCTCGTCGCTCGACGCCGTCGCCAGCACCGTCGCGCCGGCGCGCTTGGCGAGCTGGATGGCGGCGAGGCCGACACCGCCGCCGCCGGCGTGGATCAGCGCCGACTCGCCGGCTTTCAGGCGACCGAACTCGAACAGGCAGTCGTCGGCCGTACCGAACGGAATCGGCACGCAGGCGCCCTCCTTCACGTCGAGCCCGTCGGGCAGCACCCAGGTGCTCATCGACGGTACCGCGACCAGCTCGGCGTGCGAGCCCTGCGGCATGATCGCGCAGACGCGCTGCCCGACCTTGCGATCGTCGACACCGCTACCCACTTCGCGCACCACGCCGGCGCACTGGTAGCCGACGATGTGCGGCCGCGATCCAATTGCCCCGCCGGAGCGATGCAACGTGTCGCCGCCCTCGATGCTGACCGCCTGTACTTCGATCAGCACCATCCCCGGCCCGCAGTACGGATCCGGCACGTCTTCGTAACGAAACACGTCGGGCGTGCCGGTTTGGTAGTAGACGGCGGCTTTCATGCGGACCTCCGGGAGGAAGGGAGTTGGGGGCTAGGGGTTGGGGAAGAATAAGAGATTCCTCCCCTAACCCCCAACCGCTAACGCCCAACCCCCTTCTTCACGCGCCTTAACCCCCAACAACCTTCTTCACGCGGAGCGGCTCAGCCGCGACGGCGTTCCCAACATCGGGCGCAGCTCGTCCGGCTCCGTCGCGTGGCCCATGGCCTCTTCGTAACTGATGAGTTTGCGCGTGTAGAGGTCGAGCAGCGATTGGGTCATCGTCTGCATGCCGAATTTGGTCTGGCCGACTTGCAGCTGCGAGTAGAGCTGGTGGATCTTGTTCTCGCGGATGAGGTTGCGGATGGCGGGGTTGGGAATCATCACCTCGACCGCCAAGACGCGGCCGCGGCCGTCGGAGCGCGGGATGAGCTGCTGCGAGACGACGGCTTGTAGGATGAGCGAGAGCTGCGCGCGCACCTGCGGCTGCTGCTGATCGGGGAAGATGTCGATGATGCGGTTGATGGTCTGCACGGCGCTGTTGGTGTGCAGCGTCGACAGCACCAAGTGACCGGTCTCGGCGACGGTCAGCGCCGACATCACGGTCTCCAGGTCGCGCATTTCGCCGATCAGGACGACGTCCGGGTCCTGGCGCAGCACGTGGCGCAGCGCCTCGTTGAAGCTGTGCGTGTCGGCGAACACCTCGCGCTGATTGACGATGCAGTTCTTGTGCGTGTGCACGAACTCGATCGGATCTTCGAGCGTGACGATGTGCTCGTGGCGCTCGGTGTTGATGCGGTCGATCATCGCCGCCAGCGTCGTCGACTTGCCGCTGCCAGTCGGTCCGGTGACCAGCACCAGCCCGCGCGGTAACTTGGTCATCTCGCCGACGATCGGCGGCAAGCCGAGCTCGGGCAGCGGCCGCGCCGAGTAGGGAATCGTGCGGAACGCCCCGCCGATCGAGCCACGCTGCAGGAACAAGTTGCCGCGGAAACGCGACAAGCCCCGGATACCGAACGAGAAGTCGAGCTCTTGTTGCTCCTCGAAGCGATGCTTCTGCGTCTCGGTCAACACGCTGTAGCAGAGATGCTTGGTATCGTTGCCGGACAGCGGCGGGAAAGGCAGTGGCCGCAGCTCGCCGTGCACGCGCATCATCGGCGCGCTCTCGGCGGTAAGATGGAGATCGGTGCCGCCCTTGTCGGTGACGATCTTCAGAAAGTCCTGCAGCGTCGGCGCGCCGGCCACACTCGATTCGGCGGTTCCCTCACTCATCACAACACCTCTTCAGACCGACAAAGGATGAAAAGACCAAGACGAAAGACCGGAAGACATGTGACTCTGGTCTTTGTCTTTCATCCCTGATCTTTCGTCTCGCCCTCAGTCCGCCATCGTCACGCGGATGACTTCTTCGATCGTCGTCTGGCCTTGGCGCAGCTTGAGCAACCCGCTCTGGCGCAGCGTCATCATGCCGAGGGTGATCGCGGTCTTCTTGATGTCGGTCGCCGAGGCGCCGCCGAGCACCATCTCGCGCAGCTCTTCGCTCATCGGCATGACTTCGTAGAGCGCCACGCGGCCGCGGTAGCCGGTGCCGCTGCATTGCGGGCAGCCGGCGCCGTGGAAGCAGGTGACGCCGGGGGCCTCCTCGCGCGGGATGCCGAGCTCGATGAGCGCCTGCGGATGCACTTCGACGGGCTGCTTGCAGCCGTTGCAGATCAAACGCGCCAAGCGCTGCGCCAGCACCAGGTTGACCGAAGAGGCGACCAGGAACGGCTCGACGCCCATGTTGAGCAGGCGGTTGATGGTCGACGGGGCGTCGTTGGTGTGCAGCGTCGACAGCACCAAGTGACCGGTGAGCGCGGCCTTGATGCCGATTTCCGCCGTTTCGAAGTCGCGTACCTCGCCGACCATGATGATGTCCGGATCTTGGCGCAGGAAGGAGCGTAGCGCGTTGGCGAAGTTGAGGCCGATGTCCTCGTGGATCTGCACCTGATTGATGCCGACCAGGTTGTATTCGACCGGATCCTCGGCGGTGGAGATGTTCTGCGAGATCTTGTTGAGCTCGGAGAGCGCCGAATACAGCGTGGTGGTCTTGCCGCTGCCGGTCGGACCAGTGACCAGCACCATGCCGTAGGGCTTGTAGATCGAATCCTTGAAATCCTTGAGCGCGCCCTCTTCGAAGCCGAGCTTGGTCATGTCGAGCTGCAGGTTCTGCTTGTCGAGCAAACGCAGCACGATCTTCTCGCCGAAGATGGTGGGCAGCACCGAGACGCGGAAATCCATGTCCTGGCCGGGACCGAACTTCAGCTTGATGCGTCCGTCCTGCGGCAGGCGGCGCTCGGCGATGTCGAGCTGTGCCATGACCTTGATGCGCGACGTGATGGCGTTCTTCAGCTTGAGCGGCGGCTTCATGATCTCTTCGAGCACGCCGTCGACGCGGTAACGGACGCGGAACATCTTCTCGAACGGCTCGAGATGGATGTCGCTGGCGCGGCGCTTCACCGCGCTGGTGAGGATGGCATTGACCAAACGGACCACCGGCGCGTCCTCGGTGGCGCGCTCGAGCTCTTTGACGTCGACGTCGTCGTCATCTTTGACCAGCTCGACGTCTTCGTTCTCCACCTGCGCGAGCACGTCGTGGTAGTCGGTGCCCTCGTCGTAGAGCGAGCCGATGGCGCTGGTGACCGAGCTGGTGGCGGCGACGGCGATCTTGACGTCGTAGCCGGTGAGGAACTTGACCTCGTTGATGGCGACCAGGTTCGACGGGTCGGACATCGCCATGGTCAGCGTCGAGCCCGTCAAGCTGATCGGCACCAGATGATGGCGGCGCGCCAGCGTCGCCGGAATCAGCCGCACCACCTCCGACGGCACGTCCATCGCCGCCGGGTCGACCAGGGGCAGGCGGTATTCCTTCTGCAGGAAGGCGGTCAAATCGGCGTCGCTGAAGATATTCAGCTTCACCAACGAGGTGCTGAGCGTGCCGTCCTCTTCGCTCTGGTGGTGCTCGATGGCGCGATCCAGCTGCGCGGACGTGATCATCCCGCGCTTGACGAGCAGCTCTCCCAGGCGGTTGCTCATGAGGCGGTCTTTGTCACCATCGCACGCCGCACGGCGGCGGGGTGGGACGGTAGCAGGGCGCCCCGAGCGGTCAATGGGTTTTTTGCGCGCCGTGCATGGCTACACGGCATCACATCGCGGAATCGATATGTCGGTTGAACGTGGGGCGCCGAACCTCATTGGTGGCGGCAAGACCCAGTCCGGCGTTCAGTTCGAATGTAGCCGCGATTCGAACGAGACGAGGGGACCGCTTCGGTCGTAGTCTGATCTGCGATGCGCAATGCCGCGCGGGCCGACCCCGGATGGGTTGAGGCGAGATGTGCCCAAGACCAAGCAGGGCGGTCGCCGGACTGACGCGCGACTGGAGTCCCACGCCATCATCATCGGACTCGGGCCCGACGCTACGCAGCGAGCGCGGCGCGCATGACGGCGAGCGGGGCGCGCCGGCCGGTCCACAAGCTGAACGCCCGCGCGCCCTGATGCAGCAGCATCGCGGCGCCGTCGGCAGTCTGCCGGTTGGCGCGCTGTGCGCTGCTGAGGAACGGCGTCGAATGTCCGTAGAGCAGATCGACGAACTGGCAGCGCGCCGGCGTTGCGTCGTAGGCGATCGGCGGGAGGTCGCTACCCGCCAGCGCGGCCGACGTGGTGTTCACCAGCAGCGCGGCGTCGGCGAGCAATGACGCATCATCCAACGCGTCGAGTCGGACGACATGGATACGCGCGCCGCGAAAGCGTGCCGCCAGCGCTTGGGCGCGCGCCGGTGTGCGGTTGGCCAACGTGATGCGCGCGGCGCCCGATTCGGCAAGCGCCGCGAGCACGGCACGCGCTGCGCCGCCGGCGCCGAGCACGATGGCGTGGCGCCCGCGCATGCGCAGGCGCGCGCCGCGCAGCGTCTGCGCGAAGCCGTAGACGTCGGTGTTGTCACCGAGCAGTCGGCCGTCGCGGTTGACGATGGTGTTCACCGCGCCAACGCGTCGTGCCAGCGGGGTCAGCGTATCGCAGTGCGGCAACACCGCTTCCTTGTGCGGCACGGTGACGTTCAACCCGGCGAGCCCGAGCGCCCGCACCGCGGCCACTGCCTCGGCGACATCGCGGCTCGCCACGGGAAACGGCACGTACACCCAGTCGAGCTTCAATGCCGCAAACGCCGCATTGTGCATCGCCGGCGAGCGCGAGTGCGCCACCGGATCGCCGATGATGCCGACGACCCGCGTCTGCCCGGAGATCGAACGAAGGGGATTCACCACAGAGGCACAGAGGCACGGAGAAGAAAAAAAGAGAAGAACGCTGGGGTTCTGCTCGGTGTCTCCGTGCCTCTGTGGTGAAATCCTTAGCTCGTCAAAGCCGCGTGGGCGGCGGCCAGGCGAGCGATGGGCACGCGGTACGGCGAGCACGACACGTAGTCGAGGCCGGCGCGGTGGCAGAAGATCACCGACGTGGGGTCGCCGCCGTGCTCGCCGCAGATGCCGATCTTGAGACCGGGGCGGCTGGCGCGGCCGCGCTCGACGGCGATGTGGATCAGCGCGCCGACGCCCGCCTCGTCGATCGTTTGGAACGGGTCGCGTTCGTAGATTTCGAATTCGCCGACGTACGGCACCAGGAATCGCCCGGCGTCGTCGCGCGACACACCAAGCGCCGTCTGCGTCAGGTCGTTGGTGCCGAACGAGAAGAACTCGGCCGTCTTGGCTATCTCATCGGCGGTCAGCGCGCCGCGCGGCACTTCGATCATCGTGCCGACGGTGTATGCGAGCTTGATTCCGCTTTCCTTCGCCACGTCGCCGGCGACACGGCGCACGATCGCAGCCTGCAGGTCGAGCTCCTTCACGTGCCCGACCAACGGGATCATGATCTCCGGTCGCACCGCATGGCCTTCCTTCTGCACCGCGGCGGCGGCTTCGAAGATGGCGCGCGCCTGCATCTCGGTGATTTCCGGGAAGATGATGCCGAGGCGGCAGCCGCGGAAGCCGAGCATGGGGTTGAACTCGTGCAGGGCCGCGACGCGCTCCTGCACGCGCGCCAACGACACGCCGAGCATGTCGGCCAGCGCCTGCTGGTCCAACGTCTCGTGCGGCAGGAACTCGTGCAGCGGCGGATCGAGCGTGCGGATGGTCACCGGCTTGCCGGCCATGGCGCGGAAGATGCCGGCGAAATCGGCGCGCTGCAGCGGCAGCAACTTCGCCAGCGCGGCTTTGCGCGCCTCGAGTGAGTCGGCGAGGATCATCTCGCGCATCGGCCCGATCTTGTCGTCGCCGAAGAACATGTGCTCGGTGCGGCACAGTCCGATGCCCTCGGCGCCGAAGGCGACCGCGGCACTGCTCTGATCCGGCTGGTCGGCGTTGGCGCGCACGCGCAGGCGGCGCGCCTTGTCTGCCCAGGTCATCAGCTGCGCATAGAGCTTGTAGACTGGTGCCGACGCGGCATCGAGCGTGCGGTCGATCAGCACGCGCACGACTTCACTCGGCTGCGTGTCGATGCGGCCGCGGAACACCTCGCCGGTGCTGCCGTCGATCGACAGGTCCTCGCCTTCGCGCAACGTCTCGTCGCGTCCGTCGACCCGCAGCGTGCGCGCCTTGTAGTCGATGCGCAGCGACTCGCAACCGGCGACGCACACCTTGCCCATCTGGCGCGCCACCAGCGCGGCGTGGCTGGTCATGCCGCCGCGCGCGGTGAGAATCCCTTGCGAGGCCACCATGCCGCGAATGTCTTCCGGCGACGTCTCGATGCGCACCAGGATGACCGATTCGCCGCGCGCCGCCGCGGCTTCGGCGTCTTCGGCGTTGAAGTAGATGCGCCCCGTCGCTGCGCCCGGACCGGCGTTCAGACCCTTGGCGAGTTGGCGCTGCTCGCGGCTGGCACGCGCTTTCTCGGCCGGGATGAAGGTCGGGCGCAGCAATTGGTTGAGCTGTTCAGGGTCGACGCGCAGCAGCGCGTCCTTCCAGCCGATCAGCTTCTGGCCGACCATCTCGACGGCGATGCGGATCGCGGCGTCGCCGGTGCGTTTCCCGACGCGACATTGCAGCATGTAGAGCGCGCCCTGCTGGATGGTGAACTCGATGTCCATCATGTCGCGGTAGTGGCGCTCGAGCGTGTGGCGGATCTTTTCCAGCTGGCCGTAGACCAGGGGGTTGGCCGCTTGGAGCTCGCGGATGGGCAGCGGCGTGCGCGTGCCGGCGACCACATCTTCGCCCTGCGCGTTCATCAGGAACTCGCCGTAGAACAGGTTGGCGCCGGTGGCCGGATCGCGCGTGAACGCGACGCCTGTTCCGCAATCCTCGCCCATGTTGCCGAACACCATCGCCTGCACGTTGACCGCGGTGCCCCACGATTCGGGGATGCCGTTCAACTTGCGATAGAGGTCGGCGCGGTCGTTCTTCCACGAGCCGAACACCGCGCCGATGGCGCCCCACAGTTGCGCGTGCGGATCGTCGGGGAAATCCATGCCGAGGCGCTGCTTGATCGCCGCCTTGAACTCCGCGACCAGCTCGCACAGGTCGTTCGCGCTCAGCTCGGTATCGAGCGCGACGCCGCGTGCGTGCTTCTTCGCCTCGAGAATTTCCTCGAACGGATCGATCTCGTCCTTCGACTCCGGCTTCAGCCCGAGCACGACGTCGCCGTACATCGAGACGAAGCGGCGATACGAATCGTAGGCGAAGCGCGGGTTGCCGGTCAGTGCGATCAGCCCGCGCACGGTCTCGTCGTTGAGGCCGAGGTTGAGGATCGTGTCCATCATGCCCGGCATCGAGGCGCGCGCGCCGGAGCGCACCGACACCAGCAGCGGATTGGCGGGATCGCCGAAGCCCTTGCCGACGATGCGCTCGACCTGATGCAGGTGGCGCTCGACGTCGGCGCGCAGCGATGTCGGATACGAGTTGCCGTGCGCGTAGTAGTATGTGCAGACGGCGGTCGAGATGGTGAACCCCGGCGGCACCGGCAGGCCGAGGCCGGCCATCTCGGCCAAGTTCGCGCCCTTGCCGCCGAGCAACTCCTTCATCCCGGCGTTGCCGTCGGCCTTGCCGCCGCCGAACGCGTAGACGACCTTCGCCGGCGTCGTCGTCTTGGCGACCGGCTTGGCTTTCACCGTCGGTTTCGCCTGGGCTTTGGCCTTCACGAGCTTTGCCGCAGCCTTCGCCGTCACCGCCGGCTTGGCCTTCGCCGCGGGCCGCACAACCTTCTTGGAGATCCGTCCACCCATATCGAGCCTCGCCTAAGAAGAACTGTTCACATGGAGGCACGGAGGCACGGAGCTGATCCGCTCGTCTCCGTGCCTCCGCGTCTCCGTGTGGATTATCTGCTCCAGGGCGCCGCGAGCCGTTGCGCCAGCTCGCCGATCAGCCGGTCGATCGGCAGGCGCGTCTGCGCCATCGAGTCGCGCTCGCGCAGCGTGACCGTATCGTCGGTCATCGTCTGATGATCGATGGTGATGCCGAACGGCGTGCCGATCTCGTCTTGGCGGCGATAGCGGCGACCGATGGCGCCGGCCTGATCATAGTCGACGGCGAAATGCGGCCGCAGCGCGCGGTACACCGCGTCCGCTTTTTCCGGCTGCCCTTCCTTGCGCAGCAGCGGGAAGATCGCCGCCTTGATCGGTGCCAGTTGCGGATGCAGGCGCAGCACGGTGCGCGACTCGCCGTCGGCGACGTCTTCGTCGTACGCATCGACCAGAAAGGCGAGCGTGGCGCGGTCGGCGCCGGCGGCCGGCTCGATGACGAACGGCGTATAGTGCTCGCGCGTTTCCTCGTCGAAGAAGGTCAGGTCCTTGCCGCTGAACTCGGAGTGGCGCTTGAGGTCGAAGTCGGTACGGTTGGCGATGCCTTCGAGCTCCGACCAGCCGATGGGGAACTCGTACTCGACGTCGGCGCAGCCTTTGGCGTAGTGCGCCAATTCATCCGCTGCGTGCGGGCGCAAGCGCAGCTTGTCGCGCCGGATGCCGAGGGTGACGTACCACTCGAGGCGCTCCTTGACCCAGTAGTCGAACCAGCGGTCGTCGTCGCCCGGCTTGACGAAGAACTCCATCTCCATCTGCTCGAACTCGCGCGTGCGGAAGAGGAAGTTGCCGGGCGTGATCTCGTTGCGGAACGACTTGCCGGTCTGCGCGATGCCGAACGGGATCTTGGTGCGCGCCGTGGTCTGGACGTTCTTGAAGTTGACGAAGATGCCCTGTGCGGTCTCCGGCCGCATGTAGACGACGCTTGCCGACTCCTCGACCGGGCCCATGAACGTCTTGAACATGAGGTTGAAGTTGCGCGCCTCGGTGAGGTCGCATTTCTCGAACTGCCCGGGCGCCTTGCTCGGCTTCATCGGACATTGCGAGTCGGCGATGTGGTCGGCTCGGAAGCGGCCTTTGCAGACGCGGCAGTCGACCAGCGGATCGGTGAAGCCGGCGAGATGGCCCGACGCTTCCCACACCTTTGGGTGCATCAAGATGGAGCAGTCGATGCCGACGATGTCGTCGCGCCCTTGCACCATGTCGCGCCACCAGGCGTTCTTGACGTTGCGCTTGAGCTCGACGCCGAGCGGACCGTAGTCCCAGCAGCTGTTGAGGCCGCCGTAGATCTCGCTCGACTGAAACGTGAACCCGCGCCGCTTGGCCAGATTCACGATCTTATCCATTGTAACGGCTGTCGTAGTCATATGTCGGAACGTCGGGGCCTAGCATAGCGGCGCGAGCGCGGGAACCGCTGAGGGCAGCTGTGCGCCGGTGCGCCAATGCGCCGCCGTGCTCTCCCGCCGCACGCAGCCGCGCCCAGCTCACCCGGCCGACCGGCGTACGCGCGGTCCCGGCCATGTTGGCGCACGGCGCTCGCCTCTCCGACTAGCCCGCTGCCCCCCATTCCCAGTACACCGCGCGGCATGGGCCGCTATCTTCTGACGTTCGTCGTCGCGGCGCTGATCGCGTTGCTGACGACGCCCTTGGTGCGCCGACTGGCGCTGTCGGTGGGAGCGGTGGCGGAGCCCGGCGGGCGGCATCTCCACCAGGGGCGCGTTCCGCGGCTGGGCGGATTGGCGGTGCTTGCCGGCGGGCTCGGCGCGCTGGGGCTCGCCGCCATGAGCGGCGTGGCATTGAGCGAGCTGCTGGCGACTTTCGGCTGGCACAGCGGCTGGCTCCTCGCCGGCGCGCTGACCGTTGCGGCCGTGGGAGCGGTCGACGACATCGTCGGCCTCGGTCCACTCGCCAAATTGAGCTTTCAGATTCTCGCCGGCGTCATGGCGCTGGCCGGCGGTTACGGCTTCCAGGCGGTGACCAATCCGCTCACGGGGGGCGTCGTCGACTTCGGCTTGCTCGGTCCGCTGGTGACGCTGGCGTGGGTGGTCGGCGTCACCAACGCCTTCAATCTGATCGACGGCCTGGACGGTCTCGCGGCGGGGGTGGGCTTGATCGCCTCGCTGACGCTGGTTGCCGTGTCGCTGATCGAGCAGCGGCCCGACGCCGCTTTGCTGGCTAGCGCGCTGGCCGGCGCATTGGCCGGCTTCCTCTACTTCAATTTCAATCCGGCGCGCATCTTCCTCGGCGACTCCGGCAGTCTGCTGCTCGGCTACGCGCTGGCGGTGCTGTCGTTCCAGTCGCTGCAGAAGGGTACCACCACGGTGCTCATCATCGTGCCGCTGCTGGCGCTCGGGCTGCCGCTGATGGACACGATCCTCGCCCTGCTGCGGCGCGGCGTGATGAATGGTGCCCTACTGCGCGCCGACGCCTCGCATATCCACCATCGGCTGCTTTTGCGCGGTCTCAGCCACCGCCGCGCCGTGTTGGTGCTCTATGCCGTCTGTGTCGCGCTCGGCGGACTGGCGTTTCTCGCCGTCGCGGCGCGCGGCAAGGTCGACGTGTTCATCATCGGCGCCGTGGTCGTCGCCACTTTCGCGGGCGTGCGCTGGCTGCGCGGCAACGCGGCGGAACGCTTCGCTGCGGCAGCCCCTGGCGACATGGCGCGCCCGCTCGATCGAGACCGCGGCGCCGACGCCGCAGGAACCAGCGCGCGCTGCCGCGAGCCCAATTGAAACGCGCTCAGTCCGCGCTGGAGATCGCTCGAGAAGCCGCGCCGAACTTTCAGTCGCGGGACGTTTCGAAGTCGACGGTGGTGATCCGCTTCCCGTCGAGATCTGGCGGATCGTCCCCCCCAAACGGCGGCGACATAGCTCGTTGCGGCGATTGCGAGCTGGGGAGATTCACGGCCGTCCTGCGAGCCTCTGGCAGTCGTCCACGATCGCTTGTGCGGCATGGACAGCGCTCGGTCGCGGCGCCGGCAAAACGGCGCTCGCCAGCCACGTGGACAACGAGTCGACATCCCAATCGCGCTCGCTGGTCCAATGACCATGACCGGCGGCGGCGAAGGCGCGCGCGTTCGCCGTCTGATGGTCCTCGGCCGCGGTGGACAGCGGCACGGCGAGCGCCGGCACGCCGGCCGCGGCGAGCTCAGCCAGGGTCACGGCGCCGGCGGCAGTGATGGCGACGTCGGCCCATTCGTACGCCGCCGGCATGTCGGCGATGAACGGCTCGACGTGCGCATCGACGCCGGCGGCGCGATAGACGGCGCCGATCGCCGGTGCATCGCCGCTGCCGCATTGATGGTGCACGTCGAGCCCAAGCAGGCGCGCGCGCAGCGCCGTCAAGAGCGCTGGCGCGGCGCGATTCAGAAACGGCGAGCCGCCGGAGCCGCCGGTGACCAGGGCGCGCGGCGGTCCCGGTCGCCGCGGCGCAGTCTTCACGCGCAGATCCGCGCGCACCGGCACGCCGGTGACGAGCGTGCGCTGCGGCGAGAAGAATCCGCGCGCCGTATCGCTGCCGAGATAGATGCGATCGACCAAGCGGCCGAGGATGCGGTTGGTCAGGCCCGGCGCGACGTTCGGCTCGATGATCGCCGTGGCGAGGCCGAGCTGCCGCGCCGCCAACAGCGGCGCGGCGGAAACGTAGCCGCCCGACCCGATGACGAGCTCGATGCCGCGCTCACGCAGCAGCGCGCGCGCCGCACGACGCGCCCGCAAGACGCGCGCAGCGGCCCGTAATTGACCGCGCGGGCCGACGCCGAACAGCGGCGCTGCCGGCAGCGCCACGCAGGCGAGGCCGGCGGTTTCTGCCAAACGGCATTCGTCGCCGCCGTCGGCGCCAATGAACAACAGGGCGACGTCGGGTCGCGCCGCGCGATACGCCGCTGCCACGGCGAGCAGCGGGAATACATGCCCTGCGGTGCCGCCTCCGGTGAGCGCGACGCGTCTGGCGCTCATGTCCGCGGCTCCGCCGGCGCCTTCGAACGCTGGCGTGCCGGAGTCCGCTGCGTCTGCTCCAGCGCCTGCTCTGCGCGCCTGCCGGCGTCGCGATTTTGGCAGAAATTCCCGTTGAGCATTGCCGGCAACACGCTATACCGCAGCGCGCGCGACGGCGAAGCGAATGATGGCGGCGAGGGCGATGACGGTGCAGACAGCGGCGACGGCGGAGGCGCATATGTCGCTTGCCGGGCTGCGCGTATGCGTCGTCGCGCTCGGCGACCTGGGCCGCAGTCCGCGCACGCTGCGCCATGCGGCCGCGTTGCTCGACTGCGGCGCGACCGTCGACTTGGTCGGTTATCGCGGCGTGCCGCTGCCGTCTGGGCTCGCGGCCCATGTACAGCTCCGTGTGCACTCGTTCTCGGGTCCGCGTGTGTCGGCGCGGCACGGCCTGCCGCGCGCCGCGTTTATTGCCTACAGCGCGGCGCGCGTCGCGGCGGTCAGCGTGCGATTGGCGACCCTGCTGCGCCGGCTCCCGCGCCCGGATCTGATGCTGGTGCAGAATCCGCCGGCGTTGCCCACGCTGGCGATCGCGCCGCCGATAGCGCACTGGCGCAAAGTGCCGGTCGTTATCGACTGGCACAACTTTGCCTACTCGCAGCTGGGCGCGACGTTGGGCAAGCGCAGCCGGTTCCTGAAGCCAGCGCGCGCTCTCGAGCATGCTCTGGCGCACGCCGAAGGCCACCTGTGCGTCTCGGCGGCGATGCGCGAGGCGCTGGCGGATGGGTGGGGCATCCGCGCGGCGACGGTCCTGCGCGATCGCCCCGCCGCGTTCATCGATCCGTCGAGACGACAGGCGGCGCGTGCCCGACTGGGCGGGCTGCTCGGGCAGCCGCTCGATGGCGCCAATGTGCCGGCGCTGGTCATCAGTCCAACTAGCTGGAGCGCCGACGAAGACAGCGATTTGCTGCTCGACGCGCTCGGCCGCCTGGAGGCGAGCGCCGACGGCAATGCCCCACGCGTGCTCTGCGTGCTCACCGGCGACGGGCCGCGCCGCGCCGCGTTCGAAAGCGCAGTGGCGCGACGCAACTGGCAGCGCGTCGCCGCGCGCACGCTCTGGCTGGCCCCCGACGAGTATCCGTCCTTGCTGAGCGCCGCCGATCTCGGGCTGTGCCTGCATCGCTCCACGTCGGGCGTCGACCTGCCGATGAAGATCGCCGACCTGCACGGGGCCGGCGTGCCGGTATGCGCCTTCGACTATGGTCCGTGCCTGCGCGAGATGCTCTCCGAGACGGAGGCGGCGCTCGGTTTCACGCACGCCGCGGGTCTCGCGACGCGCTTGCGGCAGATCCTGAATGGCTTCCCGCTCGCGCCGGGGCTCGATGTATTGCGCGGCGTCGTCGCCGATCAGCCGCAGATGACCTGGGCCGAGGGCTGGCGCGGCGAAGCCTTGCCGCGTCTCGCCGCGCTGATGGGACGCGCGCCGCTCGACGCGCAATGACCTCAGGGGCACGCATCAATTGTCGATGTGCCGCGCCGACGGCGGTCGCGGTGCGATCCCGGGCGGGAGTTGTCTTGCTGCGCACCGAGCAGCATCCACCGTCGGCCGCGCTCAACGGGCGGCGAGTTGTTCGATGAGCTTCACCGATTGCAGCGGGCGCGCCAGATGCAGCGCCAGCAGGCGACCCGTGAGCAACGAGGCGTCGGCCGCCAGCGGGCCGAGCGCGACGTCGCGCAGCGCTGCCGGAGCATGGACCTTGAGGGTGTCGAGTTGCTGCAGTAGCGCAGCTCCCACCTCGACGGTCGCATCCTCGACGCTGCGGCATGCACGGCACGCGACGGTGCCGTGATGCGTGCTGAGCCACGCCGTTTCGCCCGCGCTCCATGTGCGGGCGCAGCGCGCGCAGCGATCGAGCTGCGGCTCGAAGCCGGCGCAGGCGAGGAGTTGCAGCTCGAAGGCGCGCAGAAACGCGGCAGTTGCGGGCCCCCCCTCCAAGGCTGACAGCGCCGCCGCGAGCAGCGCATACACGTCGTGCACCGGATCGTCTTCGAGCGTCAGACGATCGGCCAACTCGACCAGGTAGCTGCCGTAGGCGAAGCGCGTCGGCTCGGCGAAGGCGTCGCTGGGCTGCAGCAGCTCACAGCTCTCCAGGAACGCCAGGCTGGCGCTCGGGCGCTGGCGGAAGTGTACGCGCACGCGCGCCAGCGGCTCGAGCGAGTTGGCGAAGCGACGGCGCGAGTTCCTCGCGCCTTTGGCGATTCCGGTCAGCTTGCCGAAGTCCTGCGTCAGCAGGGTGGCGATCTTGTCGCTCTCGCCGTAGGCGCGCCAGCGCAGGACGATCGCCGGACTGCTGTGCGACTCATGCACCGCCCAAACAAAACATCGGCTCGTTTGGTTGACAAGGCAGGCCGGCGTCTTAGGTTGCCGCGGCTTCTCGCGCGACCATCGCCGCGCAATTCCATGAGAGGAAGGATCGTCGGAACATGTCAGTCGAGGACGACGCCAAGACCAGCCGTCCGCAGGCCGATGCGCCGGAGGACGAGTCGTCCAGTCCGGACGCGGCGGTCGACGAGCTCGCGGCACAGAAAGCTGAAGTCGAGCGCTTTCGCGATCTGTATCTGCGCGAGCGTGCGGAGACGGAGAACTACAAAAAGCGCGTGCAGCGCGACCATGCCGAGGCGGTGCGCTACGCCGCGGCGCATCTGACGCGCGACCTGGCGGGCGTGCTCGACAATCTGGAGCGCGCCATCAGCCATGCCGAGAGCGGCGGTGACGGTCAGCCATTGGTCGAAGGCGTGCGCCTGGTGCTGCGCGACGCGCTCGATGTGCTGGCGCGGCACGGCATCACGCGCATCGAGGCGGCGGGGGAGGTCTTCGACCCCAACCGTCACGAGGCCATCGCCACGGTGCATACGCCGGAGCACGCACCCAATCAGGTCGTCGAGCAGTTCCAACCGGGCTACGCGCTGCACGGCCGCGTCGTACGTCCAGCAAAAGTCAGCGTATCTGCCAAACCGCCGGTTGAAACCCACTAGACCGATGCTTAACTCCCCCCTGCCGCTGAACTTTCAGCGCGAAGGAGAAACCCCCACATGGCCAAAGTAATCGGCATCGATCTCGGCACGACCAATTCGTGCGTCGCGATAATGGAAGGCGGTGACCCGAAGGTCATCGAGAGCTCGGAAGGCAGCCGCACGACCCCGTCGGTGGTGGCGTTCCCGGAAAATGGCGAGCGCTTGGTCGGGCAGATCGCGCGGCGCCAGGCCATCACCAACCCGGAAAATACCGTCTTTGCCGTCAAGCGCCTGATCGGTCGCAGAGTCGACGATGCGGAAGTGCAGAAGGCGGCCAAAATCTCTCCCTATAAGATCGTCAAGGCCGACAACGGCGACGCCTGGGTCGAATGCCGCGGCAAGCAGTACAGCCCGCAGGAGATCTCGGCGATCATCCTGCAGAAGATGAAGCAGACGGCCGAGGACTATCTCGGCGAGAAGGTCAGCGAGGCGGTCATCACCGTCCCGGCCTACTTCAACGACAGCCAGCGCCAGGCGACCAAGGATGCCGGGCGCATCGCCGGGTTGAACGTCCTGCGCATCATCAACGAGCCGACCGCGGCGGCGCTGGCCTACGGTCTCGACAAGAAGAAGGACGAGAAGATCGCCGTGTTCGACCTCGGCGGCGGGACGTTCGACGTGTCGGTGCTGGAGCTCGGCGACGGCGTGTTCGAGGTGAAGTCGACCAACGGTGACACGTTCCTCGGCGGCGAGGACTTCGACCAGCGCGTCATCGATTATCTGGCCGACGAGTTCAAAAAAGATCAGGGCATCGACCTGCGCAAAGATCGCATGGCCCTGCAGCGTCTGAAGGAAGCCGCCGAACGCGCCAAGATGGAGCTCTCGACGGTCACCGAAACGGACATCAATCTGCCGTTCATCACCGCCGATCAGAGTGGCCCGAAGCATCTGACGATGAAGCTGACACGCGCTAAGCTCGAGGCGCTGGTCGGCGATTTGCTCGATCGCCTCGACGGTCCCTGCCAGACGGCGCTGCGCGACGCCGGCCTGTCGGCCAGTCAGATCGACGAAGTGTTGCTGGTCGGCGGCATGACGCGCATGCCGGCGGTGCAGGCGCGGGTGAAGAAGATTTTCGGGAAAGAGCCGAACAAAGGCGTCAATCCGGATGAAGTCGTTGCCATCGGCGCGGCGATCCAGGGCGGCGTGCTGAAGGGCGAAGTCAAAGACGTTCTGCTGCTCGATGTGACGCCGCTGTCGCTCGGTATCGAGACGTTGGGCGGCGTGTTCACCAAGCTGATCGAGAAGAACACCACCATCCCGACCAAGAAGAGTCAGACGTTCTCGACGGCCGCCGACAGTCAGCCGGCGGTGACGATCCGCGTCTTTCAGGGCGAGCGCGAGATGGCGGCCAACAACAAGATACTCGGCCAGTTCGATCTGACGGATATTCCGCCGGCGCCGCGCGGCGTGCCGCAGATCGAAGTGAGCTTCGATATCGACGCCAACGGCATCGTGCACGTCGGCGCCAAGGATCTGGGCACCGGCAAAGAGCAGTCGATCCGTATCACTGCGTCGAGCGGCTTGAGCGAAGCCGAGATCAAGAAAATGGTGCGCGACGCCGAGGACAATGCCGACGACGATCGCAAGCGGCGCGAGTCGGTCGAAGCGCGCAATCAGCTCGACGGGTTGGTGTATCAGACCGAAAAGCACCTCGGGGAGCACAGCGCATCGCTCGATGCCGGCGCCAAGGCGTCGGTCGAGGAGGCGTTGAAGGATGCCAAATCCGCGCTGGAGGCCAATGATGCCGACAAGATGAAGTCGGCGTTCGAGCGGCTGACCCAGGCGCAGCACAAACTGGCCGAGGCGATGTACGCCAAGGCCTCGAGCGCCGGCGGCGCGGCGGCCGGTGACGGTGCGGCGCCAGGTGGCGGCGGTGCAGCCGGCGGCAAGCCGGGCGGGCACGACGACGTCGTCGACGCCGACTTCGAAGAAGTCAAAGAATAGCGGCGCCTGTCGGCGCGCCGATGAGGACGAAAGCCCTCCCTCGATTCCGGGGGAGGGCTTTTGTATTCAGCAATGGGAGTTCGCGTGGCGAGCAAGCGAGACTACTACGAGATCCTGGGCGTCGAGCGCAGCGCCAGCGGCGAGGACATCAAGAAGGCGTATCGCAAGATCGCCCTGCGGTTTCATCCGGACCGCAACCCCGACGACAAAGAGGCCGAGGAAAAGTTCAAAGAGGCCAGCGAAGCCTACCAGGTGCTGTGCGAGGACGAGAAGCGCGCGCAGTACGATCGCTTCGGCCACGCCGCGTTCGAGCAGGGCGGCGGGTTCGGCGGCTTTTCCGGCTCCGGCTTCGAAGAGGTGTTTGGCGATCTCTTCGGCGATTTCTTCGGTGGCGGCGGACGGCGCGGCCGCTCGCGTACGCGGCGCGGCGACGACCTGCGTTACGATCTGGAGATCAGCTTCGAAGAGGCGGTGTTCGGCGTCGAGAAGACCATCCGCGTACCGCGCCTCGCAGCGTGCAAGGAGTGTGACGGCAGCGGCTCGCGCAACGGCGCGCCGCGCGAAACATGCGCGACCTGTCGCGGCAGCGGGCAGCTGCGATTCCAGCAGGGCCTGTTCTCGATCGCCAAGACCTGCACCAGCTGCCAGGGACAGGGGACGATCCTCAAAGATCCGTGCCGCGCCTGCAGTGGCGGCGGCGCGACGCGCATCCAGCAAGCGCTCAGCGTGCGCGTGCCGGCCGGCGTCGACACCGGTTCGCGTCTGAAGCTGCGCGGCGAAGGCGAGGGCGGCTACCACGGCGGCCCGGCCGGCGACCTCTACGTGGTCTTGCACGTCAAAGAGCACGCCCTGTTCACACGCGAGGGCAACGACGTCATCTGCGACGTGCCGATCGGGTTCACCCAGGCGGCGCTCGGCGCCGAGATCGACGTGCCGACGCCACACGGCAAGATCAAGATGAAGATTCCGACCGGCACCCAGTCGGGCAACGTCTTCCGGCTGAAGGGCAAGGGTGTCCCCGATGTGCGCGGCTACGGCCAAGGCGACGCCTTGGTGCGCGTCGTGGTCGAGACGCCGCGCAAGCTCACCGCCAAGCAACGCGAGCTACTGGAAGAGTTTGCGCGGCTCAGCGGGGAAGAGGTACACCCCATCGCCAAGGGGTTCTTCGACAAGGTGAAGGAGATGTTCGGCTAGCCGCGGCTGGCCGTCGACGCAGCATGATCGAAACGCTCCGCTCGCGGCCGACCGGCCGCCCACGTGGCGGCGCGCGGCGGCGGGGCATCGCGGCATGCGCTCTGATCCTGCTGTCGCTGCTATTCGCCGGCTGCGGGCCGCGCGTCGTGCCGCTCGAGGACACGCCGCTGCCGTATCGCCAGGCTGAGGACAGTTTCCGCCTTGGCAACTACGAGAAGGCGGCGCGCGGCTACCAGATCTTCCTCGACGGTCCGAAGAGTGAAGACTACGAGGAGCTGGTCCCGCGCGCCTACTATCGCCTTGCGTTGTCGGAGTATCGGCGCGGCCGCTACCAGGAATGTTTGCTTGCGCTCGACCGCATGGAACAGCGCGTGCCCGACAAGGAGTGGCCGCAGGTGTACACGCTGCGCGGCGACGCCGAGCTGGCGCGCGGCAAGACGATGCAGGCGCTGCGTTGGTGGGAGCAGGCGTGGCAGGCGTCGGACGGCGAGGAGAAGCGCGCCGCCAAGCAGCACATCGTCGACGCGCTCGATCGCATGGACGCCGCGTCGCTGAACAAGGCGCGCGACGTCTTCACGACCCCGGAGATGCGCCAGCTGGTCGACGCCAAGCTCGGGCCGCGTTCGCCGACGTCGCCCGCGGTCGCGTCGGCCGCGAGCGCGCCGGGCCAACCGCTGCCGCCCGCACAGGTCAGCGGCGTGCCGTCGGATCAGCCGGTCGCCACGACGCGCATCGGCGTGCTGCTGCCGCTCAGCGGCGAGTTCGCGCCGTACGGCCAGCGGTCGCTGAACGGGATCAAGCTGGCGCTTGGGCCGCTCGCCAGCCAGCTCGACGTGAAAGATACCAAAGGTGACCCGGCCGCCGCGCGCGTCGCCCTCGACGCCATGGTCGCCGATCCGAATATCGTCACCGTCGTCGGTCCGCTGCGCAGCAAAGAGGCGGAGATCATCGCGCCGCGCGCCGAGCGCGCCGGCTTGCCGATGGTGCTGTTAGCGCAATCGGAGGGCGTCACCGGGCAGTGGGTCTTGCAGCCGGCGATGACGTCGGCTCGCCAGGCTGCGGCGCTGGCCGAATACGCCATGGGAAGCCAGGGGCAGAAGAAATTCGCCGTGCTGTACCCGAACGACCAGTACGGCACGCCGCTGTCGAGCGCGTTCAAAGAACAAGTCGAACAGCGCGGCGGACAGGTGGTCGGCGCGTTGTCCTACGATCCGCACCAACGCGAGTTCTCCGTCGAAGCGCTGAGTGTCGCCAAGTGGGTGAAGGACGACGGGGCGCAGGCGGTGTTCATCCCGGACTTTGCCACCAATGCGATCCCGCTGGCGACGCAATTGCGCAAAGCGCAGCCCGACATCGCACTGCTCGGCAGCAACGGCTGGGACGATCCGACCTCACTCGCTCCAGTCGCGGCGGATCTCGACGGCGCGGTGTTCGTCGACGGCTTCTTCGCCAGCAGCACGCGCTCCGCTACGCAGCAGTTCGTCGCCGGCTATCGTGGCGCCTACAACGGCACCATGCCGGAAATCCTCGAAGCACAGGCCTACGATGCCGGCTTGCTCGTCATGCGCGCGCTGCAGACCGGCGCGCGCAGCCGCATGCAGATGGCGCAAGCGTTGCGTGCGCCGCGCACCATCGACGGCGCCGGCGGGCTGATGAGCGTCAGCGCCGACGGCATTCAGCGCCAGCTGTTTCTGCTGCGTCTGACCAACGGCACGATTAGCGAGCTCACGCCGAGCGGCAAGATGGCGCCGCGTCCAGTCGCAGCGGCGCAGTAGGCGGCTACGCCACTAGGCTGTTACGCTGTCGGAGGCTCTCGGCACACCGCATCGCAACTGGGGGGCCGCGGCAGTGACGTTCCTTCTCCACCCGCCAAGCAGCCAAACGGCCTGACCATGTCCACGCTCGCGTCGATCGGCGAATTCGGCCTCCTCGCCCGCCTGTTGCCGCGCTTGCCGCAGCGTCGCGATGTGCTGCTCGGGCCGGGCGACGATTGTGCGGTCGTGCGCACGCGCGCCGGCGCGCTGTTGGTGACCGTCGATGCGCTGATCGAGGACGTACACTTTCGCCACGGCTGGCTGACGCCGGGGGCATTGGGGCGTAAAGCGTTTGCCGTCAACGCCAGCGACATCGCGGCGATGGGCGGCGCACCGCGCTGGTGCGTGACGCACATTGCCGCGCCGCCGCGCACGCCGGCGGCGACGGTCGACGGCATCGCGCGCGGCGTTGCGACGGCCGCCGCGGCCGTCGGCGCCTCGGCGATCGGCGGCAATCTATCGCGCGCCGCGGAGCTCTCGGTGACCGTGGCGTTGATCGGTGACGCGCCACCGCGCCCGCTGACGCGCGCCGGTGCGCGCGAGGGCGACGCGCTCTATGTCACCGGGCGCCTCGGCGACGCGGCGCTCGGCGTCCGCCAGCTGATGCGCTCGCGCTCCGCGCGCGGCGTCGCCGTGGCGCGCTTTCGCGCTCCGAGCCCGCGTCTGCATGCCGGTGCATTGCTGGCGCGTCGGCGCCTGGCATCGGCGATGATCGATGTGAGCGACGGGTTGCTGCAGGACCTGGGTCATCTCTGCCGCGCCAGCCGCGTCGGTGCGCGCATCGATGTGGCGAGCGTGCCGTCCACAGCCGCTGTTCGCCGCGCCGGCATCGACCTCGCCCTCAGCGGCGGCGAAGACTACGAGCTCCTCTTCGCCGTGCCGCCGCGCCGCGTTGCGGAGCTGACGGCCGCGAGCGCGGAGCTCGGGTGCCGGCTCAGCCGCATCGGTCGGGTCGTGTCCGGGGGCGACATCGTCGTCGTCGACGGTGGCGGGGTCGCACGCCGCTGGCGGCACGGCGGACACGATCATTTTCGCGTTCCGCCACACCGCCGCGGCCGGGTAGAGTGACGGCCGTGACCCCCGAACGCCTGCGCGAGATCCTCCAGCGCGTCGCCTCCGGCGAGGTCGATGCGGAGGCGGCATTCGAGTCGATCAAGCGCCTGCCGTTCGAGGATCTCGGCTTCGCCAAAGTCGATCACCATCGCGCCCTGCGTGCCGGGGTGCCGGAGGTGATCTTCGCGCCCGGCAAGACCGCGGCGCAGATCGTCGGCGTGGCGCGCGCGTTGCGCGATGCGGGTCACAGCGTCTTGATCACGCGACTGAATCCAGAGGTTGCGGCCGATGTGACGGCCGCCGTGCCCGAGCTGACCTACGCTGCGCACGCGCGCATCGCGTATTGGCGCGCCGGCGCGCCGGCGGTGCGCGGCCGCGGCGTGATCATGGTGGTCGCGGCGGGAACGGCCGACCTGCCGGTGGCAGAAGAAGCCGCGCTGACCGCAGAGCTGCTCGGCCATACGGTCGAGCGCATTACCGACGTCGGCGTCGCCGGCATTCATCGATTGTTTGCGCACCACGAGCGCCTGCGCAGCGCCAGCGTCCTGATCGTCGTCGCCGGCATGGAAGGCGCGCTGCCCAGCGTCGTCGGCGGGCTGGTCGATCGACCTTTGATCGCGGTGCCGACCAGTATCGGCTACGGCGCCAGCTTCGGCGGACTGGCTGCGTTGCTCGCCATGCTCAACTCGTGCGCCGCCGGCGTCACCGTCGTCAATATCGACAACGGCTTTGGTGCCGCGGTCGCCGCGCACTTGATCAATCGCTGACGGCGAGCCGCGTGGGGGCTGTCGCTCGTTATGCCGGCGCGCGTTGGCGTACCGCGTAGTCCTCCCAGCGCACCTGCTCCGTCGCTTTGGCGTAGTCGCGGGTGTGGGACGACCAGTTTTGCGTGATGTGGCCCTGCGCGTTCTTGTACCAAGAATGGCAGTGCGGGTCGGCCCAGGTCGTCTGGCCCAGCGCCGCCTGCAACTCGCGATTGAAGCGGTCCTGGGCGGACTGCTTCACCTCGATCGCGGCGAGGTGGCCTTCCCGCATCGCGCGCAACGCCTGGACGGCGTACTCGACCTGGCGCTCGAGCATGAAGGTGATCGAATTGTGGCCGAGATTCGTGTTCGGGCCGTACAGCATGAAGAGGTTCGGAAACTGCGCCGCGGTGATGCCCAGATAGGCTTGCGGCATATCCTGCCACGCGTCTTTCAGGTGCACGCCGCCCCGTCCCACCACGTCGACCGACCAATGCCACCCCGTCGTCTCGAAGCCCGTGGCGTAGACGACGACGTCGAAGTCATGCATGCGGCCATCCTGCGTCGCGATGCCCGTCGGCGTCATGCGTGCGATCGGCTCGGTGATCAACGAGACGTTCGGGCGCATCAGCGCCGGGTAGTAGTCGTCCGCGAACAAAATGCGCTTGCAGCCGATCGGATAGTCCGGCGTCAGCCGCTCGCGCAGCGCCAGGTCGGGCACCTGCTCGGCGAGGTGATTCAACGCCACGCGCGTGTAGGCGGCGCGTCCGGCCTGCGTCCAGCTGAAGACCTGCCAGAAGAGATATTCCGCGTTCTGATAGATCAGGTCGCGGCCCAGCATGGCGACGTGCGGCTCCGTCATCGCCAGCACCTTCTCTTCTTCCGTGATCGGACGGTCGAGGCGCGGCACCACCCAGTTGGGCGTGCGCTGAAAGACGCTGAGGTGCGATACCTCCTTGACGATCTCCGGAATGATCTGCACGGCGCTGGCGGCTGAGCCGATGATGGCGACGCGCTTCCCGGCGAGCTTCACCGAGTGATCCCAGCGCGCGGAATGAAATGCCGGTCCGGCGAAGCTCTCACGGCCTGCGATGTCGGGCAGTAGCGGGCGATTGAGTTGACCCAGCGCGGCGATGACGGCGTTGGCCTCATAGGTCTTGCCGGAGCCGGACGTGATCATCCAAACGGCCCGCGTGTCGTCCCAGATCGCCGAGGTGGTTTCGTCGTTCAGGTGTAGATGCGGGCGCAGGCCAAAATTGTCGGCGAGGTCTTCGGCATATTTCTGAATCTCATTGTGGCGCGGAAAGAGGTGACTCCAGCTCAAGCTCGGCGCGAACGAGTATTGATAGAGTGCGACGGGTACGTCGCAGCAGCAGCCCGGGTACGAATTGTCCCGCCAGGTTCCGCCGACCCGCGCCGCCTTCTCCAATATGACGAGGTCATCGAAGCCAGCCTCCTGGAGCTTTATGCCGGCGCATAAACCGCCCAACCCGGCCCCGATCACGGCGACAGACGGCTTCGAAATCATGCATTCCTCCAGGACTTGGTGTTGTTGCCGGGCGGATTCGTTCAAGGCGATCGGGTTTCGTAGAACGACCGCCGCGGCGCGCGTTGCACGCCGTGCGGCGCATGCCTCGGCAGCTTGTCGACCTGCCACCGAATGACATTGCTGTGCAAGCGGCGCGCGCGTCGGGACTTGGCCGGCCGCGCGTTCGCCGGCGCCATCTCGAGCGCGCGCGTTGACCGTCGTTCGCCCGGATGGCTTGGCAAAACCGTCGGGCGCATCCCACTATCAGTTATGAACGCTAAGTGCGGCGGACCGGCGCTCCTGCTGCCCAGGCTGAGCGCTTGCGCGGCCGGAGTGATGGTGGTGAACATCGCCGACGACTTCGGCGCCCCGCGGCGGCGCATCTCATCAAGCAATCCGACCCGAACATCGGAGGCGTCGTGAAATCAGTCTGCGCTGTCGCACTGTCGATCGTGTTGTTCGCCCTGGCCGGCTGCGGCGATGACAGCACGCATCGCGCGGCGCCGACCGCGACCGCGACGAGCGCGCCGCCGACCGCCACCGCATCGCCGCGTCCAACCGCCAGCGCGACGGCGACCAGCGTCGCCACTGCGACGGTGCCGCCGACGTCGACCGCTACCCGCGCGTCGAGCGCGACGGCGACGCCAACCGCCTCGGCGACGCCGACTGCCTCCGCAACGTCGACGCTATCCGAGACGCCGACGGCGACGGCCAGCAGCACGCCGACCGACACCGCGACGCTGGCCTCGATCGCGCATGTCGGGCGCTGGCTCACCGATCCGGATGGGCGCGTGCTGTTGCTGCATGGGGTGAACCTGGTCGCCAAGCAGCTCGACACGCCGGCGCAGCGCGGCTTCGGCGACGACGACGCGGCGTGGCTCGAGGACAACGGTTTCGACGCCGTGCGCCTCGGCTTCTCGCCCGACGCGCTGCTGCCGGCGCCGGGCACGGTGAATCAGGACTACGTCGACTCGTTCGTCAACACCGTCGCGATCCTGCGCGCTCACAACTTGCTCGTGCTTGTCGACCAGCATCAAGACGGTTGGGGACCGGCGACCGCTGGCAACGGCTTCCCGGCGTGGATGACCATCACGCACGGCGCCGAGAACACGATGACAGGTTTCCCGCTGTACTACGTCACCAATCCGGCGATTCAGGCGGCGTTCGAGAGCTTCTGGGCGAACGAGAACGGGCCGGACGATCTGCCGCTGCAATCCGCCGTGGCGGCGATGTTCCGCGCCTTCGCCGATCAACTGGCGGCCGCGCCGAACGTCCTCGGGTACGACTTGTTGAACGAGCCCTGGCCGGGCACCGACTGGATGCCCTGCCTCAACGATCCGGTCGGTTGCCCGCAGCAGGACGCCGCTTCGCTCGATGCGTACCACGCGCGCATGGCCACGGCGATTCGCGCCGTCGACCCGTCGCACTTGCTGTTTGGCGAGCCCTTCGTTCTGTTCAACTTCGGCATGGCCGGAACCAGCGTCAGCCTGCCGGGCGGCGATCCGCAGGGCGGCTTGAGCTTCCACATGTACACCGTCGACGTCGCCGCAGAGCCGCAGGTGGTCGAGAACGCGGTGAGCTGGTCGACGAGCACCGGCGGCGCCTTGCTGTGCAGCGAGTTCGGCGCCAGCACCGACACCGCCGCCATCGATCGCCAGGTCGGCCTGCTCGACCGCAGCCTGATCCCTTGGCTGTTCTGGTCGTACGACGAAAATGTCGCGACGCACCTCGATCAAACGATGAGCGACGCCAACGTCGTCGCGTCGAGCGCCGACGCGCTGGTTCGCCCGCATCCGCTCGCGGTGGCGGGAACGCCGCTGTCGCACGACTACGATCTGTCGAGTCGAACGCTGACGTTCTCGTACTCCACGACCGGTCCCGACGGCAGTCACTTCGCCGCCGAGACGCCGAGCCTTTTCAAGGTGGCGCCGCGCACCTATCCGAACGGCTACAGCGTGCAGGTGACCGGTGGAACGGTGACGTCGGCCGCCAACGCGCCGCAATTGACGATTGTGGCCGATGCTGCGTCGGAGTCGGTGTCGGTTGTCGTGGCTCCAGCGGACGCCGAATAGCGCCCGTCACTCGCTGCCGGAGCGCAGCGAAATCGTCCGGCTGTATGACGCGGCCGCCGGCGTGACGACGATGCGGTTCATGTCGTACGCGTCGTCGACGTCTACAGCGCGTCGTCGTCGGCAGACGTCGCCGCGACCGGATCGACCGCGGCAGTCGCCGCCGCAGGCTGATCCGGCGCGCGCATCGACAGTGCGATGAGCGGGAAGATCAGCACCGATAGGATGCCGGCGCCGACCAGCGCCGCGGCATTCTCCGGCAGCATGCGGCCGGTCGCTTTGCCGAGCTCGGTGATGACGACCACCAGCGGCAAGGTGGTGGCCGAGAACAACGCCAGGACGCGCCGCTCATGGCCCTCGAGCGCATTGCGGTAGAGCAGCGTCGGCACGCCGCGCACGATCAGCAGCATGATCAGGAACAGCGGCACGCGCGCCAGGCTGTTGGCGCTCGCCAGCAAGGCAGTCAGATCGATCTGCGAGCCGCTGATGACGAAGAAGATCGGGATCAAGAAGCCGAAGCCGAGCGCGTCGAGCTTCTGCCGGAACGGCTCGGCGCCCGGGCCGCGCGACACCAGACCGACCAGACTGCCGGCGGCGAAGGCGCCGAGCAGGATGTCGAGACCGAGAAAGTCGGCAAGGACGACGAGGCCGCCGAGCAGGAACATCGAGGCGCGCACCGGTAGCTGGCTGGTGCTCTGCAGCGTGCGCGACAGCAAGGCGATGATGCGCGGCGGCTGCAGCCGGAGGGCTACGACGGCGCAGGCGAGGGCGATGAAGACGAACGTCGCCAGCAAACCGGAGCGCACAGCGACACCCTGGTTGCCGGTGACGATGAGCGAGAACAGCACGATCGGGCCGAACTCGCCGACCGCGCCGGCGCCGAGCACGAAGCGGCCGAAACTGGTCTCCAACTCGCCGGCCTCGCGCAGGATCGGCAGCAACGTGCCGATGGCGGTGGTGCTGAGGGCCACGCCGACCAGCAGGGGATCGGAGACCAGACCGATGGCCTGCAACGTGAACGTCAGTCCCAACGCAATCGCCACGGACATCAGCCAGCCGAGCGCGCCGAGTCGCAGCGGCTCGCCGCGCAACTTAAAGAAGTCGAGATCGAGCCCGGCGAGGAAGAAGAGGAACGACAAGCCCAACGCCGACAGCGTCCGCATGCTGCCCTCGGATTCGACGAGATCCAGCATCTGCGGGCCCACCAGGATACCGAACAGCAGCTCGAGGACGACCAGCGGCAGGCGCAGGCGGATCGGCAGCTCGTTGAACAGCGGCGCAATCGCCGCGACGAACAGCACGATCAGCAGCGCGTGCGGGTGGGCTGTTTGTGCCATCACTCCACCGAGGCAGAGTCCCCGTCGATCGGCTTCCTCGGCGTTGGACCCCGTGACTCCGCTCAATACGGATCGAAGATTTCGGGCGGCGCCTGGTGCAACGCGGTCCCCGGCGTCGCGGTGTCGGTCGGGGGCGGCGAGGCCGGCTGCGTCGGCGAGGCGGTTGGCGACGCGAGATCGGGCGGCGTCGGAGTCGGCGTCGCGACTGCAGCGGCGCTCGCCGTAATCGCTGCCGGCGCGTCCGTCGACGACCCTGATGCCGGTATTGGTTCCGCCACCGGTCGCGCCGCGCCTTCCGCCGGCAGACGCCACAGCAGCCGTCCGTTGTCGACCCAGCCCTCGATCTTCGATGCGCTGATGTGGGCGTAGCCGTGCTCGATCTCGTTGCGCGACACCTCTTCGTGCAACGCGAGGTGGCCGACGATCTCAGCGGTACGCGACGGCTCGGCGTACACCGTCAGCCCCGCATCTGCGGCGTAGAACGTCTCGTTCGAACGCTGCGCGGCCGCCGGCGTCGGCGTGGCGCTGCCGCCGAACCAGCTGCCGACCGTCTGCTGCACGCTGGCACAGCCGCTCAGCGCCAGCGCCGCCGCGACGAAAATGCTGGATCGCGAGTACCCCATGCCGCTGCATGCCTTGTGCGTCGTGACGACGCAGGTCAAGAGGGGGCTCGGCGTGTGCCGGCATGCGCGTGCATGCGTGGGCCACACGCGAGGGACGCGACGCCGCAGCACGCCGGTGCGTTCGCCACGTTCTCGCGCGCAGCGGCGCGGCTTCCGATCCGCGCCTCGCGGCGGGGTGCGACGGCGCGGCTGGCCGTCGCGGCGGCGCGTCGCTATAGACGCCGCATGCCGGCACCGCGCAAGCCGACCGCACCGCTGGCGCGCGGCCGCGCCAAGCGCGTGTTCAAAGTCGGTGAGCTGGCCACCTCGGTCGGCTCCGCCTACCTGTGGGAGGCTTTGAAGAGCCCGTTCCGTTCTGCGGATGGGCGCAAGCAAGCCCTGCTCGACACGCACATCCGCACCGCGGTGCGCATCGTCGAGAGCTCGAAGGAGCTCAAGGGCGCGTTCATGAAATTGGTGCAGATGTTGTCGATGCGCGACGACATCCTGCCCGGCGAGGCGTTGCGCGTGCTGTCGGTGGTGCAATCGCAAGTGCCGCCGATGGCGTACGGCGAGATCCGCACCCAGGTGAAGCGCGAGCTCGGCCGCACCCCCGAGCAGTTGTTCCGCCGTTTCGACGAAGACGCGTTCGCGGCTGCGTCGCTCGGCCAAGTGCATCGCGCGGTGTTGAAGAACGGCACCGAGGTCGTGGTGAAGGTGCAGTACCCGGGCGTCGACGAGACGGTGGAGCAGGATCTCTCCAATCTGAAAGCGCTGCTGCAGGTGTTCACGCTCATCGGTCGCGACGTCATGCAGCAGAAGATCGATAACCGCGAAGTCTATCAGGAGCTCGAAGAGCGCCTGCACGAAGAGCTGGACTACGTGCAGGAGGCGAAGAATATTGCCCTATTTCAGAGGCTCTTCCGCGACGATCCCGAGGTCGTGATCCCGGAAGTCTATCCCGAGCTGTCGTCGCGCCGCGTGCTGACCATGAGCCGCATCGACGGCTATCCGCTTGCCGACATCCTCAAGCCCGGGATCGATCAGTCGCTGAAGGATTGGCTGGCGCTGAAGTACTTTCGCGTCACCTGGCGGCAGATCTTCGAGTTCGGCACGCTGCACACTGATCCGCATCCGGGCAACTACCTGGTCACGTTCCACCCCAAGTTGGCGCTGCTCGACTTCGGCAGCGTTCGCGTCTTTCCGGAGGAGATCCGCAAAGCGTATCACGGGTTGGCGGTGGCGCTGCTGAAAGATGATGCGCGCGCCTTGCAACGTTGCCTGGTGCGCCTCGGCTTTCTCGACAGCGGCGACGACGCGCAGGCGATGATCGACATCCTGCGTCTGGTCTTCGAGCCGATGCTGGTGGATCGCGACTATGATCCGCGCGAGTACGATTCACTCGAGCGCGGCATGGAGGTCGCACAGATCGGTCTCGAGCACCGGCTGTTCAAAGCGCCCGGGCATCGCGTCTTTCTGCTGCGCGCGCTGATCGGCCTCGACTCCTATCTCAAGCAGCTCGGCACCGTCGCCAACTGGCATCGCGTCTTCAAAGGATGCCTGTGAGCCGGCCGGCGCTCGACTCCTGACCGGGCTGCCATCGCGTCATGGAGCCGCCTCGACGACGATAGAGCCGTCGAGACAGGTCGTCTCGATGTCCCGGCCTTCCGACGTGCTCGCACCGGCGTTCGAGCACGATAGGCCGTATGCGACGGAGGCGGCGTCCGCCGCGATGTCGACGGCGCACGTGTACAAGAGCGATCCCGGCTCGATCTCATCGACCTGCGTGACTGAAAGTACGAGGGCGCGCAGCCGCAGCTGCTCGCCGGAGCCATCATCGAGCAATGCGAACGCCGTCGCCTCCTTGTCGATCAGCGGGTTGACTGTGCAGTCGGGCGTTCCGCCCGCGGTCAACACCACACTGATCTGCGGCGGAAAGGTAATGTCATTCTGAACGCCCGCCGTCGCGCCGGAGAGCAGGGTCACACTGATCTCGGCGCGGCCGCCCGGAGGCGCCACGGCGCTGCCGATGCCCAGGATCACCGGCGACGGCTCCGTGGCCGGCCACCATGGGGTCGGGGTTGGAGAGCAGTGCATGCCCGTCGGCGTCGGAACCAGTAAGCCGGTCGGCAGCGGCGATCCCGGGAAGGTCGCGGTCGGCGAGGGCGTCGCGCTGCCGGAAGGGGTGTGGCTGCGTACCGGAGTTGCCGCCGCCGGCGCTGTCCGCGTCGCTGTGTGCAGCGCCTGCGCGGTCGGGATCGGTTGCATCTGTGACCCCATCGATCCGCTATCGCCGCATCCGGCCAACAACAGCAGCAGCGCCGCGAGTCGTATCCCGACCATCGAAATGCCTGCGATTCGTCTCGTCATTCGCTCTCTCCCTTCCTCGGCGTCAGCCGTCCTAACATATTTTGTTAGGTAATATGCAAGGAAAATCTTTG
>Ga0265339_10000523_pt1 | contig 30017 bp, 24 predicted proteins | sample 4CB219metaG_FD_202085 | JGI IMG/M metagenome (GOLD analysis project Ga0265339, IMG submission 202085) | Rhizosphere microbial communities from Carex aquatilis grown in University of Washington, Seatle, WA, United States - 4-CB2-19 metaG | ecosystem: Host-associated > Plants > Roots >... | reverse complement strand
TACGGCCATCAGCTATTGGAGATCGTTCCGACGCTGCTGATGCGCCGTTACCTGCCGGTGACGACTTCGGTTTTGACGTCGGCGCCGTTCAGTCGGACACTACTCTTGTTCTTCTCGCAGATGGGCGTTTCTGCGGATCAGATTATTCAGCTGAAGGCTCCGGTCCGCTGCGCCGAGTCGTATATCGCCGACGAGCCCGTGGGCCTGCGAGCGTCCATGCATCCGCTGGGGCGGGAGGCGTTCGTGATGGTTCGGAGGCTCGCGGAGCGAAGCAATCGCCGAGTCGCGGAGCGCATATTCGTATCGCGATCGGCCATACCGTCTAGGAGATTGCGCGAGGAGGTAGAGGTCGAAGCGCTGTTCGAGCGCAACGGCTTCGAGCTCATCCATCCGGAAGCGCTGGCGATCGAGGACCAGATCGCAGCCTTCGCTGGGGCCAAGCTGATCGCAGGGCTGGGTGGATCAGCGATGCACAACGCGGTGTTCGCCGATGCGGATACACCGGTGCTGATTCTGCAGACCGGGGCGATGGAGACGATCAGGGACATCAAGCTCGCCGAACCTGGACGCCGCGTCGGGTTTGTCCTGGGCAGGAGCGCACCGCTAGGGAATCCATATACCGCCCCGTGGACCGTCGATATGAGGGCCGTCGAGCGGGCGCTTCACTTGCATTTCGGCATCTGAGCCCGATCACCATCGCCAGCGCGAGGCCTACGATTGAACAAGGACGGTCCTAGAGCGCCGACAGCTTCCCGAGCGTCGGCCCTGTTCTCTCGGGCTAAAGCGGCCTGGCACACCGAAGTCTGGAAGACCCGGCGGTTCTGGCGCGTCTTTGCGTCTAATTTGCGTGCCTGGCTTGCGGCGCCGGGAAGCGATCGGCTGCCGCTGCAACCCTGGAGGCTTGAGCGACACGCGAGCGACGTCGTGCTCCGGACCTTTCCGGCAGGGCCGGTGGTTACTCGGATTTCGCCCGTCGCTTACAGCGTGGTCGGGTCCTCGCCAAGCCTCTGGCCGACAGCGGAGTCCTTGCAGCCCGCCGTGCTCGAGCTGGCGCATGCGAATGACGTGACAGTCATTCCGCGGAACGTGTTTCTCAACGTGCGCGGCGAGGTGATGCGCCGCAGTTTTGCAGCCGGCCGCTTTCGCAACGAAGGCCTCAAGCGGCTGCAGCTGGTCAATCGCTATTTCTCGCGCGCTGAGATTTCCGGGGCGCCGGTCGCGACTATCGAAGGGCCCGCGTTGGCCGCGGACTCGCCGTGGGCAGGCGGCTATGGTCACGTGCTGCTCGAGATCGCGCCGATGGCCCTGCTGCTGGAGAGCTGTCCGCCGGAGACCGAGTTCGTCACTTCCGCTCCGCGCAGCAGGACGTTGCTCGTCCTCCTCGAGCAGCTGGGCGTGGCGCCCGAGCGCGTTCGAAACATCACCAATGCGATCGTCTGCCGTGACCTCTATTTTGGTGAGCGCGCGGTCCGCCTGTCGGGACAGGTCCACCCGCTGGCGCGGCGCGCCTTCACGCAACTAAGCGGGCTCGCCGGACGGAGTAGAATTGTCCGGCACGACCGTGTGTATCTGTCGCGCTCGGGCGTCGATGCGCGACGGCTCGATGTGGAGAAGGAGGTGGAGGCGCTTTTCGCGCGATACGGGTTCGAGATCGTCCACCCTGAAGCGATCGAGATCGAGGATCAGATCGCACTGATGGCGGGCGCCCGGATGCTCGCGGGCCTCGGCGGATCGGCGATGCACAATGCTGTCTTCGCGCCCCCCGACTGTCCCGTGCTGATCGTGCAGCCGCGCATGATGTCCGTCGCGATGGATGTCGGGCTTTGCGAGTCCGGCCGCCGTCTCGGCTATGTCTTCGGCGACGGCGACCCGTTTGCCGACCGATTTGTCGCGCCGTGGTCCGTCGACCTGGGCGACGTCGAAGCCGGTATCCAGCGGCACTTTGGCCTTTAGGCTGGCGGCGGCTGAGCCTGTCCGCTTTGAGCGAGATGCGGGTCGGTGGCCTGCTTGACCCCGGCCGCGCCGCCTTGGCCCTCGGCGAGCAGTCGGTTCGCCGTAAGCTTGGCGTGCTCGGTCAGGTCGCGGAGCGCCATGCGATAGTCAGGCGTCGGCACCCACACGCGCATCTCGAGGGTCACGGTGTCGGTGCCGAAGCTCGAAACGAAGGCGATGGGCGGTGGGTCCTTGAGCACGCGACCGTCGCCCGCCGAAAGGGCGAGGAGCGCATGCCGCGCGCGGTCGATGTCGGCCTTGTCGGGGAGGGTGACGTCGATGTCGACGCGCCGCCGCGGCTCACGCGTGTGGTTGGTGATGGCACCGTTCCAGAGCTTGTTGTTGTTGGTGAAGACGAAGAGGCCGGAGGTCGAGCGCAGCCGCGTGCCGAACAGGCCGATCTCCACCACCACGCCTTCGACGCCGTCGCCGGTGATATAATCGCCCACGGCGATCGGGCGAATCCACGCGAGCATGATACCGGCCGCGATGTTGCTGAGGGTATTCTGCAACGCCAGGGCGACTGCGAGCGAGGCGGTTCCCACGACGGTAAGGATCGAGGCCGACGGCACGCCGATGAAGCTGAGAGCCGTGATGATCGCGACGATCAGGATGCCGTAGCGCACCGCCTGGGCGATCAGCGGAGCGATTGTGGTCATCGGTCCAGTGCCGAGTCGAGGCAGCTGGCGGCGAACGACCCGATAGGCGAGGCGGGCGAGGAACCAGCCGGCAGCGAGGACGGCGATCGCCCCGAGGATGGGCAGCAGGAACTGGGTCCAGGCGGCGGGGGATGAGAGGAAAGACGGCAGATTCATCGTTGACGCTTCATGCTTGCACAACCTGCCGGTCGGGCGTTAGCGCCCCGGCGCAAGGAAAGTGGCGCCATTGCTGGACAGGGTCAAACGCCTCTGCTAGTCAGCCGCCCGGATCGGGTGCGTAGCTCAGATGGTAGAGCAGCTGACTCTTAATCAGCGGGTCCACGGTTCGAGTCCGTGCGCACCCACCAAACCCCTGGTTTGCCTGAGATAGCCCGGGGTTCCTGTCAGCGCGAACTCGTGGCCTGTTCGCGGCGGATCAGTTCTGCCTGGAGGCCGGCTTCGCCTTTGGCCATCGCCCAAACATGGTTCGAGATCATCAGCCAGCGAAAGAGCGGGGCAAGCACGCGGAACAGTGTCCGGTCCGAGCGCACTGACCAGTCGTAGGCGATTTCGGCGACGTCGCCCTTTTGCGTCAACGTCCAGACACCTCGGCCGACAAGGTCGCCAGTGGCTTCCACGGTCCAGCTTGTCGGCATGTGGCTTTCCACCAGCGTTCCCTGCCAGATGAGGCGGTAGGGGAGCCAGCCCTTGGAATAGACCGAGACAGTCTGGCCGATGCCGCTCGCGTCGCCCGACTGGATCGTCCTGACCGCCAGATAGACATCGCCCCACCAGCGCGGAAACTGCTCGGGTTCGGAGAGCACGCTGGCCGCGTCCTCGATCCGCCCACGGACGCGCCACAGAGTCGGGATGCGGAAGGTCACTGGTCCAAACATGATGCCCCCATTTTCTGCCCGAGGCATCTACGATGCACTGGCCCGGGAAGTTTCTCCAGACCGGGCGACTTTGAGGGCGTTCGGCGCGTGTGCTATGGGCCGGCTGTGACGCATACATTCACCACAGCCCCGTCGCTCCGAGCCCCGTCGGCGCCGTCGACGCCCTGCCGGCGATGAGCCTGGGCGTGCTTTCGCAGGCTCAGATCGAAGCGATCCGGGCCGGCCGGGACGCACGGATGGCGAGGGCGCGGCGGCTCGGATGGCGCAAGCGGGTTTCCTATCGCATCCAGTACTGGGTGATGCTCACGGTGGTGGGCCTGCTTCGAGTGCTGCCGGTCGAAACGGCGTCGGCGCTCGGCGGGTGGGTCGGCCGGACGTTGCTTGCGAGGCGCCTCGATACTGAGACGGTGCGCCGAACGATCCGGGTGCCGTTCCCGGAGGCCGACGATGTCCGCATCGGTGCACTCGTTCGCGAAACCGCCGACAATATCGTGCGGGTCATCGCGGAGACGGCGCATCTCGAAACCTTTGTTCGCGAGCCGGAGCGGCTGCACGTCGAGGGCGAAGAGCATGTGCGAGCCGCAACCGCCGGGGGCCGCGGCGTGCTGTTCGTGGTCGGACACCTGGCCAATTGGGAGGTCTCGGCCATCCCGCTCCGGCGTGTGGGACTCGATGGCACCTATGCGGTTATGCCGCCGAGCAACCCTTATGTCTTCGATTGGCTCACGCGGTTGCGGATGAGCGTCGGATTCTCCGGACAGGCCAATGCGGGAGAGGGCGTCTACCGCAGTTTCCGCAAGGCGCTGCGCCAGGGGCAAGGCGCGATCGTGCTTGCCGACCAGCGGCTCGCCAACGGCGTGATGGCGCCGTTCTTCGGGATCGAGACCATGACCAATGTCATTCCCGCACGGCTGGCGCGGACGCTTGGGGTCGCCGTTGTTCCGCTGGCCGTGCGGAGGGTCGCCGGGCGCGCCGCGCACTTTGTCGTGGCCTTCCAGCCGCCGCTGGAGTTCGTCTCCACGGGAGATGATGCCGCGGATGAGCGGGCATTCACAGCGCGCATCAACGCCTTCTATGAGCAGGAAATCCTTGCGGCGCCGGGCCAGTGGCTCTGGGTCGATCCGCGGTGGGAGCCGGCGTGAGCGAGCTGACACCCGAGCAGCGGAAGGCGATGCGGGAAGCGCGCGACGCCATGCTCGCGCGAGCGCGGGCGAAGGGTTCGGGCAAGCGGCTTTCATATGCACTGCAGGCTGCGGCGCTGTTTCCGTTGGTCGGGCTGCTCAAGCTCTTGCCGATCGACGTGGCCTCGGCAACGGGCGGCTGGATAGGGCGGGCGCTGGTGACGCGGCTGCTTGATCGGCCAGCGCATTTCGAGACGATGCGGGTGGCGTTCCCGCAGGCGAGCGATGCGGAGCTCGGCGCGATGCTGGTGGAGATGTGCGACCATCTCGGGCGCGTGCTGGGCGAGGTGGTTCACCTCAAAGACTTCGCCGGTCCTGCAAACCCGCGGCTGGTGATCAAAGGCGCGGATGCCGTGGCCAAGGCGCGGCGGCCGGGGCAGGGGGTCCTGTTCATCGGCGGCCATTTCGGGAACTGGGAGCTCATTCCAGTCGCGCTGCGGGAAGCGGGCTTTGATGGCGTCTCGGTGGTGCAGCATCCTAACAACCCGTACGTGGTCCAGTGGATCGCCGCGGAGCGCTACCGGACCGGTCACCGCGAGCAGGTCGGGGCGGGCGAGGGCGTCTACGCGGCGCTCAGACGCGCGCTCAAGGCCGGCGGCGTTGCGGCGATGCTCGCCGATCAGCGCGTGCTCAACGGCATCAAGGCGCCGTTCTTCGGGGTCGAGACAACGACAAACCTCATTCCGGCGCGCCTTGCCAGAGACCTTGGCGCGGTGGTGGTGCCGATGTCGAACCGGCGCATCGGTGGCGCGCATTTCGAGGTGGTGCTCGGCTCCCCCATGGAGGTTAGGCGAACAGAGGACCGGGCAGCCGACGAGCGGGCGGTCACAGCCCAGATCAATCGCTTCTACGAGGATCAGATCCGCGCCGCACCGGCGAGCTGGCTCTGGGGCCACCCGCGGTTTGACGACGCCTTCTATGAGCTCGATGCGCGCGGCACGCGCCTCGGACGCAAAGCCGGTGCGTCTATTCCGCCCGGGGGGATGAAACCGGGCGGCGCTCGGACTAGATAGCTCGGATGGGCTCGTTGCGAGCCGAGTCAGGACGTTCCCTTGCCGTTCTTCAGCCCCGGCGGCTTCAGCGCGCTGCTGCAAGTCATCTTCATTGACCTGGTGCTGGCCGGGGATAACGCCATCGTCATCGGCATGGCGGCGGCGGGGCTGCCGCACGGGATGCGCGGCAAGGCGATCATGATCGGGATCGGCGCCGCGACGCTGCTCAGGATCGGGTTTGCCTTAATGGCGACGCAGCTGCTGGTCTTTACCGGGCTACTGCTTGCGGGCGGTCTGCTGCTGCTCTGGGTCTGCTTCAAGATGTGGCAGGAGCTGCGAGGCCATTCAGACGACGAGGCCTCTATTGCCATGCGGACGGCGCAGGCACTGGTGCCGACGGGAGCGCGCAAGACACTGCATCAGGCGGTGGCCCAGATCGTCATCGCCGACGTCTCGATGTCGATAGACAATGTGCTGGCGGTGGCGGGGGCGGCGCAGAAGCATATCGAGGCGCTGGTGTTCGGGCTTGGCCTGTCCGTGGTGCTGATGGGTGTCGCGTCTTCGATCGTCGCCCGCCTGCTCAACCGCTTCCGTTGGATCGCGTGGGTCGGGTTGCTGATCGTGGTCTATGTTGCGATCCGGATGATCTACCAGGGGCTCGACGACCTGATGGGGGGCATGCTGCCGCCGATCCCGCTGATAGAAGGGCCGATGGCGCTCCCCGGCTTCCTCTGACCGTAGCGCTTCAGCTGCCGCAGCTGAAGTCGGGCGTACCGACGCGATCGGGGACCCGTGGCCAGGATTGCACAGTGATGCAGATGCCCAGGCACTGCTGCAGGTTGAGGCTGTTGCCGTCGATCTTGGCCGAGCCATCATAGGACTTGCCGTCCTCGCTGCTGTAGAGGTGGACATCGTAGCGTGTCGGGTCGGAAGTGGGCTTGAGCGTCATCATCTGCATCCCGACCAGTGAACGGCCGCGCTGGCTCGGATCGGGGTTCTTGGTGTCGAGCATCTGCGCGCCGAACTTTTCGCGGTCGGCGTTGCAGGTGGCGGCGTATTGATGGGGGATGACGATCCAGCTGAGCACGCCGCAATAGTCGGCGCCGCAGGGGGTGACGTTGACCTCGGTGCCTTCCTGCGTCTGCCATGTGCCTTCGATCGGAGCGGCGGACGCGGCGCTCGCACCAAGGGTCATTGCCACAGCGGCGACCGCAATCATCGAGCGCAGCCAACCAAACCGAAGTTGGAAGATCATGTCACCCTCGCCAGGTCACGCCGCCGCAAATCGGCCCAACGCCGCTTTGCCGCGGCGTGTTTGCATTGATTAGTACTGTGGCACAACAACGGCACAAGTCTGGCTTCTGGCGGGCGTGCGCGCAAGCCGAGGCGGCGGGATGACATCGCTGCCAACGCCGATCGGCCCGGATTCGCGGCAGTTTGGCATCACCTGGCGCCAGCGGGTCAGTAATGGCGCGGAATTCAATACGTGGCGCGGCCACCCGAGAGGTCGAAAACAGCGGCGGTCGTGAAGGAGTTTTCCTCCGAGGCGAGCCAGCACACCATCGCGGCGGCCTCGGACATCTCCAGCATCCGGCCGCGCGGGATTTTCTGGAGCATGTAAGCGACGTGCTCCTTGCTTTGCGCCATTGCGCCCGGAGTGGCGGCGACCGCCGGCGTCACGGCGTTCACCGCGATGTTCTTTGTGGCCAGTTCCTTGCCCAGCGATTTGGTGAGCGCAATGACACCAGCCTTCATCGAAGAATAGGCGACGGCGTTGGGGTTGCCTTCCTTACCGGCGATCGAAGCGATGTTGACGATGCGGCCGTAGTTCGCCGCGAGCATGTGCGGCACGATCGTCCGGCAGCAGAAGAACGTGCCGACGAGCCCGACATGAACAACCTCCATGAAGTCCAGCGGTGGGTAATCGACGGTCGAGACCTGCGGGCCGATGATGGCGGCGTTGTTGACCAGAATGTCGATCTTGCCAAAATGGCTGAGCACGGCGCGCGTGCCCGCCTCGACGGAGTCGAGCTTGCCGATGTCGACATTGACGGTGTGGATTGCCTCGCGGTGTCGGGCGACGAGAGCGTCGAGCAGGCGCTGGTCGCGATCCCACACCGAGATGCGCGCGCCGCTTTCGATCATGCGCCCGGCGATGGCGAGGCCGATGCCCTGGCCGCCACCGGTAACGATGGCGACACGGTCATTGAGGTCGTAGCGGTTCATTTTGGTCCTGGTCCGAATCCAAAGGGATATCCGTGCGGATTAATCCCACACGCCGTGAGTTCGGGCCGTCACGAAGGCGGTGACTCTCGCGGGTGCCGACGCTTTGGCGCCGTAGACGGGTCCGTACCGCCCGTCTAGGATCGAAGGTACCTCAAACCATGACGGAGGGACAAGGTGTTCGAGGAATTCAAGAAATTCGCACTGCGCGGAAACGTCGTCGATCTTGCGATCGGCGTGATCATCGGCGCGGCGTTCGGGGCAATCGTGACGTCGTTGGTGCAGGACATCATCATGCCCATCATCGGCGCGGTAACCGGTGGGCTCGACTTCTCGAATTACTACATCCCGCTGTCTTCGAAGGTGCAGGCGGGGATGGCCTATGCCGATGCCAAGAAAGCCGGTGCCGTGCTCGGCTACGGCAACTTCATCACCGTGGCGATCAACTTCATCATCATCGCCTTCGTGCTGTTCCTCGTGATCCGCGGCATCAACATGATGACCGCGCGCAATCGCAAGGAAGAAGCGGCGGCCGTGCCGCCGCCGCCCGCGGAGGAAGTCGTGCTTCTCAGCCAGATCCGCGACCAGCTTTCGAGCCTCAATACGACGATGCGCCCGAAAATGTAGGCCTGTCGGGGGCGCCTCAGCGTGTCAGCACGAAGGCGAGGATGCCTGCGACAACACAGTAGATGGCGAACGGCCTCAGCGTGCGGGTCTCGAAGTAGCGCAGCAGGAAGCGCACGGAGAGATAGGCGCTGACGGCGGCGCACGCGGCTCCGACGAGTGCCTCGCCGACGCCCTGGCCGCCGGCGAACAGGCCCGGCAGCTTCAGCACGGCGGCTGCGAGGATGATGGGGGTCGCGAGGAGGAAGGCGTAGCGGCCGGCGTTCTCGTGGCCCAGATCGCGCACAAGTCCGCCGGCCATGGTGAGGCCGGTGCGGGAGAAGCCGGGAATCAGGGCGAAGCACTGCGCCAGGCCGATCAGCAGCGCCGACGGGTAGGAGAGGGCCGCAAGCTTGCCATCGTCGGCGACGGAGGGACCGGTTTCACGACCACGCAGGCGTTCGACGGCGTAAAGTACCGCGCCATTGAGGACGAGCGCTATCGCGACGACGCTCGCCGACGCGAAGATGGCCTGTAGCTGTTCCTCGAGGAGCAGGCCGAGGAGGCCAGCGGGAATCGTGCTCACCACCAGCAGCCAGCCAAGCTTTGCGTAGGTATCATCAGCGCGGATTTCGCGATCGCGCAGTGAGCGCAGCAGCCCCCCGGCGATCTTGACCCAGTCGCGCCAGAACACGCCTGCGAGGACGAGCGCCGTCGCGAGGTGGGTGAGCACCAGGAACGAGACGAACACGTCGCTCGAACGGTCGATGTTCCAGTGAAGGATGGCGGGGATCAGGACCGTATGGCCGAGGCTCGAGACCGGAAACAGTTCGGCGACGCCCTGCAGCAGGCCGAGAATGATCGCCTGCAGATAGGAAAGCACGATCAGGCGGCCCGGCGCGGCTTGCTCTGGAACCAGGCGAAGGCAAAGAGCGCAAGCGCGAGGATCAACGCGCCGATTGCGTGCTTGTAGTGGTGCCCGGCATCCGCTGCGGCGTAGCCCGGGAAGAAACCGGGCAGCGAACTCGCCGGCTCGAGAACGTAGATGGCGCTGACGATGAGCAGCACGACGCCAAGGACGAGCGCCACGAGAACGAGCGGTTTTGCCAAGATTGACCCCTGAGTCTGAATGACCCGCATGTAAGCAAAGACGGCCCGGCCATGGCCATACAAATCTGTAAGTTGCGCAGCGTGATCGCACGTAGCCATCGGCGCTAACCGCGGCACCCGCAGAGCGACGATCCGGGGCATGGGCGGGGAGTCCGAAGAAGCTGGCGGAGAGGATGGGATTCGAACCCACGAGACCCTTTAGGGGTCTGCGCCCTTAGCAGGGGCGTGCCTTCGACCACTCGGCCACCTCTCCTACCGGCGCGCCTTAAAGCCGGTTTGTCCCATCAAAGCAAGCGCGGCGGCCGCTCAAGTGCCGAAGCTTGTTGCGTCTCGTTTGCCGGCCGATGCTCGGCCACGAGCCTGATGCGCGCCGGGGCGTTGGATTTCGGTCAGGTTCTCTCGTCAAGCTGATCGATGCGATCTTGGCGGTCGCGTTCAGCTGGAACGGGCCCGCTATCAGGTCGCTCAGGCCTAGCTCCGGGCCCGAGCGACGAAAGGGGTGCTTGCTGCTCGGCGCCCGGATCGGCTAGGGAGCGCCCATAATCCAAGCAGTGGAGCAATCATGGGCCGCCTCGATGGCAAGATCAGCCTCATCACAGCAGCGGCGCAGGGTATTGGCCGCGCCACGGTAGAGGCCTTCTCCCGCGAGGGCGCGCGCGTGATTGCAACCGACATCAATGAGCAGAAGCTCGACGAACTCAAGACGCTCCCGAACGTCACGACGAGGGTGCTCAATGTGCTCGACGGCGACGCGGTAAGTGCGCTGGTCCAAAGCGTCGGCCGTATCGACGTACTGTTCAATTGCGCTGGCGTGGTGCACAGCGGCAATGTCCTCGAAATGCCAGAGAAGGAGCTTGCGTTCGCGCTCGACCTCAATCTGTGGGCGCAGGTTCGCATGATCAAGGCGGTACTACCGCAGATGCTGGAACGGCAGGATGGCTGCATCATCAACATGGCGACCGTCGCCTCGTCGTGGAAAGCCGTTCCAAATCGCGCGGCCTATTCGATCAGCAAGGCGGCGGTGATCGGCCTGACCAAGTCGATCGCGGCCGATTTCACCTCCAAGGGCATCCGCGTCAATGCGATCGCACCCGGGACGGTCGACAGCCCCTCGTTGCATGAGCGCTGGGCCGCGACAGGGGACGTCGAGGCGACGCGCAAGGCGTTCATCGCCCGCCAGCCGATCGGGCGGATCGGCAAGCCTGAGGAGATCGCCGAGCTTGCCCTCTATCTGGCAACGGCGACCTACACGACCGGCCAGGTGCATGTGATTGACGGCGGCTGGACCGCCTGAGTCACGCCTTCGATCCACTCTAGCCGATGTGAATTCCTCTTCGCCGGCAAGATGTTATAGCTGGAGCGGGGAGACCGCGTGCGATGAAGATCGGCATTCTCGGAACGGGCTCGGTTGGCCAGACGGTCGGATCGACGCTCGTGGCGCTCGGCCACGACGTGATGATGGGAGCTCGTGCCGCCGACAACGACAAGGTGCTCGGCTTTGCGAGCCGGACCGGCGGCAAGGCGGGAACATTCGCCGATGCCGCGGCGCATGGCGAGATGGTGTTCAACGCAACGCGCGGCGACACGTCGCTCGCTCTGCTGTCGCGCCTAGGGGATGAGTTACGGGGGAAAGTCCTGCTCGACGTGGCGAATCCGCTCGACTTTTCCGCCGGTTATCCACCTCACCTGACGGTCTCCAACACGGACTCGCTGGCCGAGCAGATCCAGCGCGCCTTGCCGGAAACATTTGTGGTCAAGTCGCTGAACACGGTCACCGCGCAAGTGATGGTCGAGCCGAGTCTCGTGCCTGGGCAACACACGGTGTTCGTCTCGGGCAACGACCAAAGAGCCAAGGGCCGCGTGATGGACCTTCTGCGCTCGCTGGGATGGAGTTCGATCATTGATCTTGGCGACATTTCGAGCGCACGAGCGGCCGAGCAATTGCTGCCGCTCTGGGTGCGGCTGTCCGGCAAGCTTGGCACCGGGCTGTTCAATATCGCGGTGATGAAGGCCTGAGCTACTTCGTCGGGTAGCCGAAGAATTCAGCCCATTTTGCCAGCGGCTTCGTTGATGGCTGGGTGAACAGGAAGGCGTAGTTGCGCCAACTCGACTGGATGCCGAGCTTCAATCCTTGACGCACCTTCTGGTAGCTCGGCGTGCGGGCGAAGCGGTTGTCTGCGGCATTGGCAAAATCGCGCACCTGATCATCCCAGCCGAGGCCGAGGAAGTGCAGCGCCGCTTGCATTGACGGCTCGAAGTCGGTCACGAGGTCATCGTAACGGAGGTAGTGGACCCTGGGGTCGTCCATCGTGTGGTGGGCGAACCACTGCGTCATGGTGAAATCGTAGAGGCGCACGGCGCCCTCGATGGTGCGGAAGTTTTCCATCGCCATGTTGCGCGAAAAGGTCTGCTTGAAGCAGCTCAGCACGACGTCGAACGGGTGGCGGATCGAGAAGACGTAGCGCTTTTCCGGGAACATCTTGAGCATCAGTCCGGCTTCGGCCGAACGCATGGGCATTTTGTCGATGAAGATATTGGCACCCGGCTTGCGGGAGCGGCGCAAAGCCTCGTCGTAATATCGGCCGCGAGCGACCTGGCAAATCTCGACCACCTCTTCGGTCGTTTTCGCGGCGGCCAGATGCTGACCCAGATAGAACTGCATGCTCGAAAACGAGGCAATCTCCTCGAAGGTCTCGATCTGCGGGTGAGCGGCGAGGGCATTCTCGAGCAGGGTCGTGCCGGAGCGCGGGAAGCCGCACATGACGAAATGGTTGGTCAGCGGGTCCGGCGGCAATGGAGGGATAGCCTGGGCGGAGGCATCACGTACAAGCCGCGCATAGTCGTCGGGATTGACCGGCTTGCTTCCATCCTCGAGGCGATTGAGCGCAGCATAGCCATCATAGGCGCCGCGATAGTCGCCCAATTTCTCCAGCGCTTCGGCGTTGAGCTTGAGGGCGTAGGGTCGGACCCGAACGAGCATATCCGGTCGCGGCGGGCGGGCGGCGTCCACAACCTGCAATTGCTTCCGGCAGCCGGCGGCGTCGCCGGCAAGCAGCCGGCTCACGGCATCGTAGAGCGTGATTAGGTAGGGATGGAGGGCGCACTCACGGAAGAAGTTGAGGAGAGCCGTGAGCAGCTCCGCCTGTCGCGCGTCGGCGAGCACGCGCAGCAGACCATCTGCGGCGATTGGCTGATGCGGCGTCAGCACGAGCAGGTCGACGGCCAGAGGGAGAGCGGTACGCCAGCCCCCGGTCTGATCGGCGCGGCCGATCATCGCGACGAAGGTCTCGAAGCGGCCGGTGGCGAGGAACCGCACGCGCTCGGCCTCTCGACCCGCGGCTTCGTCGCAGGCGAGCTCGGCGCGTCGCGCGAGGATGTCAGCTTCCGCTTCGGTGGTGGCGGAGATTTCGGCGACCTGCGCCGCGAGGCCGTGTTCCCAGTTACCCTCGAAGAAACGAAACGCGCGCGCCTGGATAGCGCCGTAGCGCGCAAGCTCGAGGACCTTAGGATATTGCGCCGGCGTGATGTCTTCGCGATCGAGGAGCGCCGCCCACGCGCCGACCTTCAGCAGCTCGTTGTCGGAGTCGAGCAGCCGCGCATAGTACTCCGCCGGGCCGCTGCGGGCGCGCCGAAGCAAGTCGAGGGGGCCGAGTTCAGGAGGCAGCGCGACCATCGCTAGAGGCCCTCATAGCCGAAATGCGCGACCCATTTGCGCAAGGGCCTGGCGGCATCGGACTGGAACAGGAATCCATAGTTCCGCCAGTTTGACTGTACGCCGATCGTCAGGCCCTGGCGCACCTTCATGTAGCTCGGAGTGCGGGCGCCGCGCGTCTCGGCGCCGCGCGCGAAGTCGAGAACGCCAGCGTCCCAGTCCAGGCCGAGGAACGCGAAGACGCCGCGCATGCTGGGTTCAAACTCAAGCACGAGGCTATCGTAGCGCAGATAGTGGACGCGCGGGTCGTCGAAACTGTAGGCGCTGAACCATTGCGACATGGTGAAGTCGTAGAGCTTCGCGGCATTCTCGAAGGTCCGGAAATGCTCCATCGCCATGTTGCGCACGAACTGCTGTTTGAAGCAGCTCAGCACCACATCGAAAGGATGGCGGATCGAAAAGATCACGCGCTTGTCCGGAAACAGGCGTTGGAAGAACACGGCGTCGGCGGCGCGGATCGGCATCTTGTCGATGAGCGCGCTGGCATCGGGCTTGCGGCGCAGGCGGTCGATCTCGACGTAGTAGCGTTCGCGGGCGCGGAGGAGGACGGGTGCTAGGTTGGCATTGGCGGTCAGCGTAGGCAGCATCAGGTCGAGATAGAGCTGCAGGCTGCTCCAGGACGGAATTTCTTCGAACGTCTCGATCGCGGGATGGGCGGCCAGCGCGTTCTCGAGCAGCGTCGTGCCCGAGCGCGGAAAGCCGGTCATCACCAGCGTCTCGCTCCGCCCGTCGGGAGGCAGAGGCGGCACGGCGAGCCGGGCATTGCCCATGACCGTGCGCTCGAGCTCGCCAAGGTCGTAGGGCTTGCCCTGGTCGATCTTGTTGAGTTCGGCGAAGGCGGCGTAGGACTTGCGATAGTCACCGAGCTTATCGTGCGCCTCGCCGCTGAATTCGAGGGCGCGAGTGCGCAGCGCCGTCGCGACGTCGGGTCGGGTTCGCATGGCAGCGAGGGCTCCGAGGCCCTGGAGGCACCCGGCCGGGTCGCCTTTGAGCAGGCGGCTCGCGGACGCATAGAGCAGCGCGATCGCAGGCTGCAGGCCCGCCTCCTGGAGCAGGTTCACCAGCCCGTCGATGAGGCCGGTGTCGCGGCCGGCGTGGATCAGGCCGAAGAGCTGGAGCAGCGGGTGCGGGTCGTGCGGGTTCAACGCGACCTGCTCGACGGCCGTTGGCAGTGCGGCGCGCCAACCCTTCGCGCGCTCAGTCAGGCCCACCAGCCCCGCGAGTAAGTCCGGGAGGCCGGTCGCAAGATAGAACTCGCGCTGGGCGGCGATCATCGCGGGCTCGTCGGCGGCCAGTTCGGCGCGGGACAGAGCCGTCTCGAAATTGGAGTCCGAAGGCGGCGCTGCGTCGAGCGCCGGCCGGGCGAAGTCGTCATCCCACCAGGCCATGAAGTGGCGGATGGCGCGGCGGCGAATGCCGGGATTGGATGCGGCGAGGGCCAGGATCGCGGGATACTGCGCGTAGGTCACCTCATTGCGGTCGAGCAACGCGGACCACGCTCCGATACGCAGAACGTCGTTTCGGCTGTCGAGCAGCGGCGCGTAATAGTCGGCGGCGTTGCGGCGCGCCGTCAGCAGGATCGCGAGCGGCGCGAGGGGCTCGGGCAGGTCGCTCACTTGGTGTCGTAGCCGAAGAACTCGGCCCATTTGTAAAGCGGCTTCGCCGCCGGCGTGTCGAACAGGAAGCGATAGTTGCGCCAGCTCGACTGGACACCGATGCTAACGCCTTGGCGAACCTTTTGGTAGCTCGGGGTTCTGGCACTCCGGTTCTGTGCAGCGATGGCGAAGTCGGCTACGGCGTCGTTCCACTCGACGCCGAGAAAGGCGAGGGTGGCACGGATGCTCGCCTCGAAGTTCAGCACTAGGTCGTCGTAGCGCAAGTAATGGACCTTTGGATCATCGAGCCCGTGGCTCGCAAACCACTCGCCCATCGCGAAGTCATAAAGGCTTACGGCGCTGTCGAAGGACCGAAAGCTGTCCATCGCGATGTTGCGGGCGAAGTCCTGCCGGAAGCAGGAGAGCACCACGTCGAACGGGTGGCGGATCGAAAAGATATAGCGCTTGTCGGGGTAAAGCTTGGCCATGAAGCGCGCGTCGGCGGTGCGCATAGGCTGCTTGTCGATGTGTATGCGCGCGCCCGGTTTGCGACTGTGGCGCGCGAGCTCTGTGTAGTAGCGCTTTCGTGCGGCGAGAAAGAGCTCGCGACGATCGGCTTCCGTCTTGGCCGAGGCAAGTGTGCGGCCGAGATAGTTCATGACCACCTGCCGAACCGGCAACTCCTCGTAGGTTTCGATCTCGGGATGCGCGGCCAGGGCGTTCTCGAGGAGCGTGGTGCCGGAGCGGGCAAAGCCGGTCATCACGAGCCAGTCTCGCTTGGGATCCGGGGGCAGGTGCGGTACCGGTAGTGTGCCGGCGCTTGCAGCAGAGCTGCGGTAGGTCGTGGTGTCGATCGTCTCCCCGGGATTGGGCCGGTTCATCTCGACGTATGCCCGGTAGGCGGCGGGATAATCGCCCAGTTGGTCGAGCGCTTGCGCGCGGATGCGCGCTGCAAGAACGCGAAGGCGTCCGACCACATCCGGGGCCCGTGGGGGTGGCGGTGGTCTCGAGTCGAGCTGCGCGATCGCCGCACGGGCGTCGCCCTTCAGCAATGCCGCCGAAGCCCGATTGATCCAAGCGATGAAGGCGTGCAAGCCGCATGACTCGAAGCGGTCGATTGCTGCGTCAACGAGCGCAGGGTCCGCGAGCTCGACGCAGCGCTGCATCAACATGACCGCGCATCCGGGGTCGTGCGGACTGGCGACCACATTGCGGACGGCGATGGCGAGTGATGCGCCGGCCCCGCCGGCCAAATAAGCGTGCCGCTCTTCCTGGAGCAGGTGATCCGCGTCGCCCGTTGCCAGATAGCGCTGCCGATGCACGTCGGCGAGCGCAGTGCCATCCGCATCGATCTCGGCCAGCATCTGCGCCCGTTCCGAGACCGCTTCGGATTCGCTGGGTTGGGCGACGGCGCGGGCGGCAAAGCCGTGCTCCCATTCATTCTGGAAGAAATCGAAGGCAGCGCCCCGAATGGCGCCGTATCGCGACATCTCTATTGCGCCCTCGAATCGATCGAACGGCAGTTCTTTGCGGCTGATCATGGCGTAGTACGCCGCAACGCGCAGGACTTCGTCCGGATAGTCGGCCAGCGGCAGATAGTATTCCGCGACGCTCATTCGGGCGCGCGCCAGATGGTCGAGCGGTGCCAAGGCTGTGAGATAATTCTCGGAAAGAGAGGCGGCCACGTTCATTGCGTGTCGTAACCGAAGAACTCGGCCCATTTGCGCAGCGGCTTGGCCGCGTCCGTCTGGAACACAAATCCATAGTTACGCCAGTGGGTCTGGACCCCGATAGAGAGACCCTTCCTAACCTTCTGATAGCTCGGCGTGAGGGCCTGGCGGTCTGCGGCACGCTCGGCGAACTCGCGAACGCTGTCGTCCCAGGCTAAGCCGAGGAAGTCGAGAACACCGGAGACGACACGCTCAAAGTCAGTCACCAACTCGTGGTAGCGAACGTAGTGGACAGACGTGTCCTCCATCGTGTGCTCGTTGAACCACTGGGTCATCGTGTAGTCGTAGATACGAACCGCGCCTTCGAAGGTCCGCAGATTGTCCATCGCCGGGTTGGGCGCGAAACGCTGCTTGAGGCAGCTCAGCACGACGTCATAAGGGTGCCGGATCGAGAAGATGAAGCGCCAGTCGGGGAACAGGCGTCGCATCAGCTGCGCTTCACTCGTCCGGATCGGAAGCTTGTCGACGAGCACCGACGCCTGCGGCTTACGCCGGCGGATGTCGAGTTCCTCGTAGTATTTTGCCCTGGCTGCGATGGAGACGTCTTCGGGCTGCAGAGGGGCGGGACGTTGGCCGGTGAGGTAGGCCGAGGCCATGTCCATTGCGGCCTTGTAACTCGGAATTTCTTCGAACGTCTCGATCATCGGATGCGAGTCGAGAATATTCTCCAGGAGCGTCGTCCCGGAGCGGGGGAAGCCGAGCATCTGCACTATGTCTCGGCGTCCCTCGGCAGGCAGCGATGGGATGTCCAACTTCGCGTGGTGCGCAGCGCCGCTGAAGAAGCTCTCCGGATCTACGGTGGGCGGTGGCGCGGAAGCCTTGACTGAAAGGTAGCCGGCGAAGGCCTCGCGATACCGCCCCAGCTTTTCATCGGCTTCCGCACGCAAGGCGAGCATCGTGCCGCGATAAGGAACGAGGGGCGAGCCGGGCGGCGTTGGCTTCGCCAGCAGCGGGGCGACGGTGTCGAAACAAGAGCGGGGCTCGCCGCGATAGAGGTCGGCGGCGGCGTTGAACAACGTTCCAATCTCGCCAAAGAGACCGAGAGAACGCAACACCTGGCCGTACGCCGCAAGCAGATCGACCTGGCTGGCATCGCTCAGCATGGAGAGCGTGCGCTGATGAAAGCTCGAGCTCATTGGGGATATGACGATCATGCGAAGCGCCCAGGGGAGAGAGACCCGCCAACCGCCTTGGACGTCGGCCATACCCAGCGCGCGGTCGAGCCAGCCGAGATCGCCGGTTGCGAGGTAAGCGTCCGAATGTGATCGCGTTCCCCTGACAGCGTCGAACGCTAGAGTTGCGCGCATGCCGTCGTCGAGAGCGTCCGAGCGGGACGGCGCCTCGATGAGAGCAACGCGGCGGGCAAGGTCGTGGTCGTCGACCTGATGCTCGAAAAACTCGAAAGCCCGGCTCCGCACCGCGCCGTAGCGGCACATGGCGATAAGCTCCTCCCAGAGGTCGCTGCGGTTGGCCAGTTGGCGCGCGGCGAGAAGTGCGCACCAGGCGCCGACCGCGATATGTGGGTCCGCATCGTGGCGCAGACTCAGAAAATACGGAGCGGCTCCGTCCTTGACGCGCGCCAGGACCGCAAGCGGCGCGAGCTGATCTGGTAGGGACGAAACTTCCGGCTGGAGCACGGTTCTAGCCTCTGCCAATGTAGGGCATGGTCGTGGCCATCACGGTCATGAACTGGACGTTGGCATCGAGCGGCAGGGATGCCATGTAGAGCAGGGCGTCGACGACGTGCCTGACGTCGAAGCGCGGCTCGATCCGCGTCGAGCCGTCGGCCTGCGGGACGCCCGAGCCCATCGCCGCGGTCATGTCGGTGGCGGTGTTGCCGATGTCGATCTGGCCGCAGGCAATGTTGAAGGCGCGGCCATCGAGCGAGATGGCTTTGGTGAGGCCGGTGATCGCGTGCTTGCTTGCGGTGTACGAGGCCGCGTGCGGCCGTGGCACATAGGCCGAGATCGAGCCGTTGTTGATGATGCGCCCGCCCCGCGGCGACTGAGCGCGCATGGCGCGGAACGCTTCGCGCGCGACATAGAAGGCGCCGTTGAGGTTGACGTCGATCATCCGCCGCCAGGTCTCCACCTCGAGGTCGCCGACCAGCGCCGGAGGGGCAAATGCGCCGGCATTGTTGAACACGACGTCGATATGCCCGAGGGTGTCGGCAGCGATGGAGAAGAGTGCCGCGACATCGCCAGGATCGGTGACGTCGCACTCTGCGGCGACGGCGATACCGGTGGTCTGCGTGAGCTCGCGAAGCCGGTCGGCACGCCGGCCACAGGTTGCAACCTGCCAGCCGGCGGCGGCAAAGCCGAGGGCTGCGGCGCGGCCGATGCCGGAGGTGCCGCCGGTGATCAGGATGGTGCGTGTCGGTGAGGTCATGGCGAGGCTATACACGGCCGGCGTGGGCCTTTCCAGCGGGCCAAGGCTGGCTCAGCCCATCTCGTAGCCGAAGAATTCGGCCCATTTGCGTAGGGGAGCAGCCGCACTCGACTGGAACACGAATCCATATTTCTGCCACGATGTCTGGACGCCGATGCCGACGCCCTGGCGGACCTTCTGGTAGCTCGGAGTCTTGACCGCGCGGGCCTCGGCCGCCTTAGCGAAATCACGGACGGCGTCCTCCCAGCCGACGCCCAGAAAGCCAAGCACGCCGGTGACGGTGGGCTCGAAGTCGGTCACTAGGTGGTCGTAGCGGACGTAGTGCACGCGCGGATCGTCCATGTCGTGATGGGCAAACCACTCCTTCATGGAATGGTCGTAGGTGCGGGCCACGCCCTCCAACGTGCGGAAGTTTTCCATCGCCGGATTGGGCGTAAAGCGCTGGCGCAGACAGCTCAGCGCCACGTCGTAGGGATGGCGAATTGAAAAGATGTAGCGCCAGTCGGGAAAGAGCTTGGCGAGGAAAGTCGCGTCTGAGCTGCGCATCGGCATCTTGTCCACCAGCATGATTGCGCTCGGCTTGCGGCGGCGGATGTCGATCTCCTCGTAGTATTTTGCCCGGGCCGCCAGGTAGGTCTCCGCCGGGTCGGCCGGTGGCGGCACTTTCCCCAGGACAACGCGCTCGATGACATCGATGGCCGCGTTGAGCGCTGGGATTTCCTCGAACGTCTCGATCTGCTGATGCGCCGCGAGCGCGTTCTCGAGCAGCGTCGTGCCGGAGCGCGGAAAGCCGACCATTTGCACCACGTCGGAACGCGGATCCGGGGGGAGGGGAGGGATCGGGAGGGCGCCGCGGATGGAGGTTCCCCGATAAAAGCGTTCGGGGTCGACCTTGGGATCGCGCTCGGCGGCCTTGAGCGCCAGGATTTCGGCGAAGGCCTCGCGATAATTGCCGAGCTTCTCCGTGGCGGTGGCGCGAAGGGCGCGAATACGTCCCGCATAGGGGGCGATTTCCGGGGTTTGCGCAGCGCGCTTGTCATCGAGCGGGGCCAGCCGGTTGAGGCATGCGGTGGCGTCGCCCTGCTGCAGCGCCGCCGTTGCCGCAAAGATTCGCGCAATTGGGGCATGAAGGCCGCGTGACGAGAGAAGCTCGGCGATTTCGAGCAGCAGGCCGGTCTGGCCGGCATCGTCGAGCACCATGTAGACCCGCTGCAGCGGCCTTGCGTCGAGCGGCGCAAGGGCCATGGCGCGAAGTGCCCAGGGCAGGGATTCGCGCCAGCCGCCGGCGAGCTCTGCCGTTTCCGAGGCCTTGGTGAGCCAGTTGAGCGCGCCGGTGGCGAGGAACAGGTCGGCATAGGCCTGGGTCGATCCGGCAGGATCGAAGGCAAGCTCCGACTGCATCAGGGCAAGCTCTGCCATTGCGGCGGAAGGCGCTGGTGCTTCGGCCGCGCGGCGGGCGAGGCCGTGCTCGAATTGGGTCTGGAAATAGGCGAAGGCGCGAGTCTTCACCGCGCCATAGCGGCTGGCGGCCGCGATCTCTTCCCACTGGGCCACCGAAGCGACCCGGTTATCCACAAGGGCGCAGATCGCGCCGACCGCCAGCACCGGGTCGTCGGAGCGGCTGAGCTCGCCGAAATAGGCCGCGGGCCCTTCGTGAAGCGTCCCGAACGCGGCGAGCGGCCAAAGCAGGTCGGAAGTGAAAACCAGGGGTTCAGCCATGCCGGTCAGCGGCGCTTCCGGCCGAAACGCGAGGAGATTTCAACAATTCGGCCCGAGATTTAGTGCGCATGGCGCGGCTTTTACACGGGGCAGCACCGGCGTTCCAGCGGTCCGCGACTGCCACACGGTCGCTCGTGGCTCGCACCAAAGTCGCCGCGAATCCCAGTGCATATTTGCGGCGGAGCGGGCCGCCTTTCGGCCCAGTGGTGGAGATTCGGAGCCGGCTCTGCACCATTGTCGCCACGTTGCTGCCGCCCGAGGCTGCCGATAGATTGCGCTGGCAGGGCGGAAACGCCCGGTTAACCTGGGATTCAGCCCTCTTAACGGGAGGTTTCGAAAGCTGTGCTGAATCTGCAACAACAGCAGGCGAACCATGTGCACAGCTCCACAATTTGGCCTTTGTGCCGTTGCGCGCCCCCTGCGTGTGGGTAATGGTGCTCATGCGAATCCATGCATGGGATCGTTTGTCGGTCGCAGACGCGACGGCAACACACACTGGCAAGTGTGGTCGCGTTTCGACAAGCCGCCGGGGAGACCTGGCAAAACGAATGACTGACTTTGGAGGTCAACAATGAAAATCAGGAGCGTACTGCTTGGCTCCGCAGCGATCGCCGGTCTCTCGACCGCCGGTTATGCCGCTGACCTGGGCGTCGTGACGTCTCTGGATCTGTGCGATCAGCTCGGGATCCCGGGTCTGAACATCGCATCGAGCGACAACTGCCTCACCGTTTCGGGCAACATCGCGTTCGAATACGACGTTGGCGATTTCTACAATGGCGTTGGCGGCAACGTTGGCGACAGTGCTTACGGTGGTCACTTCTTCCGTGACGACCCGAAGAACGTGAAGCCGACCTTCCCGGGCGCCGATGGCAACATGGACAGCGCCATACACAAGTTCGATTGGTGGCTGAAGTTCGTTGCCACTTCGAGCACCGACTTCGGTCCCGCCAAGGCGGTCTTGAAGATTGGCCAGAACAACTGGAACCAGGGCAACAACATCAACGGCCAATCGGGCACGATCAGTGTTGAAGAGGCCTGGGTTGGCGTCGGCGACACGACCATGCTGATGGCCGGTTACAAGGGTACGATCTTCAACACCGGCGACGATGTGCCGCTCGACTGGCTCGGGCTGTTCAACTCGTCGGACGTGAACACCGGTGTTGGCTTCAACAACTCCATCACCAACGGCCACATGTCGATCCAGGTGGTCTCGAGCGCAGCCGGCAACGGTATTTCGCTTGAGGGCGGTCTTGAAAACCTGAACTCGTCGAACGGCAGCCCGACTTGGAGTGCGGTTGGCACTCTGGCTTACGCTGGTAACAACATCACGGCGCATTCGTCGTTGATCTTCAACCAGAACAGCAACTGGCAGTTGCACACCGGCTTCACCGGCAGCTTCGACAAGCTGAAGGTTGTGGCTGCCTTGGCTGCCGACAATGGCACCGCGGCTACCGGCTATACGACTTGGTGGAACGCTCTTGCCAGCGCGTCCTACACGTTCGACATGTTCACTCTCGCGGGCTCGGTCGAAGCGACCTCTGCCAACGAGTGGGGTGTCAGCGGGTCGGTGTCGGCGACGGTCAGCGATGGTGTCTCGCTCAACTTCGGTGGCCGGTACTTCACCAACGGGACGAACAACGTCACCCAGGTGCAGGCCGGTATCTCGGCCGCGGTCACCGAGGCGATCACGCTGTCTGGCTCGGTCGGCGCCTACGAAGGCGATGGCACGACCCCGCAGGATTTCTACGGCATCGGCAAGGTTTCGTGGAGCCCGGGCGGCGGCTTCTCGTCGAGCGCTTCTCTCGAAGCTCACTCGACCGGTGGCTACAAGGCCGTGTTCACCGCGTCCAAGTCGATCAAGTAAGATCGCTTGCACAACCCAATCTGGAAAGGCCCGGCATTGCCGGGCCTTTTCGTTTGTGGCGGTTCAGCGACTATTCAGCCGGCCGGGCCCATAGTCGTCGTGATGACAAAGAGTTGCCGCCAAACAATCGGATAGCCGGGTTTGCTTGAGCGATGGCTTCTGCTATTCGCGTGCGGTGCCCGTAACGGCTCGGGCGTTTGCGGCAATCGAGGCGGCGGTTCGGGGGCGGCATGGCCGGCAACATGTTCAAATGGCTCGTTCCGTGCGTGATCACGGTGGTGGGCGGCACGGCGCTTGCAATCGCGGCGACCGGAGATTCTCTCAGCAGCGACCTTTCAGCCAAGGCGCGCGCGGCGCTTGGCCCCGACGCGACCTGGGCAGACGTCTCGCTGGATGGCCGTGAAGCGCTTATCTCCGGCGTCGCGGCTGATCACACCACCGTCGATTCCGCGGTCGCGCGCGTTGCCGCGGTGAGCGGTATTGCTGGCGCGACGGCTAACGTCGAGTTCGTGCCGACGGTGCGTCCATTCCCATTCAGCGCCGAAGCTGGAGCTGCGGGCCTCTCGCTCTCCGGTGGCATTCCGAGCGCTGACGCGGGCCGGATCCTGCTGGCTGACGCGGGCGATGGGGCCACCCAGTCGCTGAAGCTGCTCGGCGGATCGGCAGATCCCGTGCTGTTCACCAGCGCGGCGGGATTCGCGATCGAGGCGGCCAGGCATCTCGACCAGGGCCGTGCTGAGCTCGCCGACCTGTCGCTCAGCATTGAGGGCCGGGCGAAATCGCTCGACGATTATGCCTGGCTGCAGTCGCTGCCGGGTGTTCCGGCCGCAGTAAGCGTCGCGCAGGTGAGCGTCGAGCCGCCCGCCGCATCGCCCTATGTTCTGTCGCTGAGTTTCGATGGAACCACGGTGGCTGTTAGCGGTGATGCGCCCGATTCCGACTTCGAGCGGGCGCTGCGGGATGCGGTGCCGGCGAGCGTGCCGGTGACGTTTGCGCTGACGCCGGCTTCGGGCAGCACGTCAGATTTCAAGGCCAAGGTCCTGGGGCTGCTCAAATCCCTGCTGATGCTGCAGAGCGGGGAGGCGCGGCTGAGCGATGCGACGGCGACCCTCAGTGGCGTGCCGGCCTCCGTGGATATCTCTCAGGCGGTGACGACGGCGGTTGCGTCGTTGGGTGGGACGGCGACGCTCGAGGCGCCGCACGGGGCCGACTACACGCTCGGACTCACCAAGGCCGACGGCAAGCTGAGCTTTGCGGGGCTGGTGCCGGACAAGGCGACGCGCGACCGACTTGCGGCGGTCGACGGCGCTTCCACGGATGGCCTCACGATCGGCAAGGGCGCGCCGGAGCATTTCGCGGCGGGCGTCGATTTCGGGCTCGCGATTCTATCGCACCTGACCTCGGGCGTGGTCGATCTCAAGGGCGCGCGGCTGAGTCTTGGGGGTCTGGCGACATCGGTTGCCGACTACAAGGCGGTCGAGGCGCTCGCGGACAAGGGCGTCGACGGGTTTACGGTGACCTCAGGCGACCTCGAACCGCCGACGGCATCGCCGTTCACTTGGAGCGCTACCAAGGGCGCCGACGGCAGCATCGCCATGACCGGTTTCGTGCCGGACGATGCGGCGCGAAATGCCCTGCACGCCAAGATCGCGACGCCGGGCGACGACAGCGCCGCGCCGGCGCAGGGCGCTCCGGCTAATTTCGTGCTGCTGGCGGGCAAGGGCCTCGACGTGCTGGCTTTGCTCGATACCGGGAGCGTCAGCTTCGACGGAACCGCCTGGTCGATCGTCGGCAACGTCGACAGTGCGAAGAAGGGCTTTGCCGCCGACGCCGCATATTCGGTCGCCGGGCTGCGGACGGCGGGCTGGAGCTACACGATCACTGCCCCGACACCGCCGGCATCGGACGCCGCGAATGCGGCGCCCGCGGTGACGCCCTATCTGTGGTCGGCCACGAAGGCGGCCGACGGGACCGTGACGGTCGCCGGCTACCTGCCCGATGCGGCGGCCAAGGCTGCGGTCGCGGCCAAGATCGGCGCGGGCGGACAGGACACCACCGCACTGGCATCCGGTCAACCGAGTGGCTTTGAGAACGATGTTCTATCTGGCCTCGATGCGCTCGGACATCTGGGTGCGGGCCGCGCCGCGTTTGATGGCAGTCACTGGCTGCTGACGGGGACGCCGGCAAGCGATGCAGAGGGCGCGGCGGCGAAGGCTGCGGTTGGCGTCGACTGGAACGTCGCTCTTATGCCGGTAATGGCGGCGTCCAGCTCGGCGGCAAGTGAAGCATCGAGCACGGCTATAAGTTCGTCGAGCGAGCCCAGCTCCGCCTCGGTGGAGATGTCCTCGTCGGTCGAGGCATCCTCTGCCTCTTCCTCGGAGGCTGCGGCCCCCTCGGCGATCGCGAGTAGTGCCTCGGCTTCGATGACGGAACCGGCTTCCTCCTCGGCGGCGCCTTCCTCGTCCGCACCAGAAGCATCCTCATCGGCTTCGGAGGTGTCGTCGACTCCGCCGTCCTCGATGGAATCCTCAATGGCGTCGAGCGAGGCCTCATCGAGCAGCGCCTCCTCATCTTCAGTTGCACCGCCAGCGCCCGCGACACCCATGCCGACGACGCTGCTGTTCGACGCAGCCTTCGACGGGGCGCAGATGGTGCTGAAGGGCGGGGCGCCGAGTGCCGCTGCCGCTTCGGTGCTGGCAAAGGCCGCCGGTGTCTCGGCGAAATCGCTGAAGGTCACGCCCGGATTGCCCGATACGTTCGTCGCGAGTGCCAACAGCGGAATGAGCGCGCTGGCGCAGCTCGATTCCGGTCGCCTCGGCTTCGACGGCACGACCTGGTGGTTGCGCGGCGCCGCGGCGACACAGGCGCAGCACGATGCCGTGGCCGGCGTGATCGCGGCGCTTCCCAATGCCAGCGACTGGTCGGTGGCGATCGACGTCGCCTCATCGCCGCTCGTCGCATGTCGGGAGCGGGTGACGAGTCTCGCCAAGCGCAACGCTATCCAGTTCACGACCGGCAAGGCGACGCTCACCAAGGATTCGCAGGCGACGCTCGACCAGCTTGCGGCCGACCTCAAAATCTGCCCCGATACTAACGTGCACGTTCAGGGCCACACGGATGCAGACGGCAGCGCGGCGGCCAACCTCGGGCTGTCGGTGGCGCGCGCGGAGGCGGTGATCGCGGCGCTGGTGCAGCGCGGCATCGTCGAAGACCGCCTGATCGCCGAAGGTTACGGGTCGAGCGTTCCGATTGCTTCGAACGACACCAAGGCCGGCAAGGCGGCGAACCGGCGGATCGCCTTCGAGATCGATCCGCAATGAGTGTTGCCCACACCATCGGCACGCTGGGTTACCTGCTCGGCATCTACTGGCCCTATCTGCTCGGGGCGCTGGTGATCGGCGCCGGGGCAGGCTGGTTCAGCGCTGCGGGGCCGAAGGCATAGGCGCGGCGTGGGCATGATCCTCCACATTGCCGAGGTGGCGGGGCTCATCTTCCTCGCCTTCGTGCTGGGGTCGGCGCTCGGGTTCGGAGCGCGGCGACTGCTCGCGCGTCCGGCGAAGCCGGCACTGGTTCCCGCGGCTCGGCTTGCCGCGGCGCGGGGCGAGGCGATGGCCGCCGCTGCCGCGCCAACGGTGGCCCCGGTGTCGGTGCCTGTGATGAAACCGGTGGTGGCGGCGGCGCCGGTAGCGCCGGTAAGAGCGGTCCCGACGCCGCCGGTAACGATCACCTCGGCGAGCCCAGTGGTTGCTCAAGGTCCGATTCCCTCCGCAGGCCTGGCCGTCGCCCAGCCGCGACCGATGGTTCCGCCGGTTCCGGTGCCGCCGGTTGCAGCGCCTGTTGCCGCGGTTGTCCCGTCTGTCAGCACAGCCCCTGCCGCAACAACGGCGCCGTCCGCTGCCGACGACGACATCATGACGCCCGCGCGCCCCGCTGGGCCCACGACGCGCGCCGATGAGGGCGATGATTTCGCCGTGCTGCGGCTCCGCTCATCCAATGCGGCTCCGGTTCCCGCGCAGCCTGCTACGAAGGCCGGCATCGCGTGGAGTGGCGACCTCAACGGACATGGGGCCCGCCGCCCGGTGCGGGTTGCCGCGAGCGCACCGATGCCGATGCCACCAGCGCCATCGGTGGCTGCGCCGCAGGCCGACCCTGAGGCAAATCCCGCCAACGCGCCTTCGGCGGAGGCGGCACGAACCGTCGACGCTGACCTGCCGGCGGCCGAAGCCGGGGCGGTTGCGCCAGAGCCACCCGCCCCAGCGCCAGTCGCGGTGCCACCGCCAACTCCGACTCCGCCTTCGCCGGCGGATGTGCTGGTGGCACCCGCGCCGCAAGCCGACGCGCGGGTGGCGGTCGAGGCCGCGCCCGCGACAGTGGCTCAGCCAGTCGCGGCGGCCGAGCCTGTTGCGCCGTCGCCGACGCTGGCCACGCCGGCCAGCTTGCAATCAACGCCACAGCCGGAGGCGCCCGAAGCGGTCCGGAAGCTGCCGAAGATCGATTGGGCAGTTCCCCCTGCACCGGGGACGGCGGCGCCCACCGATGAGGACGCCCCGCCGGCCTTGTTCTCGGACTTCAGCCTGACCGAGGCTGCCACCAGCGCGACAAAGCCGGATGGCAGCGCTCCGGCCGGGGGTCATGACGAGCGCAGCTGGCCCGAACCGGCGCCGCCGCATCCGCATCTGCAGCCCGGCGTTCGACTCGAGGACATCACGTTGCCGTCGCCGGACGTCGAGGCGAGCGAACTGGAAATTGCCGAAACCAACTCGACGCCGGTGGCCACGGGAGACCGCGATGGCGAAGACGATGCGATGCGGGCGATCGAGGGCGGCTGGAGCCGCCGCCGTTCGGGTGGCGCCGATCGTCCCGAACTCATCGATGTGAGCTCGGCGGTGGCCGCGGCGCAGAGCGCGGTGCACCAGGTGCTGGCGCAGACTGGCGAGGTTTCGCGCGACGATGTCGGCAAGCCGCAAGGGCTGGCGCGGCCACGGGGCGGCACTCGCGACGACCTGTTGCTGATCAGCGGGCTCAGCCCGCTCGACGAATCGACGCTCAGCAATCTTGGCGTCTATCACTTCGACCAGATTGCCGGCTGGTCGCAGGCGGAAGTGCTGTGGCTCGAGAACCATGTGTTCGCGCGTGGCCGGATCGGGCGCGAGGCCTGGCAGGCGCAGGCGCGCAACCTGGTTTCGCGACGGCCGGCGCCGCCGCGTTTCGCGCGGAGCTAGGCGGCTTTCTCCGCGAACCCGAGACCGGCGATGAAATCGGTGATGGGGTGGACGTCGTCGCCGTTGTCGAGCAGCGCGGGCGAGCCCTGGTGCTCGATGATGTAGCCTTCTGCATCGCGCCGCCGCCGCATCATTTCCTCAAACGTCTCGCGGCGCAGCTGGTGGGTGAGCTGGGTGCGCATCATCAGCAGGGGCACCGGGCGCAGGGCGTCGAACAGCGGCCATTGCGCCACCAGCACATCGCCGAGCTCGAAGGGCTCGAGCAGGTCGACGAGCCTGGGGTCGAACAGCGGCTGCAGACGGCCGCGTCGGTCGACGAAGTGGGTGCGGAAGGCGAGGTCGTCAACGAGGGTCTCGGGGGCGTCGGGATAATCGCGGGTGACCATGCGGCGGAGCATGGTGGTGAGGCTCGCCTCGCCGCGGACGCCGATGAGGTCGCCCAGGGTGACGCGCAGGCGAACGAGGCCGCGCGGATCGGAGACGGGTCCGGCGTCGATCAGCACGACTCCGGCCATCAGCGACGGACGCTCGCTGGCGAGCGCCATCAGCACCTGGCCGCCATAGCCCTGACCCACGAATACCGCGTGCTCGATGGCGAGCGCCCGGGTCACCTCGATCAGGTCGGCGGCGTCGTTGAGCGAGGAATAGTCGCCGATGCGGGCCCGATCGCCCGAGCGGCCGCGGCCTTTGAGATCGACGAGGACCAGCGGTCGGCGATCGCCCAGGATGGGCGCCGCGAGGCGCGCGAATTCGGTGAAGTCCGCCATGTTGCGGTTGTAGCCGGGCACGCAGATCACCGGCGTGCGACCGGGCCCGAGGCGGCCGGCGATGTGCACGGCGAGTTGTTCGCTGGAGGAGCCGACCGTGACCATCCGCACCGGCAGGCCGGCGAACTGCTTGTGGTCGGTGGGGAGCAGGCGTGGCTTGGCCATGCCCCGTCTTAACCGAGGTCAGCCGGCGATGGAATGGAGCGCGGCCACCGGATCGAGCGGCGGCTGGCCGAGCCGGGCGCGATAGACAAGGTAGTTGCCGAGCACGCGCTGCACGTAGTGGCGGGTTTCCTCGACGGGTATCAGCTCGATCCAGAGCACCGGATCGACGCTGGCGAGGCGCGGGTCGCCGAAGGTCGAGATCCATTTGTTGGCATTGCCGCCACCGGCGTTGTAGGCGGCCGCGGCAAGGACGAGCGAGCCGTTATAGGCCTGGAGCTGGGCGGCGAGGTAGCTCGAGCCGAGAAGCGCGTTGTACTCGGGGTCAGAGGTGAGCCTGCGGACCGAGTAGGCGACGCCGAGCTTGCGGGCCGTCTCCTCGGCGGTGGCGGGCATCAGCTGCATGAGGCCGCGGGCGCCGGACGAGGACACCGCATCGACCTGGAAGCGGCTCTCGGTGCGGGTGATGGCGTAGATCGCCGCCATGTCGATGTCGGCGAGCTTGGTGGTCGGCAGGCCGTCCTTGGGGAAGCTGAACAGGTCGAGCGGCACGCCGCGCTTGTCGGCGATGTCGGCGATGGTGATCGCCAGATGATGGGCGTCGATCTTCTGGGCGAGGCGCGCCGCCAGCACGAGCTCGCCGCCGCTCTTGAGGGTGGGTGCCAGGGTGCGGAGCAGCACGCTCGCCATGTCATTCTTGCCGTTCGACATCAGGAGGTTGATGGCGAGCACCAGCGGGCGGGCCTGGAACACCGCTTCACTCGGGCCGGTCTCGGGCTGATCGTGAAGCTGGACGACCTGTTCGCCGAGCGCGGCGCGGGCGAGGAGGCCGTAGTAGATCGTGCCGTAGCCGGCGGCGGTGGTGTAGGCTGGCTTGGCACCGGCGGCATTGCCCGCGGCGGCCTGCGCGCGGCCGAGCCAGTACTGCGCCTGGCTAACGGAATCATCGAGCGTCGAGAGCTTGGCCATCGCCTCGAACTGCTTGACCGCGGTCTTGGGGTCCTTGAGGAAGCTGAGCGCGATCCAGCCGGACTGGAAGCGCGCCTCGACCAGGCGGCCCTCGGGACCCGAGGTATAGCCGGAGGCGACGACGTAGGCGCGCTTGGGATCGCCGGCTGCGAGCAGATCGCGGATCACCGAGCGGCGCTCGTACCACCAGTCCTCGGGCGCGGGGTCGTTGACCTGGCCCTTGTTGAGGTAGGCGATTGCGTCGTCCCAATGGT
>Ga0265339_10000515_pt1 | contig 30145 bp, 20 predicted proteins | sample 4CB219metaG_FD_202085 | JGI IMG/M metagenome (GOLD analysis project Ga0265339, IMG submission 202085) | Rhizosphere microbial communities from Carex aquatilis grown in University of Washington, Seatle, WA, United States - 4-CB2-19 metaG | ecosystem: Host-associated > Plants > Roots >... | reverse complement strand
CTGGGCGCGCCGGATGCGAGCGGGCGGCGAACGCCTGTTCCCATCAAAGGCTCGGAGTTCGTTTTGCCGGTGAATGCGGCCATCATCGGCGTGGGCACCACCGCCAATCCGCTGATCCAGAGCACCACGCCCGATCTCCAAACCAACGCGCGAAATTACATCGTGGCCGATCCGCAGACCATGCGCACATCCAAGCGCGGCGTTTTTGCAGGCGGTGACATCGTGACCGGCGCGGCCACCGTGATCCTGGCCATGGGAGCCGGACGCAAAGCTGCCGCGGCCATTCACGAATTCCTGACTATCGGTGCCTGGTAATTACCGGGTTTCCCTCGGTCCCTTGGTCCCTGTAGTTCAGTGATTTCGCCGGTACTGTCCCCGCCGCGCGGGCAGGATGTCCACGTCGTCAGGGCTCTCCCAGCTACTCACTCGCGGCGATTTAACCGGCGTCTTCGGCGTCTTCGGCGCTTTCGGCGCCTGCTCGCGCTCCGCGGCCTCCGCAATGAAACGCGGCGGAATGATCTCCGGCCGTGCGGTTACAGAGTCGCCGGGCTGATTGCCGTTTCCATCGGGGCCGACCGGCTGCGCGTAGATGGCGCGCTCCGGCAGGCGTTCCGTTCGCGTCTCCGCCTCGGCTTTGCGCTGCTCCGCTCCCTGGTGCAGAGTCTGGATTCCCAATGACACAAGAAGATTGCGCAGCCCGCTCAGCCGCGTGGCGGCGTTGTAGAGAGCCTCATCATTTTCTGAAACCGGCGCAGCTTCGGGAACGGCCGCAACCTGTTCAACGGGTTTCTGCGCCACCGGCTGGGCTGCCGCCACCGGCTGGGCTGCCGCCACGGGCACGGGCGCCGGCTCGCGCACCGGGACGTGGACCGCCGCCGGCTGCTCCAACGGCGCCGGCCGCTGCTCCAGTGGCGCTGCCGGCTGTTCCGGCGCAACCAAATCCTCCCACCACTCCCTCAGAGGCTCGCGGCGCGCGCCTGCTGCCCTCATCTCGTCAAACGGATCAATTTGGCGGAAAGGCACATCCTGGCTTTCTGAAGATGCGACCGCCGCAGGCTGGGTCTCCTTTGCTTCCGCCGGATCGTCCACATATGCAGTTTCAGCCTCTGCCCGCAGCCGCTCGCGCCACGCATCCGGCACCTCTTCACCAGTCAGTGGAGCGGACGGGCGGCCGCCCAGGACTACGTGCGCTCCTTCGCGGCCCCGCGCCGGCCTTGACGGAGCAGAGATCAAGTTCAGTGAACGGTTTCCGTTTGATTCGGCGGTGCTGGATGCCGCGAGCGCGCTGCCGCGGAGTTGGCCGGCCGCATCGTAACGGAGCGCCGGATCGGGCACCGTTTGCAGCCTCGCCGCCCTTGTCCCGGCCTCATCCTGCTGCACCTGCCGCTGAGACGCAGTTTCCCAGATGGGCTCCGCGGGCTCCAGCGGCTCCTTCAGGAAAGGCGCATATTCCACTTCCGTCGCGGAGGGCTGCGGCGCGTGCAGATACGAGGAATGCGAGCCGGCTTCTTCAGCGGTCAATGCGAAATCAGGATCGGAAGCCCCTGCGGCAAAGGCAGCGTGAGCGCCCGTGTAAGCGTGCGTCGCATCCCCGGCAAAATGCACACGTGATGCCGCGGCAACTTCAGTTTCCCAGGGAAGAAAGCCGTCTGCCTCTTCTGTCCGCAGCTCGGCGGGATACGGTGTGCGCCGCGCGCTTGCGGCGGCCGGATTCACAGGCTCAACCGGGGACATAGGGCTCTCCGTCTGCCGCGCCGGGGACGCATCGGCCCTGGCTGCCGGCGCCGCATCCTCGTCCGCAGCCGCGCTGATCGGCTGGGTCACAAACATCGCTTCACGTGCCGGGATGAATTTCTTCCCTCTCTTCGGCTCGTCCTCGCGCAGATCGGCGGCAGGTTCGTTCGCCGGCTCTGGTGGGGCCTCCCACAGCCGCCGATACGCTTCCTGTCGCTCCGGCGCCTCGGCGGTTTCCGCGGCGGGAGCCGGTCCCCGCGGGCGCTTGCGGTCAAATGCCCGCGTCTGCGCCTTCAAATGCTTTTCAACCGCGCGCACCGATTGGCGGAAGGCAGGATTGCCCTTCGCCATGGAAATGCGATTGAGCACAAACCCCACTGCCGCCACGTCCAGGCGCTCCAGCGTCTGCGCTACCTCTCGCAACTGCGCCTTGGTGGTGACCCCGGATTCAATGACGACGATGGCGGAATCAACAAAGCGCGCCAGGTACTCGGTCTCGCCGGAGATCAGCAGCGGGGCCGTATCGGTCACCACAATGGTCTCGTCGTTGGCTTCAGTCACCTGCTGCAGCAAGGCTGTGGAACGGCTGCCGCGCGGCATGTGCACCAGCCCGCTTCCCGGATCCACAATCTCTTCAGGCGGAGCGCCCACCGCATCCACCAGCGCGGTGGAGCGGCCCATGGCCTGGAGCATGCTGCTTACGCGCGTGGATACCGTGGTGGCGCCGGCCCCTGGAGCCACGCCGGTAAAGATGCAGCTATTCAGGTGGCCCTGTTGATGCGCGTGTTCCACCGCCGCGGCCAGCCGCAGCATGTACTCCTCGGCTACGCCCGTCCCCACCTCGTAGAGGTCGGGCAGCAGCGCCATGGGCGCAAACCCCAGCACCCGCTCCACGTCGGCGGCAATGTAAATGCGCGGGTCAAAATTGTGCGCAATGAGCGCAGCGGCCAGGGCAAACACGATCCCCACCAGCAGCACGATGATGGCGTTGCGGTAGATCTTCTTGCGGTCCGCATGCAGCGGAGCCATGGCCGGAGCCGACAGATACACCGCTCCCGGAGCGGCATTATCGATGGTCAGGTTACGGTATTGCTCGTCCACCGCGGCAAAGCGGGTTTGCAGGCGGGCGATGTCCGTGGCCAGGTCGTTGGCTCGTTGCAGGCGCGGTGTCGCGCTGCCGGCGGTGCTGGTCATCTGCGCCAGCTGCGCGTTCAGGCGCGACTCCACGTTTGAAGTGCGCACCACGTCGCTCTTGTATTTCTGCGCAAGTTGCTCCGAGGCCTTGGCGCGCAGCTCCTTGCTCGTGTTCTCAATCTCGGTGTTGATCTTGGCCAGTTCCTCCGCATCCTGCTTGTACACCGGGTGCTGCGGGGTAAGATTCGCCATCTGCGAGATGAGCTCGGAGCGGCGCTTGTTGAGCGCGGTCTTCTCGCTCACCAGCCCTGGATCTGCCGCCACAATTTCGTCCGCCGCAGCATCCAGCGCCGCAGAAGACGGCCCGCTTCCAACGATAGCTGTGAGCTTGCCTGAAGCTTCGTCGGTGTCTGTCCGCGCCTTCACCAGCTCCGTGCGGATGGCCGCAATCTGGTCGTCGTATGGATCGGGCGTGGCCGTCCCAATCGCCGCCACTCCAAGTTGCTTGTTCAGCGTGTCCTGCTCGACGCGGTCGCTGGCCAGCTCTTTCATCACCCGTTCGCGTTCCTCGCCCAGCAGCGCAATGCGCTGTTTATCGCCGGATCGCAATTCCTTGGTCGTGCTTTCAATAAAGCTCTCAGCCACGGCGTTGGCCATCTGCGCCGCATCCGCCGCGCTGCCCCCTGTCGCCGTAATCGCAATCTGGTATCCCGTGCTCACCCGATCCACCAGGAGACTGGCGCCCAGCCGGTCGGCCGCCGACTGCAGGCTCTCGTTCGCTCCCTGATAGTCCGGAATCCGCCGCACCGCAGCGGCCAGCACGTCCGGCCGCGTCACATTGTGAATCTGCTGCTGGATGTACGACTCGTAAGTGTTCGCGTCGTAAGGCCAGCTTTGCTGACCCTGCTGGTTATTCAGCAGGCGCGGCGGCGCCGGCTGCACGTAAACCTCGCTGATCGCCCGGTAGGTGCTCCACCGCCGCGCCACGTAGGCGCCGCAAAGCACCACCGCGGTCACAAATATCCCCAGTGCCAGCCCGCGGTGCATCTCCAGCGCGCGCAGAAGATCGAAATCGAAGAACGTCTGCTCCGGATTGATCGCCGGCATGCGGCGGATCGGATTGGACTCGGCCCCGGCGCCCCGCATCGGGCCGCCCCCGGGATCCTGGTACGGAGCCAGATCGCGCATGCTTCTCATAGCGCTCCGTTCACTGCCGCCAGCGTGGCCAGCTGAGCAAATGGACTCAGGGTCGACATGTAAAAGGTGAATCGGTAGACCCCGCTCTGCGGCACAAAGAGAATCTCCCCTGGCTTCAGCGTCACCTCCAGGGACTTGGCCGGATTCATCAGGTCTTTGAACGGGATCGTTCGCTTGGTCCCCGTGGAGGGATCCACAATCACTACCTTTGGATTGCCCCCGGCCTTCTCGGTGAATCCGCCTGCATCCGCCAGCACCCTGGGCAGCGTCGAAGCCGACGTCAACGTCACTGCGCCGGGATGGTTCACCTCGCCCAGCACAGACACAAACCGCGCCGCCGGATCGGGCACATAGACCACGTCGTCGCGCCTCAGGCGCAGATCCGCCATGGGATTTCCTGAGTCCACCAGCGACCGCAATTGCACCGTCATCACCTGGTCGCTGCCCCGGTAAATCGTGCACTCGTCGGGAATCTGCGGCCGCTTGTCCGGACCCATTGTGGGCAGTCCACCGCGCGTAATCGCCTCCAGCAGCGTGGGGCTGCCGTCAAACACAACCGGTCCCGGATGATCCACAGCGCCCAGCACCAGCACCCGGTTGGCCGTGTACTTGGTCACCGTGATCATCGCGCTCAGGTTGCTGTAAAACGGTCCCAGTGCCTGTTCCACCTTGAGCGCCGCCTGCTCCCGGGTCTGGTCCGCCAGCATCACTTCACCGGCCAGGGGCAGCGTTATGCGACCGTCAGGACCCACCACCAGTTTTGCCTGCAACTCCGGCCTGCCGGAAAAGTCGATCGTGATCTCATCGCCGCGGCCCAAACGGTATTCTTCGTCAGCCGCGGGCTCAAATTTCCTCAGCGCATCCAGCGGATTGGGCTTGAGTTGGGGATCGGGTGGTTGCTGCTCCTGCCCGGCGAACTGCGCCGCAGCAGCCTGAGCAGCAGCAGCACCGGGCGCCGCGGTTCCTTGCTGTCCCGCGCACACGCCCGCCGCCACCACTAACAGTGAAACCACCGAAATCGAAGAGTACCGGTTCATGTTTCCGCTCTTCCGTTTTGGACCGTTTCCACCTCCCCCAGATGGATTCGGCCGGTATTGGCGCCTGAAGCGCTGCACGTTCCGGGTGGATGGCAACGTGAATTCCCACTTCCGGGGTCTGATGCCCCGTGTTCCTGCATCCTAATGTCACCTTGCGGACAGATGCGGGTGCGCAAACCTCTCGCGCCTGTACAGACGTAAGATGCTCTGCCGTACAGGCTAAGTCACAGGAACCCAAAGCTCTATCCCACAAACAGGGGGAAGGTCCCCTCCCCGATTGGTAACCGTGCCGATCCCGGCCAAAAAGAGAGAGCAAACCGCATTGCTTTAACAACTTACGTCAATAATCTATGGCCTTGCCTCAGCCCGCGTAATAGTTACCCTCCAGCTTCACGGCGTCACGCCATAACACTTCACGGCGTCGAACGGGAGAGGACTTGCCGCTCCGCCATCCGATCCGCTCATAACTCTGGTATAGCAGGTTTCCGCCGGGTTGCCCGCACTATGTCCCGCAGGCCCCCCCGCTCCTTTTACGTCCGGCCCTATGGCGGGATAGGGCAGTGCGCCCCACCATGCCGGTTTCCCCGCCAGATAGAACGATTCCGGCAGCGTCCGGCTTTCCCCCCTGAACCACCCCGTCGATCCCGTAATGTTGTTGAAGTTCCCCTCCACCACATTGGTCTGCGATGTGCCCGCCGCATGGCATGGCGGCACGCCTCCGCCGCATCCGTTCCCGCGCCCGTCGTCGTTCTCGCTGCCATATCCGAAGGAGATGGCCGTGGCCGTCTCATAGGTTCGACGCCCCGGGTACTCAATAGTCGCCACCTGCGGCACGGGGCTGTAGGTGGTGCGCAGAGACTGCATCTGCGCGCTGCCCAGCACATTTCCCACCAGGTTGTTGCGCGTGGACAGGTAAGAAAGCTGCACCGCGCGCGCCGCCTGAAATGCATAATGCCCATCGGCGCCCACGCAACTCACCTTGCCCCGCCCTTCCATCGGCGTGCACACCCGGCTGGTCCCCACCACCCAGTTGCGGAATGCCGTGGTCTCGCTCGAACCGCCCCAAACCGAATCCGCGTAAATCGACCCCAGTACATTGCCCTCAAGCAGATTGAACTGCGGATGCGCGCCGTGAAAATCGATGCTGCCCATCACCACGTTTGGCGCCGCTGAGTCGAACTCGCCCATCATGTAGTTGTACGCAATCACGTTGCCCGCCGCGCCCCACTCCAGCATCACGGAAACGTGCAGGCGCTCCATGATGTTGTTCTCCACCAGGGTCGCCGTGGTCTTCAGCGCCAGGTCAATGTCGGAGTCATGCGCGCCCGGCTTGTGCAGGAAGGCGTTGGAGAAGTAGCTGTCGCGAATCTCGTCATGGAATCCCCACAACACGTTCACGTGATCGCCATCGGCATAGTTTGACTCCACGCCTTTGATCCAGCAATACGCGCACGCGTTGAGCTTGAAGTTCGTCTCGTATCCGGTGTTGTTGGCGCGCACCTGCAGGTCTTCCACCCCGGCAAAGCTCGCCGCCATGTCCATTGGAACCGCCACCGGATCGTGCGTGTAGGCACTGTAAAGCGCCGGGGTAATGGTGACGGTGGTTCCCTTCACCGCGGTCACGGCCACAATCTGCCCGCGCGCCATGCCGCCATCGTGGGTCCAGCCGCCGTCGCACCAGTTGCAGTTTCCTCCGCTCCCCGCAGCGGTCACAAAGACCGGATCGTTCCGTTCGGCGATCACCAGGAATTTTCCCGGCGCGATTCCCGCGGCCGTTGTCAGCTCGATCTGCGTGGAGCCCGCTTTCGCCCCGCCCGTGATTGTCAGTGGCTTCAAGGCCGCGCCGCCATTCCCCATCGCGATCACGGCCTCGCCCGCACCAGTTGCGTTCAGGATGGTCCGGCTGGCGCCCGCGCCGCGCAACGTCACATTCGCGGGCACGTGGATGGTCCCCGCAATGGTGTAGGTCCCCGCCTCAAGCAGCAACGCCTGCCCCGCGGGACAAGCCGCCAGCGCCGCATCGATGCTGGCCGCGGTGGCCGTTGCAGTGAGACGGGCGCAGATCGTCGTTCGCGGCGGAATCCCGCCCACCCCGGCCGCCGACCAGTCGATCGCCCGGCTCGCATCAATAAAAGGCTTCCAGGGTTGGGCTGCGGCAAGCACCCCCCACAGCGTACTTAACAGCGCCAGCGTGCAGGCGCCTCGCCTCACGCCATCCACCTGCCCTTTTCGGGCTGTCGCGGTCTCATCTCGATGCTGAATGGCGCCCCCGCCGGCATCAACTCTCCGGCCAGTGTTCGTGCACGATCCAGCCAGCGTCCCAGCCATCCCCGGTAAGGCCAGGGTTCCAGAATCTGCGCCATAAATGCGGGCTCGTTCGCCGGCATATCGTAATGGTAATTCCGCTCCCGCGCCCTCGGGTCCGGATCGGCCATCTGCGCCGGCTTGGGGAAATACGCAATCCTCGGCAAGCGCGTCATGGGCTCGGATTCCGGCTCCTGCCTGCCGGTTAGGCTGGCGCACATGGCAGCGGGCAAGTTGTGTCCCGTGCCCAGGGTCAGCGCGGAAGCCTGGGTGCAGCGCGCATTCATCTCGATAAGGTGCACCGCGCCGGTCGCGCGCTCAATCATAAAGTCCAGCCCGAAGAACCCCTGCAGCTTCAATCGCCGCGCAATGCGCCCGGCGGCCTGAATCATCTCCTTGCCCGGCACCACCTCCACCAGGCTTGCCGGCCCGCAATCCCCGTTGGTCGCCAGCACTTCCACCGCTACGCCAGCCACCACCTTTCCATCCACGCAGGCCACCGCGCAGTTGGCCGGGCGCCCATCAATCCATTGCTGCGCAATCGTCGCCGGGTACGAGTTCCACCAGCCATCCAGCGTGTTCGCCCGGTCGCGATTCAACAGTAGTTCGCGGATCAGCCACGGAACACTGTTCCTCGCCATCAGCTTCCGGTATGCCTGAACGGCGTCAGCCGCACTCCTGGCCACCGCCACTCCCGCCCCGCCCCAGGTGCCGCTTGCCTTCAGAACAACCGGGTGCCCGGCTCGCGGCAAATCGTCCTCGCTCCTGATCTCCACCGTCTCCGGAATCGCAACTCCCTCCTCCGCGGCCAGCATCAGCAGGTGGTACCGGCTGGATACGATGGGAAAACTCGATGCCGCGCCAAGTGAGCGCTCGATGCACTCCATCACCTGGCAATCTGCACCCTGTTCCGCCGCCGCGTGGAGCCGATGCAGATGCTGTACTCCCCAGTCGCATGTGGGAACAACCAGGTGCGGATCGAAATCTCTTATCGCCGCCTGCAGGGAGCCCAGGGGATCCGCGCCGCGATACTCATACCGCCGCCGGATCGCATTCAGCCCGTGTGCGGGATGCCGCTCCCACGGGCAAACCATTCCCAGTTCGCAGCCCATTGCCGCAAACGCCATCCCCAGGCGCGCGCCCACTGCCCCTCGCTTCGTGTCCGTAAGAAGAATCCGCAGCCCCGACCCAAGCTCCGCAAGATCCGTGCAAGGTTCATCCACCATTGAAACCAGTCCCGTTGCCATGGCCCGCCTCCTACGCGCTCGTCCCGCCGGCTGTCGCACTCCGTACTCCCACCAGCCGGTCCACCAGCGCGAAATATTCCTTCTGCTTCACTTCCCAGTTGTTGACGGCGATAAATTCGCTTGCCGCCTGCCGCATCGCCGCCACCCGCTCCGGCGCCTCCATCAAATGCACAATCTTGCCCGCCAGGTCCTCCGCGTTTCCCGATTCAAAAAACTCCACCAGACGGTCGTTGAAATAAAACTCGTCAATGGGCGTGCGCGAGGCAATCACCGGCACTCCCATGGCCATGAATTCCATGATCTTGGTGCTGAAGGCGATGCTTCCAAAGCCTTCAACGCGCTTGGGCACCACGCCGGCATCAATCGTCGCCATCACCGCTGACACCTTCTCCAGCGAAACCGTGCCCGTCATCGTCACCACGCCCTCAAGCTTGCGTTCACTCACCAGCCGGCGCAGATTCTCGCGCTCCGTTCCGTCGCCGATGATCAGAAAACGCAACCCCGGCGCCTTTTCCCGCGCCAGCGCCACCGCCTCCACGGCAACGTCCACGCCCTGGTGCCGGGCCAGCGTTCCCGGATAGCAGATGGTGAACGTCCCGTCGGTTTTTTTCGCCGGCGGCTGCGCCGCAAAGATGCGCGTGTCCGGGTAATTCAGCACCACCGTGCATTTTTCCGGTCGCACGCTGCGCCGCCCCAGCACTGCTCGCTCCACCATGTGGTTCACCACAATCACGTAATCCACATAGGCAATGGAGATGCGCTCCACCAGCGCCAGCAGCCGGAACAGCCATGACCGCTCCCCGATTCCAAATTTGCTGACATAGATCTCCGGAGTGATCTCATGCATGTCCAGAATCACCCGCGCTCCCATCAGCCGCGGAACCAGCGTGGCGAACACTTCGAAATCCGGCAGATTGTGCACGTGGATCAGCGCGTACGGTTCGCGGAACTGCCGCACGGCCAGGAACCACGCCGAGCGCAGAAAAAACAAAAGCATTCTGAACAGGTAGCTCAACGGGCCCCCCTCGTCCCGCACCCGCGTCTGCAGCCGGAACACCCGCACCCCCGCGATCGTTTCCTGCCGAGGCTGCCCAGGAAGGCCCACGGCCAGCGCGTCCACCTGGTCGCCGCGCCGCACCAGCGCCTCCGCGTACCGGCGAACACGGTTGTCCGCGTCGTAAAACGAGTACGCCACCATGCACACTCTCATGGTTGGGTCGTCCTCAAGGGGCTGCTTCCCATGTCGCGCATAGCGGCGAAGTTGTCCTTGCTATCAAAACACCAGACCGCACCCCGCGCTGACAATGCCACCTCTGCAGCCATTCCTCCCTCGGAGGTGTTAGCCGCGGCAGGCTCAAGCAGGCATAATTCCTGGCTCATACTCGCCTGGGATGCCCGCGTAAGTGGCAGCGGGGCTCCCGGATAAGTTTCGTAGCAAGACCCTTGTCCATGAAAGCAAGTTCGCAACCCAGACTCAAGCCCCGTAGCCGGCCCGCCCGCCTGCTATCCTCATCACGCATGAGCCAGAAGGCTACCGTCCCCGGAGCTGGCAACGCACACACCGCGCAAGCCGGTGACCTGCCCCGCGTATTGGGCGCGAGCCAGGCCACCGCCATCGTGGTGGGCACCATCATCGGCAGCGGCATCTTCCTGGTTCCGCGGGAAATGATGCAGGACGTGGGCTCCTCGGCCATGGTCTATGTTGCGTGGATCGCCGGCGGCCTCCTCTCGCTGTTTGGTGCCATGACCTATGCCGAGCTGGGCGCCATGATGCCCTATGCCGGCGGCGAGTACGTTTACCTGCGCGGCGCCTACGGCGACACCACCGCCTTCCTTTATATGTGGACCTGGTTCGCAGTAGCCAAGCCGGCGTCGATTGCCGCGGTCACCACCGGCCTGGCGCGCACCCTCGAGGTCTTTCCGCAGTTTCACTGGCTCATGACCGGTGTGCCGGGGACGCCGCTCCTGTGGTCGCAGGTGTTCGCCATCGCCGTCACATGGCTCATCACCGGCCTCAATTATCTCGGCATCAAAAAGGCCGGCGACTTCCAGCTTGTGTTCACCATCCTGAAAGCTATCCTCATCCTGATTGTGGCGGCGTTCTGCTTTGCATCGGCGTCCGGCGATTGGGGCAACTTTGCCACCGGCGTGCCGCGGACTCACGGGTTCTTCAACGGATTCATGGCCGCGCTGATCGCCACGCTCTGGGCCTACGACGGCTGGAACGATCTGACCATGGTGGCGGGCGAAGTGCGGCGGCCGGAGCGCAGCCTCCCCTTCGCGCTCATAGGCGGGCTGCTGATTGTGGGCGCTCTGTTCATGGCCACCAACGCGGCCATCCAGTATGTGCTTCCCGCGGCCAGCATTGCGGGGAGCGAGCAGCCGGCGGTGACCGCGCTGACCGTGGTGGCGGGCGCGCGCGGTGCGGGCTTTGTGGCGGCGGCCATGGCGCTCAGCATCTTTGTCACGCTGAATGGAACCATCATGTCCGGCGCGCGCATCCCCTTTGCCGCGGCCCGCGACCGCCTCTTCTTCCGCCAGTTCGCGCGCGTCAATCCGCGCTTTCAGTCGCCCTCCACTTCGCTGGTGGTGCAGGGACTGCTTTCCACGGTGCTGCTCTTGTTTCTCTCCCAGTTCAAGCAGCACTTTGAGCTCGCGGTGTTTGCCGAATGGCTCTTCTACATGCTCACGGCGACAACAATCTTCGTCTACCGGCGGCGTCATCCGGAAATGGCCCGGCCCTACCGGATGTGGGGTTATCCCTTGTTGCCGGCGATCTTCGTGGTGTGCGCGGCGGCGGTGTTGGTATCCAGCTTCGGCAGCAATCTGAAGGGATCGCTGATCGGCTCCGGGCTGATCGTGGCGGGGTTGCCGGTGCTGTGGCTGGTACGGCGGCTCTATCGCGGCGCGCTGGCAGAACAATAGCCAGCCCACCCTCAAAAATTTCAGGCAACCAAAATCCGCCTTCTTCGCATCTTAATCACAAAGCACAATTACGTTGTCTCAACCCCGCATCCCCAGCCGGGTCCTGAGACCATGCGCGACGGCGCACGCACTGACACTCAAATTGCGGCAAGCGCGCGCCGGAATCGACCCAGGCTAATTCCTCATCCTCAGAGGCGCACGGAATGTTCAGGCAAGGAAGTCGTATGCGGCACAGTGCGCGCGTGTGGATGATCCTTGCGATCCTGGCTGCAACCTGTGCCCTGGCGGCAAAAAAGCCCACCGAATACGACGTGAAGGCGGCCTACCTGGTCAATTTCGGCCGCTTCATGCGGGGCGAGCCCGGCGCTGCGCCGCGCGCTTCGGATTTCGATATCTGCGTGCTGGGCGAGGACCCGATGGGTACGTCGCTCGACGCCATCGCGGAGAACGAGAAAATTGGACCGCGGACGGTGCGTGTGAAGCGCGTGCACGATGCCCGCGAGGCGCGGTCGTGCGACATCGTCTACCTGAGCGCGGCGGAAGGGGAAAAGATAGCCGCAGACCTGGAGGCGTTGCACGGCGCAGACGCTCTCACCGTGAGCGACGCGCCGGAGTTCCTGCGCAATGGCGGCATGATCCAGTTCGTGCTCCAGGGCGACCACGTGCGCTTCAGCGTGAACCTGGGCGCCGTGCACAAGGCGCATGTGGTGCTCAGCTCTGAGCTGTTGCGCGTTGCCTTGTCAGTGGTGGGCGCGCCCGCCGGAGAGGTGGCGCCATGAGTCCCGCGCGCAGGCAAACCATTGCCGCCACCCTCACGCGGATGAGCATGATGGTCAGCGGAACCGCTCTGCTGCTGGCGTACGTGTCGTTCCTGGCTTACGACTGGTATTCGCTGCGGCAGGAGCTGGTGAGCCAGCTTGAAACAGAGGCGGCCATCACCGGCTCAAACAGCGTAACCGCGCTCGAGTTCGACGATCCGCAGGCGGCCCAGGCCACGCTGAGTGCATTGAGCGGCTCGCCTCACGTGCTGTATGCGGCCATTGAGACGCCCGATGGCGCCATCTTTGCCGAGTATTCCCGCAAAGCGGGGTCTCACGCTGCACCGGGACTTCACCTTGCCGGCGACGAGTTCGAACAGCACTGGAAACTGGACGGAAGTGTTCTGCTGGCGCGGCGAATCGAATTTGGCGGCAAGGCGCTGGGAACGGTGTACGTGCTGGCGGAGACCACTGACCTGATGCACCGCGCGGTGCGGTTCGGCATCATCTCCGCATGCATCCTGTTCCTCAGTTTCCTTATTGCGGTGCTGGCCACGGCGGCCATCCGCAGGCTGGTAACCGGACCGCTCACTGAGCTGGCGCGCACCGCGCAGGTGGTTAGCCGCGATCGCGATTACAGCGTGCGGGCGCGCCTGCCGTCGAGCACCGACGAACTTGCCCTGCTGGTGCGGTCGTTCAACGAGATGCTGGAGCAGATCCAGCAGCGCGACGCCATGCTGGAGGAGTCGCGCACGGTTCTGGAACTGAAGGTGGAAGAGCGGACCGCCGAGCTGAAGACCGCGAACAAGGAGCTGGAAGCGTTCTCTTACTCTGTGGCGCACGATCTTCGGGGACCGCTTCAGCACATCAGCAACATCGTTTACCTGCTGCGGGAAATGTGCGGCGATGGCAATCCCCAAACCACCGCCATGCTGGAAAAGCTGGACGAGAGCAGCGCCAGAATGTCGCGCCTGATTGAGGACCTGCTGAACTTGTCCAGCGCCACCAGCACTCCGCTCCGGCGGAGGCAGATCGACTTGAGCGGAATGGCGCAATCCATCCTGACGGAATTGGCCGCGCAGTCGCCCGGGCGCCAGGTGGAAACGATGGTTGCCGCGGGCGCACGGGTGTATGCCGACGAAGGACTCATACGGCTGGTGATGGAAAACCTGCTGGGCAATGCGTGGAAGTACACATCGAAGACCCCTCACGCGAAGATCGAGTTCGGGTTTGAAAAAAGCGCGGATACAACGGCCTACTTTGTTCGCGACAACGGCGCGGGGTTCGATCCCGCGCTTGCAGAACGGCTGTTCCGGCCCTTCCAGCGGCTGCACACCCAGGAAGAATTTCCCGGGACCGGAGTTGGACTGGCCACGGTGCAGAGGATCCTGGCGCGGCACGGCGGAAAAATATGGGCCAGGGCCGATGTGCAGCGGGGGACGGAGTTTTCGTTCACCGTGCCGGATACCGGTGGGGAAACCAACGGTGCGGGCTAGCCTTCCTGGCGCTCCGCGATGAGGCGATCCACAAGTGGAATGAGGGATTCGCCGCTACGGGGCAGGATGAAGGCGCCGGCAGTGGCATCCCAGTCCAGCTTGAAACTGGTGGAGAGAGCGGAGATCCAGATCTGGCGCACCGGCGTGTTGGGAGTAATGACGAACTTGCCCGGCGGCTCTTCGAAAGTGACGTTGAGAACGCCGTTCTGCTCTTCGACTTCAAATCCGGCTTCGTCTTCCTCTTCGCGCTGGATGAGATGACGTTTCAGCGATTCGAGGGCCTTCTCGACGGCGCGGCGAAACTCCTGTTCGTCGATCATGGACCCAGTGTAGCAAGAGGGGGTGAAGGTTCCGCAGCACCGTAAAGCCGCGGCGATGCATGTACGCATCTAAATAACTTGAACTTGCCGCAACGCACCACGCGGCAAAAGGCGAGAAGCAAATGGCGTTACGGAGCGGGATCGCAGAGCGTACTCTTTTGAGCAAATCCCAGCGAGTTTCTCCCTCCTCTCGTTCCGCCTCGGCAAATCATACAAAGCCTGCATTAGAGAACGGAGGCGGTCCGCAATCCTTGAATTCGCGCTCCGGTGGCAATGGGATGCGCGCGTTTTGGGTAATCATGGGGCTGCTGGCGGCGGCATGCGGAGCTTGCGCGGCACAGGCGGCGGCGCAGCCCGGTAATGCGGGCGCGCCGGCCGGGAATCCGGGCCGGCTGGTGCGCGAGGTGGTGTACAACGAACTGCACGAGCACGCGGACCACGGCTACTTCCACTACTGGATCGAACGCAACATGCCCGGTGGAACGAGCCTGGAAGAGCAAGTGGAGACGGCGGCGGGTCCGGTGACGCGAATGTTGCAATCGAATGGCCTGCCGCTGGCCGGACACGCTGCCGCGCTGGAGCAGGAGCGGCTCAACGAATTGCGCGATTCGCCCTCAAAACAGGCGAGCCGGCGCGCGGCATACCGCCAGGATGAAGAGCGGGTGACGAAAGTCCTGGTGCTGCTGCCGGATGCATTTGTCTTTCGCGACGAGGGCATTGAGGACGGCGTGCAGAGGCTGCAGTTCACGCCGAATCCCAGTTACGCCGCACACGGTGTGGAGACGCGGGTGCTTCATAGCATGAGCGGGGAGTTGTGGGTCGATTTGCGGACCAAGCGCCTGCGGCGGCTGCAGGGACACCTGGACGAGAACGTGTCGTTCGGTTTCGGGCTGCTGGGACGCGTCGACAAAGGGAGTTGGTTCCGCATGGTGCGCACGCAGGTGAGCCCCTCCGATTGGAAGATGGAGCAGTTTGAGCTGCACCTGAGCGGACGGGCGCTGCTGTTTAAGACACTGGCGCGGAACACCAGCGAAAAGCGCGGGGGATTTGCGGCCGTGCCTCCGCGGATAACCCTGGAACAAGGCGTTCGCATGCTGGAAGATTCGGCATTCGTTCGAACGGCAATAGCTTCAGACGTGGCCCCCGCTTCCCTGGTAACCAAGAGGTGACTACGGGACCAGGGATTGGAAGCAATGAGAACTGGCGCATGGCAGTTTGAAGTGAGAGATTCAAACCCGCATTTGCTTTGGGTCCGTCTTGTCAATTGCCGGCCACGGAAGATCAATCGCCGGGGAGATGCCCCTGGGCGCCGTCTGATCCGGATCGCGAAGCAGAACCGAAATTCCCAGCAGGCCATCGAGCTTGCTTTCGACCAATAGCTCGTGCGCCAGCCTGGGGAACTCAGGATGATGGTCGAAATGCTTGCTCGCGCTTTGCACCGTGTGCACCACGTGGTCTGCGCAAAAACTTGCGCCATGAAAACCGGCAACGCCGATCAACAGACCCCTCATCAATGAGAACTGGGCGGCGAGCTTCTCAAATTCGCGCGTCATGGACGGAGTTGCGCCCGGCTTCATTCCATCGCGGCCAAACGGAAACTGGCAACGCAGGATGGTGTTGACCAGGTAGTTTTCAAGAATGAGGGGATTGTTCTTGATAAACGGCGCAAAGTTCCGTTGGTGAGCCGCGATGTAACCGGAAGTGAGGTCCTCCAGGTCGGCATTCGGGCCATTGCCGATGCCTGCCCCGAAGGCCTGAACGCACTCCATGAATCGCGGGGTAATGATGGACTTTTTAAGCAGCAGGCCGGCCAGCCGCAGCACGGCGTCCAACTGTGTCCCGCAATCCATGGGTTGGATTTCGATGGTGGCGCGCCAGGTTCCCGCGGCCACGGCGGCGGAGAACTCGGCCAGGAATTCGGGAACGTCGCCCTGCGGCTTATGGTTGGCAAGGGCGTCGAGCCGGTGGCAGAGAATACCCAGCAGAATGAGCCGCTGCCAGAGCGGATAAGTGCGATTGCGAACCACTTCAAGGACGGCCGCCTGGATGGGCCAGTAATGAGGCGGCGCCCAGGACTCGCCACTGCCGGCCGCTCCCGCGGCGTGCGCCGGGTCCAATCGCTTCCACTCAATCGGATGCAGCAGCAGGGTCCGCGCCGCCTCGGGACAGGAGAGTGCCAGCGCCTTTTCTTCAATTCCGCCGATGGAGCGAACGATGCGCGGATAGGTTGCGCAGACCTGGGGAAGCAAGCCCTCGCCGCACTGCGCTTGAATGAGGCACAGGCGCTCCTCCGTCAGCAGTGGGCACATGTTGGATGCGGTCATCCGGATCTTGGCAAAGCCTTCCGGCCCAAAGCCGCCGGTATTGGAATCATCTTGGGGAGCAAGCAGAATGCTGGCGTCGATCAGCGTTCGCAGTGGGCTCGCCGGCAGGGCCTGAAGCTTCTCGTATGCAACCCGGTCGACAGGCACACTCCACACCTGGCAGCAGGTTTCTTCGCAAGCGGAGCCAATGCAGCGGAGGTTTTCAACGTAAGCAGGGCGAACCAGTCTGATCTTGGACAATGGGTGCTCCGGGCGACGCGACGAAGCGGACCGCGCCGTTCCAGTTGAATGAACACAGGCAAACTGGAGCACGTGCCAGGCCAAACTGAGACAGGGAAAATATTAGAACTTCCTTTGGCGGTGCGAAGCCGGATGCCCATCGGAAATGAGTATCGGCTAAAAGGGCTTTTCCGGCGGGAACGCCTCGGTCTTGACGGAGCCGTCGCGCTGCTTGATGAGCATCTGGACCTTGCCTTCGGCGGCGTCAATCTCCTGCTTGCAGACGGCGGAGAGATTGACGCCCTCTTCAAAGAGCTTCATCGAGTCCTCAAGCGGCAGGTCGCCTTTTTCGAGCTGGTCAACGATGGATTCGAGCTTCTTCAGCGATTCTTCGAAGGTGGGCATGCGCGGTGCTCCGGTGGCTAATCACCATTGTAAAACTGTGCGGTGTCAATCTGCAGATTGCTGCGGCGCCAGCGGCAACATCTTCCCTGTTCCACCAGCGCGCCCACCCGTGAGCGCTCGCCCAGGCGCATGGCTGGCTTCTCGCTGCTGATCTCCAACGCTGCGCCGCCCTCCCTTGACGCGCGCCTGCGCATCGATGGCGCGCATGGCGGAACGCATGGCCCGGATGTGGTTGGGAGTGGTGCCGCAGCAACCACCAACGATCTGCGCGCCCGCGGCAATGGCCTTGCGCGCAAAGCTCGCCATGTACTCCGGCGAGCAGAGATAAATGTTGCGGCCTTCCACCGCCCGGGGCATCCCCGCGTTGGGCATGGCGGCGATGGGCAGCGTGGTGGCGAAGCGCATGGCCTCAATCGCGGTGAGCACGGTAGCCGGCCCGGTGGAACAGTTCACGCCCACGGCATCGGCGCCGGCCTCAGTCAGCACGGCCGCCGCGTGCGCCGGTGAGGAACCGTCCAGGCAATTGCTCTCGTCGTCCACCGTCACCATCACCAGCACTGGGAGCTGCGGGGCGGCCTCGCGCGCGGCCAGCAATGCTTCGCGAGCCTCATTCAGCGCAAGCATGGTTTCAATCACAATAAGGTCCGCGCCCCCAGCGGCAAGCGCGGCAATCTGCTCGCGAAACGCGCCACGCGCCTCGTCCAGTCCGGTCTTGCCCAGCGGCTCCAGGGGCACGCCCAGCGGCCCCACCGCGCCTGCCACCCAGGCTTCGCCGGCCTGCTTGTCGCGCAGGTGCGCCACTGCCTGCCTGGCCAGGCGCACGCCCGCTGAATTGATGTCATCCACTTTGCCGGCCAGCCCGTGGTGCGAAAGCCTGAAGCGGTTCGCCCCGAAGGTGTTGGTTTCCAAAATCTCAGCGCTGGCCTGGAGATAGTCCTCATGCACTGAGAGAATCAGTTGCGGGTCAGACAGGTTCAGCTCGTCGTAGCAACGATTGATGAAGACACCGCGTGCATAGAGCACCGTCCCCATCGCGCCATCGGCAAGAACCGGGCGATCGCCAAACATCTCCCCAAGGCTCGCCATAATTTCTTCATCGTACTAAATGCCGCGCAGGGCAGAGGCTGCCGGCTCGGATTTGAGGCTTTCGGCTGGGTCGGCTCGTAGAATAAAAGTGTAAGCCTCCACGGCCCGATGAGCGACGACGCGAAACTGATATCCCCGCAGAGCAAGAGGCCGGAGGCCGAGGCCGGTTCTTCGGGCGCTGCCTCGGCGGACAAAGCCCCGGGTTCGCTCGCCACGGATGATGGTCGGACCAAAACCCGTGCCCATCGTAGTCCCGCGTCTCAGGAAAAAAAGACTGACCGCAAGGCGGATGAAGACCCCGTCGGCAAGGTGTATGACGCGGCCCTGATCCGCAGGCTGGGGCATTACCTCAAGCCCTACTGGGTGCAGGCGGTCATCTCGTCCATCAGCGTCACCCTCAAGTCGCTCAGCGACGTGGCCGGGCCGTACCTGGTCAAGGTCGCCATCGACCGCTATCTGGTCAAGGAGCCGGGAGCGGCTTTGACCTGGCTGGGGCGGCGCCTGCCCAACAATCCATGGCTGGGAATCACGCGGCTGGCAGAGCTCTACTGCTGCGCGCTGCTGATGGCTTATCTGTTCGAGTTCATTCAGACCTACCTGATGCAGTGGGTCGGCCAGAAGATGATGTTCGACCTCAGGCGCGACATCTTCCGCCATATGCAGCGGCTCCACGTGGCGTTCTTTGACACCCACGCCGTGGGCCGGCTGGTCACGCGCCTCACATCGGACGTGGATGCCATTAACGAAATGTTCACGGGCGGAATCCTGGCCATCGTGGACGACTTTTTCACCCTCACCATCATGGGCATCGTGATGCTCAGAACCAACTGGTGGCTGGCGCTGCTGGCGTTCTGTGTGCTGCCGGTCATTCTCATCGTCACGCGCATCTTCCGCAACTCCGTGCGGGAGAGCTACCGGCGCGTGCGCGCGGCCATTGCGCGCATCAACAGCTTCCTCCAGGAGCACATCAGCGGGATGCAGGTGGTGCAGCTGTTCAACCGCGAGAAGCGCGCATTCGACGACTTCGAAGTGGTCAACCGGCAGCACATGATCGCGTTCAAGGACACCATCTTTGCTTACGCGCTCTACTACCCCGCGGTGGATTTTCTCAGCGTAGTGGCGGTGGCGCTGGTCATCTGGTGGGGCGGCGCCAGCGTCATCGCCCATGGCGCGGTAACCATCGGCGTGCTCGCCATGTTCAACATGTACTCGCAGCGATTCTGGCGGCCCATCCAGGACCTGAGCGACAAGTACAACATCCTGCAGGCGGCCATGGCGGCCTGCGAGCGAATCTTCAAGCTCATGGATACAAAGCCGGAGATCGTGTCGCCCGCGCGGCCGCTGCCAGGTGACGGCTCCAACCGGATTCAATTCCGGCATGTCTGGTTTACTTATCAAAAATTAACCGCGGAGCAGCACGCGGCGGTGGAGAGGGCTGGGCGCGGCGCGGAAGCGCACATCCTTCGCTCAGCTAACAATGACAGCCCGGCCGGCGATGGCAGCTTCTTGCAACTGGAGGCCAGCAGAAACGGGGATCAGCTCCACTGGGAGCGCGCCAATGCCGAGCTCGCCAAGCTGAAAGACATTGACTGGATCCTCAAGGATGTCTCGTTCACCATCGAGCCCGGATCCACGGTGGCCATTGTGGGGCACACCGGCGCGGGCAAAACCACGCTGACCAGCCTGTTGATGCGGTTTTACGACGTGACCGCCGGGCAAATCCTCGTCGACGGCGTGGATGTGCGCGACCACGATCTAAACAAGCTGCGACAGTATTTTGCCGTGGTGTTGCAGGACCCGTTCCTCTTCACCGGAACCATTGCCGAGAACATCCGCCTCGGGAACGAATCGATCTCTCAAGCGCGCATGGTGCAGGCCGCGCGCGACGTCAACGTGCTGGACTTCATTGAGACGCTGCCCGGCAAGTTCGGCGACAAGGTGGAGGAGCGGGGCAATTCGTTTTCCACCGGGCAGAAGCAGTTGATCAACTTTGCACGCGCGCTGGCTTACAACCCGCGGATCCTCATCCTGGACGAGGCCACTTCAAGCGTGGACACAGACACCGAGCTGAGAATTCGCGGCGCGCTGGAGCGGATGGTCGAGGGACGCACCAGCGTTTTGATTGCCCACCGCCTCTCGACTGTGCAGCGCGCAGAAACCATCCTGGTCATGCACAAGGGGCAGTTGCGCGAGATGGGCAACCACCAGGAACTGCTGGCCATGCGCGGTCTCTACTGGAAGCTCTACCAGTTGCAATACAAGGAACAGGAAGAGGGCGTAGGAAGCAGGGAGTAGGGGAATAGGGGAATAAGGGAATAAGGGAATAAGGCCGCTTGAGAGAGTTACTGCTCGCGGCGTAAACCCCGCATTACGAGGGTCAGCAGGCGCCCAACCTCACGCACAAGGTCCTCAGCGCGGGCCAGTTCCGCTTCCGCTTCCATTCCGAATCCAAGTTCACGCGCGAACATAAGCTGAGTATCGATTTCTGCATTTGAACCGCGAGCGTGGCCGAGAAATTGAAGATACTCACCCCGGCTCGCTCTGCCGTACCCTTCCGCGATATTGCTCGCCACGGATACGGCGGCTCGGCGAAGTTGGGCGGTAAGTCCGAACTTCTCTGAGGCCGGGAAGTTGGAAGTAAGCCTGTAGACTGCCAGCCCCATTTCCATCGCACGCTGCCACACGATCAGTTCCTTGAATGATCCCCGAATATCAGTCGGCGCGGCTACGGGTTGCTCGGATTCCCTGATCGGATGGGCCATTCTGGGCATCGTAGCCCACGCATGCAGGAACGGCCTGTGACAGCCGTTACGCATCCCCCTATTCCCTTACTCCCCTATTCCCCTACTCCCCCATCCTCACGGCGTCACCGTGAAGTTCTCCGTAACCGCCGCCACCGGCGCAAAGTCCGCCGTACCCGGATAACCCACCGCCACCGTGTGGTTGCCCACCGCCGGCTTGGTGATTACGAAGGATGTATTCCCGTTGGACAGGCTGACCGATTGAGGCGCGCCGCCGTCGTAGCTGTAAGTGATGCTGCCCGGAGGCGTACCGGAATTCGACCATGCGCTCACGTTGCACTGATAGTTCTGCCCATATGCAAACGACGCGTTCCAGCACCAGACGCCCATCTGCGTGTTTGCCTGGCTGACGGTCACGTTGGTGATGGCGGAATAGCCGCCCGGATTCTTTCCATCACCGGAATAAAACGCTCGCATGTGATGGGTGCCCGCGCCCAGGCCGGGGTTGATGTACCAGTACGCGCACCCGTCGCCTCCCAGCGTAAGCGTCGAAATGTTCGTGTTGCCGTCGAGGATCTCGACTGTGCCCGTGGGCGCGGCGCTGGTGGCACGAGTAACGCAGGTCGTGGTGCTGGTTGCCCCGGGATAGGTCAGGGTAGTGGAGTTGAACGTAAGTACCACGGCGGAGTTGAAAGTGTAGGTTGCCGTAAGCGTCAGCGTGTTTGAGGTGCTTGCGGTATGGTTCACATCGCCCGCGTACGTGGCCACCAGGTTCGCCGCTGTCGTGCTCCACGGAATGTAAGAGCACGTGGCCTTGCCGTTGGAGCCCAGGACAACCGTGCACAGTGTGTTTCCATCCTGGGTGAAAACCACGTTGCCGCGCGCGGAGCTGAAGCCGGTCACGGTTGCGGTAAGCACGTCGGCCACCCCGACCTTCGCGTTCGACGTGGCGGCGGTCAGCACGGTGGAACTGGTGGTCTGGCCCACGCTGAATAAAACTGTGCTGGAAGTTGACGATGCGAAGTTCGTGTCGCCGCCGTAGACGGCTCTCAGGTGGTGCGTGGCCACTGACAGCGTGCTTACGTTGATGCTGGCAACGCCAAGCGTGAGGGTCCCGGTTCCCAGGTTGACTGTGCCGTTGTAGAACGTCACCAGCTCGGTATCTGTGGTGTGACCCTGCGCCGCGTAAGGGCTCAGAGTGGCGGTCAGCGTCACCTGCTGTCCCCACGTGCTGGGACTGGGCAATGCCACCAGTTGCAGAGCCGTAGTCAGCGGCGCCGCGGTCAGCGCAACCTGATTCGAAGTACTGCCCAGGTAGTTGGTGTCTCCCGGATAGTTTGCCTCCACGTTGTGAGTCCCGGTTCCGGCAACGCCCACTCCGGTCAGGGTGGCGTTGGTTGAAGCCGTCAACTGCCCGGTAAAGAGATTGAAATTCGCCTCGCCGGCGGCCACAATATCCGGGAAGCCATCCGCATTGAAATCGCCTGCCAGCAGGCCCACGCTGGAGTCGCCGGTCAGGGTGTTAAGGATGTATTTCTTGTTGAAAGTGCCGTCGCCTTTACCCTGCAGCACTGTGACCGAACCGTCGCCAAAGTTGGCGGAGGCAAGATCGATGATCCCGTCGCCGTTAAAATCTGCCGTCGTCAGGTAAATGGGATCGCTGCCTAACTTCGTTGTGGATTTAAGCGTAAATGCGCCATTGGCAATGTTATTGGTAGTGTTGCCCAGTAATAGGCTGACCGTGTTATCGCCGGAGTTTGCTACCGCCAGATCGAGGATGCCGTCGCCGTTGAAATCCGCCATCTCGATCGCGGATGGACTTGCCCCCACGTCGAAGCTCTGGGTCTGCGCAAAGCCTCCCTGTCCGTTGCCAAAGTAAACGGTAACGTTATTCAGGTTGGAATTGGCCACCACAAAGTCGGTAAAGCCGTCTCCGTTCACGTCGCCCGTCGCGATGTACGACGGCCAGTCCCAGGAGTTGGGAGTCTGAAGCCCCTGAGGCGCAAAGTTGAAGGTGAACCCGCTGCTGCCAAGGTTCTTCAGCAGGCCCGGCCCAATAGGCGTGATTTCAAAAATGCTCTGCTGTCCGGTATGCGCCAGGTCGGCCACCGCCATTGAAGTGACAACAAAGTAGGTCGGAATGGTGGTTGGAGGGGCGAAGGGCCCAAAGCCGCTGCCTCCGAAGACATAAACGAGGGCATCGTCCGTTGAAATCGCCAGGTCGATCTTGTCGTCGTTGTTAAAGTCGCCCGTTACCATGGCCAGCGGATTGGCGGTGCCCGGAATAGTGGCGGACTGTGTAAGAAAACCGAAATTCCCATGCCCCTGGTTCAGCATGGTGAAAATGTCGTACTGGTAGAAATTGGTCAGGTCGGGAGCGACAAAGATCAGGTCGGGCAAACCGTCGTTGTTAATGTCGGCCACCGCGGACAGGACAAAGAAGAATACGTTGGGAGGCAGAGTTGGTGAGACCGGCGGCAAAAAGCCGAATGAGAATGTGGTGGCGCCGACGTTGGCTGTCCCCAGGCTCGCGTTGCTGTTCGTCGCGTCGAAAAAGTTCACCATGCCGGTGGGTTTCGTGTATCCGGCGCCGGTGCCCAGGACGTTGGCTTTCAGCGTGTAATTGCCCGGCGAGCCGCTGCTGGTCAATGAAGTGGCGGTCACGCCGGGCAGCGGGCCCACAACGTTGAACGCATACGCTGAAGACGTGCTCTTCGCATAGGCGGGAAAAGTGCCCGGGGTGGTCATTGCATCCGTGCCCACAAACACCGCCCTGAAAGTATGCGCGCCAAACGTGGGCAAAATCGTAAGCGTCGCCGTGGGGATGAAGGGGGTTCCAGTCGGAATCGCAATCTGCCGGGAGCCCAGGGCATGGCCATCCAGGCAGGTCGTCACCGCGGTATCGCAAAACACAACAGTACCCAAAAAAATCTGCGCGGCCATCACAGTCTTCACTGACGCGGTAAGGGTGATCGGGTTGCCCGCAATCACCTGCGTCACGCGATGACCGGTCGAGTCGGTGATCGTAAGCTGAGTCAGCGTGGCCGTGGGCGTCGGGCCTTGAGCCCGCAATGGCATGGAGAGAACGAAGGACACCGCAATAAGCAATGCCATGGCTGCCTTGGCTGCACGGATGGCCGTTGATGCCCGGAGAACGCAGGCAGTAAACCGCGAAATACACGCAGGCGCGTGCTCTCTGGAAAAGCTGAATTTCATATAATCCCCCGATTACTTTCTAAGAAGCGCCGCCCGTGGTCTTCTATCGGATCTTGAGGCGGTGCCGGAATACAAATGGGAAGCGAATGCAGACTACAGGATTGCCTGCCAAACTAACACGAAAGTTGTACGCCCCCTTCGTACTGGAAGTAAGCGATTCGCGCACAAAAGTAACCGCTTGGTAACCTAATGCCGGGGCTGAGGGTATTACCCATGGTGTGGCCCCGGCAAAATGCGCCCTCCCTAACCGCGGAGTAGACTTGGGGATCAAATGGGCAACATGGGTCAGAACGACCGAGCGACGATCCAGGCAGTTCTGGCCGGCGACCGCGACGCCTACGGGTTGCTGGTCATGCAGCATAGCCGGATGCTGTTTCGGCTGGCCTTCCGCATGACCGGCAATGAGGCGGACGCCGACGACGTGGTGCAGGAAGCGTTCCTGCGCGGGTTCCAGAAGCTGGCCACGTTTGAAGAACGCGCCAACTTCGGCACGTGGATCTACCGGATCGCCGTGCATTGCGCCCTGGACAAGCTGGAGAGCCGCCGGCGCGAGCTGGCCCGCCAGGTGTGCGAAGAGAACGATCCCGAGCAGGACGGCGTGCAGGTGGCCGATTCAGCCGCGGGCCCGGAACGGCTGGTGCTCAGCACTGAGATCGGCTCCCTGGGCGATCTGGCGCTGCAGGCGCTCACCGCCATGGAGAGGACGGCTTTCGTGCTCAGGCACATGGAGCAGAGAAACACAGACGAGATTGCGGCGGCCCTGGACGTGGCGCCGAATACCGCCAAGCAAACCGTATACCGAGCGGTGCAGAAGATGCGCAAACGGCTGGCGGTGTTGAGGGTAACAGCATGAAACAAATGAATCACTTGAGCCTCGAGGGTATGGTGGAAATGTATTACAAGGAAGCAGCGCCGGGCAGCTATCAGAGCGCGCAGATGCACGTGGACGAATGCGCCGAGTGCGCAACGGCCTACCGCAGCCTGGAGAATGACCTCAAGACTCTGGGCACGCTGGAAGCGCCGGAGCGCGATGAAGGTTATGCAGAGCGGATGTGGCGGCGGGTTGCCATAAGCCTGCCCGCTTCCGCGGAGTTGCAGCGCCCGGATCTCCAACCGGCCAGAAAATGGCGCCCCTGGCTCTTGACGGGGCTCAGCTATGCGCTGGGATGCGCGGTGCTGGTGACGGCGGCATTTTATGTGGGAACGGTCTGGGAGCATCAGCAGCATCTCAAGCGCGAGGCGGCCCGCGACGCCCAGCAGAAACTCGCCGCGCCCCAGAAGCCCAGGGTCGTGGTCGTGGTGCTCGGCGATCACCTGGACCGTTCAGAGCGGCTCCTCGTCGAGCTCAAGCACGCCGACGCCGACAACCAGGAGCTGGTGAAGCCCCTGCGCGATGAAGCCCGCGGATTGCTCGCGGCCAATCACGTCTTCCGCGAGGACGCTGACAAATCGGGCGACGAGCCTTTGGCCCTGGCGCTGAACAAGCTCGACAATCTGCTTACGGAAATTACAAATGAGCCGGGCGGGCTCACCGCTGCCTCGCTCGAACGGATTCAGCAGGAGATGGCCAACGAAGGACTGCTGTTCGAGGTGCGTGTGTTGCGCTCGAAAAACCCGCACAGGGAAACAGCCGTTCGCGTGGTAGCAAATGGAGGCACAGCATGATCAGGCTGCGTATGAACTCCCAGAATAGGGCCAAAACGTGTCAGGGCTCGACTTCAGTCGTGCCGCACGACGCGCAAACAAGTGATTTGGGCTTTAGCCCCTGCCGTCGATCAACAAGACCCGATCGTCCCTGTGACTCTATATTCAGCCCCATGAGAACGAGACTACCCATTCTGGTATTCGCCCTGGCCGCTCTCTATGCGGCCGGCCCGGCTAAATCGCATGCACAGGCCCTGCTGCCCGACGGCCTCATGGCCGGCGATGCCTTCGCCACCGGCGCGGCGGATGCCCCCGACGCGCGCCAATATGCCGACGGGACCAAAGCCATCCACGAGAGCCGCTGGGCGGACGCGGTCAGGATCTTCTCCCAGGTTGCCCAGTCCCGCGGGCCGCACGCCGCCGGCGCACTCTACTGGATCGCCTATGCCCAGGGCAAGCTGGGCGACACAAACAAGGTGCTGGAGAACTGCGCGGCGTTGCGCACCCAGTTCGTGGGCAGCACCTGGATCGACGACTGCGGCGCCCTCGAAATCGAACTCCACGCCCGCAACGGCCAGCCGGTGCAGCCGGAAGCACAGCAGAGCGACGAGCTCAAGCTCCTGGCCCTCGCCGGACTCATGGGAAAGGACCCCGTGCGGGCCAAAGCTCAGGTCGAGGAAATCGTGCAGGGCGACTCTTCTGAGCGGCTCAAGGAGGCCGCGCTCTTCATCCTCGGCAACCAGCAGCCGGATACCGATTTTCAGCAGATCGTCCGCATCAGCTACCTGGAGGGCGACGTCCGCATTGCCCGCGCGGAAAAGAACGATGGCGGCGGCAAAGGCGCAACCTGGGAGACGGCAGTAATGAACCTCCCGCTCCAGGAAGGCGACAACCTGGTCACGGGAAAAGATGGACGCGCCGAAATCGAATTCGAGGATGATTCCACCGTTTACCTTGCGGAAAATTCAGCGCTCAGTTTTGAGGACCTGCACTCCACCAGCGGCGTGCCCCACTCTGAGCTCGCCCTGGTCAACGGCGCGGTCACACTGCATCTGGATTCGCTGATGCCCGGCGAAACCTTCGTGCTGCACACGCCCAAAAATCGCCTGCTCACCCGCTACCCGCAGAAAGCTGAGATGCGCGTGACCAGCTATCTGGATGCAACCGCGATAACCCCGCTGGCCGCGGGCAAAATCGATATTGCGGGCGCCGGCACTCAGGAGCCCATCACCCCGGATAAGACTTTCCTGTTTGACGAAGCAAATAAGATGACCGCCGCCGCGCCGGGACAGGCGCCGGATTACCAGGCATTCGACGCATGGGTCGCGGACCGCTATGCAGCGCTCAGTGCGGACACGCAACAGGTGATGCAGGAGGCAGGGCTCCAGAGGCCCATTCCCGGCCTGGCGCAGCTCAAAGGCAAGGGCTCCTTCTACGATTGCCAGCCGTACGGAAAGTGCTGGGAACCGACGCCGAGAAAAACGATCGTGTCCAGCGGTGGAGCACCCGCCGGCGGCGCGGCCTACCCGGGTAGCTGGGGAATGGATTCGTGGTTCCCCTGCATGGGGTGGGCCATGGGATACGGGTATGACCCGGGATTCATGACCTTCCAGCCTGCCCTGCCCATGCCCGCGAACGTCACTAGCCAGGGGATGTACGGAGGGATGGACCCGTATGCGTGGGCCGTATGCCACGCCGGCTCCTGGATGCCCCAACCGAACGGCGGTTACGCGTGGGTCATCGGCCGCAAATTTCATCTCCACCATCACGCACCGGTCCGCTGGGTGCGCTCCGGCCGTACTGTGGCCGCCGTGCCCATCCATCCCCGCGACGTCAAGGGCCAGCCGCCGGTCAACCGCGGATTCGGATTTGTGCCGGGAAAAGGCAAGCAAGGCTTCAGGGTTACGCCGGTAAAGTTCGACGACTCGCACCCGGTGCAGGCGTTGAAGGAGACTCCGCGCGAGTATCGCAACGTGGAGTCACCCAGGCTGGGCAGGGCGGAGGCGCCGCGCATGATGGCGCGCTCGCTCAAAAGCGGTGAAGGCGCCAAACCCGGCGAGGCGCGCGTGGGCATTCCGCTCACCTTCAATCGGCAGCAGGGCTTCGTGGCCATGCATCAGGTCATGCAAGGCGGCCGCTCGGTTGCCGTTGGCATGCCGGTGGGCCGGGCCGGACCCGTCTTTGCCTCGCGTGGAGGCGGATCGTCTGTCGGATTTGGCGCTTCAGGCGGCGGATTCCACGGCAGCACCGGCGGCGGCGGATTCCATGGCGGCGGCTCCAGCGCGGGCAGCGGGATTGGATCCGCGCATGCGGGCTCAGCGAGCACCCCAAGCAGTGGCTCCATAAGCGTCTCCTCGGCGCCGGCCGCCTCCAGCGCCAGCGCCCCCAGCGCGGGCTCCCACAAATAGTCCCGCAGGAAATCTGCTGTTGCCTTTGCCCTTGCTCTTGTTTTTGCTTTTGCTCTTGCTCTTGCTTTTCTTTCTGTCATTCCCGCAGGGAATCTGCTGTTGCCTTTGCCCTTGCTCTTGTTTTTGCTTTTGCTCTTGCTCTTGCTTTTCTTTCTGTCATTCCCGCAGGGAATCTGCTGTTGCCCGGCTGTGCCCATTCATCGCTCCTGAGTGCAGCGAAGTATCCCGCCATGAGTGGGCGTGCCGCGTGTACCGCCGGTCTCCAGACCGGCGGTAGCGGGCGTCGCCAGACCCCCCGGCTGTACCCCATTCATCGCTCCTGAGCCCCTGCGCCCCGTAAGGGAAGCAACGAGAGTAGCCCGGGGTTGAGGCCGCCGCGGCGCCACCGCGGCGGACGACACCCCGGGTAACCGCCCGCCCACACCGCGCGACCCGTATGGCCGCGACGAAATCACCCCAATACAAACCGGGGAACCCCGCCCCCCAACCCGCCGACCCGGCAGCCCGCAAAAAGCCCTTATGATGAAATCACACCTCCACGGGAGCAGCAAATGTCCATCGACAACGACGAAGACCTGGCGGGAATGGAGCGGGCGGGCAAGGTTACGCGCGCCGTGCTGGAAAGCATGAAAGCCGCCGTCCGGCCGGGCATCTCCACCCGCGAGCTCGATGAGATTGGCGCGGAAACCATGCGCGCTCTCGGTGCGCGCTCGGCTCCCAAAATGGTCTATAACTTCCCCGGCCATAACTGCATCAGCGTCAACGACGAGGTGGTCCACGGCGTTCCCGGAGGCCGCAAGCTGGTCAAGCTTGATGTCACCGTGGAGGTAAACGGCTACATGGCCGACGCCTGCGAGACCGTAGCCGTGGGATGGCCCGGCAACCAGGCGCGCCAGTTGATGGAGTGCGTCAAGCAAGCCTTCTGGGCGGGCGCCTCGGCGGCCAGGCCGGGCGCGCGCGCATTCGATATCGGGCGCGAGGTGCAGCGCACAGTTGCGGCTGCGGGATTCGCCGTGGTGAACGGCCTCACCGGCCACGGCATCGGCCGAACCATACACGAGAGGCCCACCATCCCCAACCGCTTCGATCCCCGCTGTTCTGACATTCTGCATGAAGGCCTGGTGTTCACCATCGAGCCCATGATCGCCGTGGGAACATCGCGCACCGTCACCCTCAAAGACGGCTGGACAGTCCGCACCCGCGACCGCTCCCTCTCCGCGCACTTCGAGCACACCATGTTGCTCAAGAAGGATGGGGTCCGTCTGCTGACAGCGTAACGGCGAGTGCTTGGCGAATCTCCCCAAAGAAGCCGAAAAAGGAAGCCGTCATCCCGAGTAACAATGGACCCTTGGGTCCAGCGAAGTGCATGAAAATCGCGAGTATCGCGCCGTAGGCGCAGCGGTTGTTAGCCCCGCGCTTCAGCGTGGGGAAGGTGGCCCATTTTATGTGTTCGAGTCCCGTAGGGACGACGGAAATTGGCGCGAGAGAGATGATTTTCGACGGAGCGAAGCCGAGGGACCTGCATTCGCCTTTGCTCTTGCTTTTGCCCTTGCTCTTGCTCTTGCTGTTGCCCTTGCTTTTCTTTCTGTCATTCCCGAAGGGAATCTGCTGTTCGGGCCTCTTCCACTCAAACCACCAGCGCCGTGCCCCATCCTTAAGCGCGCTCTTTGCGCTTAGGGTGGGATGGGCGAATCTCCCGTTACCAATGCTTTTGCCTTTGCAGTTGCCGTTGCCCTTGCTTTTCTTTCTGTCATTCCCGGAGGGAATCTGCTGTTGGACCTTGGGCGTTGGCCGGCGGCTTGTAGCTGTTAGCTGTCAACTGTTAGCCGTGGCCACCCACCGCAAAGTGACCCCAAAGCAATCCTGCCCAAAAACCACCCCATTTTCTGCACCATTCCCGGTGCAAAACACCCTCCCGACCCAATGCTGTCAAGGGGTACCCCTGTGGAA